>Ga0308412_1001437_pt1 | contig 12974 bp, 12 predicted proteins | sample HotsprottomLayer_FD_202357 | JGI IMG/M metagenome (GOLD analysis project Ga0308412, IMG submission 202357) | Hot spring phototrophic mat microbial communities from Octopus Spring, Yellowstone National Park, Wyoming, United States -... | ecosystem: Environmental > Aquatic > Thermal springs > Hot...
AAAGCCCGAGAGCACATCCAGCTTGGTGAGCACCAGGCCATCGAAACCGTTGACCTCGCAGGCGTATTTGAGCAGCACCAGGTCGAGCCAGCCGGTGCGCCGGGCCCGTCCGGTGGTCACGCCAAACTCGCCGCCCTTCTGCCTCAAATACTCGTCCTCTTGGCCAAAAAGCTCGGTGGGGAAAGGGCCATTGCCCACCCGGGTGGCGTAGGCCTTGGCCACCCCGTAGACCTTGTTGATGGCCTTGTGACTTACCCCAGTTCCAACGATAATTCCCCCCACCGTAGGGTGCGAGCTAGTCACATAGGGGTAGTCGCCGTAGTTGAGGTCCAGGAGGGTGGCCTGGGCGCCCTCAAAAAGCACCTTCTTGCCCTGCTTGAGGGCCTCGCGCAGCAGCCCTCCGGTATCGGCGATGTGAGGGGCCAGAATCTCGCGCATCCGGTAGAGGTCGGCCAGGGCTTTCTCGGGGGTGTCCCAGCCGGCTTCTTTGGTCGAATTGGGTTTTTCGGTGAGCAGGGTTTGCACCCGCTCTTTGAGCACCGCATCGTCGAGCAAGTCGCCCGCCCGGATGCCCACCCGCCGGGCCCGGTCGGAGTAGGCTGGCCCGATGCCCCGTTTGGTGGTGCCCACGAAGTTGTTGCGGGCCTCCACGAGCTTGTGGTGGGGTAGCACCAGGTGGGCCTTATCCGAGACCAGCACCCGGGGGTTCAGGCCCTGGGCCCGGATGTTCTGCATCTCCTCGGCGAAGCGGTAGGCGTCAATGACCATCCCGTCGCCCAGCACGTTGGTGGCCTGGGGGTGAATGACCCCGGTGGGCAGGAGGTTCAGCTTGAAGGTTTTGCCCTGGGCCACCACGGTATGACCGGCATTGGCCCCGCCCTGGTAGCGCACCACAAAGTCGGCGTCCTCGGCGAGGGCGTCGGTTACTTTGCCTTTTCCTTCGTCGCCCCACTGGGCTCCAATAATGGCGATTCCCGGCACGCAATATAGCCTAAGGCCAAAGGCCGAAAGGGAAAAGCTCTCGATTACAGACCGGGCAGCAGCAGGCTGAGGTAAAAGCGCGGCCCAGCCTCCCCCAGGCCCTGGGCCCCACCCAGGGCCAGGCTGCCCCCAGGGGCCAGGTAGAACAAGGTGAGGCCAAGGCGCAGCTCCGCCCCCAGCGAGAAGCGGGTCTGCTCGAGGCGCAGGGGTGTGCCGGCCACCCCCGCATCCACGAACAAAGAGAGGCTCAGGTCGTCGAAAAACACCGGCCAGTTGCCCAGTCCGCGCTCGAGGCTCCAGGGCGGCAGGCGGTACTCCAGCGAGCCCACCAAGGCCTGCTGACCCCGCAGCTGGCCCGGCGCAAAACCCCGCACCGCCAGAGGCGGCTGCCCTCCGGCTACCAGGGGCAAGGCCCCCAGGTCGAGGCCGTCGTAGGCCAGGGGCGAGGTGGTGAAGCCACCTCCCACCCGCAGCCCGATCACGTGGGTGGCCTCGAGCGGCAGCCGCATCTGCAAGCCCAAGATCCCCTGCACGCTATAGCGCCAGTCCGGGCTGCCCTCCCGCACAAAAGCCGTGCCCAGCAGGCTCAGGCTGCTGCGCAGGCGGAAGAGGTCGTTAGCTGTGGCATCGGACGCCCGAATGCGCGCCGAGAAGGCATGGGTCACCGTGTTCTGGTTGGGGTCAAGGGGGGGCTCGAGCTGGTCTGTGCGCACATACTGCAGATCTAGACCACCCTGCGCCAGCCAAAACGAAGCGCCCACGCCCTGGGCGCTGTCCCGGCCCGCCCCCACCGCCTGCAGCACCAGCGGAAAGCCCAGCCCGGCGTAGCGGTAGGCCAGGTTGTAGTAGACCCCACGAAAATTGCCGTCGAAGCCGGCCCCCACCGAGTAAGCATGGATGCCCACGGGGTCGGAGGCCGCAAACGAGACCCCCAGCAGCGCCGAAAGGCCAAACCCATCCACCCCGATTCCGGCCGTGGGGAGCCAGTAGAGCGGGCGTAGGTAGTGGAAGGGGTTGTAGGCCTCCCCCTGTGCAGCCTCGGCGGGTTTGAACTCCGGCAGGGGTTCGCGCTCCAAGGCAATACGCTTCCAGCTACGGGGGTCGTAGGCCACCTGGTACAGGTTGTAGCCGGTCTCGTCGTAGCCGGTGAAAATGATGTGCTGCTTATCGTGCGAAAGGGTGGGCATATAGGCCCCGGTGAGCAGGTTGGTCACCTGGAACACCGCCCCGTCCTCGAGCCGGTAGGCGTAGAGGTTGTACACCCGGTTCACATCGCTGCTGTAGATCACGTAGCGCCCATCCGGGCTAAAAATCGGGTCGGCTTCGACGTTTTTGTCCTGGGTGAGGGGGGTCAGGGCGCCGGTTTGCAGGGTGTAGCGGTAGAGGTCCTGGAAGCCCCCGCGCCGCAGCAGCGAGAGGATGAGCGACTGGCCATCGGGGGCCACCGCAAAGGAATGGATGACCCCGTCCTGGTGGGGGAAGCTGCGCAAGGGCTGGATGCGCTGCAGCTCGATAAAATACCGGGCCAGCTCGGTCGAGCCGTCCGGGGTGTTCTTGGCCAAGAAGATGCTCTGGCCGTCGGGGGCATAACGGGCATAGTAGACCCGCTCGCCGCTGGTCAGGCGCTTGGTGCTGCCCCCCTGGCGGTCATACTGGTAGAGGTCGCTCCCCACAAAGTAGGGGCTGGCCGCCCGGCTGGCGGTGAAGAGCAGGTAGCGCCCGTCCGGCGACCACTGCGGGTGCTGCGCCGGGCCGTTCACCAGCTCCCGATCTTTTCCGTTCACCACCAGCCGCAGCCCGCCGCGCAGGGGCGAGGCGTGGGCGTACACCAGGCCGCCCGCAGCGTCGGTGGGCGCTTCGCTAAAAAACCCCAGCCTGCTGAGCTTTTGCGCCGGGGTCAGCCCTGCGGCCCGGATGCGGGCAATTTCGCCTTCGAACTGGCCGGGCAGCCAGCGCACAAAGTCGGCGTAGATCTGGTCGAGCGAGACCCCAAAGGCTTTTAGAAAGGGCTCGTTGAAGTCCTTAAAGGCCAGCATCCCGGCGTTGGCCTCGGTAAAGCGGCGGTAGGCATCCTCGCCAAAGCGCACCTCCAGGTACTGCACCAGCCAGGCGCTGTAGTTGTAGACCAGTAGGCCCAGGGGAGGCCAGGTGGATTTGCTGTAGGCCTGCCGGATCTCGTCGAGGGTGGGAAACCTGCCCGAGATGACCATCTGGCGCAGCATCATGCGGGTGGTGGCGTCGTTCAGGCGCGACTCGCCCAGCTTTTTGTACTTCAAGTACAGCACCGTGCCCTCCACGAAAGGAAAGGGCTTAACCGCGCTCTGGGCGGGCAGTTGCCCGAAGATGCGGGTGCGCTCCTTGAGGGGGCCGCGCACCTGCAAGAGGTCGAAGATGTGCGTTATCTCGTGGAAAATGACCGTCTCCCACCAGGAGGAAAGCCGGGGGTTGAACAGGTCCGAACTGCGGAACTGCCCGGTAAAAATGCCTACCCGGTTGTTGCTGGGGTCGGCGAAGCCGTTGAGGGTATCGCCCACATCCGAGAGCACCAGGTTGATCCGCCCCGGCGGGGCCTCGAAGTCGGCTTTGAGCAGCGCGTAGGCCTTTTCGGCATAGATGGCGGCCTCGCTGGCCACGCGCTCGAGGCCCGCGTGGTAATGAATGTCGAAATGTTCGGTGCGCAGGGTGAACCACCGCCGGGTAGGGTCGAATTGGGCCAGGGCCAGGGAACCCACCAGCAAAATCGTGGTTAGAAAGCGCAACATCAGGCTCAGTATAGGCAAGCCAGATGAAAGGCAGTGCAAGGCCTGATATGAAATCCCGCTGGATTGTTCCGTTTACGCAGGGCCTGAGCGATAGCGGGTGTTCCCTTCGACAGGCTCAGGGAACACCCTGGGATGGATGCCCGCATGGCCATTGGGGCGTTGGCTTCGACAAGCTCAGCCAACCTTACAGGAGAGCTCGCTGGATTGTCCCTTTGATGCTGCGCCTATGCGATATAAAGAACTCAAGTGAGCGTATTTAAAGGATTTCATATGAGTTATCGCACCACAAAAACCCTCCCACACAAGGGAGGGTGAATTATCAGACCCGATCTAACGGATCACCTGCGGCACCACCCGCACCTCGCGGGTCTGGCCGTCGCGCCAGACCTTGAGGCTTACCGCCTCGCCTTGCTTTTTGGAAAGGAGCACCGCCCGCAGGTCGTTGATGTTGTTGATGGGGTTGCCATCGGCCTCGAGCAGGATGTCGCCGTTCACCCCCAGCTCGATCACCTGCCCAGTGCGAAGCTGAAGCTGCACGGTGCGGGTCGCGGGGCGCAACCCCGCCCGTTCGGCCGGGCTCCCGCGCTCGACCTGCTGGATCATCAGGCCGGTGTCGGGCAGCTGGTTCTGGCGGCGGATGTTTTGCGGGTACTCGGCCATCGAGAGCGGCGAAAGCGTCACCCCCAGGCGAGGGCGCGAACGGATCAGTTCTTCGGCAGTGATATCCTTGCCCGCCTTGAGGTCGTTCAGGTACTGCTTGGCCAGGTTGATGGGAATGGCAAAACCAATGCCCGCCGACTGGGCCGCCCCAAAGGCTCCCGCCGAGCTGTAGATGAAGGTGTTGATCCCGATCACCTCACCCCTCGAGTTGAGCAAGGGCCCCCCGGAGTTGCCGGGGTTGATGGCCGCATCGGTCTGGATCACGGTGGGCACAAAAGCCCCTTTACCGCTGGCGCTGCCGTCGTTGGGGTTGCGCCGGATGGCCGAAACAATGCCCTCGGTCACGGTAAACTCCAGGCCGAAGGGGTTGCCCATGGCGATGGCCTTCTGCCCTACCCGCACCTGGTCGGAGTCGGCCAGGCGCATGGGTTTGAGCTTCTCGCGCGGGGCCTGCACCCGGATCAGGGCCATGTCCAGCGGCTCGGCGCGGCCAATCACGCGGGCCGGGTAGCTTTTGGGGTCGTTGTAGAAGCGCACCGTAATCTGGTCGGCCCCTTCGATCACATGGTAGTTGGTCAGAATCAGGCCGTCCTGATCTATGACGAAGCCCGAACCCGAGCCCTCCTGGGGCTGTGGCTGCAGAAAAGGGGCAAAGAAGCCAAAGTCGCGGCTGGCCATTGGGGCAGCCCGCACCGCCACAAACACCACCCCATCGCCCGTGCGCTGCACGATGTCAATGGTGTTGCGTTCGTTTTCTAAAAAAGCTCTGTTTTGGTCAAAAGACTGCGCCTGGGCCTGCATCTGGGGCTCGCTCGAGGCCGGCAGAGGGCCCTGGCTCTTGCTCAGGTTGAACCAGGCCACGCCCCCGCCCACCACCAGCAGCAAACCCAGGACGATGGAGTTTCTCATGGACATCTCAAATGCCTCCCTCTCACAGTGTAGCCAATCACGGTGAAGACGCCATGAAGTGCAATTATGAAAACACCACCGTCTTGTTGCCGTAGACGATGATGCGGTCTTCCAGGTGCCACTGCACCGCCCGGGCCAGCACGTTGCGCTCGAGGTCGCGCCCCAGCCGCACCAGGTCGGCCACCTCGTGCCGGTGGGAGGCCCGGACCACGTCCTGCTCGATGATGGGCCCCTGGTCGAGTTCCTCGGTCACATAGTGGGCGGTGGCCCCGATGATCTTCACCCCGCGGGTATAGGCCTGCTTGTAGGGGTTAGCGCCCACAAAGGCGGGCAGGAAGGAGTGGTGGATGTTGATGATGCGGTTGGGGTAGCGGGCCACAAAGTGCGGGGTGAGAATCTGCATATAGCGGGCCAGCACCACCAGGTCGGTATCGCCCAGCAGCTCCAGCATGCGGGCCTCGGCCTCCTCTTTGCGGTCTTTCTCGACTGGCACATGGTGGAAGGGGATGCCGAAGCGCTCGACCTCGGCCTTCAGGTCTGGGTGGTTGGAGATGACCTGGGTGATGGCGCAGGGCAGCTCGCGGTTGCTGTGCCGCCAGAGAAGCTCCAAAAGGGCGTGGTCGTAGCGGGAAACCAGGATGGCTACCTTCTTGAGGTCGGCGGCATAGGCCATGCGCCAGTTCATCGCGAAGCGGGCCGCCACCCGCTCGGCAAAGGCTTTTTCTAGCATCTCCCGCGAGACATCCAGGTGGGGGGTCTGAAACTCCAGGCGCATGAAGAATAGCCCCCCCTCGGGGTCAGTGGAGTGCTGATCCAGATCGGTGATGTTGGCCCCGTGCTCAAAGAGAAAGCCTGAAACCGCCGCCACGATGCCGGGCCGGTCGGGGCAGGTAATCAGGAGCCGCGCCGTGGTGTCGGTCTGCATACGGCTCGAGGCTAAAGGCTTTTGTACGAAAGCTCAAGGCATAAATACGCCCCCGGCACACTCTCCCGGACTTTCTTCGTCCACACTCAGATTTATGAAAAAGCTATCTACGGGCTTGATAATCGTGCTCGCTTCGCTAGGATTCGCCCACCAACCCTTTTGGAACCCCGGTTCACCTACTTTAGAGCAGGCTTATAGGCTCTTGGAGCCCACCGTTTCCAAGGTAGTCACAAGCCAACTGGGCGCGGGACAGTTGGGCTTTTATGTCCTCGAGCTCTCGGCAGGCTTTGTGCTCGACCTGGGGCTTTTTGTGGGGGCCGCCTGTCGAGCCGCCTTTCAACCCCGGATGTGGCTGGTGGGGCCGGGTCTCCAGGGGAGTCAACGCCCGCCTTTTGCCATTCCCGAGGGCATGGGGGCCAAGGTGTATGAAGGTGGCTGGCGCGACTACCGGGGCCACGGCCTGGTGGCCCGCAAAGGCCCCGAATTCCGCGAGCGGCTTTCCGGCGGAACGTACTACGTGGTGGTCGAGGCGGGGAATGCAGCTGGCTATTACATGATCTCGCTGAATGGCGCGGAAGTTCCCGGCGGAACCCCCGAGGGTCGGGCGGCGCTGGGACGGTTCAATCGCTGCGGCTGAGTACTGCGGGAGCCTTCTGATGTGAACCCCACCTCAGACACCGGCGGGAGCAACAATCACGCTATAGAGTTTTGGCCCGCCCTAAACAAAAATGGGCGTAGTTCGTCGCCTTTCGCCGACGACTGACCCGAGTAAAGTTATTCGCGCACCGCAGGGACGATGCCGCCCCTTGGAAGGGATGCAGCTTCTTCGCCGAGCCCAGCGAAGGGAAGGATTCAAAAAGATAGCTGCCTAGAGCGCTCTTTACATTTATTCAGCCACTCAAAACTCAACTGCGGAGTCCAGCGCAGTACAGTTGCCTCGCCTTCGGGAGGCAACTGCTGTGAAGAGTGCAATGGGGTTTTGATTTTTATCTTTTCGGTTTCAGATGGAGTTCGTGTTCTTCCCCTGGTACCAGCACCAGCGCCTCCACCTCCGGGCCCAACCTGCGGAAGTGAGCGGGATTGAGGGTGATCAGGCGATCGGCCCTGGCTTTGAGCGCTGCCTGAGCGATCAGCGCATCGTAAACCGCTCCGCCGGCTAGCTCGAGCCGCTCCAGCCGCCGCAGCGCTGAGCGGTAGTCGGCTCTGCCCAGGGCGATGGTTTGGAAGGCCTCGAGGTTCTCCTCGATGAGCTTTATGGCCGTACCGGGAGGTATGGGTGGACGCAGGGGCAAGCGGGTCAGCACCGCATACAGCTCGGCCAGGGTGTGGGCCGCTACCACGCCATGGTGTGCGCCTTCCAGGGTCTCTTGAAGCCAGTTCCAGGCGGCGGTGTGGGCTGGGTGAAACCGCACGAAAGCGGCCACCAGGCTCGAGGTGTCGAAGAGCAGCTTCATTCAAGAAGTTCGTCCAGGCGCTCTTCCCGCACACGGGACAGGGTTTGGTTCAGCTCACCGCAGGCCTCGCTCTCCACCACCAAGACCCGCCCCCTGCGGCGCAAAGGAGGCGGGTTGCGCCGGGGCAGCAGGGTTAGTTTGCCGTTCTCGAGCTCCAGCACAAGCGTGTCGTGGGGCTTTAGACCCAGGCGCTCCCGCAGCTTCTTGGGAATCAGCACCCGTCCGAACTTGTCCAGGGTGGTTTCCATATTGGCAATTTTAGCTCATTCTTGCCAATATGCTATGCGGTCAACACATCTGAGACTCTTGGGGAACCGACTCGGTTTTCCACCTGGCCACTCAGCTTGGGACTCCAAAGAGCCGGATGCCCAGGCGGAGGGTGTCCAGCCACACCACCAGCTCGGGGCTCCAATGCACCTTACCCCCTAGACGCTGGGGCCTCCTCCTGAGGCGGTTCCCCTATTTTGCTTCACTCTGGGTCTCACCTGCGTTTGGCCAAGTTCACCTCCGCGAGGCCGATGGCTTCGGTGGGGTTGGTTCGCTGGCATTCGGTACAGAACCTTCTGAATCGGGTATGAACCCACTACCCGCCCATTCGCGAGCGGGGCTAGGAAGGTAGTATATTAGTAGTATGAAAGTCAAGACTTCTATCACACTCGAGCGCGACCTCCTTGAGGCCATAGACCGGCGCTTCCCCAACCGTTCGAAGTTTCTGGAGCAGGCCGCCCGGACCTACCTGCGCGAGTTGCACCAGGCCGAACGGGACGCACGCGACCGCACCCTCTACGAAAAGTATGCGGAGGAGCTCAACCGGCAGGCCCTCGAATCGCTGGCGGATCAGACCGAAGCATGAAACGCGGCGAGCTATACCGCATCGAAAACAAGAATGCCGACGATCCCAAGCGTCGAAGGGTCTATGTGGTGGTGAGCCGCCAGTCTTTGATCGACAGCGTCCATTCCACGGTGGTTTGCGCCCCGGTGTTCTCGCACTACCACGGCATCAGCACGCAAGTGCGGGTAGGCGTTGCGGAGGGCCTCAAGCACGACAGCAGCATCCACTGTGATGACCTTACCAGGATAGAAAAAAGCCGCCTGACCCAGTACGTGGGGAGACTATCACCCCAAAAAATGGCGGAGCTTAACCAAGCCCTGGCCATCGCCCTCGAGCTACCCGAGCCGGACGACTTGGAACCCTAAACCGCCTCGGCCCGCTTGCGCTGGCTGGGGTCGAGCACCCGTTTACGCAGGCGCAGGCTCTGGGGGGTGATTTCCAGGAGCTCGTCGGGGGCCAGGAATTCCAGCGCCTCTTCCAGCGAGAACTTGCGCGGGGGAATGAGCCTTATGTTCTCGTCGGAACCCGCTGCCCGCACGTTGGTGAGCTTCTTGTTGATGTTGACGTTCACGTTCAGGTCGTTGTCGCGCACGTGCTCGCCCACAATCATGCCCACGTACACCTCGGTGCCGGGCTCGATAAAGAAATTGACCCGCTCTTGCAGGCGGTACAGGCTGTAGGCATAGGCCACCCCGGCCTCCATCACCACCGCCGAGCCGGTGGTGCGGGTTTCCAGGCTGCCCACGTGCGGCCCGTAGGCGTGGAAGCTGTGGCTCATCACGCCCTCGCCCGCGGTCAGGGTGAGGAACAGGGTGCGAAAGCCAAACAGGGCTCGAGCCGGCACGGTAAACTCGGCCCGGATGCGCCCCGATGCTTGCTCCATATGCACCATCTGGGCCTTGCGGCTACCCAGCGCCTCCATCACCGGGCCAAACTTGGCCTTGGGCACGTCCACCACCAGGTACTCGTAGGGTTCTTGCAGCTGGCCCTCGATCTCCTTGAACAAAACGCTGGGCTGGCCCACCGAAAGCTCGTAACCCTCGCGCCGCATGGTCTCCAGCAGCACCGAGAGGTGCAGCTCGCCCCGCCCGTGCAGCTCGAAGGTGTCGGGCGTCACCTCGATCACCCGCAGGGCCACGTTGGTCTCGAGCTCTTTTTGAAGCCGCTCGCGGATCTGACGGCTGGTCACAAACCTGCCCTCCCGCCCGGCAAAGGGCGAGGTGTTAGGGGTGACGGTGATGCTGACGGTGGGTTCGTCCACCGCCAGGCGCGGCAGGGCCTCGGGGGCTTCACGGGCCGCGATGGTGTCGCCGATCTCCACGCCCTCCATCCCGGCAATGGCCACGATGTCGCCGGGGGTTACTTCGTCGACCTCGAGGCGCTCCAAGCCCCGGTGGGTGAAGAGCGCCACCACCTTGAGGTCGCGCTGGCCGCGCTCGCCCACGATGGTCACGAACTGGTTTTTGCGTACCGTGCCCCGGTGTACCTTGCCCAGGGCAATTTTGCCCAGAAACTTGGAGTAGTCGAGGTTGGCTACCCGGAGCTGGAAGGGGCCTTCGGCCACCTGCGGGGCCGGGATGTGCTGGAGGATGGTCTCGAACAGGTCGGTCAGGTCGGGCTTGGGGGTCTGGCCCAGCCAGGCCCTACCTTCGCGCCCCACCGCGCAAAGGTAGGGGAAGTCGAGCTGCGCCTCGCTGGCCCCGAGTTCGGCCATCAGGTCGAAGGTCTCGTTCAACACCTGGTCGGGCCGGGCGTCCTTTTTGTCCACCTTGTTGATCACCACGATGGGTTTGAGCCCGGCTTCGATGGCTTTTTTCAGCACAAAGCGGGTCTGGGGCATGGGGCCCTCGGCGGCATCCACCAGCAAGAGCACCCCGTCCACCATGCTCAAGGCCCGCTCGACCTCGCCGCCAAAGTCGGCGTGGCCGGGGGTGTCCACGATGTTGATCTTTACACCCTTCCACTCCACCGCGGTGTTTTTCGCCAGAATGGTAATGCCGCGCTCGCGTTCTAGGTCGCCCGAGTCCAGGATGCGCTCGCCGCCCTGGTCCTGGCGGGAAAGGGCTTTGGCCTGACGAAGCATGGCGTCCACCAGGGTGGTCTTACCGTGGTCTACGTGCGCAATAATTGCGATGTTTCTGAGTTCCATTCTGTCTCCGGGGGAAGGCTCGCCGAGGCGGGCAACCCTAGCAGTCTAGCGGATGAAGGGGGTTTTGTATACTGCCCCTTCCCGCTTACCTAGGGTGGCGGCCCGGAGCTAGCCAGCTTCCCTCAGCGTAAACCCCAAGGCACCGCCTTCAGCCGAGGGGAGACCGGCCACCCAAACTGTGCTTCACCCCACCGGATTTCTACCGCCAAACAAAAACCGCATCATATTGGGGAAGCGCCGCGCCCAGTGGCCCTCGTTGTGCACCCCTTGCGGGTCTTCCAGGTAAAGATAGTCCTGGCCGGGCCGCCAGCCTTTTTGTAGCAGCAAGCGGTGCATGCGCCGCACTCCCTCTAAGTAGCGGCGGCTGCTCACATGGGACGAGGTGACCTCACGAAAGCCCACATCCATGTAGAGCCTACCCGGCACCCGTGGAGCCTTTTCCACGAAATGGTAGATGGCTCCATCGGCAAACCAAAGCGCAGGACTCACCACCCCGGCCATACCAAAGACCTCGGGATAAAAGTAGTAGGCGCAGAGGCTGATAAAGCCGCCCATCGAAGAGCCCATCACGCCGGTGTGGTCTCGACCCGGTAGGGTGCGAAACTCATCGTCTATGAGGGGCTTAACGGTCTTTATCAGAAACTCGAGGTATTGCTCGCCCTTGCCACCACCGTGCTTGGGGTCGCGGAAGGGGCTGTACTCGTTCAGACGCTCCAGCCCCATGTTTGGAATGCCCACCACAATGGCCTCGATACCCTCCTGGGCCAACATCTCCATGCTCTCGTCCACCTGCCACTCGCCCACATAGCTGGTGGCCTCGTCGAAGATGTTTTGGCCATCGTGCATGTAAAGCACCGGGTAGCGCCGCTGGCCCTTGCGGTAGGAGGGCGGCAAGTAGACCAGTATGTCGCGCTGGTTACCCAGTTGGGGGCTGTGCAAGCCTTTGTAGACCAAAACCTCGCCCACCACGGTATGGCCCTGGCCAGTGAGATGCGGCTTCCAGCACCGGGTATGTGTATAGCTCATTGACGTATTGTACCGGGGGCTGACCAGAAGGTGGTTGGCTCGAGGGACGACAGAAGGGGCGTTTTTTCCCTTGTCTTAAGCTTTGAGCACCATTGTTGGACAGCACCATGTCGCTGCGGGGCCTCCCTTTCAGACTACAAACATGAAAGCCTGGAGCTCGAGCGCAGTGGTGCTGCTAGGCGGCTTGGCCTTTGCCAATCTTTGTTCCAGCGCTTTCTATCCCACCGAAACCGGACTGCAATGGCGCTACCGCAATCTGAACGACAACCAGGTCTACACGCAAACCTTCGTGCAGACTGGCGCAGACTCACTGCTGGAACAACGGCGTTTCGCCGGACGCACCGAGACCACACGCTGGATCTGTACCCCCCAGGGTCTGCGCACCCTCCCTGAGAGCGAGTTTCCGGTTCCAGGTGGCAGCTTGCGTTTTACCAAGCTCACCGGTGTGGTGATTCCCAGCGACGAGATCTGGCGGGTGGGCGGACGCTGGACCTACCGCTACGAACTCAAGGGCCGGATTGCGCTGTTCGACCTCACAGGGTTCCTCGAGGTCGAAAACCGCATCGTCGCCAGAGAGACCATCACAGTCGCAGCAGGCCGTTTCGAGGCCCTGCGGGTCGAGGCCGTTTTCCGGGGTGAGTTTGGTGTTGGCTTTGGCGGCAGGGCCACTTACTGGTTCGCCGAAGGAGTGGGGGTGGTGAAGCAGGTCAGCGAGGGGAGTTTTGGCGGGCAGAGCAGCGAGCTGCTGGATTTCAGGCGCAGTGGGTAGCGCTCTTCGCAGATGTGATCTCCTATCTTAGAGGCCACCGTGCCGCGCAGGATGCAGCTGTCGGTCGAGACGCGTGTAGTTTACCCGGGCTCAATAGAGGTTTTATCAGCGAGCAGTTTCTCAATAGCCCGCCAGCTCGAGTTCTTTCTCACCAAAGCACCCGGCTGAAACAGGAACCAGCACATCTCGCATTTCCGCAATCAGACGCCAGGGATTTCGGGCTGCTAGCCTAGCCCGCGGGAGGTTCGCTTCGCCTATGACCTGCGAATGCACACTCTACAGCCACGAGGATATCCTGAAAGTGCAGCGCCAGCCCACGCAACACGTCTCATGTCCCCTCTTTGACGAAGCCGAGGTTTGATATGAAATCTCGCTGGAGCGATAGCAGGTGTTCCCTGAGCCTGTCGAAGGGAACACCCTGGGATGGATGCCCGTATGGCCTTGGGGCGTTGGCTTCGACAAGCTCAGCCAACCTTCTAGGAGATCTCACTGGATTGTCCCTCTGAT
>Ga0308412_1001455_pt1 | contig 12922 bp, 10 predicted proteins | sample HotsprottomLayer_FD_202357 | JGI IMG/M metagenome (GOLD analysis project Ga0308412, IMG submission 202357) | Hot spring phototrophic mat microbial communities from Octopus Spring, Yellowstone National Park, Wyoming, United States -... | ecosystem: Environmental > Aquatic > Thermal springs > Hot...
ATCGAGCGGCAGCGGGAGGGGCTGGGGTTGAGTTTCTACCAATGCCGACGGAGACTCATCGCAGGTAAGCTGAGCCTGGATTTGAGCCCTCTGTTACCGGTGCAGGTGGAGGCCGCGTAAGTCCAGTGACAGACTGAGAGCCCAAGCCCCATAGCGGTTAGGTGTAGACTGTTTTCAATGAACACCAATGACCTCAATGGGAAAACCCTGGACAGCATACTCAGGCGCCTTCGCCGTATCGAGGGTCAGGTAAGGGGCCTGCAAAAAATGATCGAGGAGGGCCGCCCCTGCGAAGAGGTGCTAACCCAGATGACCGCCGCCAAAAAGGCCATGGAGTCGACCTCCACCCTGATTCTGCAGGAATTCCTAACCCTCTGCGCTACCGACATCGCCAAGGGCGACAGCCACAAACCCGCACAAATTGCCGCGATGCTTCGTAAGTTTGCTGGCTAAGGGCTAGCAATAGCTTAAAGACGGGCTTTGGGGCCTGCCTTGGGGGAGGCCTCCGAGACTATTGAACCCCCAATCGGGAGACGGCTTTGCCCGATGCCGACCCCACGCAGCCAATCTTCCGGCAAGCCGTCTTATACTTGCCTTACGACCAGGGAGGCTGGCCCTTGAAGCCCCAAATTACCTGAACCTATTCCCATAGCTATGACCCTTACCACCGACCTACACCAAAAAATGCTGGCGCACCTCGAGTTCCTCTACCCTGGCCGGGGGTCAGAGGTAGGGGAGCGGCTTCTGGCCCTGCTTGCTCGCTATGCGAATCTTGTCACCAACCAACCCCAGCCCGGCTGGAGCGAAAAAGACGCCATCCTGATCACCTACGCCGACCAGATCACCCAGGCCGGGGAAGCCCCCCTGCAAACCCTGCACCGCTTCCTGCAAGCGCACCTGCGAGGGGTGTTCTCCGGGGTGCACATCCTGCCCTTCTACCCCTACACCTCCGACGACGGCTTCAGCGTGGTGGACTTCAAGCAGGTCAAGCCCGGGTGGGGCACCTGGGCGCACATCCGGGCCATCGCCCAGGACTTCCGCCTGATGGTGGACCTGGTCTGCAACCATGTCTCGGCCTCGAGCCCGTGGTTCCAGGCTTTCTTGCAGGACGACCCCCGCTACAAAAACTATTTCATCGCGGTGGAAGCTGGCACCGACCTCTCCAAAGTCTTCCGGCCCCGCGCTTTGCCCCTGCTCACCCCTTTCCCGAGCAAGAGCGGCGAAAAGCTGGTCTGGACGACCTTCTCCACCGATCAGGTGGACCTCAACTTTGCCCACCCCGAGGTGCTTTTGGAGGTGCTGGATGCGCTTTTGTTCTACGTCCAGCAGGGGGCGAGGCTCATCCGCCTGGATGCGGTGGGGTTTATATGGAAGGAGCCGGGAACCCCCTGTCTGCACCTCCAGGGCGCCCACCGCATCGTCAAGCTGATGCGTCTGGCGCTGGACGCGGTCGCGCCGCAGGTGGTTCTGATAACCGAGACCAACGTACCGCACCAGGACAACATTTCGTATTTCGGGAACGGGCACGACGAGGCCCAGATGGTCTACCAGTTCCCCCTGCCCCCGCTGGTGCTGCACACCTTCCGCACCGGCGATGCCAGCAAGCTTGCGGCCTGGGCCGCGGGCCTAAAGCCCCCCTCCGAGCGCACCACCTTCTTCAACTTCCTGGCCTCTCACGATGGCTTGGGCGTGGTGCCGGCCCAGGGCATCCTGGAGCCCCAAGAAGTCGCTGCCCTCGTCCAGCAGGCCTTGGATCACGGGGGCCGGGTCAACTACAAGGACACCCCGGAGGGAGCTGTACCCTACGAGCTTTGCCTGACTTTGTTCGATGCCCTCAATCCCCCCTACAGCGACGAGGGCTAAGACCTCCAGATAGACCGTTTTATTGCCGCCCACGCCATCCTGCTCAGCCTGCAGGGGGTGCCGGGTATCTACTTCCATAGCCTCCTGGGTTCCCCCTCCGACCATGCCGGCCTGGAAGAAAGCGGGATCAACCGCCGCCTCAACCGGCACAAGTTCACGGGGCCGGAGCTCGATGGGCTGCTCTCCAATCCCCACTCGCGCGCCCGCAAGGTGCTGGCCCGCCTCACCCACCTGCTCAAGGTGCGGGCGTCGCATCCGGCCTTTCACCCTGGCGCCCCGCAGATCGTGATGGAGTCCCGGGAGGTACTGCGCATCATCCGGGGCTACCGCGACCAGCAGGTGGGCTGCTACATCAACGTAACCCCCAAACCCCAGCCTATCCAGCGGGTGGGGCGCGACCTGATCAGCGGAAAATACTTTGCCGGGCAGATTCCACCGTATGGCGTGCTGTGGCTGGTTTGAAGCGACGCATCCCGAATTATCCCGGCCCACAGAACCCACAGCATTTCCCCCAGGCCCGGCGAGGCCATCTGCACAAAAGCCCCCTCGATGGCCAGCAAGAACGCCTCCAGACCTGCCCTCGAGCCGAGCGCTGGCTGTGCCACTCTGCCACCGAGACCCCCAGTCCAAGCGCCCCCAACTTTAGTCGTTCACAACCTTCCACACAGCCTTGAGCTGGCCTTTAGACGGCCTAAGGCTTACCTTGGCGCGCGCTAGAATTCGGAATTAACATGAGGTTCTGGGCCAGCATACCGCGGGTAGGGCTCCTGGGGTTTATTTTGACCGGGGCCCTGGCCGCGCCTCCCCTGACCGCACCCCCCTCCAACCTGGCCGACCTGGATCAGGACGGCTACCCCGACATTGCCGAGCTTAACAGCAGCGCCCAGCGGGAAGCTTTTCTGGAGTGGTTCGCGGCCATCGCCGAAGCCCAGTTCACCGCCCCCTCGCCGGCCTGGCTACCCCAGGAGCGAGACTGCGCCGGCCTGCTGCGTTTTGCCTTTGTTGAAGCCCTAAAGCCAAAGACCACGGCTTGGTTCCAGAAGTTTCCCTACCTGCCCCGGGTATTTTCCCCACCCCTGAGCGCCTATCCCCTACCTCAGATCGGACGCTCGGTCTTCCGGGTGGCGCCGGGACCTTATCAGCCCGGCGATGTGCAGGCGGGCCGCCTGGTGGGGCGAACCAGCGCCATGTACCTGATGCGCTACTCGAGCGTCTTCCTGGGCCGCACCCCGGACAAAGCCCGGCGCGGCGGCCTCTTGTTTTTCGTGCGCCCTTTGGCCCGGGGCTCGGCCTATCACAGCATGGTGTATCTGGGAAACAACCTGGTGGTCTACCACACCGGCTACGCCCCCTCCGAAGGGGGCGAGGTGCGGTTGCTGAGCCTGGAAACCCTGGGCAAACACCCCCAGAAATACTGGCACCCCCGGCCCGACAACCCCCACTTTTTGGGGTTTTACCGCTGGAAACTTGTGAGCTACTAGGCGGTCGGGTCGGTCTACAACAAGCGTCTATGAGGTCATAACGTGCAGGGCGCGTAGGGCAAACTCAGGAGGCAGGTGGATATGAAGCGTTTTGGGCGAGCGGGGTTGGGCATTTTAGGAGCAGTTTTGCTGAGTTGGATACCGGGGTCGGCCCAGCGGCCGGAACCCCAGTTGTACGGGGGCGGCACCTACAGCCCCACCCAGCAGGTACGGCTGGAGTATTTCCTGCCCGGCGGCGGCAGCAGCCAGATTCGTCTGCTGCGGATTCAGAACCCCCAAAAGGTGGTGGAGCTGGGGGGGCCGCGCGACTTTCAGCGCACCCGCGAGCTGGATTTGACACCGGTGCGCACCGTGCCGGTCTTTCGCCCCCAGAACAGGCCCTATGGCGAGGTGAGCCTGGGGCGCCTGCCCGAGGGCTTGTACCTGGCCCAGATCGGCGCCCCCCGCCCCACCTCGGCCACGCTGGTCCTGGTGACCAACCTGGGCCTGGTGGTTAAGTCGGATGCAGAGCGCCTACTGACCTATACCGCCAGCCTGGAGAGCGGGCAGCCCCGCACCGCCCAGATTTTCGTTTCCAAGGACAAGCGCATCGTACAGCAGGCTCGAGCCGAGGGCGGGCTGGCCCAGCTTCAAAGCAACCTGCCCGACGCCGACAACCTTTTTATTGCGGCCCGCTCGGGCACTTCCTGGGCTTTTAGCAGCGCCTACTGGCAAAGCTGGAACCTGGAGCAAAACCGGGTCTACTTGGTCACCGACCGTCCGGTCTACCGCCCCGGCCACACGGTCTTCTTCAAGGGCACCGCCCGTAGCGCCAGCGGCCTGCGCCCCCTTGCGGGCCAGCGCGTTGAGGCGGTGGTATACGACCCCAACGAAACCGAGGTGTTCTCAGGCCGCTTCACCACCGACCGCTACGGCAGCTTTAGCGGGCAGTTTCGCGTCGGGCTGGATGCGCGGCTGGGGGGGTATACCCTGGTGGCGCGGGTGCAGGGCGAGGCGCACCCGAGCGAGTTCGAGGTGCAGGAGTTCGTCAAACCCGAGTACAGCGTGCGCGTGACCCCCGAGAAGCCCGTGGCGGTGCAGGGGGAGAAGGCCCGCTTTGTGGTGAAGGGCGAGTACCTGTTTGGCGGGCCGGTTGCGGGTGGCAGGGTCAGTTACGCCCTCATCCAGCGGCCCTACTACCGCTTTGCCTACGTCTCGAGCTTCGGCTTCTACCAGACCGAGGGGTACGAGGACACTTACCAGGGCAAGATCATCCAGCGCGGCGAGGGGCGGCTCAACGCCCAGGGGGAGCTGGTGGTGGAGGTGCCGCTAAAACCTGCGGGGGAGGACTACCGGCTGACCCTCGAGGCCGGCGTGAGCGACGAGGCCGGGCGGGAGATCAGCGGAAACGGCTTTGTTACCGCCTACCGCGCGGGCATCGTGCTCGAGGTCCGCACCGACCAGTACGCCTACCAGACCCAGGACACCCTGACCGCCACCGTGCGGGCCCAGGACCTGGAGGGCAACCCGGTCTCGGTGCCCTTTACCCTGAGCGCCAACCGCGCCTACTGGGTGCGGGGCCGGGGCGAGCAGCGCGAGCCGGGCCCTCGAGTCCAGGGCCGCACCGACGCTCAAGGCCAGGCCCGCGTGCAGCTCAAGCTGCCCAGGCAGGGCTCGTATGCCCTGGTGGTGCAGGCCCGCGACCGCACCGGGCGGGCCACCCAGGCCGAGGAGTGGGTCTGGGTCTCGGATGGTTCGTACTGGTACTGGGACTACCAGAGCCTGAAGATCACCGTGGATAAGCCCGAGTACCGGGTGGGCGAGACGGCCCGCTTTGTGGTGCAGTCGCCGGTCTCGGACGGCTGGGCGCTGGTAAACCTGGAGGGCCCACGCCTCGGCAAGCCCGAAATTGTGCGCTTCCAGGGCTCCACCTTTACCTATGAGCTAAAGCTCACCCCGGAGATGGCCCCCAACGGCTACCTCTCGGTTACGGTGCTGGGGGGTGGCGCATATTACTCCGACGTGGCGGGCTTCTTGTTGCCGCCGGTGGAGAAATTCCTGAACGTGGCGGTGGCCTCCGACAAGACCACCTACAAACCCGGCGAGACCGCCGTCTACCGCCTCAAAGTAACCGACAGCAAGGGACGCCCGGTGCAGAGCCAGGTCACCCTGGGCCTGGTGGACGAGGCCATCTATCTGGTGCGCTCCGAGAAGGCCCCGGACATCCGGGCCTTCTTCTGGGGCCTGAGGCCCAACCTGGTGGGCACCCAGACCGCCGGCGGCTACTACTTCGGCAACGTTTCCCCCGCGCCCAGCACAGCGGCCCGGGCCCCCATGAACCAAGCGGTGTTTGGGCAGAGCAAGGAGGCGCTGGCCGTCCCCAAGGTGCGCGAGGACTTCCGCGATACCATCCTCTGGCTGCCCGACGTCGAAACCGACGCCCAGGGCGAGGCCCGCGTGGAGGCCCGCCTCCCCGACAACCTGACCCAGTGGCGCCTGACGGCCCGGGCCATCTCCCTCGAGGACAGCGTGGGGCAGGCCACCCAGACCATCACCACCACCCTGCCGGTAATTGCCCGGCTCTCCACGCCGCGCTTCCTGGTGCGCGGGGACGAGGCCACGCTGCGGGTCATCGGGCAGAACAACCTGGAAAAAAGCCAGGACGGCCAGCTCCGGCTCGAGGCCACCGGGCTCAGCCTGCTCACCCCCCCCACCGCCCCGGCGCAGCTTCCCGCGGGGGGCCGGGCTGCCGCCGGCTACCGGGTGCAGGCCCTGCAAAGCGGCACTGCTGTGTTGGAAGCTTCGGCCCTCACCCCTGCCGCCTCCGATGCCCTGCGCATCCGGCTGCCCATCTTCCCCAAAGGGCTCAAGCAGGAGCTGGGCTGGGCCGGGCAGTCGGGGGATCGCTGGGTCTTCAGCCTGCCCACCCGCACCGACCTCGGCCAGACGCAGGGCCGGCTCTACCTCACCCCCTCGCTGGCCGCCGCCGTGGCCCCGGCCCTGGCCTACCTGGCCGGCTATCCCCATGGCTGCTCCGAGCAGACCATGAGCCGCTTTTTGCCCAGCGTGCTGGCCAAACGGGCCGGGGGTTTGGCCCAGTTGCCCCCTGAGCTCGAGCAAAACCTCGACGACTTTGTGGCCGCCGGCCTCAAACGGCTCTACGACTTCCAGCACGAGGACGGTGGCTGGGGCCTCTGGCAGCACGACGATTCCTCCCTCTATATCTCCTCGTATGTGCTGACCGGGCTGTTGCAAGCCCAGCAGGCCGGTTACCCGGTGCGCAAGGAGGTGATTGAGCGGGGCGTGGCCTACCTGCTCAAAACCCTCAACCGCCCCGACGCCCACACCTACGCCGCCGACGCGGTGGCCTATGCCGCCTATGCCTTTGCCCTGGCCGGGCCGAAGTACATGCCTAAAGAACGCTCTTCTAGTGGGACGGGTCATGCCCGCGCACCTGTCAACCGGCAGCCACGGCTAACCCGTGCCGCCTTTCAGCAAGCCCCGCCGCTGGATTTTGGCTACCTACAAGACTACCTGAAAAGACCCGACCTCACCCCGTATGGCCATGCGCTCGTGGTGCTGGCCTATCTCGAGAGCGGCAACCGAAACCTGGCCGAGCGGGCCCTCGAGGGCCTGCTGGCCAAACGAACCGAACGGCAACGCACGGCCTACTGGGAGGTGCGGGCCCCCCGCTGGGCCTGGAACGACGACCGTATCGAAGCCACGGCTCGAGGCCTGGAGGCCCTGGCCCGGCTGCGCCCGGACCACCCCGCCATTCCCAAGATTGTGAACTGGCTGATGCAGGAGCGCAGAGGGGCCCGCTGGGTCTCCACCAAGGACACCGCTGCGGTGGTGGTAGCCGCACTGGCCCTGGCACAGGCCACCAGCGAACAGCCCGGCGAACAGGAAGTGCAGCTTCGGGTTAATGGGCAAGAAGAGACCCTGAAGGTTCCGGCCAAGGGGGCCGAGCTCACCTTGGAAGGCCTGAGGGCGGGCGAGAACGAGATCCAGGTCGTCGGCGGCCAGCGCCTGTATGTGAGCGGGAGCGTGAGCTATTTCGAGGAAAGGGAGTATCTGCGCGCTGAGTCCAACGGACTGCGGGTGGCCCGCACCTACCAGAAGCTCACCCCCCGCTACGACGCCAAGGCCGAACGTTTTGTCTACCAGCCGAGCCCCTGGGGCCCGGTGAAGGCAGGCGAGCTGGTGCTGGTCACCCTGACCGTGCGTCCTGAGCAGGGCGCGCTGCGCTACGTGGTGGTGGAGGAACCCACCCCGGCGGGCCTGGTGGTGGTGGAAAACGACGACTCCTTCCGCATCGCCGGGGTGCGCTCCCGCTACGGCGATAACTTCTACGGCTGGAACTACTGGTTCGATGGGCGGGAGATCCGCGACCGGCAGGTGGCGTTCTTCTTCAGTTACCTAAGCGGGCCGGTTACCTTCACCTATGTGCTGCGGGCCGAGACCCCCGGGCAGTTCACCGCGCTGCCCACCCTGGCCTGGATGATGTACGAGCCGGAGGTGCGGGGGGTCGGAACGGCCCAGCGGGTGCGGGTGACGGAGTAAACCAGCGGGGTGAATATGCCCTCGCCTGCTCGCCTCTTGGTTGTTTTGCTGGCCTTGCTGGGCCTTGCCCTGGCGCAGACCTGGAAAACCGCCCACGCCCCCGGTTTTGTGGTGCAGGTCGCGGCGAAGGCCGACGAGAAGCACCTGCGCGAGGTTTTTGCGGTTTTGCAAAAGGCCCGCCGGGACTTAAAGGCCGCCGGTTACCCGCTTCCGCCACAGGTGAGGGTGGTCATCCACCCCGACCTGAACTCCTACACCCGCGCCACCAGGCTCCCGTGGTTTGTGCTGGCCGCCACCAACCGCCCGAAGCACCGGATTGACACCCAGCGCCTGCGGGTTGTGCTGGAGCGGGGGGGCCTGGAGCGCACCCTGCGCCACGAGCTTTTTCATCTGGCCCAGCCCGAGGGCTGGCCCCGCTGGAAGGCCGAGGGGCTGGCCATGCGCTTTGCGGGTGAAGAGCCCAAGGCCAGGCCGCTGGAACACATCGGCGAGGCCGAGTTGGAGCGTTTGCTGGCGCACCCACCCGATCAAGCCACCTTGAACCGGGCTATGGCCACCGCTTTTTTGTGGGTGGGCCGCCTGAAAGCGACCAAGGGGCCGGATGTAGAGGGCCAAAGGCCTTGAGCAACCGCCTTTGCGGGTTCAATTTCACCTCAGCTCGAGCATCTTTTCCACCTGGGTCACCTTGACCCTGGGCCGGCCCTGGGCCTGCCCCATGGCGCACTCGAGCGCGTCCAGCTTGAGCCAGTCCTCCAGGGTCACGTAGCGCACCCCACGGGCTTGCAGCAGCCGGGTCACGGCCTCGGGGCTGGGCTCTGGGGCCCGCGGCAGGTGGGGCGCATCCGCTAGCAAATGCCGGATGGTCTCGGCGGCGTCGGCCTTGTTGGTGCCGATCACCCCGCTGGGGCCGCGCTTGATCCAGCCGGCGGTGTACTCGCCCAGCGCCACCTGCCCCTCGCGCAAGACCCGCCCGGCCTGGTTGGGGATGATCCCCCTGCGGCTGTCGAAGGGCACCTCGGGCAGGGGGACGCCTTTGTAGCCCACCGAGCGCAGCACCAGGCCCACCTCGAGCTCCTCGAACTCGCCCGTGCCCACCGCGTTCAGGTTCTCGTCCAGGCGGTTTTTTTCCAGGCGGATCTTCTGTACCCGGCCCTCCCCCAGCATCGCCACCGGCGAGACCAAAAAGCGAATATGCACCCGGCGGGGCTTGCCGGTGAGGGGTCTGGCGGCAAACTCGCGCAAAACCTCCAGGTTTTTGAGCAACGCCGGCTCCCCGGCGATGGAGGCGGCGCTTCTTTCGTCGAGCTCGAGTTCCTCCGGCCTGACCACGACGTCGGCGTTGCACAGCTCGCCCAGCTCGCGCAGCTCCTTGGTGGTGAACTTGGCCTGGGCCGGGCCCCGGCGGCCCAGCATGTAAATATCGGTCACCTGGCTCTCTTTCAGCACCGGCAGGGCGTGGTCGGCAATATCGGTCTGGCGCAGCTCCTCAGCCGACTTGGCCAGAATGCGGGTGACGTCCACCGCTACGTTGCCCATGCCCACCACCGCCACCTCCCGCACATCCAGCCGGATGTCCAGGTTCTGGTAGTCGGGGTGGCCGTTGTACCAGGCCACGAACTCGGTGGCCGAGAGGCTGCCAGGTAGATCCTCACCGGGAATGCCCAGGCGCCGGTCACTGGAGGCGCCCACCGTGTAGACCACCGCCTCGTAATGACGGCGCAGATCGGCACGGGTCAGGTCGCGGCCATACTCGACATTCCCCAAAAAGCGCACCCTGGGGTCTTGCAGCACCTTCTGCATGACCTTGGTGACCGATTTGATGGTCTGGTGATCGGGGGCCACCCCGTAGCGCACCAGGCCGTAGGGAGTGGGCAGGCGGTCAAACACATCCACCGATACGTCTATTTCCGTCTGTTTGATAAGGGCCTCGGCGGCATAGATACCCGAAGGCCCTGCACCGATGATCGCAACGCGCAGGGGGTGGTTTACATCTTGCTGGCTTGCCATCTTTTGCATCCTCCGGCCTAATTGGCGCCTGGTCGCGCTTAGACAGTGCAAATCATATCCTAATCGGTCCTGCACAAATACAAAGCTACGGCCTCAGCACACCTATGAGCGGACCGTACAGCAGCGCACCTGCTCCGTACAACCCCAGCCAGAGCAAGTCGCCTACCCGCAGCCGCCGACGCAACACCTGGGCGATACCTACCCAGAACAGCACCAGCGAAACCACTAGGCAAAACAGGCCCAGGTAGGCGATGAGAAGCGGGGCCGCCACCGTGCGGGCCAAGAGCCAGGAGCCCCCCGCCATGACCGGCGGGAGCCAAAGAAGCCCAGTCGCGTAAATTAGCCAGCGGCGGCCTTGCATCGAAGAGCATTCTACCCGAAAAAGCCCGTGCTCATCGGCTCTCAGGGCAACCGAATCCCATTCGTAAGCCACCCCAAGCCTAAAACCAAGGCCCCCAGAGCCAGAAAAAACCCCCAGAGCCCCCGCCACATTTGCAGAAGTGTTCCGCTGCGGACCGCCCAGATGAGGGCCAGCAGGCCCAGCAAGGTTCCCAGGCCCAGCGCAACCGGCAGGAACAAGCCCAACCCCACCACCAGCAGAGTTACCAGACCACCACCCGCCGATCCCGCCAAGGTTCCCAGAAGCATCGCTACCACCAGCACCCAAGGGAGCAGCAAGAGCCCGGTGGCGAGCTGTAGCCAGCGAAGCGGTCCCATAGCCCGCATTGTAAGCGCAGCCCGGACACCGGCCCATCCTGGTTCTTAGCATGGTTTACATGTCCGTGCGCCAGGCCCGCACCACCTGCCCGCTGGACTGCCCCGATGCCTGTTCGCTGATTGCTACCATCGACGAGGCCAGCAATACCTTGCTCAAAATCGAGGGCGACCCCCAGCACCCCTTCACCCAGGGCTTTGCCTGCGTCAAAACTTACCGCTACCCCGAGCGCAACCACCACCCGCTGCGCCCGCTCTATCCGCTGCGGCGGGTGGGCCAGAAGGGCCAAGGCAGGTTTGAGCGGGTGAGCTGGGAGGTAGCGCTGGACGAGATCGCCCAGCGGCTGAAAGATATCCTTCAGCGCCACGGCGCGGAGGCCGTGCTGCCCTACCACTACGCCGGCACCATGGGCCTGATGCAGTACGAGCACCCCCTGACCTTTTTCCGCGCCCTGGGGGCCAGCGAGCTAAAAACCACCATCTGCGCCACCGCGGGCCGGGAAGCCTGGGTAGCCACCTACGGCGACCGCTTCGGCACCGACCCCGAGGCCATTCCCCAGGCCCGCTTCATCCTGCTGTGGGGCATCAACAGCCTGCACACCAACACCCACCTCACCCCCTTTCTGAAAAAAGCCCGGCAAAATGGGGCCCGCATCGTGCACATCGACCCCTACGAGAACCTAACCAGCCGCTTTGCCGACGAGCATATCAAGGTTCGCCCCGGGAGCGATGCCGCGCTGGCTTATGGGATGGCCCGGGCCATTGTGAAGGCCGGCCTGCACGACCGGGACTACCTCGCGCGGATGACCACCGGCTTTGAGGCCTTTATGCAGGTGGCCGAGGCCTGGACGCCGGAGCGGGTGGAGGCCGTTACGGGCGTTCCCGCGGCCACCGTCGAGCGCCTGGCCCAGGAGTTTGCCCGGGCCAAAGCCTCTTTCATCCGCACCAGCTACGGCCTGACCCGCCACCCAGGCGGAGGTTCGGCCCTGCGGGCGGTGGTGTTGTTGCCGGCGCTGATCGGGGCCTGGCAGTACCCTGGCGGGGGGGCGCTTCTGAGCACCAGCGGAGCCTTTGCCCTCAACCGCAAGTACCTGGGAGGCCAGCACCTTCTGGCGGCCCGGGCCACCCCACCACGGCAGATCAACATGACCCAGATCGGCAGCGCCCTTACCGCCCTGGAACCGCCCATCCGGGCCCTCTTTGTCTTCAACTCGAACCCGGCGGTGGTGGCCCCCCGCTCCGACCTGGTACAAAAGGGCCTGTTGCGCGAGGACCTCTTTACGGTGGTGCTCGAGCAGGCCCTCACCGAGACCACCCGCTACGCCGACTACGTGCTGCCCGCCACCACCTTTTTAGAGCACCCCGACCTCTACACCGCCTACGGGCACTACTACCTCTCCTGGAACGAGGCGGTGATGCCGCCCCAGGGCGAGGCCCGGCCCAATACCTGGGTCTTCGCTGAGCTGGGCCGGCGGCTGGGGCTGGACGAGCCCACCCTCTACTGGGACGCCGAGACCCTGGCCCGCTCCCTGCTCGAGTCCGACCACCCCTGGCTTCGGGGCATCACCTTGGAGCGCCTCAAGGCCAAGGGCTTTGTGCGGCTCCAAATTCCCCCCGACCACCGTCCTTTTACCGAGCGGGCCGGCACGCCATCCGGAAAGGTGCAGTTCGACCCGCCACCCCAGGTCATCCTGACCGAGCCCACCCCGGACTTCCCCCTGATCCTGATGACCCCCCCCGCCAAGCACTTCCTGAACAGCACCTACGGGCATATCGAGCGCCTGGTACAAGGCGAAGGCGGCGAGCCGGTGCTGCTGGTACACCCCGAGGACGCCCGGGCCCATGGGGTGTCCGATGGTGCGCTGGTGCGGATACGCTCGCAGCACGGGGCGGTGGTGCGGCGGGTACGGGTGAGCCAAGCCCCCATCCGGGGCACAGTGGTGCTCGAGGGCACCTGGTGGGAGGCCCCCGCCCCCGACAGCAAGGGCATCAACTGGCTCACCGGCGAACACCTCACCGACATGGGCGAGGGTTCGACCTTCCACAGCAACCCGGTGCGGCTCGAGGCGCTGGACTAGACGGCCTGTCCCACCCCCACCTGCCATAGCTCTTCTTCCTGCAGGGCCCAGGCCGGATACTCCTCCTTAGCGAGGAAGTGCCGGGCATAGAGCGAAGCCAACTTGGTGTGGCGCTCGCCGCCCAGCTCATAAAGCAGGGCCACGGTGGCCGCATCGGCCAGGGTGCGCAGGGCTTCTTTGGCATGCCACTGGGCCTCCTCCGGCGGGAGGGCTTGCAGTTGCTTGAGGGTGTGTTGC
>Ga0308412_1001458_pt1 | contig 12916 bp, 8 predicted proteins | sample HotsprottomLayer_FD_202357 | JGI IMG/M metagenome (GOLD analysis project Ga0308412, IMG submission 202357) | Hot spring phototrophic mat microbial communities from Octopus Spring, Yellowstone National Park, Wyoming, United States -... | ecosystem: Environmental > Aquatic > Thermal springs > Hot...
GTATCCTGGGTGTCCTCGAGGTTTCGGCAAGAGGGCTCTGGGATGCCATAAGCCCTTTAGCCAGCGGTATGACGAAGCCAATTCTCGGGTTGTTCGGGGGGAAAATCCATCTGGTGATAGGGCAGTAGAACACCGCTTCCTCGGCAACCGAAAGGCACCAACCAGGCATGGAGGAAGCTGTGCCTCTTACGGCAGCAAGATAGTGAGTGTAATGGGGTAGCATGAAGAAATTCCGAGATACCCGAGATACTCGTTTAGCAAAGGTGCCGAAACCCTAACAAAAAAGGTGCCGGAATGTTCGCAGCAAGTCCGGCTCCACATAAATGTATGAATGTCACGCCGGCTTCCGTGTTTCGGGAACATTTCCCAAGAGCATCGAAAGCGACATCGCTCGCCGTTAGGGTCGTCCATGGTTGATCTTCCGTATTCCGCGGCCATCTCTGCCGCAAAGGGGTGGCCGCTATTTTGTCGGGATCCCGGATCGGCCCACAGCTCCAGCCTCTGCGGACAACCGTAAGAATTTTCCCTGGACAACCGTGAGAATTTTCCCTAAGTGCTAAGGCTCCGAGGCAAGTGGCTCCGAATCCGAAGGAGTTCGCCCACGCCGTGCCCTCGCCAATGGAGCCTGCCGAGGGTGAACAACGAGGAAGGAGCTGCCCCCACGCCTTGGCCCTCCGACCACCGCGAACCATTTTGGCCCCAAGAGTGGTTTTTCGAACGTCATAGTAGGTTTGGAATCAAGTTTTTGGAGGATGAAGTTACTGCAGAGAGGTGAAGTTGGTGGAGAGATGAGAAATGTTTAGCTCTCGGCGGCGATCTGTGGTGCCTGTGCTCCATTAGACCCACTGCTTGTTTTGAGCCGCCGGCAAGCGGGTGACTGCTAGGGTGTCTTGAACAATCCACCCGCAAGAGGACTTCAATAAAAAACGGTGCCGTTTCAAAACTGCTCCCGGAAAAAGGGCTAGAATTAAAGGGGACGAATGGCAAAACCAGGCGGGCGGCCGTGGATTAGGCCGATCTTGAGCCGCAGCGACTTTTCTGGCTGAAAGTGGTTTCGTCCCCCGCGACTTGGGAAAGTCTTGCCCTAGTGCTTTGGGCAATTTTGGGAAATTCTTCCCAGGATACACAATTCGCGGCCAGTATTAGCTCTTCGGAGTGAATTCCAACTGGGTGCTCCCGAAAGTTGTGCTGTCAGATATTCTCGGCGGGCCTTGCGGGTGGAAACATCCAGCTTGGTTCGCCAAGTCCAGCGGATGTTTTGCTTTTCGTGAGCGGTTCGTGGACACCTTATTCGGTTCGTGCAAACTTTATCGGTTGGTGCACATTTCATATGAAGAGAGGTCGATGACTTGTACTTCCTGAGAACGGGTATCGCCAAACCCCCTCCAATGTTCCGGGCTCAGATTGCTAGTCATCGCTGTCAGGTTCGATTGCCACCGCTCCCTGGGATGTTGCCTACGGGATCCAGCCGTTGGCCACCCAGCTCCCGATGAAATTTCCGCCAAGATTCGCTTTGGCACACGTTTTGAAGAACAAATTTTGTTCGGCACGGCCTGTCATCCCACGAAAGCGGTGGGGTGCATCTCCGTCAAATGAAATTGAAGGGTCCATCTTGGTTAAATGAGATTTATTAGAGGAAGTGCCGAGCTGGAGGGGTTTTGCCAACTTGTGCAAATCTTTCCCGTTAAAACTGTAAGAAGGCCGGTATCGGGGCTCAAGCTGAATGGAGCCGGAGGGTGCGGGATCCCTGGGGTGATTGGTTCCACCGGGGGGAGTTGAACCGGATCGGGGGAGTTGAACCGGATTTGGTCGGGGGACCTTGGTAACCCTAGAGATGATCCCTCTAAGGGTACAGGCTAGCACCACATTATTGAGGGGTGCAAGGACATTTTCCCCGTGGAAGCGGGGCTTAACTATCAACGATTTTTTGGGTTTTGGCCCTAGCTCCACTTATTGTTGGGGTTGGGTGATGTACTAGGGCATTTTGCTTCCGTGATTTTGCACATTGGCACCCGAGGGACGTCGCGCAGGGTCGGGTGGAGTCCCAAGGAGCGTCATATTGGGCCAGGCGAATCCAGCTTCGGCAACCTATGTTCGGGATGTTCGGGCGGTGCCGGTCGGTATCTCCGCAGTTTTGGGGCAGTCCGGCGGTCCCTGCGGGCAGGGGTGTTGTGGGTTTTGATGGGAAGGAAAGCTTCGGAACGTAAAAAACCTCGGGGAGAAGTTTCCTTTGGCACGGGCGTCGCATGGAGGTTTTCTTTAGAGAGAAAGCTTGCGGTGGTATCAGCGAGGAAAATTTTCAGGTTGTTTCAAAATCGCGTCCTGATCGAGGAGGTAAATCGAGCAGGTAAGCGGACTAGGTGTGGCTTTTTGGGAAAACTCGGGGCTTTCCTGGCGTAGAGTGTGCCTGGGCCACTTAAAGGATCCCAATAAGGGGCTACCGGAGATGGCGGGCAAACCGATAGTTTTTGTTTGGCAAAGTGGGAAAACCGTAGCTAAAATGACGGTAGAGTTTTAAGGTAGGCAAACTATTGGGAAAACTATTGGGATTTGTGGAGAAAACGTACCGGGTACTTGCCGTGTTAGGTAGGGGAAAAACGAAGTCTCGGGCGGAGATGGGACGCATGTTGACTTCCATTATTCGGCTTTTCTGGAAGATGACGGCAGTCGGGCTTTTGGCTTTTCTGGGATTGGTGGGCCCGGCCCTTGCGGAGCAAGGTGGTCCCCCGGCCGCGTCATTTCAAGATCCAGCTGGGACGATCTACTTTGCTGTAGGCATCCGGTTGCCGGAGATTGCTACCAGGACGGATGGTTGGGATTTGTTGCTCCTTGTCGATACCTCTGCCACCCAAGCCGGTGCCTATCGGGAGCAACAATTGGCGTTCCTTGATGCCTTCCGGCGACAGTTGGGGCCGCAGGATCACGTTGCGTTGATTGCCGCCGACCTCCGGGCTGTGCCTTTGACGCCCGGGTTTGTACGTCCGAGCAGTCCGGAAATGGAAGGGGCTTTGGCGAAGTTTCGGCAGCGGACGCCGCTGGGGGCAATGGACTTAGAGTCGGCTTTACGCTCGGCTTTGGCGACTCTGAGTGGGGAAAAGTCGGGGCGACCTCGAGCGGTTGTGTTTGTGGGCGAAGGCCTAAGTCGGGCGAATCTTCTCAGTGGCAAAGTCATCGAGGAGCTGACGAGCGGTTTTAATCAGCTCCGAGTGCCTATTGTTGCTGTAGCTTTGGGACCACAAATCGATTGGGAAACGCTGGCCATCTTGACTTCCCAAACCGGTGGACGGTTGCTCTATGGTGAAGAGATGGGGCTTGTGGCGGGGACAACCATAGCGGCGGCTAAAACTCCGGTGGGCTATGTGAAAAGCCATAGCGTCCGAGGAGAGCTCCAGGAAGTCCTACCCCTGCAAATTCCTCCGCTCCGGGCCGACCGGGAAACGGTGATTGTGGGAACGGCTAAAGCGGTCGGTGAGGCCGAGTTTGTGCTAACGATCGATCTTGGGCAAGAAACCAGGCAAGTGGCTCTGCCGGTCTCTATCCCAAGACCAAGCGACCTCAATGCTCATTTGGCCAAAATCGTTTCCGATGCCCGGTTGCACGGTGGCCGATTGCTGCCGGTTGCGGATTGGAACCACCTGGAGCAAATTGCCCACCGGTTTGCCGAAGGTGTAGACCAGATTACGCAGCTTGCTGTACAAGCTTTGCGGACGGGAGATCTGGAAGGGGCGGTACAACTTGCTCATCAGGCCTTGCAAAGTGATCCAGAAAATGTGACCGCCCAGCTGGTTTTGACCACCGCTCAGAATTTGAGCCAAAATGGCAGCAGCCAAGCCGGCGAGTTGCCCCAGCCTGCAGCTGCTCCCCGGTTAGAGCTTTTAGGTCCGGAGGCCTCACTTCAACCTCCCTTGCCTTCCGTAACACCGGGTGAAGGACAGCTGGTTGCGGAGTTTGAGCGATCCCGGAAGTTGATCGAGCAGCGGGTAGTTGCCGATGTGGTAGCGGGGATAAATGCAGCCCGGGAGTTGATGGCCACTAATCCCCAGGCTGCTATCGACAATTTGAAGCTGCTGGTGGACCAAGTTGAGCGGGTTCGAGAATTGGACGCGAGTGTCCGAAATCAATTGTTGCGGCAGTTGGAGGCGGCTCTTCGGGAAGGAGCCCGACGGCAAGTTGAGTTCGAACAGCGTCGTCAGGAGCAGCTGGAAATTCAGGCGGCAGCCAGGGAGCAAAGGTTGGTGGCTGAGGCTTTGGTCCGGCGGGAAGAGCAGGTTCGCCAGTTGTTAGAGCGATTCTCTTCTTTGATGGAGGAGGGTCGATATCAAGAAGCGGATGAAATTGTGGCCGCCCAGGCCCGGCAGTTGGATCCCGATAACCCGGTACCCCTTCTAGCGATGCATCATGCCCGGATGTCGGGCAATTTGGATAAGAACCTCTTCCTCCGGGTGGAACGTCAACGAAAGATGCTCGACACACTTTATCAGGCCGAGCTCTCGCACATTCCGTTCCCAGACGAGCCGCCCGTGGTTTACCCGCCTGCGGAAGTATGGCAAGAGCTGACGCATCGCCGGAAGGCGAGATATGCTGCGGTGAGTTTGGCTCGGGAAGGTTCGGCAGAACGGCGGATTAATGAAGAACTCCGTCGGCCGACTGAGATGCAGTTCCTCGATACTCCCTTGAGCGATGCTATCTCGGTGCTCAAGGATCGGCACCAAATCGAGATTCAGTTGGACCAGAAGGCTTTGCGGGATGCCGGAATCGCCACGGACACCCCGGTCACGCTGGATGTGAAAGGGATTTCTCTCCGATCGGCTTTGAAGCTGCTGCTCCGACCTCTGGATCTGACTTACGTTATTCAGGACGAGGTCCTGATGATCACCACGCCAGAGGAAGCCGAGAACCGGCTATCGATCAAGGTTTATCCGGTCGGTGACCTTGTGGTACCACCTTATTCGCCTGCCGGAATGGGTGGCATGGGAATGTTTGGTGGGTTCGGTGGCTTTGGTGGCATGGGTGGATGGGGTGGCATGGGTGGTTGGGGCGGTATGGGTGGTTGGGGCGGCGGCTTTGGCGGCGGTTGGGGTGGTGGCGGCTGGGGTGGCCGGTTCGGCGGTGGCTGGGGTGGCGGAGCGTGGAATGTGCCCATCGTCCCTGGCCAACTAGGGCCAGCTCCCTTGGGAAACCTCTTGCCTCTCCAGGGTCAGGGCGGCTTCCGGGCTTTTAATGTGCGGGAGGTTCCGGTGGCTGCCCCGGCCACAGGAGGTTCATCGGATAAAGGAACCCAGACGGGCCAGGATAGGGTTACCCAGGAGGATGGCGTTCCCGCGAAGCCGCAACCAACCCTACCCATCCAGGTTGATCTCCAGGTGTCCCCGGCAAAGTTTTGGGAAGACTTTTGCAGCCGATACGAGCTATCCGGACCGACCCTCCGCAGAATTGTGAAGCAACTGATGGCGGAAAATCGGTTCGAGCATGTGGTGGCGTTGCTGCAGACGGTCATCCGTCAGGGACCGCCGGAGCCTTGGGTGTATGAAGGTTTAGGATTGGCGATGTTGGCCGCCGGGGAGGATCCAGAGGAAGTAGAGCGAGCCTTAATGTCAGGGGTTGCCTTCGCGGAAAGCCCGCTCGATGCAGTGTACGTGGCTTTTTATTTGGAGAAGCTCGGTTTGGAACGTCGGGCTTTGTCATTGTATCGGCAGTTGGCAGAGGCTACGCCGGCCTTCCCGGAAATTGCTGTGAGAGCCCTGCGACTGGCCACAAAGCTCGACGACATCGAGGGGCAAAAATGGGCCACAGTAGCCGTGCTGTCCCAGGCTTGGCCAGAAGAGAAAAAGCACATCTGGTTGGAAGCCTACGGCACAGCGTCGGATCTTTTGAAGCGATTGGAAGCGGAAAAACGCGACAGTGAACGGCGAGAGTACTTGGCCCAATTGGAGGAAGCGATTCGCCGCGATGTGGTCGTGGAGGTGTCTTGGGTTGGAGATGCCGATATCGATCTGAGCGTTCACGAACCGCCCGGCACCGTCTGCTCTCTCCGAAATCCTAGAACGACTTCGGGCGGAATTCTCTTGGGGGACACGGTTTCCCACCTTGGACAAGCGGGCAAAGAGCTTAAGGAGGTTTACGTTTGTCCACAAGGATTTGGCGGGACTTACCGCGTTTTGTTGCAGCGAGTTTGGGGGCAGTTGCCCGCGGACCGTGTCCGGGTAAGCGTCTATAGGCACCTATGGTCGGATAAGGCCCAAGCAATCGAGAAGTTTGTGACCTTGAAAGACGGTCGAGCTGCGGTGGAGTTCGAGCTTGACGAAGGCCGCCGGAAAGAACCGATCGAAGTTCACCAGCTGGCTCAGGCGGTGAATCGGCAGTTGGCTATAAGTCGGTCCGTGCTTGCTCAGCAGTTGGCCGGGGCAGTGGATCCCGGGGCTATGAGCAGCTTGGCTAACTCCCGCGGTGGGGGCGGTGGTTTTGTCCCATTTGTGCCGGTTGTTACCGGCGGTGCCGTGGGGTATCAGCCGGTGGTGGTGCCAGTGACTGAAGGAACCGTCTTGTACGCGTGGGCTGTGATTTCGGCCGACAGGCGGTATGTGCGGGTCTCTCCGATGCCCCAGTTCTCCGGTATCACGGAAGTGAATGTATTTAACTTTGCTACAGGGACATCGCAGGCCGGAAGGGGTGGTACAGGTGGTCGAGGCTTCGGCGGGTTATTCGGCGGGGGAGGTTTCGGCGGGTTCGGAGGCTTCGGCGGCGGGTTTGGCGGCTTTGGAGGAGGCGGTTTTGGTGGAGGATTCTGGTAATTTTGAATCGAACGGGTTTATTCTGAGGAGAGGATGCCAGCCGGTCTTAGGATAGGATGCCAGCCGGTTTTATCAACTGATTAGAAAAGCCTTTCCGCCGACAATAAGAAGCCTTTTCCCCGACTCAGGGACAAGATCATCATAAAAACCATTAGATGATTGAAAATACTCCGGGCTCCCCAAGGGAGCCCGGTTTTTTTCTTATCCTCTTCGGTTATCGCTGTAAGCTCCGTTCTGGATAAGCAACGGTTGTCTTTTCCCGCGGAGCATGCCGCGGCTGGCTTGCAAGAGGGTTAATTCAAGGGGTTTAATCAGTCTGCTTTCGGCCAAGTTTTTGCTTTCGAAATTCCCCGGGAATTCTAGTCTTAAGGGAATCCCGGCAGGACGATTGATGGCCAGCTTGTCCGGCCCGTTGGCACAAGTTGACATTTGTACCGTCCAAGGAGCAAAGATTGCACAAGAGAGGTCCGTGCGGCAGCCAGGACTTTTATCCTCCATCGGGCTAATATGTGGGCGTGGGGAGTAAGATTTCCGTAGCTAAGGAGGCAGATTGCCAATTACGGCGGAGACCCTGTTCTCGGAGCGGGGAACCTTTCATAGCCAACCTTTTCAGCCGCTTGTTCCGAGCGGATCTCCCTGAGTAGCGAAGACCCAAATCGCCAGATTTCAGCTACGTTTGTCTCTCTTAGTTTTCCGGACGTACATAGGACAACCGAATAGAGCTGAGTCCGGCAGATCACTCCAAGTGGTCCAGATTCACCAGGGCCTTGATGACTTCATCCTTGTAATGGGCTACAAGTTCGAAGGCCTCCCCAATTTTTCCGAACGGCAGGAGGTGTGTCAGAAAAAGCTGGGAAGGGATTTGCCCCCGAGCCAACATTTTTAAGGCCGGCTCCATGCAGTTTACTTGCCGGCGTACGTTGCGAAAGGTCAACTCGGCCCGCCGCATTCGGTGGATATCGAAGCTCACCCGAGGGTTCGGCGTGATCCCCACAATCACCAGCATCCCTCCGGGCGTAAGGAGGGATTGACCTAAGTCGATTGCCTTCGGGTCACCGGAACATTCGAACACTACATCCAACCCGGTTTCCTCTTTTTGAAGCAACTTATGGACGACGTCTTCGGTTGTGGGATCAAACACGCGCTCGCAACCCAAAGCGGAGGCCGCCTGCCGCCGGTATTCGAGGAGCTCCACCGCATAGATAGCTGCGACTGCCAAGTGGCGAACTGCTGCGATGACTCCGAGGCCAATTGGCCCACAACCGATGACTCCCACTCGCATGCCTGGTACTATCCCGGCAAGCCGGATGGCATGGATTGCGATACTTAGTGGCTCGGCCAGCACGGCTTCTTCCAGAAGAAGATTTTCGGGGACTGGGAAGCAATTTTCGGCCGGCAGGATCCGCAGCTCAGCCGCTGCACCTGGGGCTTCGCCCGGTGCACCCATAAACCGGAGACGGCGACAGGTATGTTTCCGGCCTCGCCGACATTGATCACAAGTTCCGCAGGAGATGGCCGGATCAATCGCCACCCTCACTCCGGGAGCAAGGTGGGTCACTCCAGACCCCACCGCCACTACTGTGCCGGAACACTCATGTCCCAAGGTCGCTGGGTAACTAAGAAGCTGATCGCCAATGTGGCCCTCGAGATAATAGTGGACATCGGATCCACAAACGCCTAAACGACGGATCCGCACGAGAACCTCATGGGGCCCCGGGGCTGGCGGATCCGGTTCTTCAAGAATTTCGATTTTCCGAGGAGCGGTAAAGTATGCTGCTTTCATTTCAATCGAGTTCACCTCACACCGTGAACTTATTCAGGACCAAGCCAATCACAGGAATGCCTTATCTCTTCCCAAAGATTTTCCCCATGAAAACCAAACCATGGCAATTTCCGAGGAACGAAACCTACTGCCACTCAAAAGAATGCCTCGAGCTGGAAGTTCTGTTCTCCGACCTAAACCCCCGGACCACTCGTACCTCAGACCCCGCCGGGTAGACCCCCCAAAGGTTCGTGGGTAGTCTCCAAACGTCATCCGGTATCTCTTGGGCCTAGAATGTATTTTCCGGTTCTGTGGGGGCTATGACAGCGGGCTTTTCCTCCACAACTTCCTGCCTAAGAGATGTGCCAAAAACTTCCTGCCCAAGGGATTTGCCACCAACGTTGAGCCAAGAACAAGAAATTATTTCCCATGGACAAGGACTCAGGCTACTCGAGTTGGACGCTCCGTCGCCGGGATAAAGTTGTTCCCCATAGCCAAGGAGGTGGGCAAACCTGTCTTCTTCAGGCGTCCTTTTTCATTTTCCGGCATATTAAAAGAAATTTGCCCGGGTTATCAGAAGGAGGCCTCTTGCACGGTATTGTTAGCAAGGATCTGACCTCCTTTTGGTCGAGGAATTCAAGCCGGAGGTATTTATCTGCACCGAATGGTGGGTTATGCCTGATGAAAAGGATCGTTCATAATTGTGCCGGGGCATACGGGCTAGCTGCAGGTGCTTTTTTGTCGGATGAACCGCGGACTTCTCGGTTGCCACCGAGGTTGCTCTTGGCACAAAGGGAAGTCATTCCCCACCGAAGCAAGCAAGGAAGAAGATCTTACACTTTGCTGGGGTTTTCTGCACGACCGATGGATACAGCGAGATCAGGATTAAAGATGTTCCGCGGGCACTTCCAGGGCTCGGGGCAGGGGCTGACCCAGGGCCTGAAGGGCTCGAGCGGCTGCGGAACGAACCCGGGGATCCCGATCGAAAAGAAGCCTTTCCAAAACCGGAATAGCGGCTTTGGCAGCAGGCCCAATTTTTTTGACGGTTTCCGCTGCTACCTCCCGGATGTCGGGGTCTTCCGATTCCAACAAGTTGATGAGATCCGGAGTGGCCGTGGCCGCTTCCGGCCCCAAATCTCCCAGGCACGAAATGGCTTGGATCTGGTTTTCTGGGAGGTAGATTTCTTCGCGAATGACTTGGACGGCGAATTCGGAATGGCCAGTAATTTTCCAAATAGCCACGGCTGCCAGTGCCCGGCACTGCAGTTTTCGCTCCCTGACAACCGCTTGAAGGGTCGGGACTACCTCGGCGGCAAAACTTCCAAGCCGGCCTAGAGCAATAACAGCTTGTTCCCGAACTGCCTCCGTGGGATCGGAAAGAGCAGCCTGTAAGGCGAGCAACCCTTCCATTCCAATACCTGGACCAATGCAACCGAGGGCAGCTGCCGCATTTCGGCGGACAGAGGTGACTCCTTCCCGCGTCAAAACGATGAGTACGGGGACAGCCGGTTGGGCATCTGGACCGATTGCTGCAAGCGCGCGGCAAGCCCAGTATTGCGTGTGGAAATCATCACAATGAAGCATACTGATTAACGCCGGGACAGCATCCTTAGCAGCGGAGCCAATTCCCTGGAGGGCGAAAATAGCTTCACGCCGCGTCAGAGGGTCGTTGCGTGCCAATACCCGGATTAAAGCTGGCACAGCTTCCGCAGCAGCCGGGCCGCCGAAGTGCAAACCGAATGCGGCAGCACGGACCAGCCCGCGATCCTCCGATTCTAACAGGGGAAGGAGCGTTCGCACTCCCTCTTCCCCCATACTTCCGATGGCCTCCGCCGCACAGGCCCAAACGGGACCGAAGATTGGGCTTTGCCGTGAGTCTTCAAGGGCCTTCCTCAGACTGGGAATAGCTACAGGTGCTGCCTCCGGTCCTATAGCCCCCAAAACCTTCGCCGCTGCCGCAGCCAGATTTGGATCCGGGGAGATCAGGAGCAAACTAACTCGGCCGGCGGCTTTTGCTGCCTCAGGTCCATATCTGTACAAGGTTTCCAGAGCCCCTAACGTTACGTACGGATCCTCGTTCTCCAAGGCAACCATGCACTCTTCTACCGAAGGGGGCCCAGCCTGGCTGCAACCGGAAAGAAAAGCAAGGCACAAAAAAATCCCGAAGTATCGCCGGAAATTGCCAGAAAAGCCGAACATCCTGACACCCTCCCCTGAACTTGGAAGCCCACTAGGATGAAACTGAAAACACACCCTCGGCCACCCTTGCCCTTCCCGGCGATTTTCACAGCTCAGCCTGTAATTCTCCCCCTCCCCGCCCATGGGTATAGCCGGGATAAATGCAATGTCAATATAGGAACTTTCAACTTTCCGGTCAAAAGTACTACTCCAAAGAAACAAAAAAATTCTATGACGGATGGTTTCGGGGAACGCCTACCCCCAGGTAAGCCCAGCTTGACCCCCACTTTCCGGGGGGAGTATTTATCTAAATGGGTTTGAAACTGAGTCCTAATCTACATGGGTTTGAAACTGAGTCCTAAATTCCGGGTATGGTTCGGGAGCTTGGAAAGAAACCCCCCGACCACCAAGGAAAAGAATTTAGAAACCTTTGAAGAGTTCCTTGGAACCTGCAGACAAGCCCCCCGGCTACCCTCTCCACAAACGGAACCTGTAAATTCAGTAGCCCAATTGGCTCTTAAATTTTCGTGACTAGACTTGTTACAGCTTTCCTTTGGTGCTTTTTTTCTCGATTCGTATCGGTTTGTCCTCTGGCTTCGAAAATGTGACAATCTTAGAAGCTATCCCGGGTTTGGGGCTCGATCGGCGGCTGCAAGCCCTTTCCAGCCCGTTCGGATACTTCCAAATACCTTTTTGGGGGGGCAGTGGCGGGCTCCCGTTGGGCGTGATCGACCGAGAAACAGAAGTGCCGATAGCCTCTTAAGTGCCGAGCAGCCTCTTAGAACCAGCCAGTCCGGCTATTCCTCGGGAAGCTCCAAGGTTCGACCAGTGAGGCGGGTAAATGCTTCCAAGTACTTTTCCTGAGTTTTTCGGACGACCTCCTCCGGCAAAGGGGGAGGCGGACTGTTACGATCCCAACCGGTCTGGGTCAGCCAGTCCCGGACGAATTGCTTATCGAAAGAAGGTTGGGGGCCTCCGGGACGATATTGATCCGCCGGCCAAAAGCGAGAGCTATCCGGCGTGAATACCTCATCTGCCAGCACCACTTTGTCATCCAGAAGGCCAAACTCAAACTTGGTATCGGCCAAAATGATGCCTTTTTGCAAGGCATATTCTGCCCCTTTCTTGTAAAGCTCAATGCTTCGAGTTCGGAGTTGCTCGGCTAGCGGCCCACCCACGATCGCCACCACCTGGTCGAAGGTGATATTTTCGTCGTGACCAACCTCTGCCTTGGTGGCCGGAGTAAAAATCGGTTCGGGCAATTTGTCACTTTCTCTTAGTCCGGCAGGCAAGGGTATGCCGCAAACTTTTCCTGTGGTTCGATATTCGGCCCAACCCGAGCCACTTAAGTAGCCCCGAACCACGCATTCCACGGGGATAATTTTCACCTTTCGAACATAGCTCACCCGCCCCTTCAATTTCCCACGATTGACTCCCTCAGGGAGAGGTACCCGAAGGACATCAGTCGTCACCAAGTGATTTTCCACGCCCAAAAACTCGAACCAAAAGGCCGACAGCTGGTTCAGCACACACCCCTTCACAGGAATTGCCGTCGGCAAGACCCAGTCGAAAGCACTGATCCGGTCGGTACTTACGAGTAAGAGGTGATCACCAAAATCATAGATATCCCGAACCTTGCCTTGTCGCCGAGGAATTCCAGGAATTTCAGATTTTTCCAGGGGGCAGTACTGCACGCCTGTGCTCCTAACGCTTTTAGGGTCAGTTGCAAAATGATCTCCATTTCTCCCCGTCCGCAACTATAAGGCATCCGGATGCCTTATATGGCGATATACCGCTCATTGTGAGGTCCCTCTTGGGGGGCAACAACCGGCCCACCGGAACGGAGCGGAAAAGCAAAGGCACCCAAAAACCTTGGTCGGAGCCGGTCTTGGGAAAATATTTCAGAAGGCTGTCACCACACGTGAAAGGGTTGATAGTCCGTTCGGCGATATGACTTACAGTTTTTCTTTTAACCCAGCGGGCTTTAAAGTGATCCAAGTGATCCAGAAGTTGTTCCGGGACCCCTTGTGTGAGCCTCCTCCCCTTGCCGAGCTTCAGACACAAATTTTACCATTTCCGCTTTGTGGCTGCAAGCTTCCCTCCGACATAACTGGCAGGGAAAACCCAGAGAAGATCGTTACCTAGGAATTTCGGAAACCTTTGCGATCGCTTTTGCCAAATTCTA
>Ga0308412_1001464_pt1 | contig 12893 bp, 13 predicted proteins | sample HotsprottomLayer_FD_202357 | JGI IMG/M metagenome (GOLD analysis project Ga0308412, IMG submission 202357) | Hot spring phototrophic mat microbial communities from Octopus Spring, Yellowstone National Park, Wyoming, United States -... | ecosystem: Environmental > Aquatic > Thermal springs > Hot...
GTTAAAGAACATAAAAGATTCCATTTCCAGTGTCATCCAACAGTCCCACGATGTGGTAGCCAAATTCGCCATTATTGAAAAAGAAGTAAAAGTCGTATCGGAACAGGAAGAGGGGATTCGCAAGGCCATGGAGGAACAGGCGGAGGGAAGTAAGCAGGTTCTGGAGGCAATCACCGTCCTTACGGATATCACGCAGAAAGTGCGGGATGGTTCCGTTGAAATGCTGACAGGGAGTAAACAGGTATTAGACGAAGCGAAAAGTATGAATAGTATAACCCAAGAAATCACCCACGGCATGAATGAAATGGCCAACGGGGCGGAACAGGTCGCGCAGGCAATACAAACAGTCAACGAACTCAGCGTAAAAAATAAAGAGAGTATCGACTCCCTTACCCTTGAAGTGAACAAGTTTAAGGTGTAACGCGGTAAATATCCACCATAGTTTCCATGCAGGGCCGAAGGTCCATGTCATGAGCACCTACGGTGAACCAGCTGTCGGGTTTTTGGTAAAAATCAAGCCCCCGCCCGATTTTCACGATCCATCCATTGGAAAAGCTAATCTGTCGATCGTGGAGAGTATCCCTGAACTCCCAGGTGAACTTCACCCCCAGGTCCAGCAGGCTTTGGGCAAGATCCGAAAATGCATTCACTGCCTCGGCTTTTTGCGTAGCGTTATCCGTTGTGGTAATAAGATGGATGGTTTTGACGGAAGCTCTTCTTATCACAGTCTCGCAGAACCGAACAAGGTTTTGAATCTGATGGGTGGATCGGATATAGGGGTCTTCCACAATCACTTCTTTTACTCCGGTCAGGTATTTCCCAAAGATCGAATCGTAACTGAAACCGGTTGCCCCATAGGTGATGCGGAAATGCTGTTCTTTCAGTTCCACAGCGGGTGGGGCCTCCGGGGTTTCTAGAGGTGCGGCTGGTGAAGCAGCTTGATCCCCTGCGCTTTCCTGTGTAGGGCTAATAGGCCTGGCATCAGGCGCAGAATGGGCGACTGGTTCGGGCTGTGGGACAGAGTCGAAACGTGCGCCTGAGGGTGGAGATGTATCCTCAATCGCTCTACGCACCGGCATCTGTGTGGCGGAGACATACCTGCTTTCTGGGCAATACACTACCACTTCTTTGCCCTCAGCGTTGATGTAGGAAAGATCTATATGGGCGTATTCATCATCGCTCTTACGCTTGTTCAACTGCTCTTTAATCCTTCGTCTCCCCTCGATTGCATAGGCTACGTACTCTTCAATCTCCTGGGGAGAGGGGTCCCCGATAGGGTGTAGTATTTTCAACATGGCAGAGATGGTCTTCTTGATTGCCTTCTCATCCCGGCCTTCCACAGACAGACCCAAGCGTACATGCCGATTGATCCAGTCTATCCGGGTGTGATGGAGGGCCAGTTCCCGAAAGGCTGCTGCGAGGTAGTCGGTAATAAAGCCGTACCGATGGGTAAGAAGCTCGCTATTGTTCTTCGGCATCTCCCACCCCGGAAGGTAGGTATGGAACCTGTCAATTAGGGCAAGGTCAAAATCTTTAGGAAGAGGTTCAAACAGATCAAATTGAGCGCTCTGGACAACCTGGGGAATAGAAAGATCGATGTTCCCCACAAAGGCAAAGCTGGCGTTGGCAATATTTTCCTTGCCGCGGCTGAACCTACCGTTGGCCATGTAATCTTTCATGATCTGGATGGAGTCTGGGTCCTTGATGCGGATACTGGCCACTTCATCGAAGGCCACTACATCCCAGTAGCCCACCAAGCCGATCTGCTGTTTTGCGTTGTTGTAAAACAGGATGGGTGTAGTGGCCTGCCCGCCGGAGATAAGGGTAGAGTAGGGGGAGAATTCGCTATAGCAGTAGGATTTTCCCGTTCCGCGAGGGCCCAGCTCGATGAAATTGTAGTTCGGTTCGACAAAAGGAAACAGCCGGGCAATGAGGTGAAACTGCACCCTGCGGTCAAACTTTTCCGGCTCCAGACCAAGGGTGCGGATGATCACCGCCATCCATTCATCCCGGGTAAAGGCGTCCCGGTGGGCGATGTATTCATCGAAGCTGAACCGGGAAAGCTGGATGGGCCGCAGATCCTCCACGTAGAAAGCATAGTCATCATCCTCGATATCGTTGTAGCCGAGGGTAACCTCGGCCCAGATTCCCCCGGAAAGAATCCGGTCATTTCCTTCGTAGAATTTCTTTGCTATGGCGATACGGCGGCTTCCGAAGTTTTCCATCTCAGCCCAGTAGCGCTTTTCCTTCTCCACGTACCGTACATGGATACGGTCGATAAACTTGTGCTTCCCTTTCTGTTCGACCAGGGCCTGCGCGCGGTTTGATTCGTCAGGACGCACGAAGTTCTGCTCAATGGTCTGGAGTACCGCCTGTTTTCCCGCTTCGATCTCCTTGGGATCGTCGCTGGCACAGTACTTGGCCAGAAGGAACTCCAGAACAAAGGACGGGATATTCGTTCCTGTTTTTATCTGGTGTAGCAGATCTTTCCGTACCACACGTCCGTTGTAGTATTGGATCAACTTAGTATCCAACGGATCCATAGGTCCCCCTAATCGAGAATATCGACATCCAATTCGATACGATCATACTGCTTCCCTGTGGCAGGATCCACCGCGGCGACGGTACAAGGCCCTTGGAAGTCCTCCTCAAGCCGTAGGGGTACGGTGGTGGTTGTGCCGGGGCGTATACGTAAGAAGCCCGTGTCGGGATCCAGAAATTCGTTAGGGCCGACTTTGCCCACGGAGGAACCTCTGGTTCCCTGGATTCTGATCTCTATGTCTACCTTGTTGTGTATCTGTTCTTCCTCGTAATTTAGACCTAGCTGAGGAGTGTAGACAGAAATGGTAAGGATCGGCGTGAGACTGGTTACCTGGGCCTTTTTCTTTTCCCGGTAGGTGAGGGTTACGGAGGCTTTCGATTCGACCTTCCGGGTAGCGGGCTCCACATAGCATCGGGGGTGATAAGCGATTTCCTCAAACTTAGTTCACGAATATCAGTTTTTCTCTGCATAGGTATAACTTTCATTTATGTAATCAAATCCTTGTTCTCCGGACTTATACAAGGCGTGGGTGAGTACGTACAATTTTTAATCGGTATGTTTTTTCAATCATTTTCGCGTTTTATGGGCTTTCTCACGGTCCTTTGGTTTGGTTTTACCTATGACGCCGCTCTCGGCGTCGTTCTCCTGTCAATTTTAGTTACTTTGGTTTATTACGCTTTTTCTGTACGCAAACTGTTTAATGGAGCATCGACTAAAATAAAGAAGGGAACCTTCAAAATAATGGGTCTGAACGCGGTGAACATCCTCTTTATGAGCGTTCTCGTGGCTTTAATCACGAATACGGACCTAATCATTGTAAGACATTTTTTTAGCGGATAGGAAGCTGGTTTGTTCTCGGTGGCAGCCTTGATCGGGAGAATTTCTTATTATTTGCCGGGGCTTCTTATTTACATTGTATTTGCGGAGGTCGCCAGGAACGATGCCGCCAAGAAGAGTCCTCTTCAATCCCTATTGATAACCGGAGGATTAACCACCTTATCGGGGGGTGTTTTCGTTGTGTTTATTTCGCTATTTCCGAAATTTTTTATTACGCTACTATTTGGAGCTCATTATGTCGAAGCTGGTAATTTAACGATCGTAAAACGAACCTTACTCTATGCTGAGTACTTTGCCGAGGACCTGCTCCTCGATCTGCCACACCGACAATTTGTGTTTACCTTTCCCAAAATACTAAGGCCATACTTTAAATCCGATAAGCGCCTATTTGGCGAAGTATCTAGGCTCATTTTCTCGCTCCTGTCGAATTTTTTCTCCCTTGCTGCAGGGCGACCACTGCTGTGCGCCTGTGTTGTCAGTTACCAATCCTTCGGAGAATTCGCCAGGTTCCACCCCCATTGGCATGTGCTGATTTTAGAAGGCGGGTTTACCAGGTTCGACCGCTTTGTATATTTGCCAATCGGAGCCGACGAAGGGATGCTCAAGGTTTGGCAAGCATCGATTCTGGCTTTGTTTCTGCGCAAAGAACTAATCGACCAAGCTCGTGTGAACATGCTGAAGGACTGGGAGCATTCCGGGTTTAGTATTGAGAGCGAAACCAGACTATTGAGCAAGGCGGATCGAGAAGCCCTCGGGCAGTATGTCGTTCGCGGCGCCATCTGTGCAGAAAAGATCCATTATGATCCAGCTTCCGACACGGTAATCTGGACAGCTGCACCTAAGGGATTCTACAAAGGAAAAACAGAGACCTTCAAAGGCTTTGAATTCGTCGACCAGCTTGTGGCACATGTACCACCACGGCGGGTTCAATTGGTCCGCCGTGATGGGGTATATGCTGGAAAAGTACGTAAGCAATGGCAAGAGCGACCCACTATTTACCGCCTATCACCTGAGAGTTGGCAAAAAGGTCATCCAAGCCAGTCCCAAATTGTTCAATCTACACCACCAGAGAAACCGGAAAGTGTCCAAGCCCCCGATGCTTGGTCTAAGCTACGCAAGCAAAGCTGGGCACGGTTATTACAAAAAGTCTACGAGGTCGATCCGTTTATCTGAGCGAAATGCCAAGGGACAATGTCGGTTGTAGCGATAATCACCACGAGTACGTGGTGTTGCCGAGTGGAATGGATTGTAGCGCGCGCTAACGCGCACAGCGGCATCGAGGATCCCAAGGAGCTTACCAAGATTATTGACTGGCAAGTCAGCAAGAACGAGAGCAACCAGTGACTGTCTGTGCACGTTCTCCCCCGAGGCTGGAATTGGTTTCGACATAATACCCAAAAACGAAGTTTATGTGGAACAAGATAACACCTCGAAATCGGAGTTTATACGGCTTCGTGGGAGAGTTATATCTTTAAGCTTTGTCACATTGGCGCGAATCTGGGCTTGACGGCAGAAATAGACTGGGAATATACTCCAATTAGTCGGTGTTTCCGAAAATTTTTTTGATTGGAGCAGTTGTTTGGGCTTAGGAAACAGTCGTAGTTCGGGGTAACGGCCGAATTTCGACGCAAAACCGAAAAATACCCGAAATGACAGTTCCTATCAGTTACTCGAGGCGGGATGGCTCCATGAACGTGTCGTTTCCGGCGGTCACGGTTTCTCTCTTTTCGGGCTTCTTCAGCCTGGGGGCCGTGACCTTCCTCTACATCCGGTACCGCACGAAGGTGCTGAGGCTTCTGCTGCTTTTTTTGGCAAGCCTGGTGCTCATCAGCCTGGGTTCTTGGATGCGGGAGCTGGAACAGCTGCCGGGTTTCGTACCGCCGGGAACCGAAGGTCCGGCGGGGATCCGGATATGGGCTGTCCTTCTTTCTTTGCCGGGGCTGGCCCTGAATGTGGCGACGGTACCTTTCTTAGTCTCCGCCTTGGCGTTCATTCCGCTCGAGGGCAGACAAAAACGCCTTTTGCTGATCTGGGATGTTCTTGTCGCAGCGGCCTGTCTGGCCTATCCCTTCGTTCCGGAACCCGGCCCCATCCTCACGATCCTGGACGTTCAGCTTGTGCTGACGATCGCGGGATCCCTGCTTGCCCTGGCCGCGAACCTCCGGCATGTCGGACGGCTCGCCCTGCGACGCGCCCTGACCGCGTTCCTTGGGCTCAGCGCGGTGTTCCTTGCCTTCTTGACCCTGGACATCCTGATCACCCGGCTTGCCATCCGGGCCCTGTCCGTGCTGGATGGGCTGTCCCTGCCTTCCTACCTCCTGGCCTTGAACGTCGGAAGCTTTTTCCTGGCCGGCCGATTCTTGAACTCCGAGCCCCTTGTGGACGGCGGCCGCCTTACCGAGGCCTGCAAGGCCGAGTTCGGGCTGACCGTCCGGGAGGCGGAGCTGATCGAGCGCCTTCTGGGCGGGAGCACGAACCAGGATCTGGCGGACGCCTTGTGCATATCCCGAAAGACCGTGGAAAATCACCTCTACAACATCTTCCAGAAAATGGGAGTCCGGAACCGACTCCAGCTCGTCTCAGTCCTCCAGGCTTGGAACAAGGAGACCTGGGGGTAAACACCCATTTTTTGTATTTCCGAAAAAATGATGGTTTTCACCCATGGAATTCCCCCTCCGTCTAGGATAGCTTTTTGATCGTCGCCGCGGCCCGGCGGCCGGCCCGGGCGCCTCCGAGGAGGGTACGGGTCGGCGCGCCTCGGACGAGCCGACGAAGGCCCGCGACGACGAAAGGAGACCCATGAAACCAAACCCTCTCCGGATCCGGGTCCGCGCCGTGGCCACGACCCTGTTTTGCGTCCTCTTCATCGCGAGCCTGTTGGCCAACTGCCGCCTGGACGATGTGCCCACGCTGGTTCCCCCCACGGTAGTCGATGACCCGGGCCTTCCAAGGCGGGAGATCACTGTCCTGGGGAAAAAGCGCCTGGTTCACTGGCGCACATCCGGCAATCCTACCAACCCTGTCCTCTTTGTGATGCCCGGTTCCCTTTCCGATGTATTCTGCTACCGGCCCTTTGAACAGTTCTCGGACACCTACTATGTCGTGCTGTGGGATCAACGGGGCCAGGGCTTGTCCCAGCGGGTGGACCGCGGCGAGCTGGGGTATGACGCCATGGTCGAAGAGATCAAGGCGATGAAGGACGCCCTTTCGCCCGCAAAACCCATCAGCCTCCTGGGGCACTCCTGGAGCGCTATCTTCGCCTTGCTGTACGCGGGAAAATATCCTGATGATGTCACTCGCCTCATCCTCATGGAGCCCTTCGGCTTTACCTCGGAGATAATGAGCAAGGCGGACGCCGGTGTCCTGAATCTCTTTACCCCCGGTTACCTGGACATGGCCTGGTTTTCCGGGATGGCGCCCCTGGATAGCCACGATGCCCTGGACTTCCGGATGAGGGGGATGCTCACCAGCGGAGTGCGGCCCTTTTTCAAGGATCCCGACCATTTTCCGGAATGGCCCGTGCGGCGGGTCGGAGGCCTCGCGCTCCTGGCGTGGGAATCCGCCCTCTTGGAGGGGGCCCAGTGGCGCTTTGACTTTAGCCCGAGCGCCGCGTCCGTGACAGCCCGGGTGCTTTTAGTGGGTTCCCAATACTCGTATATCGGGTACGACTTCCAGAGGACCTGGAACGCCCCGCTGTTCAGCAAGGCCGCGAGTGTCGAAACCCTGCTTGTCCCCGACTCCGGCCATCGTATGATCACGGAAAACTGGAACGCTCTAAAAGCGGGTGTTGGAACATTCTTGGGGACTCAGCCATGAAATACAATCACATCCTATTTTCGGCCGCTCTCGTGATGATGGGGTCGATCCTGGTCGCCCAGTCCAATGCCCAGGTTCTCGGCTTTTACATAGGCGTCGACTCTCGATCTTGGGCGACGCTGCGGCTGGGGATAGAGTATCCCATCCAGGAAGAATCCGCCAAACTGCGATTCGACGCTTCCATTCCGGTCTTGCTCTGGGGAAGCGGGGCCGGACTCGACAGCTTCCAATTGAGGCTAGGCGCGGCGGGAACCGTCAAGCCTGCATCCGATGCGCCCGTGTGTCTAGTCTATGAGGCCCTGTTCACAGGCACGTTCCAGTCCCAGGTGTTGGGAAGTTTTTCGGGCTTGGGCACGGTTGTTTCCCTGAAACCCCTAGGAACCTTCGGCACTTTTTCGATCGGACCCGTCGTGACCTGGAGCAAGGTATGGCTCACCCATATCTCCTTGTCACAAAGCGTGAAGGATTCTTTCAGCGATTCTTCTTCCGGCTTTAAGCCCGCGCGCGGTTGGTATTCTTGGGGAACCTCGGAACTGCTGGCGGGAGTAGGGGCTTTTCTGTACGTCGGAAGGGAAAAGGACCATATGCTCTTCCTGGGCCTGGGCCCGCGGTTTACTTGGGAATCGTCTGCGGGCTTGACCGAGGGATTCCCTATTGGGGAATGGCCGTTCTGGTTTGAGTTCGGATGGAAAAGTAGGTAAAGTAGGTTTTGAATCGAACTATTAGGAGGTACCTTTGAAACCCATTCTCTTCCGGATCCGGGTCCGCGCCGCGTGCACGACCCTGTCCCTCATTCTGTTTCCGGTCTTCTTTTACTACCTCTCACCGGTGATCCCGATGATGGGTGGAAGTCAGGGGATCGTTACGGGCAGCTTGATCGTATTTCTTGTTCTGTTTCTGAGCGCCGCTTTTCTGGGGAGGGGCTTTTGCTCCTACGTCTGTCCGGGTGGGGCCATCCAGGACTCGGTATGTCGAACCGGATGCCGACCCTTCAACCGCTCGGCCCGGTGGATCAAGTGGCTCGTCTGGGGTTCCTGGCTTGTCGGCCTGGCCTTTCTCTTCCGCAGGGCCGGGGGCGTGCGGGGCATCCGGTTCGCCTTCGGAACCCATGGGGGGGTCTCGGTCTCGGATGTATCCTCCCTGATCGCCTACACGATGGTCGTGTTGGTGTTTTTCATCCTGCCCCTGCTCTTCGGTCGTCGCGCGGCCTGCCACACGGTCTGCTGGATGGCCCCCTTCCTGATCCTGGGCCGGGGCGCCGGCCGGACGCTCGGCCTGCCCTCCCTTAGGGTGCGGAGCGAGCCGGAATCCTGCGTCTCCTGTGGTCGCTGTGACGCGGTCTGCCCCATGAGCCTGCCTGTATCCCGACAGCTGGCGGCCGGGGAGATCGCCTCGAGCGACTGTATCCTCTGCGGACTATGCGTGGACACCTGCGGCCGGAAAACCTTGAAATTCGCTTGGAGGTGATGATGGAACGAATGAGTGTGAACCCCACGGCGCCCGCGGCTCGGAGCGGTTCGGACCGGGACTCCTCGACCCGGCGGCCCAAGGCTTTCTTTCTCGGCGCCGCGCTCTTCCTGGCATCCTTGCTTGTTCTTTCCGCCTGCGCCACCCGCGCGGAACCCCGGGCCGACGTCACCAGCGGATCCAGTCCCGCGGCCCGGGATCCGGGCTCGATCCGGGATCGGGTGCCACTTGTCGAAAGGGCGGGCCGGATCCTGGAAAAAACCTTGAAATATACCGTTGGGTATCCTGATCGGTTTCCCTCGCTTGAGGATGCCAGAACTTGGTTTTCCACCTTTGTACACTGGTATAATACAGAACATCAGCATTCCAAACTGGGCTATGTTACTCCCCAACAACGCCGTACTGGAACAGCTGAACAGATCTATGCTCAACGAAATCACACGATTTTGATGGCAAAACAAAAGCATCCCCTCCGGTGGCGGACTCATAAAGTCCGTTGCTATGGTGCAGTTCCAGTCACCATTGTCTGTCGCCCGCTTATACAGAAGGAACTATTTTAATGCTATTCCCCTTAAAAACTGGCATAAACTATATTGACAGATTCCGCTCTTATCCCTTGAAAAACGCGGTACCTGATAGCCTACTAGGAAGTGTTTTTATAGTGGAGGTTTTTATGGGCGTATCGATCCGCAGTCGTTTGTTTATTCTCTTTCTGGTGCCCCTGGGCTTTTTTTTTGCACGAGAAGGGATGACTTTTCAGAAAAATCTTACCGATGCCAAGCTTTACAAGAGTCAACAGAAAAACACTTTAATCATGGGCGTCACAGGGGACCTTGTAACAGCCCTGCAACGTGAACGGGGGCTTTCCAGTATATATGCCAGTTCAGGAAAGGATCTAAATAACATGCAGGCGGAACGGACCAAGGTGGATGAGTCCTTAGATCGGTGGATTCAAGAAGTTTCTTCCGCATCCTACATAAAGAATGAAAAGGATGAGATACCCCAAAAAATAACGACCGCCAGGTTTTTGGTAGACGAAAAGCGCTTTAGCAGTTTTTATGAGGTTTTCGATATTTATACTGAGACATTACTGTCCGGGTATAATTCTATAAGCAGTAACTGTTTATCAAAATCAGGTTCATCAGAATCACAATCAGAATTTGTAAGTACTTTCATGATAGGTAGTTGCTCAAAGGCCGTAACGCTCAGAATCTGTAGAATTGTGTAAAGACTGGCATCCAGTTGAAGCCGTTTCTTGATAATCGCGACCAAAACGTATACGGAAATGGCGATCCAGATTTGCGTCGTCACCGCATTTTCAGAAGTCCCGTCAAACGCTTTGATTCGTAAATGTTGCTTGATCCAACGGAAAAACAGCTCTACCTGCCAGCGACATTTGTAAAGTCCCGCGATTGTAAGTGCTGGAACAGTAAAGTTATTCGTCAGAAACGTCAGCAAGTTACGATGGTTTGATCACTCAATACGCCTTCTGATTTTTCTACCGGGCCGGAGTAGAGCCTACAAAACCGCAGGTTGGTTTTAGCTCGGGTCACGAAGAACGCGGAGGACGACGAGAGTCGATATAAACGGAGGAAATCGACATACCCGCGATCCAGGATGTACCAAGAACCGGGTTCGGGTATCAGCTGATACAGAATATTGATATCGTGGACTTTCCCGTTCGTTATTTCTATATAGGATGGGATGTTACCTCTCAGGTCGAGCAAGGTATGAAGGTTGATCGCGCTTTTCGTCTTCCGAAAGCGAGCCCATGGAAACAGCGACAGACACAGATCGATCGTCGAGGAGTCCAGCGCGTAGACGGTTTCATCCAGCTCTACCCCAAACCGGTCGTCCTTGTAAAGCTTCCGCGCGGTATGGATAAGAACCTGTGCAAAATCCGCATAGATTCGCCAGTCGCGGCTTTCGTTGGCGTCGGCTAACGTACTGCTATAGCGGTCGACGCATTTGCGGAACTCATACATGGGTAACAATTCCGTGATTTGAGAAAAGACGGTACGCCCTTGATTCATCAACCACCCTCCCCCGAAACGGTAATTAGAGTGGTTAAAGCATAACCGACAATTCAAATCGATAAAAGAAGAAAATGGCTTTAATTATCAATATCAGAATGAATTACGCGTTATGATTCAGAACTTAACCGGACAGTAGTGATGTCAGATCATGCTTTTCGAGCCAATCGGACTGTCGATGTAAGAAATGAAATTCGCAAGCGGATCTCTTCTGTATCAGATATGAGATGTGACAGGATATTTCATGGCCTGCTTTGGAATCTGGTCATTTTAAGTTTTAAGTGTGAAGGGAAACAAACTGAGGCACGGCTAGCCTATTAGGTCGGGGTGTGGCCTAACAAGCTGGGTGAGTAGAGATAAACCAGGGCGCGGCAACCATGCATATGCCAACGAGCCGGGCCTCTGACAATAAAATACTCTTAGAGGGACATTTCAGGTATTATCTGGTTCGGACGTAAAAAAAAAACCGCCATGCATCGGTGTACGGGTTCTTACCCCACCTTCAAGGAAGGGGCCAAGAATCCTTCAAGAGTTGCCCAGAGGGGGACTTGAACCCCCAAGTCCTTACGGACACTAGACCCTGAATCTAGCGTGTTTGCCAATTTCACCATCTGGGCTCTTTCAGAATACTAAACGTCTCTAACGGGGAATGTCAAGAGAAGGAAACGTTGGCCTGGGGGAGGCAGAATTATAAACGGGTAGATTCGCTACCGGATCAACCGTAACGGGCAGGTACGGATTCCCGCCAGACTAGAAAGATTCGCGCTCGGACCAACCGGTTCGGCCAGGTACGGGTCCCCCCACATCCACGTATGGATCACCTGAGTAAACTTAAAGCGTCGCTAGAAGGGGTGGGCTTCCGGCGACGCCATCTATGTAAAGCCCGGTTTCCCGAGCTGCTCGGCAGGGGATCTGCCGTAATTCTTCTTTACTACTTTACTACGTTATTCCTCTTTTACGATTTCGATCTTTATCGTTTGGGTATCCGCAGGGGTTTCTTTGGGAGGAATCTCTACCTTCAGGATCCCATGACGGAACACGGCTTTTACGTTTTCCCGATCGAACTTGTCCTCCGGCACAAAGTACTTCTGCTCCACGATGTCTTTTAGTTTCAATCGGTGTTTGAAGTACCGGATATTTTCTTCCGGTAGGAACTCGCTGGCTACCTTCGCGGAAAGAACCATGTAGTCTCCCTTAAAGGCGAGTTGAATCTGGTCTTCCTTGAAGCCAGCTAGGGCAAACTCGAACACTAGCGTTTTATCGGCCTTCATGAAGACGTTGGTGGGAGGGTAGGGATACGTGGGATAGTAGTCGGTATTCTCGTCCCATTTGGATTTCAGCCGTTCTCCGATTTCATTCAGATCGAACCTGTCATGGAACGCGGAACCCACCTTTTCGGCGGTTTCGAAGATCTCGTCCATGATACGTCCGAGATCCACTACGATTTTTTCCTGCATACGACACCTCTTTAAAAGCGTGACATTGGGGACCATAACAGGCTCCCCGCTTCATCTACGATGAAGGCGGTCCCTACGGCACCGCATCTAATAATGTTGCAAGAATCATACCATGATGCGTAATTAAGGATCAATTAACTTATTACAAGAGAATGAATTGTCTGGACCCTGGGTGGTATGTGGGGATTCCCCTGGGGGCGAAGATTCTATTGTATCTATTTGACACGATTTTAGTATCCTATCCGATATTCTGTATCAAAATGAGCCACCTGGTTGGGTGAGGTGGATGGACATCAGAGTGGGGCGGATTGAAAGCAGAGTGGGGCGGATGGACATCAGAGTGAGGCGGATTGAAAGCAGGGTGGGGCGGATGGACAGTAGAGTGGAGCGGATGACCATCAGGGTGGCGGCAGGCGTGACATAAGGGTGGCCCAGCAGGCGGAACACCAGGATGGGGCGGCGAGATCAGGAAGCATGATAAGGATGTGGTTGCGTAAGCCCATCTATACTGGTATCCTCCCCTTATCATGCGGATCCTGTACATAGGGGAAATCGTGGGGAAGGCCGGAGTGTTCTGCGTGAAGACCCTTCTGCCCCCTTTGCGAAAGGAACGGCAGATCGATTTCGTGGTGGCCAACGGCGACAACGTTACGGGCGGATACGGCCTGGGAAAGAATCATTCCATCTATCTGAAAAAACTCGGAATCGATGTCCTCACCGGGGGAGAATGTATATATTATA
>Ga0308412_1001468_pt1 | contig 12864 bp, 8 predicted proteins | sample HotsprottomLayer_FD_202357 | JGI IMG/M metagenome (GOLD analysis project Ga0308412, IMG submission 202357) | Hot spring phototrophic mat microbial communities from Octopus Spring, Yellowstone National Park, Wyoming, United States -... | ecosystem: Environmental > Aquatic > Thermal springs > Hot...
GTGCTTGTTGCAGGGTGACGATGATTTGCTCTTTATCGGTCAAACGGGAAATTTGCTGACCAATTTCATTGAGAGCGGCAAGGTCTTTGTTGCGCCGTAAAATTTCCTGTTCGGCGCGCACCCTTTCGTTCAATTCCTGTTGAACAGCAGCATACAACTCAGCATTTTCCATTGCCAGACCAAGCTGGTTGGCTACTTCCTGAACCAGTAATAATTCTTCCTCGCTCCATCGGCGTTCCTGATCATCGGCCATGATTTTAAGGACGCCGATTTCCTGTTGCCGCTTGTGCAACGGCACGCTGATGATTGCCGGATGTTCGAGAACAGATCTTGGGCGAGATTTAACGGATGGAGGCGTAACTTTCTTAACTTTCGGTTGAGGCTGAGCCGCCGAAACTTTCTTTTCGGTTGGTTCCGTTTGTGCGGGAATGTGCTTTCGTTCGTGTACTTGATTTTGTTGAGGTGAGGGGGCAGGCGGTCTACTGACGACCAACGGCTGACTAAAACCATGAAAACCGGTCTTTTCCCCATTAACGACAGGTTTTTTGAAGATTGTCAGGCGGGCAGGTACAGGGTTGCCGCTTTTTGCCAGAAACACAACGCTTATATCCAATGGAAAGAGATTTTGGCCCAACGCATTTTGCAGGCTGGATATGGATTCGCTGCTCAGCCCAAAACTTGAAAATGGTTGGCCGATCACCTCTTCCGGGGAGTATCCCAGACAAGCCTGTAAAGTATCTTCGCAAGTGGTATAACAACCGTTTTCGTCGGTTTCCCAATTCCACAGCGGTAATTCTGGCAGCAACGGTGCTTGGGGTGGGAGCTGCCCGGTGACATTTTCGGCGATATCGGCGAAGAGATTTTCAAGCCGGTTGCGCAATTGCTTTTTCGACATATTGCAGGATCTCCTGTGCTAATTCGCGGTATTGCAAGGCGGAACGGCTTTTCGGGGCGTGGTAGATGATGGGCAGTCCGGCAATCGAACTTTCCCGCAGGCGGGTATCTACCATAATGACAGTTTCCAGAACACCATTGCCAAAATTGGCTCGCAGCTGCTCGCTGAGGGTACGGTGAATGCGGTTGCGGCGGTCAAACATGGTCAGCAATAACCGATAGGTGAGAGACGGGTTGGTTTGAATGCGAATTCGGCGGATCAGGCTCATCATGTTTTTCAATGCATAAATCGAAAAGTACTCTGCCTGTGTGGGTATGATGAGCAAATGCGAAGCGGTGAGGGCATTAGTTACCATTGCCCCTAAAAATGGCGGACAGTCAAAGATTACATAATCAAACGGCAGGAGCACATCGGCAAAGGCTTTTTTGAGGGTAAACTCATATTCCGGTCGGGCGGGTAAAATCCGTTCGATATAACTCAGATCATGATTAGCGGGGATAAGATAGAGACCCGGAATGCCGGTTTCCCGCCAAAGTTGATGAAGCGGGAAACCGTCGGTAACGGAACTCAGAATGGTTGCATGCCCATTCAGCGGGTCTGCTCCCAGCGCCAGGGTGAGATTGGCCTGGGAATCCAGATCGACCAGCAGCACCTGCTTGCCGGCTTCAACCAGAGCAGCCCCGAGTGAAAGGGCTGTGGTGGTTTTGGCAACCCCACCTTTTTCATTGGTGATAGAAATAAAGTATGTCATTCCTGCCTCTTCCTGCCTGAACCATTTGATCCATTATCCCGTTTTTGCGGGGATGATGTATCCCCACTTTCTTGGGGTTGATTTGTGGCATCTTCATTGCCCTTCCAGATGACCTGTGCATGGCTGGCGTTTAAGGTGCGCTTCAATTCCTGGATGGCAATTTCGATCATCATATTCGGGTCATTGGTGGAGCGAATCTTGCTTGTGATCTCCAGTACGCGGCGCTCGCGCTCAGCGCGACGGATGGTCTTTTCCAGCAGGCGTGCGTTCTCCAAAGCAAGCCCAACCTGGTCTGCAACGGCTTGTATGGAGCGGATTTCTTCATCACTCCATACTCGATCGGCAATTTGATCATCTTCAATATAAATCACACCAACGGTTTCACCTCTTAGCCTGACTGGAACGGACAGAGCAGCGGGTTGATTTTCATTTGCCGGACGAACCAGCGTATCTCCCGAAAGCAAAACACTGGAAACTTCCTGTTCTCGCATTTCTTCGAGAGCAATCAATCCATGCGCTGTAGCGCGGTAGCCGATTACCGGTCGTTGGCTGGCTTCTTTGCTCCATTCCTGCTGCAGGTAAAGCCGGTGAACGCGCTGAGATTCTTCAAGGGCTTGCAGCGTCTCGGTATAAAGCCGGTTGTTGAGAATCGCAATGGCAATTTGGTCAGCCAGGATGCTGAATAGCTCGATATCTTCCTGAGTAAAGGCATTGGGGATTGTACTTTGTACATCCAGAGCGCCGATGACTTCGTTATTTGCTTTGAGCGGCAAAGCCATCTCGGAACGGGTTTCGGGCAGGTCAGGATTGTTAAAGAAAACGGCATCCTTCCCAACGTCGGTGGCGATACGCGCTTCACCGGAACCCGTTACATAACCAACAATACCAACCTGACCGACCTTGAGGCGGTGCTGACGGGCGAGCATGCGTTTACCGCCTTCCGAGTTGGCTGCTCGCAGAACCGCGTATTCCTTTTGCTCATCCAGCAGGAAAACACCTACATGGTAGAAGCCGAACCGCTCACTGATCAGGATGGTAAGTTGATTGAGCAGACTTTCCAATTTTTGAGTTGAAACGATGCCTCGTGCTACATCGGATACCGTCTGTAACTGACGGGTACGGTAGAGCAGGGCTTCGTTTTGTTGGGCAAGTTCCTGAGTTCTTTCCCTAACACGGTCCTCAAGGGTGTTGATCAAATTTTTCAACTGGTTGGTCATGAAGTTGAACGCCTGAGCCAGTTTTCCGATTTCATCACCAGTTTCAACCTGTGCCTGAGCCTCTAATTCACCGGAGGAAATGAGCTCGGCAGTTTGCTGCAAGCGAACAATGGGGCGGCTGAACGAACCCGAAACCACGCTGGCAATTAAACCTACCAGTCCGGCAATCAACGTGGAAATCAAGATGGATAAGCGGCCCTGCCGCGCGATCTGACCGGCAAAAGTGGTCTGCTCTCGGACAAAAACCAGATACCATGGCCTGGTTTTCAGGCGGGTAATTGCCCCAATTTCCGGGTGGTTGGGATCATCCGCATGAAATTCTGCACTGAAAAAGGGTGAGTTGAGGTAATTTTCCAGGCCAGCAGAAAGGGCAATATCATTGGTGCTCATTGCGTATAGGGGTAAATTGGGGACGCGATTTGATTGAATCAGTTTTCTCATGACGTCCGATGGCAGCGGCATGATCAGTTTGTAAATGTTGTTCGGGATGAGGGTATCTGCCAGTCGTAAATAATTCTCATCGAGCAAAATCGGATAGGAACGAACACCCACCAGATTAACTTCTTGTTGCAACAATTCCTGCAGGATCAGGGCATCAAATTTTGCGCGTAAAACGCCAATAACCTGCTGATGCTGGTTTCGGATGGGACTGGAAAAGTAGATAAATCCATTGAGATACTTTTGGTCAAAGATTACCGGTGAGGCGTAAACCTGTCCGGTGGTCACCGGCAGGGTGAAGTATTCGGATCGAGATTCGTCCTGACCAACTTGAAGAGGGTTGATATCCAAAACAGATTTGCCTTCCAAATCAATCAAGCCGTAGGAACGCAGATAGCGCTGCTGGCGAGAAGATAAGGACCGCAGTGTCAGACTTGCGGCTAACTCCTGTGAACTATTGGTGCGGTAGGTGGGTGAAAGTGAAAGGTAATTCGAAAAAACTGCCAGCGATGCCTCGCTGCTGATGGACTGTTTGTTTTCTTCAAAAAAGGCATCAACCTTTGAAGCGGTTTGCTGGGCTGCCAGTAAGAGAACCTGATTGGTTTGATTACGAAGAGCGTCCTGGAAGAATCGCGAGTTAATAATGGAAATGACCAGTAAGGGGATAATAGCAATGGCAAGAGAGATGGTTAGCAGTTTAATGCGCAGTGTTGCAGATAAAACTTCCAGCATCAACAGGATAATATAAACCATCAACAAGATGCCCAGCATCACCGGTAGGTACAATTCCACCTGGGGCAGCCTGATTTGGGAGAGAGGTGAAAAATTACCGGCTATGACCACTGCCAGCGCTGAAAAGAATGCATGCGAAATACCTGTATCCCGGCGTTGACCTTCCAATGCACCGGTAACCAGAAGTGTCAAAACCAGAAACAGCAAAATGGCAAGCGGTAAGGCTACACCGGTGATCAGCGCGCTAAAAGCGATTGCAACAATTGAAATAATTGGCGATAGCAGGTAGGCACGTTTGTCGGCTACGTTTCTCTCTGGAAAAGTGGCAGAAAACAATGATGCCAGGAAACCCGCTGCGCTAAAAAATGCGAGCGTGAAAATTTGCCAGTAAGGCTTATCGAAGGAAGTAAGCAGGAAGATAACGCTTGCCAAGCCAAAAATCACTGCAGTAATTCGCGCAATGCCGGCAGCGAACCGGTCGCGGCGGTAGGCTGGGTCAACCCCCTCTTGCGAGATTATCCGCATGATATTGCTCTGGTAACCGATGTTCATGAAACCTCCACTGGTGGATAATCCCCTTGCTGCATCTCTTCCGGCGGAAGGATTTGTACGACTACTTCGCGTAATCCCAGTTTTTGCCTGATCTGCTGGGCGGTTGTTTTGAGGATGTGCTCAAAATCGGTGCTGGAGCGTACCTGAGTGGCAAGATCGCCAACCAGGCGCTCCCTTTCAGCGCGGAGTTGCAATTCCTCCAGCAGACGGGCTGTTTCCAGTGCGGAGCCTAAACGTTCGGCAGTCGTATTCAGTAAACGTTGAATTTCGGGAGATGGCTGACCACCCTTGAATTTGATGTTGAGCAGTCCAATCACTTCGCCACGGCTTCGGAGAGCAACCTGTACCGAATGGGGATCGGAGCTGGTTTGGCCGGCTTGATTTTCGATGGGTAGGGGGTCAAGCCGTTTACGATTGGGATCGTATCGAAAGCCGCGAATTTGGCGAGTGCTGCGAATATACATTCGCCACGATTTACGAGTCTCTGCGCGATAGCCGCTCTCCAGGTCTGCAACGGTTTGCTCCAGTTGATCAATCAGGCGAATGCGTTCCAGAGCCACTGCCAGTTGATTGGCGATGATTTGTAAGGATTGGATATCCACCTGGGTGAAAGCTTCTGGTTCGGTGGATTGAATATCCAAAGCACCCAATACCCGTTCACCGATTTTGATGGGCAGGGCAATTTCAGAGCGCGTTAACGGCAGAAGTGGATTCTTGAAGTGGACGGCATCCTTACCTACATCCAGCGCAATGCGGGCTTCACCGCGCGCAACTACATTACCCACAATCCCTTCCTCGCCTTTCTTCAGGCGGTGACCCTGGGCGAGCATTTTCTCACCTGCTTCTCCTAAAGCTGAAACCAAAACGGCATACTCATCTGCCTCGTCCATGAGGAAAATGCCGGCATGATAATATCCCAGCCGTTCGCGGATCAGTTGGATGGTAGTGCGCATCAGGTTTTCCTGATCGGTTTCCATTGAGATTTGATGGGCAATCTCGCCGGCAGTTTCCATCAGGCTGGTCTGGCGGGTGAGCAAGCGAGTGCGTTCTTCAATACGCGCTTCCAGATTTTTCCTTTCCTCTTCCAGCATACGGGCAAGTTCATTTTCTGAAGCGGCGGCTTTGGTGTAAGCCTTGAGAAGGTATCCACTAATGATGGCTAAAGACCAGTTAACCAGAACATACGCGGCGATCACTCCCCCTAAGGTTTCAAGCGCAATTGACTGAGATGCTAAACCGAGCGGCCGCAGCCAACCAAAATACTGAGAAACACCCACCATGACGATCAGAGCCGAACTAAAAATGAACGATAATCTGCCGGCATTTTCATTCCAAAATGTGAAGGCGGTTTGCACTGCCATCAGGAAGACGAAAATGGCGATGCTTTGTATTCCCCAAACCAGCGATAGGGCAATGCCAATGAGCAGATAATAACCGAATAACAGAATGACTCGTGTACGAGCCGGCAGACTTTGGCGAAAAGTGATGATCAGGATGACAACCAGAAGGGGAGCGAGCGCCAGAGGAATGAGGACTTGCCGGTTGAGTGCATTCAGAAAGGCGATCCCCAGGTAAGCGGTCAGGCTGATAATGCTGGTCAGGTTGAGAATCGGTTGGAGGGCGTTTCTCAGCTCTAAAACTCCCTCCTGCCGGTTGAGAGCGGAGGATAAAGAAAACAATGGGCGGGTAGGTGAACTTTCACTCATCCTTGGACTTCCTCCATTCGATCTTCAACCGGTGGAATAAGCTGGACGCTTACCTCGGCAACATTGGGAAGGTGACCAATTTCACGAAGAGCAGCTTTAAGGATCTGGTCAACTGTGTTGGCACGCGAAAACTGGGCAGTCAACTCACTGAGACGTTGCTCTTCAATTGCGCGGCGTTGTGTTTCCTGAATCAGACGTGCGTTTTCGAGAGCTATTGCGGTTTGGTTGATAACACCGTCAATAAATTCCATCTCCTCTGGCGTCAGGCTTTTCTCTCCCAGATCAAGGGTCAAACTGCCAATTGCCTGCTCACGGAGGGTCAAGGGGATGTGGATTTGATTGGATTGATTACCAGTATGAGCAGCGGAAGGGTTGTGATAGCTGTATTCCAGTTTACCGTGTAAAGCGACTGCATCTTCCCAGGCCTGCATCAAGTAAGCCCGATTGAGAGCGCGAATTTCTTCCAGGTTTTGCTGGGTTTCCTGAAAGAGGCGGGCATTTTCCAGCGCGGTAGCCAGCGAGTCGGCGATTCCCATCAGAATGCGGATATCGTTTTCATCAAAGGCTTCGGGTTGGGTAGATTGAATAGTGAGAGCGCCCAAACAACTGCCGCGGCTGACGATGGGTAACGCCATTTCTGATCGGGTCATAGGAAGGTAAGGGTTGTTGAACCGAACTGCCTCTGTGCCGGTGTCAAGGGCAATGCGGGGTTCTTTACGCGCGGTTGCCCAACCGATCATCGAGTTACCGCCGACAGCCAGTTTATGCCCGGCTGAAATCATCTGGCGGCCGGCATCACCTGTACCTGCCTTGAGAACGGCAAATTCACCGCGTTCGTCAATCAGAAAGATACCGGCATAATAAAGATCAAATTCCTTTTGAATTAAATCTACGGATTGTTGTAAAAGGGTATCCGGGTCAAGAAACGTATTGACTGCTCTGGCGATCTCTGCTGCAGTACGGATCTGATTCAGGCGGCGCTGCAGGGCAGCAGTTCGTTCTTCGACGTTCTTTTCAAGATTCAAGCGGGCTGCATTCAACTGCATGGTCAGGGTGCGTTGCTGAAGTAACGAGCTTTGCAAGCCATTGAGAATGGTGTAAATGGATATAAGAATGAATCCGCCAACGATACTGAAATGGACGGCAACATTGACCCAGTTGCTGAAACTTATTGAGTTCAAAAGTGTTTCCCGCAAAGGCTGGCTCATGCCGCCGTAGTTCATTCCATAACCCATCCCAACTACGGTAACAAATGCCAAAAGGATGGTAAAAATACCGGCGCGCACCCCCCACAAAATACCCGTGATGAAAATAATAGCCAGTACAAACGCTACGGCATTCCGCGTTACCCCATATACAACCATATTTTGGATTGCCAACCCATACAAGACCAGTATGATGGTGAACGTGCGCAGATTGAAAGATAATTTTCTCGCAACGGGCAGCGCCAAGGCAATCAGCAACGCAGCGGAATAGAGAATTATGGATGTGCGGTCCTGATATTGAATTGCGCGTTGTATGGCAAGGTAGTATATGACAATACTCCCCAGCGCAAATAAGAGCAGGGTTGTTTGTAAAATACGCTCACGCCATGAAGCCAGCTCACCCTGGTGGGAGATATGCGGAGGAGTATAAGCGGGATTGATTTGCCGGATGAAGTTCATGTGCCGTTTCCTTCCGGGTGATAACCGTTGTTGTTACCGGGTGGTTCGAGTTGCGAATCCTCACTTTCAGTTGATAAACTCTGTTGAACTGGGTTGATTCGGATATGGGCTGTGCGAGCACCAACCGCCCGGCTGATTTCATTGACTGAAGTACGAAGAATGGTTTCAATATCTACCGAACGGCGAATTTTACTAGTGATTTCATAAAGCATGCGTTGTCGTTCTACCTGCTGGCGGATTTGATCCACCAGGCGGGCATTGGTGAGGATGGCTCCCAACGAGTCACCCAATGATCCGATGATTTCCTGATCGTTTTCATCAAAGCGTTCCAGATGGTCGGATTCCAGACAAAGAACACCCAATAAATCCTCTGAGAAAAGGACTGGCACGGAAAGGGCCGAGCGTGTTTCGGGGTGAACGGCCGGTGATTCTGGACCAATAGGTAGATGACCGACCCTGATTGGATGCCGTTCCCTGGCGGCTACTGCTGGAAGTTGTTTGCTGGTTTGGATGTTAAATTGATTGACTTCCAACCCCTCATATCCAAGGGCGGTATGCAGAAACAGGTTGCCTTCTTGATCGGCGAGATAAAACGCAACACGTTCCTCTCCAAATACTGTACGCAAATTCGAGATGGTTTGCTGAATGGCATCGCTGACGTTGGCACTGGTCGAGGCTGCGGTGGTCATCTGGTGCAGCAAACGATGCTTGACCAGATTTTCTTGTGCTTTTGTGTAATTATTGGCATTTTCAAGAGCCAATGAAATTTGATCTGCCAAAATTTCCAGCGTGTTAACGTCCAGCATTTGGAAGGCATTTAGCCGATCGCTCTGTACGTCTAAAGCACCAATAATGCGGTTGGCAATTCTTAGCGGCACAACCATTTCCGACTGCGTATTCGGTAGGAGGGGATGATAATAAAATTTGGAATTTGCAAGAGGGTAGTTACAAACGATCGTTTCGCCCTTGGAAACCGCTTCTCCAACCAAAGAATGCGAACCAACAGCCAACCGATGACCGGCCGCCTTCATTTTTTGCCCAATTTCGCCGGAAGCTTCGTGTAACACGGCGTATTTTCCACTTGGCTCAATCAGAAAAACTGCGGCATGGTAATAACCAAATCGTTCGCGGATCAGATTGGTAGCGTTAATCAGCACCTGCTCAGCCTGCAATGAGGATGCCACGTCGCGCGCGATTTCGGCAGCAGTGAGCAACTGTTGTGCCTGCCGATTGCTCAGGTTTTCTGTTTTCTTCAATTCCGTAATGTCTTGTGAAATGACCAGCAAAGCGTAGGGGGACCTGTCGGAAGTATCGGTGTTCGAAAAGAGAGGCACGCGAGAAACCAACTCCCAAAGCGTTTCTCCGTTTTCGGCGTGGTACTCGACCATCTCGCCAATTATTGGAATGCCGGAAGTGATTACCTGCATGTCTTTCTGGTGACGAAGGCTGCCGGCTTCACCGGGGATTAATTCTTCATCGGTGTAACCGCTGATCTCGCTGGCGGAGGAATGTCCAAGGCTGGCAATGAAGGAGTTGGAAACGCGCAGGTAGCGACCCCCTTGATCTTTGAAATAAATCTTTTCGGGCACATTTTCAAGAAGGGCGTTCAGCAGAGTGTGTTCCTGATCGAAAGCCTGCAGGGTGGAAGTCATACTTTCAACCAGTTGAGCATTGCGAATCGAAATGGCAATTTGGGGGGCGATGGTTTCCAATAAAATCAGGTCTTTTTCGGAAAAGCGTTCTTCTTTTTGGTTATCCTGTACGATAATTGCGCCGAGCACCTGCCCGCCCAACATGAGCGGTACGCCCAACCATGATTTGGCGGGTTTCCCAATAATTTTTGCTCCAAGGCGCATAGCGTCGCGTTCGACATCCGAAACCGCATACACGAATTTATATGCATTCCAGCTGGCGGGTAAGTCTTTTGGTTCGAACTTTAAGGGTAGCAGGAGTGATTTTCGATTTTGAATGATGTAAGAAGTCAGTCCTTCACCCAACGGAAAAGGAGGAATCGAAGCGAGTTTGCCATCTTCGAAATGGTAAGGGAAGCGGATGATTTGATGGACATCATCGTAAAGGGCAATGGAGAATGCCAAATCAGGGCCAATTTGCTCGGTAACTTTTTGATGGACGAGTTGATAGAGAGGTTGAAGATTAAACTCGTTACTGATTGCCTGACTGATACTGGTCAGGGTTTCGTAAGCCGACATCTGGTTGCGCAAATTACGGATATTGCCGAGTTTTTCCAGCACCGCGCTGACAGTTTGGGAGAGGTGAATAAAAGGCTGTAAATTGACCGCTGAAAGCGGGGTTGGTTTACGGGAACCGATGATGAGCAGCCTGACTACCCGCTGATTGATCACCAAGGGAAAAATCGCTATTGAGTTACAGTTTCTGCTTTCAAATAAGGAGAAGAGCTCGCTGAGTGCGCTGATTTCCTCTTTTTGTTCAAGAATGAGGTACTCTTTACCTGAGAATAAGGTTTGGGGATTTTCAATTTGGATTGTAGTTCCCTTGAACGATTTATCGGAAAGGCGGCCTTGCCGGTCGAGGATATTCATCAGACGCAGTGTGTTGGGGTAAAGGTCAAAGAAGGCAGAAACAAAATCCAGTTTGGATAAAGTCTCTTCCAGAATCTGATTGACCTGAGCTTCATCATTGGCATGGTTGATTCGCTGAGCAGCGTTGTATACCAGATTTTCTTCCTGACGATCAAATTCAAATGGTTCAAAGGCAAATACGCCCCCAATAGATTCTCGCACTTCATCATCCAGTGAGAGGTCCACTCCGGACTCAACCAGACCTGAATCCGGGTCGGTGCTTTGGGAAATGGACAGGCGCTCAATTTTCCGGTACATGAGCCCCAGTTCGTTGCGAAGCATGTTGAGAGCGTAGGCCAATTTGCCAATTTCATCTTTGCTCTGGACGTTAAATTTTTGACTCCAGTCACCGTTGGCAAGTTTTTCCGTTTGGGAGGAGAGATTTTCAATGGGTACAATAAAAACCTGAAGGAATAACCACACCAATCCCGCACCAACCAACCCGCTGATTCCCAAACCCGCCCAAAATACTGGGTGTGAAAGAAGCGAAACTAAGCCAGTTTGTCCGGTTGCAGCCGACTGCACTAAATAAGCTGTGAGTAAAGTAGAAGCAATTGAAAGCACAAGCGGGAGGCTTATCAGCATCAGTAAAAATAAAAATGCCTTTTGCCTGATGCGGTTGGAAAACGAAGGGGATGATTTGCGGGACGGGGCGGGTGAATTCTTCATTGGAAGGGTTTTTACTCCATTTCCCAAACAGGTTCACCGGCAAGAATGCGTTGGATTTGATCGGGGAAGCGATCCGGGTCGAGCGGTTTACCCAAGAAACCATCAAAACCTGCTTTCCGGGCTTTGTTCATTTGCTCCAGGCTGGCTTCAGCAGTAACGGCAACCACGGGAACATTCTTGAAACGATCCGATTGCCGAATTTTATTGAAGGCGGAGTATCCATCTTCGTAAGGCAGGCGGATGTCCATCAAAATCAGATCTAAGCGGGGGAGTGTATCTGCAAATTCGACAACTTCGTAACCTGAGGTTTTCCATTCACAATGAATTCCTAAAAAGCCCAGCATGCGGGCAATCAGTACGAAGTTGGAGACATTATCTTCAACTACCAGAACGGTGATGTCTTTAAGCAGGCTGCCGGTTGTGCCTGGAGCTGAAACCGGTTTTTGAGGGTTTTGATTGGGGGTGGTATTCATAGCTGCTTACTGCCTTTTCCATTCAAATATTGATAAATTTGTTCGATAAAAGTATCAATATCAATAGGTTTTTCAATATATCCGTCACAACCAGCGCGGAGTGTGCGTTCTTTATCGCCGCGCATAACATTGGCAGTCAGTGCAATGATCGGTATTTGACTGGTGGAAGAAGTGGATTTGATTTGCCGGGTGAGGGTGTAGCCGTCAATTTCCGGCATGTTAATGTCCATCAGAATTAAGTCTGGAGTGTTGGATTCCAACAAATCTAAAGCCTGATGGGCATTTTCGGCTTCCAGTACCAAAAAACCCTCATGTTCCAACAAACGACGAACCAGCATTCGATTGTCAAAATTGTCTTCGATGTAGAGAATTCTCTTTCCTGCGGACATAAGATGAAGCACTCCTTGACTAATGAGAGAGCAAAGCAGGTGGGATTAATTCAGAAAAGTTCCGGTTAAATTATAGTATTTTCTTGGAGCTGGCTCATCATCCCTTGCATTATTGTTAAGTTATTGAAAAATAAAACAAACCGGCTGGTGCAAGGAACTTGCCAGTCGGTGGTAAAAAAATTGAGTTACTGAGCGGGTGATGGGACTCGAACCTTTGCTTGGCCTTAACGGTACAGCCCATTGATTGGCGAGACAAGATAAAATCCGTCCAGGCGTCATTGAGTTGGACGGCGGCAATGTTAAAAACTTGCCCGGTGATAGCAAACGGTCTTTTGGAATTTGTAGAACCCATGTTCACCGCCATATATTGGGATTGGCGGCGGTTTCAGGGCGTCTGACCCCCAAATAGAGCGGGTGATGGGACTCGAACCCACGACATTTTGCTTGGGAAGCTAATGCTCAGGGATACAGCATCTTTTTGGCCGTCGAGTCTTTGATGGTCAGATTTTTTATAATTCACTCCAGATTCTTCTAATTCCTCAACCGTCATCAACCCTTTATCAAGAATAGAGATCAGGTTATCAATGTGTGTAAAGTGCACCAATTCTGTGATGTTTCGTTCCTCGCAGATTTTGCGAATGGCTTCCTTCTGCAATTCATCGTTTTGTTTGGTTTCCATGATTGCCCTCCCCGTTTGGTGATGTTCGCAAACTTGCGTTTATTTTAACCGTGCGCCGCCGCCTTGGGCAAGCCCAAGAGAGGGGGATTTTTTGGTTTT
>Ga0308412_1001478_pt1 | contig 12827 bp, 12 predicted proteins | sample HotsprottomLayer_FD_202357 | JGI IMG/M metagenome (GOLD analysis project Ga0308412, IMG submission 202357) | Hot spring phototrophic mat microbial communities from Octopus Spring, Yellowstone National Park, Wyoming, United States -... | ecosystem: Environmental > Aquatic > Thermal springs > Hot...
CGCCCCCAACCGTCGCGCCAGCAGCGCCGCCCCCGCACCCAGGAGCGCCAGGTGGAGCCCCACCTCCACCCCCACCGCCCTCTCCGGCGGCAGCAGCAGTGGCAGCCACGCCGGCGGGTAGAGGAGAGCGCTCTGGGGGTTGGCGAAAAACGGCTCGCCGCACCCCACCTGCTGGAGCCAGAAGGGCGACGCCTGGCCCGCCAGGACCCGCGCCGTGTGGTAGCGCAACGGCACGAAGTAGGCGGGCACGTCCCGGGCGTGGGGAACCCACCCCGCCAGGGCAGCGGCGGCCACCGCCAGGCCGGGGAGAGTCACCAACATCACTGGTACGAATCGCCCCTTCACTGACTCCCCCCACAGGCGCTGCCCACCAGCGCCGCGCGTACCCCATCCCAGCGCACCAGCTCCTCCTCGTAGGCGCTGATCATCACCACCCCGTCCCCTGCCCGGCGCGCCCGTTCCGCGTCCTGGAGGGCCTGGCACGCCCCTGCCAGCTGTCCCTGGGCCAGCTCCAGAGCGGCCAGCAGCAGCCAGGCGCGGGCGAAGTGGGGCTCCAGCCGCACCGCCTCGGCGGCCAGCTGCCGGGCGCGCCGGGGCTCCCCCAACAGCCGCGCGCACTCCGCCTCGCCGTAGACGGCGAAGGCGTCTCGGGGGTTGGCTGTGCGGGCCGCCCCATACTCTTGGGCCGCCCGCTCCACCAACGCTGCCTCCCGCCGATGTACCCCCTGGGCCAGGTAGAGGGAGGCCAGCAGCCGCCGCCCCTCCCCCCAGCGGGGCCGCCGGCGCACCGCCTCGCCGGCGCGCACCACGGCGGCACCCCAGTGGCTGGCCGCCAGCTGCCGCGCCTCGGCGGCGAGGCTCTCCGCCCCAGGCAATAGCCCGGGCCGCGGCCACGACAGCGCCAGACCCGTCACCACCGCCACCAGCACCCCCGCCGCCAGCGCCTGGGGACCGGTGCAGCGCCAGAGGGTGACCGGTCGGGGGCGGCGCCGCGTCCCCGCCACCGCCAAGGCGGCAGCCACCGCCACCGCCGGCACCGGCAGCTGCGTGTTCACCGCGCTGGTCACCGCCAGCCCCGCCAGCACCCCCAACCCCCCCGGTGTGGCGCGGCGCAGCAGCAACAACGCCAGCGCCACCCCCAACGCCAAGCCGGGGAATCCCAGCACCGCCGCCAACTGCAGGACGTCGGACTCGGCCAGCGACGGCTCGCGGTACCAGCGGGCCAGCTCCCCGTCGCGGGGGAAGTTGTGGGGCAGCGCCGCGTCGGCAAACCCTCCCGGCCCCGCCCCCCACGGCGCCTCGGCCAGCGCCGTGCGCACCGCCACCTGCCAGATGCGCACCCGCTCCCAACGCAGCGGGTCGGGATCGGTGACGATGCGCACGGCGAGAGCTCCCAAAGCAATCCCAGCCACCACGGCAGCCGCCCAGCGCGCCTTGGCCCCCCCCAGGGTTAGCGCCCACACACCGGCCACCGCCACCACCGCCAGCATGGCCGCCCGCGACCCCGAAGCCACGATGCCGGCCAGCAGCACTGCCGCCGCCGCCGCCGCTGCCGCCCGCGGCAGGCGTAGCATCGGCAGCACCGCAAGCCCCAGCATCACCAGCGTCGCCGACAGTACCGGCTGCTCCAGAGGCCCACCTGGCCGGCTCCCCTCCACCAACCGCTCCGCCGTCAGATACACCGCCGCGGCCACCCCCGCCAGGGCCACGCCCCAGCTGGCCCCCGCCTGGCTGCGCGGGCGCTGGGCCGCCGCCGCTACCACCCAGGCCGTCACGCCGCCGGCCAGCGTCCACGCCGCCGGCGCCACGTCCACCGGCCGCAACGCCGTCAGCACCCCGGCCCACCCCAGCACCCCCCCCAACACCAGCAGGGCGGGATCGCGCCGCACCCCCCGCGCCGCTATCCCCGCCGCCACCCCGCCCACGCAGGCCGCCGCCACCGCCGCCGCCCACGGCGCCAGGGTCACCCCCGCCGCGCCAGCGGTGAACACCGCCGGCAGGGCTACCAGGCTCAGGGAACTGAGTCGCCGCAGCATGCCTCCCCCAGGTCCACCAGCTCCTGCCGCCACGGCGCCCGCCGCCGCGCCTCTGCCGCCCACGCGCACCCCTCCCCCCGCCGCCCCACCACGATCAGCAGCCGGGCGCGAGCTTCCGCGACGGAGGCCGAGCGCGGCCGCAGATGGGCCCGACTCTCCAGCAACCTCAGCACCTCACCCACAGTCTCGGGAGCAGTCGGTTTTCCCAGGGCCAGCTCGGCGGCGGTGAGGGCCGGTGTGATGGCCCAAGGGGACAGCCGCGCGGCCATCAAAGCCGCCCCCGGGTCCTCCTCAACCCTGGCCTGGTGGAGCCGCTCCTCGGCGAGAAAGGCGAGGCTTGCCACCGCCAGCCCTCCACACAACAGAGGCACCAGTAGCGGTGCAGGGGTCACAGCCCGCGTGGGCGGCCCCTGGCGCGCCGCCAGCGCCCCCAACAGCACCGCCCAGGGCAGCAGTACCTCCGGCGCGTACAGGGAAAAGTCCACCACGTTATGCAAAGGCATCACCAACACCGCCAGCCCCAGCGCCAACTCGTGGCGCACCCCGCGGGCGATCAGCCGGATGAGGGCGACCAGGGCGGCGGTGAGCAGGCCGAGGCCCGCCACCCCCAACTCGGCCACCAGCTGCAGGTACGAGTTGTGGGCGTACGGGGTAATGTTCACCGCCCCCAAGGGTCCGGCGAGGCCCGCCTGCCCCACCCCCCCCAGCCCCACCCCCAGCCAGGGGTGCTGAACCCACGCGCTCAGCGCCACCTGCCAGTTGATCCACCGCAGCCGAATCGGCTCCCACGTGGCCAGATCCCCGCGCCACAGCAGCGTGGCCGCCGCCCCTGCCGCCAGCATCCCCACACCCACCGCCACCACCGCCGGGCCGCGGCGGCGCGCCGCCGCCACTCCCAGCAGCACCGCCGCCGCCCCCAGCGCCGCCAGTGAGCGGGTTGCCGCGATCCCCGCCCACGACAGCAGCGCCAGCAGGGCGAAGGCCGCCCTCTTCACGCCGCGGTGCCGCGCCACTGCCGCCAGCAACAGCGGGAGGACCACCAGCTGCAGCGCCGCGAAGTGGCCGGGCAGCGCCGCGGTGCCGAAGGCGCGGCCGGTGGCCAGGCGAGCGGCGGCCGCCTCCCGCATCCCCGGCGGCAGCACCGCCACCGCATCGGCCACCTGGGCCAGCGCCCCTGCCCCCTGGGCCAGCGCCGGCACCGCCGCCAGGCCCACCGCCGCGGCCAGCAGCTCCAGGTGCCCCTGCCGCGGGTCGGCCAGCCGCGCCAGGGCGAAGAGCAGCGCCGCCGCGGCGAAGGTCAGCAGGTGTCCCACCGCCGCCTCGCGATCCAACGCCACCAGCCAGTTCACCGCCGCCAACGCCGAGGCGACCACAACCCAACGGGGGTCCAGCAGGCGGCGCTGGGTGGGGGGCAGGGCCAGGCAGACCAGCAGCACAGCGAGCCACAGCGCCGGGGCAAACCACGCCGCTGGCGCCGCCAGCCAGGCGGCGCCAGCGCCCAAGACCATCACCGTGGCAGGCAGGTGCACCCCGGCAGTGTAGCCGGGGTGCAGCGCTCCTTCCAAAAAGCCAAAGGCCCGGCGATGCGCCGGGCCTTTGCCAACGTCCTTGGGGCAGACTTACTGCTGCAGACCCTCCGGCCACTGCACAAACGACCCACTGGAAAAGATGATGTCGTCGTCGAAGCCGGTGGTGGGGCCGCCGCCCACCCAGCTCATCGTCGAATTCTTGTTCCGCGTCCCCGACCACAGGGTGTACTCGCGACCCGCAGTTGAATCCCCAATCACGTAGATGTCACCGTTCCAGCCGTCCACCGAGGGGATGCGCCGGATATAGGTGGGTTCCAGGTACGGCTGCAGCAGGGTGCGAGCTCCCCCTTGCCCAACCCTGGGGTACTGGTTGTAGTCCACCGAGTAGGACTCAATGGCCGTGCCGATGTTGCGGATGTCGGCCATGGTCCGCTTCTGGCGGCCGCGGTTGATGGCGTTCAACAGGTTGGGGATGGCGATGGCCGCAATGATCCCGATGATCGCCACCACGATGAGCAACTCGATCAACGTGAAACCCTTCTGTCTCCTCATAACTGCCTCCTTTCAACCTTCCTTCAAGCAAGATCGATGCCTACCACGAGTGCTGCCTTCCCCCGGTAAGTGACGCTGGACGGCATCGCCGTCGCGGCCAAGTGCCGCGCTGCGCACCTCGCCCTCATCGCTGCGCCCCCTCCGGCCACTGCACGAAGGTGCCGTTGGCCAGCACGATGTCGGCGGAGAACTGGGTGGTAGGACCGTACTGGATGACGACGTCGTCGAGGTTATCGGCCCCCCGGCTCCACACCGTGTACTCGGCGCCCGCTGCGGTGTAAAAGAGTGGGTTCCCCCAAGCGTCGCTGGTGGGCAGGTGTTTGCCGTACGTCGGCGTCACGTACGGTGATATTGCCGCCACCGTACCGCTTGCCACCTGGGGAACGACGCTGTGATCGGTAGCGTAGGACGCCACCGCGATGGACACCGCGCGAATGTTCGACACCGTGGCCTGCTGCCGGGCCCGCTGCCACACCTGGAAGAAGTTGGCGGCGGCAATGGCGGCGATGATCCCTAGCACCGCCACCACGATGAGCATCTCCACCAAGGTGAAGCCGCGGGCGCCGAGCCTCATGCCCAGCGCAGAAGCAAAAACAACGCCAGCTTTGAAGACGCTAGACTAGCCAACGTGTCACGTTTGCCGTTGGCTGCCCTGCTCCTGGTGGTTCTGTGGGGCGCCCTGTTCCTCCCCGCCCTCCTGGGCGGCCACACCTTTCCGGCCCGCGACGCGGGGGCCACCCACATCCCCTGGCGAGCGGAGGCGCAGCGGCAGCTGGCGGCCGGCCACGCACCGCTGTGGAACCCCCTCGCCAACGGCGGGCGGCCCCTGCTGGCCAACCCCAACGCCCAGGCCGCCTACCCGCCAGCGGTGCTGCTCTTGCCTCTGGGCCCGGAGCTCGGCCTGGCCGCGTCGATCGCGCTGCATCATCTCCTGTTTATGCTGGGGTGCTGGGGGCTAGCCCGCCGCGCCGGCGCCAACCCCGCCGCCGCAGCGGTGGCAGCGGTGGCGGTGGGTTTTTCCGGCGTTCCTCTGTCGGCCACGCTGCTGGCCAACCTGCAGGCGTCCCTGGCGTGGGGACCGTGGGCCCTCGCCGCGGCGTTGCCGGGCAGGGGTGAGAACCACCCGCGGCGACTCCTGTGGGGCGGGGTGTGCATCGGCCTTTCCTTCCTGGGTGGCGAGCCGGTAACGGCGGCGCTGGTGGCCCTCGCCTGGACGGTGGTGGCGGTGGGGACGGCACCCCGCCGCGCGCCGGCCCGGCTTGCCCTGGCCGGCGCAGCCGCCCTTGGCGTAGCCGCACCGGTCCTGTTCCCCTTGCTGGCTTTCTACCCCGATACCGCCCGCGCCGCCCTATCGGTCTCCCCGGCGGCCTTGGCCGCCGACGCCCTGGCCCCCCGGCGGTGGCCGGAGCTGCTGCTGCCCCACCTGTTGGGCGACTTCCACGCCGCCGCCCCGCCGGCCTTCTGGGCGGCGGCCAGCTTCCCCTGGCTGCGCTACTTCCCGGCCCTCTTCGTGGGCGTGCTGCCGCTGCAGCTGGCGGTCGCAGCTGGGTGGTGTCGGCGCACCGCACCGTGGTGGGTGATGGCCGGGGTGGGGAGCGCCGGCGCCCTCCTGGGCGGTATCCCGGCGGTCGCCTCCCTCGTCGCCCCACTACCCATTCGCTTCGCCATCAAGCTGCTGGTTCTGCCGGTGCTGGCGGCGCCGCCGCTGCTGGCACTGGGGTGGCAGCGCCTGGCCCAGGCGGGGGAGGCTGCACGCCGGCGCCTCGCCCTGGTGGCGGCGCCGGTGGTCCTGGCCGTGCTGCTCCTCGCCGCCTTCCCCGGCTCGCTGGCCCGTCCGCTGCTAGCCCGCGCTTACCCGGCCTCGGCACCGGCGCTGGCCGACGTGCCCACCTCCACCCTGTCCCGCCATCTCGCCCTGGACGCCGGCGCCCTCGCGCTGCCCGTGGCCGTCTTCGCGGCGGCGCCCGGCGCACCCCTGGCCGCGGCGGTGGCCCTCGCCGCCTCCGGCGTCGCCGCCACCTGGGGGGTGCTGGCCAGCGAGCCCGCCGAGCGCTGGCGACAACCGCCCCCCCTCGCCCTCGACCTGCCCGCCGGCACCCGCCTCGCCGCCTTTGCCCCGGCGGCGGTAGCCCCCGGCGGGGGCGAAGGGCCACTGGCGCGCTATTGGGCGATGCGCGCCGCCCTACAGCCCAACTACCCCAACCGCTGGGGGCTGGGCACGGTGCTGGAGCGGGGCCCCGACGGCCTCGAGTCGGCCCGCCACGAGCTGCTGGCCGCCGCCGCCGCCACCCTGCCGGTGGACCAGCGGGTACGCATGGCCGCGGCCCTGGGGGCGGAGGTGGCGATTACCGCGGAGGAGCTGAGCGGCCTGTCCGGCGGGCCGGTGGCGGGGGTGTGGCGATGGCGGCTGCAGGCGGCACCCCTCGTTTACCTGGCGCGCCGGGTGCACCCCGCCCGGGGCCCTTTGGCCACCGCCGTGACCCTCGCCTCGCCGGCCTTCCGCCCGGGCCACGATGCAGTGATCGAGGGCGACGGCGGCGTGGAGGAACTGCCCGAGGCGGTTCTTTCGGCCGGACCCGGGCCGCCCCATCGGCTGGACTTCCAAGTGCAGGCGCCGGCCAGCGTACTGCTGGTGGTGCAGCAGAGCCACATGGGCTGCTGGAGGGCCGACCTGGACGGGCGGCGGGTGCCCATCGTGCCCGTCAACGGGGCGATGATGGGGGTGTGGGTACCCGCCGGCCGCCACCGCCTGCGCCTGGCCCTCGATGGGTGGCCCTACCTCCTGGGTTTGGCCGGACCGCTGGTGGTGCTCGTGGCGCTGCTGTTCACCCGCCGGGGGCGCGCATGACCGGGCCTTGGGGCACCCAACGGTGGCGCGGCGCGTAGCTCCCCGGCCAACCCACCGGGGCGGTGACTAGGAAGCTGGCCACCTCGCAGGCGTAGTCGAAGGCCATGCCGCCGGCGCGATGTACCGCCGCGTCCACCAGGTAGCGTCCTGGAGCCAGCTGCAAGGAAGGAAACTCGATGTGCACCTCGCCGTCGCTCTCCAGGCGTTCGGGCACCCAACCATCCAGCTCGGTGTTGGTGCCGAACACGTGCTGCCCGTCCTCGCGATGGATGGCGATGCCAAACACGAAGTCCTGCTGAGCCTCGTGCACGCGGTAGGCGAGGCGCAGCGCCGCCGGCTCGCCCCACGGGATGGAGCCCACCGGCCTGCCCTCGCCGTCCAACAGCTCCACCGCTTCCAGAGTCACCCAGCGGTTACCCCAACGCCGGCCCGCCGTCTTTGGCCGTGCTACCTCGGCTTCGTCCGAAGCCACATCCGAGCGGTAGCGCGCCACCACCGCCCCAGCGGTACCCTCCAGCGTCACTCTTCCTTCCTGCAGATACACCACCCGATGGGCCAGCGCCTCCACCAGCGACAGGTCGTGGCTGACCAGCAGCACCGCCGTGCCCGCCCGCTGCATGCGCGCAATGCGGTCGAGACAGCGGTGGGCGAACGCCTGATCGCCCACGGCCAGAATCTCGTCCACCAGCAGCACATCAGGCCCCACCGAGGTGGCCACCGCGAACCCCAGGCGCACGTACATCCCCGACGAGTACGTCTTGACCGGCTCGTCGATGAACTGCCCGAGCCCGGCGAAGGCGATGATGTCGTCCAGCTTGGCGAGGATCTCGCGCCGCGACAGGCCCAGCATCATCCCGTTGATGATGGCGTTCTCCCGCCCCGAGATTTCGGGGTGAAAGCCAGCCCCCAGCTCGATGAGCGCCGTTACCCGCCCACGCACCTCCACGCTGCCCGCCGTGGGCTTGAGGATCCCCGCCACCACCTTGAGCAACGTCGACTTGCCCGACCCGTTGGGGCCGATCACCGCCACCGTCTCGCCCGGCCGTACCGTCAGATCCACCTGGGAAAGGGCGAGAAACCCCGTCTGCTCCTGCTGCCTGCGCCACAGCGCACCGTGCAGCAACGCCCCTTTCAGCGACTGCAACCGCCCCCGGCGGGTACCCGACGGGTACCGCTTGCTCACCCCCCGGAGCACCACCGCCGGCGGCGCGCTCATACCGCCTCCACCAGGGTCTCCCGCAGGCGGACAAAGATCCCTACGCCGACGAGCCAGCACACCACCGCCACCAGCACCGACCACCCCCACACCGAAAGCGGCGGCAGTGTGCCCAGCAACACCGTATCGCGGTACAACGAGATGAGCGGCGTGACCGGATTGAGGAGGATGAGCCGGCGCAAGATTCCCTGCGGCACCAAATCGACGGTGTAGATGATCGGTGTGGTGAAGAACACCAAATGGAGGAGGTTATGGAGGAGGTCCTTGAGGTCGCGGAAGTGCACCGCCAGCGCCGCCACCGCCAGGGACACGCCGCCCACCGCCACCAGCCAGGGCAGCAGTACCGCGGGGAGCAGCAGCACCGTCCACGACACCGCCCCGTGTCCGGCGAAGGTCGTCGCCAGCGCCGCCACCAGGAGCACGGGCAGCGCTAAGAGATGGTGGACCAAATGGGAAAAGACCACCACCGCCGGGAACACCTCCGGCGGGCACACCACCTTCTTAAGCAGCGGGCCGTTGTCGATGAGGGTGACGGTGGCATCCAGCAGCGCGCCCGACAGGAACAGCCACGGGAGCAGCCCGGCAAACAAGAAAAGAGGATAGGGGACGGTGGTCGACACGCGCGCCGGGATCACCACGGTGAAGACCACCGTGTACACCAGCAGAAGCAGCATCGGATTGAGCAGCGACCACAGGTAGCCGAACAGGGTGCCGCGGTAGCGAGCCTTCAACTCCCTTGCCACTAACACCGCCACCAGGTGCCGCTGGCGGTACAGGGATGGGACGACGCCGGTATACCCAGCGGCGGTACCGGCTATGGCGTCCTCCCGCGCATCAGGGCGCGTTCGAATTCGGCGCGGATGCGCTCCTTTTCACGCTCCAGGTAGCGCTCGTAATCCTCCACCTTGCCTTCGCGGATCCAGTGGGTGCGTAGGTAGTGCTTGATGTTGCCGTAGTCGTCGAAGGCCAGTGGACCGGTTACGCCGATGGTCTCGGCCAGGCCCTTAAGCCGCAGCGCCACCTCACTGCCCGACCGGGTGCGCAGCCCTTTGAGGGCTCCCATCGCCGCCAGGGCGGCGTCGTAGCCGTGCGCCGCATAGATGTCGGGCATGAGTTTGTACACCTCGTAGTAGCGCTTGACGAAGGTCTTGATCGGCTCCTTCTCGGACGCCGTGTCGAAGCTGGCGAGGGGGAAGAACACCCCCTCGGCCAGTCGCCCGGCGCGCTGCAAGAACGTCATGGTGTTGATCGCCGAGGTGGTGCCGATCACCCCCGCGTACTCCACCGCCCGCAGCACCTTCAACGCGGCAATGATGGCGTCCCCGTACCCGCACACGTAGACACCGTCCGGTTTGCGGCCCTCCAGCAGTGCGCGGGTCCGCTGCTCCCACCCTTCCTCGCCGATGGCCACCGAGTCGACGATTTCCCCGCCGTGGCTCTTGAACGCCCCCATAAACACCGGCAGCAGCCCCCTGGTGTAGGCGTTGTCCTCCTGCAGGATGAGCACGCGCCGCACGTTGCGCGGGGGTTGGTAGAGGAGATCGGCGGCTTTCACCCCCTCCAAGTCGTCGGACGGGTAGACGCGGAAGAAGAACAGACTGCGCCGCGCCAGATCGGGGGCCGAAGCCGACGGCGAGAGGAGAACACGCTCGCGCTGATCGGCCACGGGAATCATGGCGCGGGCTTCCTGGGTGGTGGCGCCGCCAATGACCAGCAGCGCCCCCTGATCGTACAGCGCCTCCAACTCGCTCACGGCGCGGGTTACATCGGAGCCGGAGTCGCGGTAGATGACTTGCAAACCCTCCGGCAGGGTGTGGTTGTCTCGCGCCTCGTCGAAGGCGAGTTTGACCCCGCTCTTAATGGGCGCCCCATACGCCGCGTTGTCGCCCGTCTCGGGGAGCACCACGCCCACTACCAGCTTGCGCGCGCACCCCGCGCAGGCCAGCACGCTGACCGCGACCGCCACCGCAGCAATCCGTTTCATGATGCCTCCGGCCACGCCGTCTCAGCGCAACTCCCTTTGTACCACGGCGCCCGGCGGAGCGCAAACCTCGACGATGGAGAACCCGTGGAGCGGGTAGGTTGCCAGGCGGGGGACCCATGGGTATACTCCCGCCAGTGATGCGGTGCGCTCCCCTGCTCGCCCTCGTGGTCCTCGCCGCCGTGATGCTGTCGGGGTGCAACGAGGACCTCTTCGACGCCGAATCCGACCTCGTCATCATGAACGAGAGCGTCTGCCATCTGACCATCTTCGTGGACGGTCGTGAGGCGTTCGTGGTGCGCGCCGGCTCCGACCGCACCCTGGACGACATCGGTCCCGGACGCCACGTGATCGAGGCGCTGGACGAGCACGGCAACCTGGTGGAGCGGCGCACCATCGACCTCGCCCATAGCGAGGACTATTACTGGTTCATTTACGACTGTTGAGCTTTGGGTAGCCCGCCCGGAGCTAAAGTACGTCGTCGCGACCCCGCCGCCGCAACTCTTCGACGATCTCCCTGACCCGCTGCGAGGCTGCCCGGGGAATTACCAACACCGCATCCCGGGTGGCCACCACCACCACACCGGGCACGCCCAAGGCCGCCACCAACGGTCCCTCCGACACTAAAACCGCTCCTTCGCTGTCGATCCCCAGCACGTCGCCGACGTGCACCCCCTGGGACCCACCCATGACTTCCGCCAGCCCCTCCCAGGATCCGACGTCGGACCAGGCGAAATCCACCGGCACTGCCCATACCTCGGACGCCCTCTCCATCACCCCGACGTCGATGGACAGACGGGGCAGGAGGGGGTAGAGACGGGCGAGAGCGGCCTCCTCGCCGCGGCTGGCGGCCTCCCCCATGAGCTGGTCCAGACAGCGGGCGAGCTCCGGCAGGTGCGCGCGGATGGCGGCACGGATCGCTGCAACGGTCCACACGAACATGCCGGCGTTCCACGCGTAGCCACCATGGGTTAGCATGGCCTCGGCGGCGGCCCGCGGCGGCTTTTCGATGAAACGCACCACCCGCCGTACCCGGCCGCCCCCTGGAAGCTCCACCTCGTCGCCCAGCTGGAGGTATCCAAAACCTGTCTCTGGACTGCGGGGTTGCACCCCGAGGGTGACGAGCCCCCCCAACTCCCGGGCCGCCTGCTCGCCCAGCCGCAGCGCGCCGCGCAGCGGCTCCCCGTCCACCAGATGGTCGGCCGGCAGCATCGCCATCGCTGCGTCGGCCTCCAACTGCGCCAGCCGCCACGCTGCCCACCCCACGCACGCCGCCGTGTCCCGCCCTTGCGGCTCCACCAACACCGATTCGGCCGGCAGATCGGGCAGCTCGGCCCGCACAGCGGACGCCATCTCCTTGGCCGTCACCACCCACAGGCGCTCCCGCCCCACCAGCGGCAACACCCGGTCCACCGTCGCGCGCAAAAGCGAGCGGCCCCCAGCGAAGGGCAGCAGTTGCTTGGGGCGGTGCCGGCGGGACAGCGGCCAGAAACGGGTCCCCGACCCGCCCGCCATGATCACCGCCCACAAGCTACCTTCAGCGGAAGTAGTCATACAGCCCCTCGAGGTCTTTCACCCTGGCGTAGCCGTTCAGGAAAAGCCCTAGCCGATCCACCAGCACGGCGCGCATGCCAGCGGACTGGGCACCGCGATAGTCGTCCAAAGGTGAGTCACCGGCGTGCAGGCAAGCGGATGGCGCCACTCCGAGGCGCGCCGCGGCGCGCAGGAAGATCTCCGCCGCCGGCTTTTCCACCCCTTCCAGGGCGGAGACGTGCACGCTGGCAAAGTACGGCGTGAGCTGGAGCCGGTCCAGCAGCTCGGGCAGGCGGGAGTCCCAGTTGGAGACCACTGCCATGGGGATACCCCGTTGGCGCAGGCCGTCCAGGACCCGGCGCACCTCGGGAAATACGAACCACAACGACGGCTGGGAGAACGCTTCATAGAGTTCGGCCAGCACCGGCCGCCAGGGCGCCGGGTGGCCCAGGCGCGCCAGCACCCGCCGGAGAAACTCGCCCCACCACTCCTGCTCTCCGCCCTTGAGGTGCTGGTAGCGATCCAACCCCGGCGGGTGCAACTCGTTCAGCTCCGCCCACACGGCGCGAAATACCGGCGCCACCTCCCCCGCTGGCACCGCGGGGCCCCACCGTCCCAACACCTGCGCGTACACTTCGGGCGGAGATGGGCGCGCTTCGATAAGCGTGCCACCCACATCCAGCAGCAACGCCTGGGGGGAATCGGGGACATCGGCGGTCAGGTTGCACCTCCCGGACTCGATGCGGACCGTACGCTATTCTACGTGTACCGGCTCGAGCGGGAGGCCCCATGACCATCACCTGTGCACGATGCGGCGTCACCGGCGAAGCCCTTGCATCCCCACCGCTGCCCACGCCGGTAGGCCGAGAGGTGCAGGCCCATACCTGCCCCGCCTGCTGGAAGGCCTGGCTCGCCACCCAGGTCATGATCATCAACGAGTACCGGCTCAACCTCGTGGACCCCCAAGTGCGCCGGCAACTGGAGGCGGAAATGCGGCGATTCCTGCACCTGGGCGAGACGGCGGTGACGTGAGCCAGCTGGCCGACCTGGCCCGCGCCATGTTCGCGGCAGCGGTGGACGCTGTGCGACCAGCGGCGCTGATGCGCCGGGTGGCGTTCCTGACGGACGGTGT
>Ga0308412_1001493_pt1 | contig 12793 bp, 9 predicted proteins | sample HotsprottomLayer_FD_202357 | JGI IMG/M metagenome (GOLD analysis project Ga0308412, IMG submission 202357) | Hot spring phototrophic mat microbial communities from Octopus Spring, Yellowstone National Park, Wyoming, United States -... | ecosystem: Environmental > Aquatic > Thermal springs > Hot...
CGGTGACCGGGGTGTAGAAGTTCTCAAAGAAGCTCTTGGCGCGAAGGTACTGGTCGCGGCCTGCCCGCCCCAGCGCGACGACGATACGCTGCAAGTAACGTACCTGCCGCAGCTCAGCCGCGATCTGAGCCATGGCGGGGCTGTCGAACTCCGAGGCGAGCGCGGGCAGCACCAGGCCGATGGGCGTCTGGGGTGCGAATCTCTCCAGATCCCGCTCGAGCCGGCCGACACTGTCCGGCTTGAGCCGGTGAAGCGTGGTGACGACTCCGGTTTGGTAAAAGTCCGCCATCTCGTTGCCTCGCTTTCAGGTTAGGGCCGCCGCCCGGCAGGCCGGTATCGGCTCAAGACGGTAGAAACCGCGAAAAGGGGGGGTAGGAAGGCTCAGCGGGGCCGCACGTTGCCGGCTCGGACCAGCAGCCGCCGGCCGTCCTCGGTCCGGATCCACAGGAACCCCGACGGATCAAGCCCGTCGGTGACGCCCGCGACCTCGTCCACCAGCACGCGGCGTCCCGTGACGTAGCTCGAGGCCTGGGCGAACAGGCGGAGAATCGCCTCCTTGCCTTCGCTTTCGAGCATCTCGCAGTAGGTCTCGACCGCGTCCAGCAGGTTGGCCAACAACAGCTCGCGCGAATGCTGGATGCCGGTGACCAGACGCAGCGACGTTGCGATGGGGGCCAGATGGGCGGGGAAGCGCGCATGGTTGACGTTGATGCCGATGCCGGCGATGACCTTGTTCTCTTGGAGCTGCACGAGCACGCCGGCCACCTTGCGTTCGCCGATCAGCACATCGTTTGGCCAGCGCAGGTCGCAACCGATCGAGGCGGTCTGTTCAATGGCTTCTTTGGCGGCCAGCCCCAAGGCGAGCGTCAGCACGGGCGCCGCCTGCCTCGGCTCGAGCACGATCGAACAGTACAACCCCTCGCCCCGCGGCGAGTACCAGCTCCGGCCCATTCGCCCCTGCCCGGCCGTCTGCTCCTCGGCGACGATCACGGTTCCCGGGGGCTTGTCCTGGGCTTCGATCATCGTCGAGCCGACACGGTCCAGTCTCAGGAGGGTGAACCGGTCCATTCCAGTCTGAAGTTGAGGTTGACGGCGGGCGCCGAGTGGGTGACCGCTCCGGAGGAGATGAACTCGGCGCCGGTTTCGGCGTAGGCGCGGACGTTCTCGAGCGTGATGCCGCCGGAGAGTTCGACCGAAGCCCTGCCGGCGATGTAGCCGATCCAGTCCGCGGCCTCTTGCGGCGTGAGGTTGTCAAGCAGGAGCCGGTGGGCGCCCGCGGCCAGCGCCTCCTCGAGCTCCCGGCGCGTGCGCACCTCGACCTCCACCGGAAGTCCGAGCGCGAGCGCCGCCCGGACGGCGCCGATCAGCGAGCCGGCGGCCGTGATGTGATTGTTTTTGATGAGCACGCCATCCCAGAGGCCCATGCGGTGGTTGGTGACGCCGCCGGCGGCGGCCGCCATCTTCTCCAGGCGCCGCAGCCCCGGGGTCGTTTTGCGCGTGTCCAGAATGCGGCAGCCGGTGCCGGACACCGCCTCGACATAGCGGCGCGCCAGCGTAGCGATGCCGCTCAGCCGCTGAAGGAAGTTCAGGGCGACGCGCTCGCATTCGAGCAGCGTCCGCGCTCGCCCGCGCACCCGAGCGAGGGGTTGATCGGGCTCGGCCACCTCGCCGCTTGCCACGAGCAGGTGAAGCTCGTCGACGCCGCCGCGCTGTTCGTAGATCAGCGGAAGCAACTCGATGCCGGCCACCACCAGCCGCTGGCGAGCATAGAAAGACCCGGCGGCAACCAGCTCGGCCGGAACGCAGGCCTGGGAGGTGATGTCGCCGCTGCCGATGTCCTCTTCCAGGGCGCGGCGAACCACCTCGCGCACTTCCGGATGGGAGACGTCAAAGCTCACCGGAGCGCCTCCAAGGCAGCCCGGGTCTTCTCGAGCTGGGCCTCGTACTGCGCGAGCTTTTCCCGCCGCGTTTCGACGACGTGCGCCGGCGCCCGGCTCAGAAAGCCTTCGTCGGCAAGCTGGGCCCGAGAGGCCGCCACGAGCTTCTCCAACTGCTCGAGCTCCCGCTCGAGACGGCTGCGCCGGGCGTCGAGCTGGGCGGTCGGGAGCCTCAAGATCAGATCGAACTCCGTGGTGGAGTGCATCAGGCCGCCTCGCTCGGGCGCCTCGCCCGCGCGCACCTCCAGCGTCACACCGGCCAGCTTTCGGATGGCCTCGGACTCCTGCGCCGCGATTCGGGCCGCGCTGTCGCGCCCGTAGAGTATGCCCTGAAGCTCGAGCTTCGGGTCCGCCTTCATCTCCGCCCGCAGGTTCCGCGCCGAGACGATGATCTGCTGGAGAAGCTCCATCTGGCGCTCGGCCTCCGCATCGGACCATTCCGCTTTCGGTTGCGGGTACGGCGCGAGGGCGATCGATTTGGGCTGCGCCGGCGAGCCGGCGCGCAAACGCTGCCAGAGCTCCTCGGTAATGAACGGCATGGCCGGATGGAGCAGACGGAGCGCCGTCTCGAACACCGTCAGCATGCTCCGCCAGTCCTCGGTGAGTCCCGAGTTTTCCCGGAAGCGCAGCTTCTTGATCTCAACGTACCAGTCGCAGAACTCGTGCCAGAAGAAGTGCCAGAGCGTCTGGGCCACCTCGTGGTAGCGGTACTGGGCGACGGACCGATTGGCGTCGGCGATGGCGCGGTTCAGGCGACTGAAAATCCAGCGGTCCTCGAGCGGCGCCGCGCGCAAATCCGACGGCGGCTCAGGAATCGACGGCGCAACGCCGGAGTAGTCCATCTTCAAGAAGAGGAACCGGGCGGCGTTCCAGATCTTGTTGGCGAAGGCGCGCGCGCTCACCATGCGCTCCTCGGTGAGCACGATATCGGTGCCCGGTGCGGCGCCCTGAAGCAGCGCCATGCGCACGGCGTCGGTGCCGTACTTTTCCGTTACCTCGAGCGGGTCGATCACGTTGCCCTTGGTCTTCGACATCTTCTGCTTCTCGGCGTCGCGCACCAAGCCGTGGATGTAGACCTCTCGGAAGGGCACCTCGCCGACGCACTCCAGCCCTAACATGATCATCCGGGCCACCCAGAAGAACAGGATGTCGAAACCGGTGATCAACAGCGAGGTCGGATAGAACTTTCGAAGATCCTCGGTGTCATCCGGCCAGCCGAGCGTCGAGAAGGGCCACAGGCCGGAGCTGAACCAGGTATCCAGAACGTCGGGGTCTTGCTTGAGATGCGCCGAGCCGCAATGCGTGCACGCCGCCGGCGCCTGCCGCGCCACGCTGATAGCGGCGCAGTCGGCGCAATGCCAGGCGGGAATGCGATGCCCCCACCAGAGCTGGCGCGAAATGCACCAGTCTCGGATGTTGTACATCCACTCGAAATACGTCTTGGTCCAGTTTTCCGGCACGAAGCGGATGCGCCCGCTGCGCACGGCCTCGATGGCCGGCTCGGCCAGCGGTTTCGTCTTGACGAACCACTGAGTCGAGACCAGGGGCTCGATCGGCGTCTTGCATCGCTGGCATTTCGAGAGCGAGAGCGGATAGGGTTCGATCTTCTCCAGCAGGCCCTGGTCCGCGAGGTCGGCAACGACACGCCGCCGGGCCTCGAAGCGGTCGAGGCCGGCATAAGGGCCCGCTTCCGCCGTCATCCGCCCGGTCTCGTCGATCACCTTGACTCGCGGCAGTCCGTGGCGACGTCCGGCCTCGAAGTCGTTCAGGTCGTGTGCCGGCGTCACCTTGACGACTCCGGTGGCGAACTCCGGATTGGCGACCGGATCGGCAATGATCGGGATCTCGCGGTTCACGAGCGGCAGCAGGGCGCGCCGTCCGATCAGTTCGCGATATCGCGCATCCTCCGGGTGAACCGCCACCGCCGTGTCGCCCAGCATCGTTTCCGGCCGGGTGGTCGCCACTACGAGCGCGCCGTCGGAGCCCAGGACCGGGTAGCGGACGTACCAAAGGTTGCTTGCCACCTGCTCATAAACGGTCTCCAAGTCGCTGAGCGCCGTCTGGCACCGCGGGCACCAGTTCACCATATATTCGCCGCGGTATATCAGTCCCTTTTCGTGGAGCCGGACGAAGGCCTCGCGAACGGCGCGGGAGAGTCCCTCGTCTAGGGTGAACCGCTCCCGCCTCCAGTCGCAGGAGGCGCCCAGGCGAATCATCTGGCGCACGATCGTGCCGCCGTACTGCTCCTTCCAGGCCCAGACCCGTTTTTCAAACTCCTCGCGGCCGAGCTCGTGGCGGCTCAGGCCCTGCGCGGCGAGCTCCCGCTCGACCACCATCTGCGTGGCGATGCCGGCGTGGTCGGTTCCGGGCAGCCAGAGCGTGTTGTACCCTCGCATGCGGCGCCACCGAATCGTGACATCGATTTCGGTGTGCTCGAGCATGTGCCCCATGTGAAGCGAGCCGGTCACGTTGGGCGGCGGGATGACGAGCGAGAAGACCGGCGCGTCGTCGTCCCGCGTCGAGAAAACGCCCTCCCGGATCCACCACTCGGCCCAGTGCGGCTCGAACCGCTGGGGCTCGTAGACCTTCTCGATTGTCATGAGGGTGAACCTCGATTTTATCATTGAGATTCCGCCCACCCTGCGCTCCGGGCCGGGGAAGCGGAGGCCGCTGGTCTCGTGATCGCCGCCGGGATCGGGGGCCTGAATTCCCGTTCTACCGCGGGCGGTTCTGGAGTATAATTCTGGAAAACACGGTTTTCCATGCCGGTCAGGACGAGGACGGTGCGGCGGGGCAAAGCACGGGAGTGCCGCACCCCGGACCTGCCTTGGCAGGCCGTCTCCGGCCGGCGCCCGATCGCCCACCTGAAAGGCTGCGCATTTCTCGAATCGAGCCGTTTTCCCGCACGACAAGCCTTGAAGCCAGTCCCCGGCGAGGGACGAGAGGAGACGGAAAAGTTCAGCCCTTAGCTAGCAGGGCCTCCACTGCTTATTAAGTGATGAGGCAGACGGTGAGTGTGTACCCATTTGTTCCTCCTTAGCAAATAATCTTCTTGCAGCAATAATTTTTCCCTTGACAAACCTTCGTGTTCGGTTTATTCTTACTTTTCGGTTTTAAATACGGTAACAGAATTTACCACCGCGAGCGGGTCCGCGTATGACGTTTCAGATCGGCGAGAAGGTCGTCTATCCGAACCACGGCGTCGCCACCATCGAGAGCATCAGCACCAGATCCTTCGGCAGCCGCGAAGAGCGTTTCTACCTGCTGCGGCTCGCCGCGAGCAGCCTCACCGTGATGGTGCCCATTTCGCAGGCCTGTGAGGTCGGCCTACGGAAGGTCACCAAGAACGGCACCGTTGAACAGGTTCTCCGGTTTCTCGAAGCCGGCGAGTGTAAGGAGGCGCGGGACTGGAAGGACCGCTTCAAGGAGAACTCCGAGAAGATGCGCAACGGCAGCCTGCTCGAAGTGGCCCAGGTGCTCAAAAACTTGTTGTTGCTTCAGAAGCGCAAGCCGCTGTCCTTTCGCGAAAAGAAGATGCTCGATAAAGCCCGGCATATGCTCATCATGGAGGTCTCCATCTCCCGGGCGATCCGGGAAGCGCAAGCGATCGAGCTGCTCGACCGCGCTCTGCGCAAGGCCGGGCTCGAGCTGCCGCCCCCGCTTTAGCCCTCCCGGCGCTGCGCCTGCTCCTCAATGAGGATCACGGCGATCGATCTGATCGAGTACCGGCGCGGCCTCACCGTCCATGCCGGCGCGATCGACTGGCTCTGGGTCCGGGTCCATACCGACGAAGGTCTCACCGGGTTGGGCGAAACCTATCCTCTGGCTCCGGCCGAGAAGGCTGTCATCGCCCGGGCGCTGGCTCCGGTTCTCCTCGGCAAGAACCCCCTGGAGATCGACCGGCGGTGGGGGGAGATGTTCCGCGCCATCTCTTACAGCGGTTGGGGCGGCGCCGAGATCCGCGCCATCAGCGCTGTCGATACGGCTCTTTGGGACCTGGCCGGCAAGGCGGCCGGCATGCCGATTTACCAGCTTCTCGGAGGCGCGTCGCGCGACGCAATACCCATCTACAACACCTGCTACGACCGCATCGATTTCCTCGCCGAGCCCGAGCGCCTGGCCTCGGAGCTGCTCGAGATGGGCATCACGGCCATGAAGATCTGGCCGTTTGATCCCGTCGCCGCCGAATCCGGGGGCCAGTGGCTCAATGCGGAACAGTTGCGCCGCGGCCTGGAACCGCTGGCGCGCATTCGGCGCGCCGTGGGCGACCGCATGGATGTGGCCATGGAGTTTCATGGATATTGGAACCTGCCCTGCGCTATCCGGATCGCCCAGGCGCTCGAAGAGTTTCAGCCGATGTGGCTCGAGGAGATGTTGCCGCAAGACAACATGGCCGCCTACCGGGAGCTGGCGGGAGCAACCAGCCTGCCCTTGTGTCTGAGCGAGCGCCTGATGAGCCGCTGGGGATTCCGCGAGCTGCTCGATCTCGGCGCCGCGCGCATCATCATGCTCGATATCGCTTGGTGCGGCGGAATCTCCGAGGCACGAAAGATCGCCGCGATGGCGGAGACCTGGTATCTGCCCGTGGCGCCCCATAACTGCGGCGGGCCGGTTCTACACTTTGCTTCGGCGCACCTGGCGGCCAACATCGCCAACCTTTACCTGCTGGAGACGGTTCGGCGGCACTACCTCGAGGAGTACGATGGCTTGCTGAGCGCCTCGCTGAAACCGGTCGAAGGGAAGCTGCCGCTTCCGCCCGGACCCGGTCTGGGCGTCGAGCTAAATCCGGAAGTGCTCCACCGACCGGGAGTTAGCTTGGAGCGGCTGACCTAACTCCGGCCCCGTTATTTTTGCCGGCAAAGTAAGGGTTTCCCCGTCTGGCGATGCATCAACAAGGCGCCTAGGATGAGGCCAGGGACTCCTTCGACCTCATGCGATGTCTGCTCTGCGGAAAGCAGCTTTCGCTGCTGCGCCGGGCGTGCGGGAGCGGTTTCTGCTCGCGCGAGCATGAACAAAAGTATCTGGAGGAGCAGGAATCGCTGGCCATTGCGCGCCTGATCGATTCGCAGCGGCAGGAGCGGCTAGGGCGTGCCCGGGGCGCGTCGGGCGGCGCCGGTCGGCCGCCCCTGGTCGAGTGGGTCACTTCGCCGCCGCCTAGAGCCCGGCCTGCCGCCCGAAAGCCCTTCTGGCCGGCTCTTTGGTTCCGTCAGGTCATCGAGCCGATCCTTGCCCCGGCGCCATTGCAGGTTCAGGCCGCACGCCGCTTGCCGGCGGGCGGGCCATGCGAGTTCCCCATCGCCTCCGGGGCGCCCCAAAGCCGCGGGCCGGCGCCGCTGCCGGCCCGACTGGAGGCGGTTGCCAGGGCAGTATCGGCAGGAGTTCGATCCCGGCTGGAACCGGTGCGGCCCGGCTGCCACCGGGCTCCTGTTGCACCAAGGCCCGGCCGGATCAGCCCTGTCGTCGCCTCAGCCCCCGTCAAGCCGCTGCGCTCCCACGTACAGATCTCGCCGCGGACGTTGTTGTCCGGGCCTGCGCCGGTTGTCCGGCCCGGCCTGGCGCTGGGGCGGACGCTGGAGATGCCGCTCGGACCGGCTCGCCCGCAGGCAGCCGGGCAAATGACGCTGCCGCCACTGCTCGTTGCAGTGTGCCCGTTGCGCCTGCCACATTCGAACCTGATCCCTTCCGCGCCGCCGCGCCCCGTGGAGCCGGGAGGCGAACCGCCGCAGCCGGGCTGGGTGGTCCGCTGGCGTCCCCTTCCGATGGCGCGCGGCTTGTTCAGCGGCTTTGAAAGGCCGACGGCGGCCGTGCGGGTGGTGCTCCGGCAGAACACACCTCGGCAGGCCCCTTGTCCAAGGCTTGCAGGCCGAGTTCCGATCTCCCCCGGCGCCACTGAAGGGCTCCGCCGCCTTCGGGGCGGGGCAGCGCCGGCTTTGCGGGCGAAGCCCCGATGCGCCGTGCCAGGATTGGCGAGAACCAAGACGGAGGCCAGGCTGTTGCCGGTTGGCGAGGCCGCACGCCTCGAGCCGCCCACGCCGGCCCGAAGCCCCTCTCTTCGCCTGGCGCGAGCTGAGGCGGAGCGCTCGTTTGAAGCCCCGCGCGGCCTGAGGGCCTGCGCGCCGCGGCCGGCGAGCAGATCGGGCCTCCGAGCTCCGGCCGGTTTGGCCGAACTCCGGCCCTTCCGCGCCTGGCATCTCCGGGGTGAACTGGCGCCGAAGGTTTGGAGGCTGACACCGCAGACCGAAGAGCGCGGCGCCGGACACGCCGCGCCGGTCGCCCGCCTGCGACCGCGGTGGGCAGTGCGGACCGGGCCGCAACCACTCCGAGACCGGCTCGCTCCGCTTGAGGCGCCAAGACCACACTGGAGCGCTCCCAGAGAGGCATGCCGCCGGCCGGAGGCGGTCTGGAAACCGCAGCTCATCTCGCCCGGAACGCTCGCGCCGAAGGCACGGCTGAATCCGGTTCGCCTGGCCCCGGCGGTCGCGCCCGACCGGCCGTCCGCTGCCATCTCAAAAAGCCGCTGGATACACTTCGCCGGGCGGAGCCCTCGAGCGGGCCTCTTCACTTGGGTTGCCGTCGTCGTCCCGTTGTTGCTGCTGTCTTGGCTGTGGTTGGCCGGCAACCCGGCACAGCGGACGAGCCGCCAGGCGGGGACTGAGATGTCCGGCGTGCTCGAGGACCTCCGCCGGGCGGTGGCGCGGCGCGCCGCGATGCGCCTCGAAGACGATTTTCGGTCCGGCCTGGGCGCCTGGCGGGGAGAGGCCAAGTGGGCCGAAACCTGGTCCTATGACGCCGCCGGATTCGTCCGGCCCGGCAAGCTGGCCCTTTGGGAACCCTCGCTCAGGCTTGCCGACTACCGGATGGAGTTCCTGGCGCAGATCGAACGCGGCGGCCTGAACTGGGTTTATCGTGCCCGCGACCTCCGCAACTACTACGTTGCCCGACTCCTCATGGGCGAGGAAGGGCCGTCGGTCGCGGCAGCTCTGGTAAGGCACGCGGTGATCGAGGGCAAGGCTGGGCCGCGCGAGCGCATTCCCTTGCCGTTTGCGCCGGCCCGCGCGAGCTTGCAACGCGTGCGCCTGGAGGCGCGCGGGAGCATTTTTGCGCTGTATGTGAACGGCCAGCTCGTTGCGCATTGGACCGACGAGCGCCTGCCGTCGGGCGGAATCGGCTTTTTTGCGGAGCCGGGCGACCGGAGCCGGCTGTTGCGCGTGGCGCTGAGCAACCAGGATGACCTGCTCGGCCGCCTGTGCGCGCTTCTGGTCTCGCCGCCTGCCGATAAAGAGTCATAGGAGTCTGGATTAGGACATGAAGGACACGGGAAAGAACGGGTCCCCGAGAGCGCTGAGACTGGACGGCGCCGGTGGAAACGAGCCCGCCGAAGGGGGAGTCCGGCCGGCCGAGCGCGCTCTGGCGAGGTCGGTGGCTCTGCATCTGGCGGGCAAAGCCCGCGAGGCGCTCGCCGAGCTCGATGCGGCGGTCCATGAGGGACCGTCCACGCCGGCCCTCTACGCTGCGCGGGGCTCCCTTCAGTGCGAGCTCGAGCTGTATGAGGAGGCGGCGGCCAGCTACGCTCGGCTGCTCGAGCTGGCGCCGGGCTACCCCGGCGCCGCCTTCAACCTCGCAGTGTGCCTGGAGCGCGCGGGGCGCTGGGAGGAGGCGGCGCTGCGTTTCCGCGAGGTGCTCGAAGACGAACCCCGGAATGCCGACGCACTCCTCGGCCTGGGAGTGTGTCTGCTCCGGTTGGGACGGGCCGCCGAAGCGCTCCCGGTCCTGGAGCGGTGCCTGGAGCAAGAGCCCGCGCGCGAGGAGGTTCTGGTCGGCCGCGCCCTGGCGGTGCAGATGCTCGGCCGCGCTGCGGAGGCGGTCGGCTTGTATCGGCAGCTCCTGGAGCGCTACCCGAACTGCGAGGAGGCGATGGTGAACCTGATCGCGTTAGGCATCGCAGAAAAGGATTTCTCTCTGGTGCGGGAATTCGCCGAGCGCCTTCTCGAGCTCCGGCCGTTTTCCGAAGCAGCGCTGGAGGGACTGGCGGCCTGCGCATTCGCCTCCGGCGATTACGAGGAGGCGGCCCGTTACTCGGCCAGACTGGTCGAGCTTTCCCCGGAGGACTTCAATCGCCGCTACAACCTGGGGATTGCTTTGCAAAAAGTGGGGCACCTCGAACAGGCAGCCAAGGCTTACGCCGAAGCAGTGCGCCTGAAGCCGGACTCGGTGGAGGCGCTGGTGAATCTCGGCGTTGTGCTCCATGAGCTCGGCGAGAAGAAGCGCGCCGCCGACGCCTATCAGCGGGCCCTGAAGCTCGATCCGCGCCAGCCGGCCGCGCTGTTTAACCTGGGCCTGCTGCTTGAAGAACAGGGCCAGCGTTTCGAAGCCGAGCAGCACTACGAGACGCTCGCCGCCGCCCATCCGGACTGGGAGAGCGCCTGGTTCCGCATCGGTTACCTGCGCCTGGAGCGCGCGGATTACGCCGGGGCGGCGGAGGCGCTGGAGGCCGCCGTGCGCCTGAAGCCGGACTGGCCCGAGGCGCAGTTGAACCTCGGGCTCGCCCTGTGGCGCGTAGGGGACCGCGAGCGCGCTCGCCGCGCGTTTGAAGCCGCCCTCGAGAGATCGCCCGACTGCGTAGAGGCGCTGCGGGGGTTGGCTGCGCTCGCCATCCAATCGGGGGACCACACCCGCGCCCTCCGGTTGCATACCCGCCTGATCGATTTGGGCGACCGCTCGCCGGAGCTCTTCTACAACACGGGCCTGCTGCTGCACAGGACGGGCCAACTGGACGATGCGGTCAAGCTGTACCGGGAGGCGCTTGCGTGCCAGCCGGATTTCGCCGAGGCGCTGCTCAATCTCGGCCACGCCCTTAAGGAGCTGGGGCGGCTCGAAGAGGCACGCACCTACTGGAGCCGCGCGGTCGAAACCAAGCCCGAGCTCGCCGCCGGCTATTTCGACGGCGGTCGTTGAGCCGGGCTGTGGCGCGTGCGGTTCCCAAACAGAAACAGCCCGCCCTTGCCGGCGGTGACAATGTCCAGATCTCCGTCGCCCTCAAGATCGACCACGGGAATCTGCATGCCGCCGCCGGTGCGCGAGCCGTAGTCGAGGATATGCCGCTTCCACTCCAGACCGCCGTCGGGACGCCGAAAGTGCTCGTACCAGAAAACACCCAGCGGGTCACGATCGCCCGGATCCTTGCCGTTGTGAGCGTGAAAGCGCTTGCCGGTGACGAAGTCGAGCTGTCCGTCCGCGTTTAGGTCCGCGAGCGTGACGGCGTGAGCCTGCGACCAGGAGTCGTCGATTATGTGTTTCCTCCAGCGCGGCTCCGCGCCCTGCTCTAACCAGGCGATCCCGTAGTCGTGGGCGAAGCCGACGAGAATGTCGTTGCGGCCGTCGCCGTTGAGATCGAGCACATGAAGGAAACCGAGCGCGGGCAACTGGAGCGGTTCGAACTCCCAATGGCCTTTCCAGGGGCCGGAGCGGGGATCGGCAGGCGCTTCCAGCCAGCCTTTCGGGGTAAGGATGTCGTTACGGCCGTCGCCGTTGACGTCGCCCGCGCCGATACCGTGGCCCAAGCTCGCGGGGCTCACCACGTGCCGGAGGAAGGAGCCGTTCCGCAGCTCGTACCAGGCCAGGGGCGCCTGGGTGGTGCCGAATTGCGGCAACAGTTCCCGGGCGCGCCCGTCGTTGTCCAGGTCCACCAGGAAAGCGAATTCGACCGGGAAACCGGTTTCGATCCGGTGTTCCTTCCAGAACCCCGGCGCTGGTCCCGGATTCTCGTACCAGCTCAACTTGCGGGAGAACCAGGTGGCCGTGATGATATCGGGACGCCCGTCCCCGTTAACGTCGAGGACCAGATCGCTAAAGGCGTCGATATAGTTCCGCTCGAAGTGAAGCACGCGGAACCGGTGCTTGGCCCAGTGCGGAGCCTCGAACCAGTTCTCGCCGGAGATGAGGTCCAGGCGCCCGTCGCCGTTCAGGTCTGCGACGGCGCAGGTTTCGGCGGCGCCGAGATCGATGGCGTGTTTGTCGAACGGGATCTCGTCGTGTAGGCTCGAGGCGGCCGGCAGTGCGAGAAGCAGGGCGGCGGGCAATCGGCATCGCATGGCGTCGATTGTATCCCCAAGTCGGGCAACGCGGTCCGCTCCGGGGGGCATCAAATATAATGTTGAGGGTCCCGCCGATGCCTAACGAGTTGGTTTTTCTTGCTTTAACAGCCTTTCTCGGCGGCTTGTCGACTGGTGCGCTGGAGCGGGCGCAGGCGCTCTATTCCAAGGCGCAATACCGAGCGGTGATCGAGGAGATCGAAAAGGCGGCAGCGGCTGAGCCCGCAGCGCTCGCCTTGCTCGGTAAGGCCTACTACGGTGAGGGCAGATTCAAAGAGGCTTCCGAGGCTTTCGAGAAGGCCGTCCGCGCCGAGCCGCAGAATGCCCATTATTGGAATTGGCTGGGCAAGGCCTACGGCCGGCGGGCGGAGACGTCAAGTTTCCTGACAGCGCCGCGGCTGGCCTCGCGATGCCGGGAGGCCTTCGAGAGGGCGGTCGAGCTCGATCCCAACAACGTGACGGCGCTGAGCGACCTGTTCTCCTACTATCTGGATGCGCCCGGCTTCCTCGGCGGCGGCTTGGAGAAGGCAGCGGCGCTTGCCGAGCGCATTCGACCTCTCGATGCGGCCGAATATCAGTGGGCGCTGGCGGAGCTGGCCAAGAAACGCAAGGATTTCTCCTCCGCCGAACAGCATTTGCGGCGCGCTGCGGAGCTCGCCCCGCGCCAGATCGGCCGACTGCTCGACGTGGCGCGGTTCCTTGCCCGCCAGGGACGGCGCGAGGAATCCGATGCCTTGTTTGCCGAGGCCAGGCGGCGGGCGCCCG
>Ga0308412_1001494_pt1 | contig 12787 bp, 10 predicted proteins | sample HotsprottomLayer_FD_202357 | JGI IMG/M metagenome (GOLD analysis project Ga0308412, IMG submission 202357) | Hot spring phototrophic mat microbial communities from Octopus Spring, Yellowstone National Park, Wyoming, United States -... | ecosystem: Environmental > Aquatic > Thermal springs > Hot...
GCGTCGCTCGATCACCCTCAACAGCAGCTTTGTTCAGTCATATGTGGCCCTGGCCCAGGTGTATGTGCGCCAATACTTGTTGTCTGAAAACCGCGAGGCGGCCAAAGGCTTGCTGGATCAAGCTCTGAGTATATTGCGTGAAGCTGAGCGGGTTAATTCCAGATATGCCCCCATCTACGCCACGCGCGGAACGGTTTTGGCTTATCAGAACAAACTAGAGCAGGCCCTAGAGGCCATCAATCGTTCGCTGGCCATCAAGGATGAGCCGGTGGTGCGGGCCCTGATGGCCGATATCTATATTCGCCAGGGGAAATGGGATGAGGCCCTCAAGCACTACGACGAAGCGGTCAGGGCTGCCCCTAAGAACTCGAGCCTGCGGGTGAAGTACGGCAGCTTACTCTTGCTGAGGGGCAATGTAGACCTGGCCATCGAACACCTGGATCAGGCCGTCATCTTGAGCCCCGGCAACGCCGAGGCCTGGTTACGCCGAGGCGACGCCTACTACGAGAAGAAGGACTGGCAGCAGGCCGGGGTCTCCTATCAGCAGACGGTGGCCCTGTCACCGGTGCGCTATCCAGACGCCTATATCGGGCTGGGTCAGGTGCTCCTCGAGCTAAAGGACTACCAGAAGGCCCGCTTCAACTTCACCAAAGCGGTGGCCCTGGAACAGGACAACCCGGTGTACCGTTTCTGGCTGTGCCGTGCCAATGAGCTGTTGGGCGATAAGGCGGGGGCCAGAGCTCAATGCGAACATGCCCTTCGGTTGCGGCCCGATTTCAAAGAAGCCCAGGATGTGCTCAATCGTCTGAAATAGTCGCAGACACGCGCCCTCCAACCCCAATCCGGCTCAGGATGTGCTGCACTCCTTCGCGTGCAGCCTGGTTTTCTGATAAAAACTTTATCGTGATCGTATTTACGCTAAAAACAAAATAATGTAGATTGTGACTATGGCGTGGAAGCTAGAAGCCTGGAACCCCGAGTATGCGCTGCCCGAGCGAGTAAGCAGCGAAGACGAGGCACGCGGCCTAGGGGAAGTCAAAACCCACTATGAGACCACTTGGGCAGCCCGCACACCCCCCAAGCAAGAACCCCAGCGCTGGCCAATTGTGTACCTGGTGGATGGTCGTCAGCGCATCGATGCCCAAATTATCGACAGCAGAGGTCGGCGCGCCCTGCTGGCCACGGTAATTGCCGGGGCGGTGCTGCGCGATGGGAGCGGCATTCGTCCGGTGGGAGAACCCCTAAAACGCCACCTTCTGCTGCACAGCAGCGACCTCGAGGAGCCCCTACCCCCTGGCCTGAGCCACTACCAGCCGGTTAGAACCGACAAATCAGATCCCGCCGGCCTGCGCAGCAAAGTAATTGAGCTGATGCGGCACCTGGAGGCCAGCCTGGTAAACGGCCTAGAAGGGGGCTTGGTGATTATGGACGGTCAGATATACCCCGGTGAGCAAGCCTACCGCACACCCGAGCGCCTGCTGGGCTACACCAAGACCCAGGCCGCCAGCTACCTGAAACCTGAGCAGCAAGCCTTGCTGTACGAGTTGCAGCCCTACCAGCGCAGCCCCATATTTCAGATCCCTGGCTATGCCTTGCGGCGTCCAGTGGATGTTTTCTCATGGTACGTACGCCTGCCTCTAGAGCCAAAGACCACCTTCTACGGCGGCGCGGCCCTCCTGCGGGTCGAGACCCCAACCCCAGAACCTCATGCGGCCATCCAACTGGCCGACCTCTCGGTAAGCCTTTTTTGCGCCCTGGCCTCCTCACCCGCCAAAGACCCGCGCGCACCCCAGAACCTAATACCCATCGGAGGGCTCGAGCAGTGGCTCGGGCGGCATCTGGGCCAGGCCGAGGTGGTTCAGCGTAGAATCGTGCAGGCGCTATTCGACTGAGCTGGGAGGAAACTGTGAGACAAGTGGGCATGGTACTGGGTAGCCGTGAAGCAGGGGCCCTGGATTTCTGGGTGGCCGTCGAAGAGGGCGCCTACCTGCGCCTGGACGACCTAATTTACGTTGAGTTTCGCCACCCCGACCCAAAAAAGGGCGACGCCAATGGCAACGTGCGTTACTACGGCATGGTCGACCAGGTGATCAAGCTCTACGAGGGGTCGCAGTTCGACACCGACGTGTTTTTAGCCCGACGCGACCTGCTGCCGGTCAGCCTCTCCTATGCAGCGCACGTTCAGGTCACCCGCATCCTGCCGGAGGAATACCTACCCCCCGATCCGGGCTCGCCAGTCTATCTGGCCCAGGAAGAGGCCCTGGGGCTGGCCCTGTACTACGACCGCATGAAAGAACAGCTGCCGGTGGGGCTGCTCAAGAACGGCGAGGTCGCCTACATCAACTTCGATTTTTTGAATGGCTTCAAAGGCGGGCACGTCAACATCTCGGGAATCTCAGGGGTGGCGGCCAAAACCAGCTACGCCACCTTTTTGCTACACAGCATTTTCCAGTCACCCGCCAACCGGCAAAAGGCCAACACCAAGGCACTGATCTTCAACGTTAAGGGTGAAGACCTGTTCTACCTGGACAAAGATAACAGCGGCCTCAACGAGGAGGCGCGCGAGACCTATCGCAAGCTGGGCCTGCCGGCCACAGCCTTCCAAAGCGTGGCCTTTTTGGCCCCTCCGCGCAAGACCCCTGGTGACATCCTGGCCGACGTCGCGCGCCACGACGCCCAGGCCTACCACTGGGATCTAGTGCAGTTTTGCCGCGAGGGTCTACTGCCGTTTCTGTTCACCGACCGGGGGGCCATGAGCAACCTGGGCTTTCTGATCGACCAGGTGACCGAGCGCCTGCGCCGCCTGGTGGGCGATGAAAACGAGAAGCAGAGCCAGCGGGGCCCCCACGTGTTGGTGGACGACTGGACGGATGAGCTATCGGTCACGGAAGCCCATGTAACTTTTGATGAGCTGGGCAGGCACAAGATCACCAGCTTTGCTCAGCTGGTGCGCTATATCGAGTTCAAGCTGCTGGGCCCCGGGTCGGCTGAGGACGAGGAAAAGCAAAAGGGGGATCCGCGCTGGATCGCCCGGCAGACCAGGGGTACGCTCGAGGCCTTTGCCCGGCGCCTGCGCGCAGCCATCGGGAACGTAGAACACCTGATTCGCGGCGACAAACCCGGTAGAAAGCCCAACCCCCTGGGCAGCCAGTCCCAGGTAAGCGTGGTGGACATTCACCAGCTCTCAGCGCAGGCGCAGATGTTTGTGGTAGGGGCGATTTTGCGCGAGGTGTTTAGCCGCAAAGAGCAGGGAGATTATCAGGGCCCAGTGTTTGTAGTGCTGGATGAGCTGAACAAATACGCGCCGCGCGAGGACGAGAGCCCCATCAAAGACATTCTGCTGGATATAGCCGAGCGCGGGCGCAGCCTGGGGGTGATCCTGATCGGTGCCCAGCAAACGGCCTCGGAAGTGGAGAGCCGGATTGTGGGCAACGCCGCCATACGGGTGGTAGGCCGCCTCGACGCCGCCGAGGCCGACCGACCGGAATACCGCTATCTTCCCCCTTCCTTCCGTCAGCGGGCCATGATTTTGCCGCAGGGCACCATGATTCTGCAACAGCCTGAAGTGCCCGTGCCGCTGCCCCTCACCTTTCCACTGCCAGCCTGGGCCATGAAAAAAGGGGAGGCTCGGGAAGATGTCTCGGCGGAGGCGCTCTCCAAACTGATAGACTGAAGTGGGTAGTTCGCCAGCGGCGAGACCTCGAAGACAGTCGCTTGTGGATAGAAGGAACTTACAAGCAGTGCTGCGCATGTATGCCCAAGGGTACTTTCCCCTGGGCATGGAGCACGGCATAGGCTGGTTCGACCAGCGGGCCTATGGCACACCCTACCGCGCCCTGATGCCGCTCGACGAACGCTTTCACATCCCCCGCAGCCTGCGGCGGGTGCTCAACAGCGGGCGCTTTGAGGTGCGGATCAATTGCGATTTTGCCGGGGTTTTAGAAGGTTGTGCGACCCGCGGCTGGTCGCACTCGAGCGAAACCTGGCTTACCCCAGAGGTAGCCGAGCTGTACCTAGGCCTTCACCGCCACGGGTTTGCCCACAGCTTCGAAACTTGGTACCAAGGTCGGTTGGCAGGCGGCGTTCTGGGTGTGGCGCTGGGGGCCGCCTTTATCGGCGATAGCATGTTTTATAGCATCCCGAATGCCTCCAAGGTGGCCCTGGTGCGCTTGGTCGAGCACCTGCGCAACAGAGGTTTTGAGATTTTTGATGTGCAGGTGCAGAATCCACACCTGGCCCGCTTTGGTGCCTACGAGGTGGACCCGCTCGAGTTCCGTCGGCGGTTATTCCAGGCCATCCACAAACCGGCCCAATTTTAGCGCTTTTCGGGGAGCCCGATGGTCGCGCCCCGGCATTCGGCAGACCACCTTGGTTGGGCGGAGCTCCGCGGGGTTCACCGCTCGAGCTGACCACAGGGGCTCTAGCGCTCGGCCAGTGGCTTGTAGGTTAGGTCCAGCTTCCCGGTGTAGTAGGAGTCGGGGCGCAGCAAACGGTTGTCCATTTTGGTGTACTCGAGGATATGGGCACACCAGCCCGAGATGCGGGCCACCGCAAAGATAGGAGTGAAGAACTCGAGGGGGTAGCCCAGGTCGGAATACACCACTCCAGAGTAGAAGTCGACGTTGGGGTAGATGCCTTTGGGATTGTAGATGGCGCCGGCCTGGCGCTCAACTTCCTTCAAAATGGCATACTCCTTGCTATGACCGTGCTTGGCCGCTACCTCCCCCGCGTACTTGTCCAGCACCCCAGCCCTGGGGTCGTAGGATTTGTACACACGGTGGCCCATGCCCATTACGCGGCCCTTCTTGGCTTGCAGGTCGGCCAGCCAGGACGCGACCTTCTCGGGAGCGCCAATCTCAGCGATCATCTTCATCACCGCCTCGTTGGCCCCACCGTGCCGGGGCCCTTTAAGCGCCCCTACCGCCGCCACAATGGAGCTATAGATATCAGCCTGGGTGGAGTAAGTGGCGATGGCGGTAAAGGTGGAGGCATTGAAGCCGTGCTCGGCCTGCAATATCAGGGCCACATCCATCAGCTTGGTTTCTTCGTTGCTGGGCAGCTTGCCGTTGGACATGTAGAGGAAGTTGGCCGCGTGGGACAAGCCCCTGCGGGGGGCAAGAATTTTCTGTCCCTCGCGGTGGCGCTTGGTGGCCGCCACAATGGTGGCAAACTTGGCAATAAGCGAGAGCGATTTCTCGTAAAGCGCCTCAAGCGAGACGTCGCTTTCGCGGGGGTCTAGCATACCCAGCTCGCTTACCGCGGTGCGCAGCATGGACATAGGGTGCGCCTCGCGGGGGAACTGCTTGATTTGTCTGATGACGGAAGGCGGCAAGGCCCGCAGCGAGGCTAGCTTGGCGCTAAAGGCCTTTAGCTCGGCCTTACTGGGTAGGTGGCCATGAAGAAGTAGGTAGGTTACCTCCTCGAAAGTGGAGTGCTCGGCGAGGTCTTGGATTTTGTAACCAGCGTAGTACAGTCGACCCTGGTCGCCATCGATGAAACACAGGCTGCTTTCGGTGAATATGACATCCTCCAGACCTCGAGCGATCGCTACGGTTGTACTCATACATCACTCCTTGACGCTTCCGACCGCAGTCGGTACTACCTGTGTATTGTATCGCGCTTTTTACACAGAAATACCGCACCAAAGCTCATAATCTTGCAGTGTAGTTACACTAGGGTGTTCACCGCACACCGCACAATTCGGGCGACGCGAAAAGCTAAGCCGGTGGAAGCGGGCCTGCAGGCCGTCGTACAATAGCATCTGGCCAGACAGCACCTGGCCTAGCCCCAGAAGCACCTTGAGCGCCTCAACCGCCATTAGGCTGCCGATCACGCCTGGAAGCACCCCGAAAACCCCGGCCTCTGCACAGTTGGGCACCGCACCCGGCTTGGGCGGCTGTGGAAACAAGCAGCGGTAGCAAGGCCCTCCCTGATAGTGAAAAACCGCAAGCTGGCCCTCAAACTGGTGGATGGCCCCATAAACCAGCGGCTTATCAAGCAGCACACACGCATCGTTGAGAAGGTAGCGGGTAGGGAAATTATCGCTGCAGTCGAGGATGAGATCGTAGGGCCTCAGCAAGGCCAGGGCGTTTTGGGAGGTGATCCGCTCGGCATGGGCCTCTACCTTGATGTGCGGATTGAGCCTCTGCAACCGGCTTTTGGCTACTTCAGCTTTACCCTGACCCACCGATGGGGTGTCAAATAAAACCTGCCGCTGCAAGTTCGAAACATCCACCCTGTCCATCTCCACCAGGCCCAGCCGGCCCACCCCCGCCGCGGCCAGGTACATGAGCGCTGGGGAACCCAGTCCCCCTGCGCCAACCACCAGCACGGCGCTTTGCTTGAGCCTGGCCTGGCCAGCACCACCCACTCCTGGCAGCACGATGTGGCGCGCATACCGATCTAGCTCTTCTTTAGTCCACACACTAGCACTATAGCAATGGGCCCTTGGGTTAGCAGTAGGCGTAGCAGCGAAGCGGGCTCTAGAAGGCTCCATCCTCCACGAGCCCCACCGGTAGCTCTTCCCCCTGGGGCAGCCAAAAGGCCCGAAACTGCTCGGTTTTCATATCGAAAATCACGTATGGAACCCGCCAGAAGGCCTGGGAGCAGTCGGTATCACTGGGCTTGGCCGGCCCGTTCGGGTGAGAGTGCACGATGGCGACGAGCTCGAGCCCCTCTGCCTCCATCTTCCGCAGCGCATCGAGCAGTGCCTGAGGATGGGCCTGGTAGCGCAGCTGGGGGGTGGCGTGAATATTTTCCAGCGGCCAGACCTGCCTCACCAAACCCCGCTGGCCCACCCACAAACCCACCCCTTCGTGCGGCAGTACCGCCCTTAGGTGGGCTAGGGTCTGCTCGAGGCAGTCTCGTGAAACCCGTAGCATGGCTACGCCTGCCCCTCTAGCAGCCCTTCCGCCAAAAACTGGTTCAGGGGCAGCAGCCTGCGAAAGGTCTTCTCAACCCTAAGCATGAACGCTTCCGAAACGACTTCTTCCTCGGACAAGCCGTACGAAACGGTAAAACTGCGCTGTTTCAGGTCTTCGATGAGCGGGTGATGGGGGTCGAAGCCCTTTGGCGGGCGGGTTAGTTTACCTTCTCCATCGAGCACTAGCTTCTCACGGAGCTTCAACCAGCGGGGGTCTTGGCGGGCAATGGCCGCCCGGATGCGCCGCAGGTTTTCGGGTTCGGGCATCCACACTCCGGCAGCCAGAAAGCAGTTGTCGGGCTCGAGGTGGATGTAAAAGCCCGGCAGGTGCACATTGTGCCCTAAGCGGTGGCGAAACTGGGCCGCGGCGTGGGTCTTGTAGGGGGCTTTGTTGGCGCTAAAGCGGGTATCGCGGTGGATGCGAAAGAGACTTTGGGGGCCCGCTACATAGTCGGGGCTTATCTTCTCTAGGCGCGGAGCAAAATCCTCGATGAAACGCAAGAACGGCTGGCGCACCCAGACCTCGTAGCGGAGCTTGTTGGCCCTGAACCATTCCCGCCGATTGTTGAAGCGCAACTCAATCAGAAACTGAAAAAGCTTGGGGGAAAAATAGGCTTGCTTCGTACCCTTGACAGCGGCCATCAGTCCAAAGCTAACGGTTGAAGGTTTGGGGAATTGTTGCTTTGGTTGCAGGTTAGTTCTATGACGGTCTTGGCTGTTCTTGCCGCTGTATGAAAACGAGAACGCCACACAGCAAGGCGCATGCTTTCTGGTTTTATGGCGGCAAAAATGAGCCTGGAACTATCCATAACCCGGTCGGGTCTATATTAAGTTGCTCTAGTTGAGCTGAGCCAGCGCGACCTGAAGTTGCTCCGGGCTCATGTAACCTGGTATAGCCCCCACCAGCTTGCCTTTGGAGTCGTAAAAGAAGTTGGCGGGATAACCATTTACCCTTAGCAACTTGGAAACCGTGCGCAAGGCATCCTGATACACCACTGCGCTAACAAAACCCCGCGTATCGTTGAAATGGCGCACTAAGTGGGCTGGCTGGCCATCGTTTACGAAGGCAAAATGCACATCGGTGCGCCGGCGGGCTATCGCTTCGAACTCGGGGAGCTGCTGTCGGCAATACGAACACCAGGTGACCCAGACGGTGAGCACGGTGGGCTTTCCACTTTGAAGCTGCACGCTGCTGCCGTCGAGGCGGATCAGCTGGGCTTGCGGCAAATCCCCAGTTCTTTGTGGAGGAGAGGAAAACAACGCGAGTACGAGCAGGCCGGCTGCAACCAAGCCAACCATGCTCAGCTGCAGCGCCGGGGAGAGTTTTTTGGGCGAAGCTTCCATCGAGATTAGTTTAGCAGAGCACCAACGCACAATTTGTTTCCCGCTTCCAGAGCGGTTGCGGCCACACTGACGTAGATGATGCGCCGGATCTGGCCATGAAGCACGCCAGGCGCCGGATTGGGAGGCCACCGGCCCACGGCATGTTTGCGCTCCAGAGTACGAGGTTCTCAGCAGCAACGCCCTCGAGGCGGTGGGCGGGTGAGAAAAGCCCACTCAGAATCGAGCTTATTGCACTCTTTACGGAAGTTGCCTCCCGGATGGGAGGCAACTATACTGTGCAGGACGAAGAAATCAAGTTGTGAGCGGCTCAATAGTTGTGAAGTGCGCTCTATACTGCTCTTGTGTCCCTCTGGCCCCGCGCACCCTCCGATGCCCAACGAGTAGCAATTCCCCCCGTGGTGCGAAAAAACACCTGGCTGCTGGCCATCACCCAGGCCGTCAATGGAGCAAGTATACAGCTCGTACCCACCTTTGGGGCGATCCAGGTGGTGCTGTTGCTGGGCAATGCCACGTTCGCGGGCTTGGCCACTAGTCTCCTGGCCCTGTCCCGGGTTGTGACGGCGTATTTTGTGGGCCATATGACCGACCGGCAGGGAAGGAAGGCCGGGCTATACCTGGGATTGTGGCTGGCCTTGGTAGGGGCCTTGCTCACTGGCACCGCCACCCTGTGGGGGTCGTTTGCCCTGTTTTGTGCAGGCGTGCTGGTGTTTGGGAGCGGGGTGGGGGCCGTGCAGCAGATGCGGGTGGCGGCAGCCGATATGTACCCCCCCAGCCGGCGGGCCGAGGGGCTGAGCCTGGTGGCGATGGGTTCTTTGTTCGGTGCGGGCCTATCGCCGTTGCTGGTGTGGACCGCCGAACGGCTGGGACTAAACCTGGGGGTAAGCGAGATCGCCCTGGCCTGGCTGATGGTGCCGTTGCTCCTAATGCCGGGCTTCTGGCTGGTGAGGGGCATTCGCCCCGACCCCAAGCAGATGGCCCTCGAGCTGGCCCGGTATTACCCCGCCTGGGCCTTGCAAGGCGCGGTTTCGACCTCCGGGCGCCTCGAGCAAACAGACCTGGCGCGCCTCCGGATAGCGGCCATCCTCACGGCGGTCATGGTGCAGGGGCAGATGGTCATGATGATGGCCATGACGGCGCTGGCCCTCGAGGCCCTCGATTGCAGCCTTTCGCAAATTTCCTTTTCGGTGGCGTTGCATGTGATGGGCATGTTTGCCTTTTCTTGGCCCATAGGCCGCCTGGCCGACCGCTGGGGCCGCAAGCCGGTGATTATGGCGGGGCTGGTAGTAGCGGGGCTGGGGGCCTTGCTAGTAGGGCTGGGCGAGGGTTACTGGGTGATTACCGCCGGCACTTTCCTGGTGGGGCTGGGCTGGTCGGGGGCTTTTTTGAGCGCCAACACCATGCTGACCGATGTGACCCCACCCACCTGGCGCGGCCAGGCCATCGGGGTGCTCGAGCTCTGGTCCAATGCGGCCGGCATGAGCCTGCCCATCCTCGGGGGGCTGATCGTAGAGGGCTTCGACTTGCAGACGCTGGGCTTTTTTGGCGCCCTTTTGGTCCTGGTTCCGCTTTACAATTTGTTTCGGGTGCGGGAACAAAAACCCGGAGACTACCGCTCGTAACGCTCAAGCATGTCGTTGCCCAGAGAACTACTACCTTACTCCAGCTACGCCGAGTGGCTGCGCGACCTCGAGGGCTATGCCGGGCAACTCGTCTTTGTGCGGTTACTGCCCCCACAGCCACCGGAAAAGGTGCCCTATGAGGGTATCTTCTCGGGCGTGCTGCTGGCCTTGGGGCTGCAACCCTATCGCTTTCAGGCCGAGGCTTTTGCCCAGCTCGAGCAGGGCCGGCACGTGGTGATGAGCACCTCTACGGCCTCCGGCAAGAGCCTGGTCTTCCAGGTTCCGGTGCTGAAGGCTCTGCTCGAGGGCCAGACCTCGCTTTTGCTCTACCCCACCAAGGCCCTGGCCCACGACCAGCTGGGGCGCTTGCGGCAGATGGGCAGGGCGCTCGAGGTCGCAGACAAAATCTACGCCTACGACGGCGACACCCCCGACTCTCAACGCAAAAAAGCCCGGGAGAAGGCCCGCGCTATCCTCACCAACCCCGACATGCTCCACTTTGGTCTGCTGCCGCGCCACGGGGAGTGGGCCGAGTTTCTCGCCAGGCTGCGGTACATCGTGCTGGACGAACTCCACGCCTACCGGGGGGTATTTGGCTCCCACACTGCCCTGATTCTGCAAAGGCTTTTGCGGCTGGCCTGGCACTACGGGGCCCGCCCCCAGGTGATTGCGGCCAGCGCCACCATCGCCAACCCCGCCGAACACGCCCGGAGCCTGACCGGCCTGTCGTTTGCCCAGATCACCGCCAGCCCCCGGGGGGCCGAGCGCGAGTTTGGGGTCTGGGTGCCCAAGGCTCTGGACAAGGAAGGCAAAAACCGCCGTAGCCCCAACCTCGAGGCGGCTCTGCTGGCCCGCCATGCCGCCGAACAGGGCCTGCGCACCCTGATCTTTACCAACGCCCGGCGCACCGCCGAGCTAGTAGCCCGCTATGCCGCCGACGAGCGGGTGCGGCCCTACCGGGCGGGCTATACCGCCGCCGAGCGGCGCAAGCTGGAGCGAGCCCTGCAAGAGGGCACGGTGCGGGTGCTGGTGAGCACCAGCGCGCTCGAGCTGGGGGTGGACATCGGCGGGCTGGACGCCGTGATTCTGCTAGGTTATCCGGGCTCGGTGAGCTCGTTTTGGCAGCGGGCCGGGCGGGCCGGGCGGGGAACCAACCGCGCACTGGTGCTCTGGATACCCCGCGAAGACCCCATGGATGCCTATTTTGAACAGCACCCCGAGCTGCTCTTGACGGGCGCTCCGGAGTCGGCCATCGCCGACCCCGACAACCCTACGCTCTTTCCCCTGCACGCCCACTGCGCTGCACGCGAGCTGCCCATTGCCCTGGGCGCTAACCCGGCCCCCGACCCTTTTTTCAGACCCTGGCACCACCTCGAGCCCCCCCTGATCGAAAACTACGGGCGGCTTTACACCCCGCTGCGCAACCCGCACCAAGCCCTGATCTTGCGGGGCTTTGGCCAAAGCTTTAGCCTGCGCGACAACAGCGGGCAGCTCCTGGGCACCCTGGACGAGCGCCAGGCCTACTGGGAGGCCCATCCCGGGGCGGTTTATCTGCACCAGGGCGAAAGTTATCTGGTGCGCAACCTCGACCCCGAGCGGCGGGAGATCGTGCTGTTGCCAGGTCTCGAGGACTACTACACCCAGCCCCGGGCCGAGACTGAGATCGAGGTGCTGGAGGGCGAGGAGGTGCTGGAGGGGGTCTGGGTGGGGCCGGTGGTGCTGCGGGAGCGGGTGACCGGCCACGTGAAAAAGCGCTTCATAACCGAGACCGTGCTGGAAGAAGTGGCGCTCCTGATGCCCGAGCTGACCTTCCAGACCGAGGCGGTCTGGTTTCATCCCTGCGAAGGCATCCGGCTGCTGCCCGGCCCGGATACCAGCGACCCCATTGAAGCCCGCTGGCCCGACCAGACCTGCCTGACCCAGGCCCTGGTGCCCTCGGCCATTCACGCCCTCGAGCACACCCTGATTGGCCTGTTACCCTTCTTCGTGCTGGCCGAGCGGCAGGACCTCGGGGGGGTTTCCTACCCCTTCTACCCCCGGCCCCTGCCCTCAGGCAGCGGCCCCACCATCTTCATCTACGATGGTTATCCGGGCGGGGTAGGGTACGCTCGTGCAGCGGCGCGGCAGTTCCCCCGCTGGATAGCTGCCGCCCGCGACCTGTTGAAGCACTGCCCTTGCCAAGAAGGCTGCCCGCGTTGCATCCTGTCTCCTAGATGCGGCAACGGCAACCAGTATCTGGACAAGCAAACCGCATTGATATTGGCCGAAGTTCTTAGCAGCCATTATTGCAACAGAAAGCCCAACGGATGGACGAACTGATTGCCCAGGCAGGCTTTCATCATATGCAGTTATCATATGCAGTATGAATGAAACCCCAAGGATACCCAGCCCTATCCCATACCTGATGCAGGCACCTGACCTGCGGGCCCACAACACCACCTACGACTGGCGCATGCTGTTCATGTTGGTGCTGATGGGCCTGGGCAGCGGACGCACCAACGTGCTGGCCATCGCCCAGTGGATAGAGGATCAGCGGGACTGGCTGCTGGCACAGGGCTTCGGGCGGCGCGCCAACGGTAAGGCCCTGCCGGCCCGGGCCACCCTCTATCGCTTTGTGTGGGCTTTGGAACAACAGGTCAGCGCTTTGGAAGAGGCCCTGAAGGCCTGGGCGCTGGAGGTGCTCAAGGTGCTGAAGCCAGCCCATCCGGGTCAGATGGTGGTCCACCTGGACGGCAAATACCTCAAAGGGAGCGCCCGCCGGGGGGTGGGGGATCGGGCTTTGCTGCGGGTCAGTGCTTATCTGGGACAGTTAGGTCTGAGCCTGTGGCAAGGAAAAGCCCTGGGGGATGAGGCTGTAGCCGGACGGCGGTTGATCATGCAGCCAGGGCCTGAACTGAGCGAG
>Ga0308412_1001495_pt1 | contig 12787 bp, 12 predicted proteins | sample HotsprottomLayer_FD_202357 | JGI IMG/M metagenome (GOLD analysis project Ga0308412, IMG submission 202357) | Hot spring phototrophic mat microbial communities from Octopus Spring, Yellowstone National Park, Wyoming, United States -... | ecosystem: Environmental > Aquatic > Thermal springs > Hot...
GCCCCCCTGCAACTGTGGTGCGCCCCGGTCCGGGCGCTGCTCGCCCACCGTCGGCCGGCGGTGCTCGTGGAGGTGGAGGGACGGCGGGCCGGGTACGTGGGTGCGAACCCGCTGTCCGGCAACCTCGAGTACTTCCTCCAACCGTGGGCCCGGGGACGTGGAGCCGGTCCGGGCGCGATCGCCGCGTTCCTCGCCCGGCACCGGGCCGGGGACCGTGCCCGGCGGTTCGTCGTGTCGCACCGCAACGCCCGTTCCCTGGCCGCCCTGCGGCGCGCGTTCGCGACCCTCGGGTGGGTGGAGGGCCCGGACTACCGGGTGGTTCCGGGGCGGCGGGCCACGTCGGTGTGGGTGAGGGCGGAGGCGTCCACCTCCACCGCGTAGACCCGGGACGGTCCCAGCATCCCGGCGAGCCACGGCCGCCACCGGGGCCGGGGCGGTGACGTGTAGTCGAACACCAGGTGGCGCCCCCCTCCCAGCGGCACCTCGGCCCCGAACGCGGTGTCACCCACCCCGCCGAGATCGGCCAGGGGCGTCAGGGTCAACTCGTCGGGATCGACGTGCCACAACGTCGACCGCTTCGGGGTCAACCACCACACGGCCTGGTAGCACCGGGTGCGCAGCACGGGGGAGCCGGCCCGCCACCGCAGGTCGTAGCGGCCGCCGAAGGCGGTGGAGCGACGGGCGACGAGCAGGGGAACCCCGTCGTGGTCGAACAGCAGCGGTGAGTCGAGCTTCTGGGGCAGCGCTCGCCGACGGTCCCAGCGCGCCGGCCGATCGGCGTCGGCGACGCACAGGTCGCTGCCCCACCCCCCGTCGGGTCCCTCCTTGCGTACCACCGCCAGGAGCCGTCCGTCGGCGAGAGGGAGGATCTCGGCCTCCGCGCCGCCGAGGTGCGACACCGGGTGCTGCGGGTCGAGCGGCGCCCAGGTCTGCCCGTCGTCGCTCACCCGCAGCTCGACCTGCAGCGGTCGGGGGTGGCGGGTGAACAGCGTCCCGGCGTTCCGGTAGGTGCTCATGAGCAGCCGGCCCTGGAAGGGCCGGACCCGCCACACCACCGTGTCGGGTTCGCTCACCGGCACCGGCTCCGACCACCGCCCGTTGCGGTCACGCACGGCGAGGTGCACCCGGTCGGGTTCGAAGCGCCACGGGTTCCGGCCGGCGGTGAAGCAGTAGCAGTGCAGGTCGCCGTGCCAGGCCACCAGCCGCGGTTCGCGCACGTCCCGGCCGAACGCGAGCGTGGTCTCGTGCCGCCAGCGACGCCCGCCGTCGTCGCTTCGCACCACGTGGATCCGGGCCTGCGGGTCGGCGAAGTGACGCCGGGCCGTGCGCCAGGCCAGGAACAGGTGCCCGTCGTGGTGCGCCACGTCGAGGTTGTTGTTGGCCCGGAGCACCTCGAGGCCGGGGGGCAGCCCCGCCGACGGGACCACCCAGCGGCGGCCGGTCACCGCCACCCGGCCCTCCCCGGTCGTCCGGCCGGCGCGGAACCGGCCGCTCACCGGTGCACCTCCAGGTCGACGGTCCGCCTCACCGGCGCACCAGGAGGTTGAGGAGCAGGGTCGCCACCACCGACAGGATGATGCTGGAGGTGATCGGGATGAACACCCGCACGTTTCGTCCCCGCAGCTCGAGGTCGCCGGGCAGGCGGCCCAGACCGAGGGACGCGGCGAGGAGCGTGAGCGCGCCCAGCCCGATCAGCACCAGCCCGGCGAGCAGGAGCATCCGACCGATCTGCGCCATGGCACGATCATGCCCGCGCGGCAAGAATGGCCGCATGGCGACCATCGAGATCCCCCGGGCCCTGCACCGGGGCGAGGACGAGCTGCCCTTCGTCGACCTCGGCGACGGGATGCACCTCCAGCTGCTGCAGGTGGACCTCGAGGCCGGGTTGTGGGTGGTGCGCACCCGGTTCGAGCCGGGGGTGACCATCCCGACCCACAAGCACACCGGTGAGGTGTTCGCGTTCACGCTGGCCGGGCGTTGGAAGTACCTCGAGTACCCGGAGGTGAACACCGCCGGGTCGTACCTGTACGAACCGGCCGGGTCGGTGCACACCCTCACCACGCCCGCCGACAACACCGGGCTCACCGACGTGTGGTTCGCGATCTACGGGGCCAACCTCAACCTGGATGCGGAGGGTCGGGTGGAGGCGGTGATCGACGCCGGGTTCATGCGGGACCTCTACCTCGGGGTGTGCGAGGCGCAGGGGCTCGGCCGCCCACCGGTGATCGGGCTCTGACACACCCCGGGGCCACCCGCGACCGGGGCGGCGACGGCCCCGGGCGCCGAGGCGGGACACCGGGCACCCGGGCGGGACACCGGGCACCCGGGCGGGACACCGGGCCGGTCAGCCGGAGGAGAAGAACACGTTCTTCACCTCGGTGTAGTGGGCCAGGGCGTGCATGCCCAGTTCCCGACCGAGCCCGGAACGCTTGAAGCCGCCGAAGGGGGTCTCGGTGCGGACCGAGCGGTTCGAGTTCACCGACAGCACACCGGTGCGGATCCCGCGGCTCACCCGGATGGCCCGACCGAGGTCTCCGGTCCACACCGAGCCCGACAGACCGTAGGGGATGTCGTTGGCGATCCGGACCGCCTCGTCCTCGTCGTCGAACGGGATGACGCAGGCGATCGGCCCGAAGATCTCCTCCTGGGCCACCCGCATCCGGTTGTCGACCCGGGTGAGCACCGCCGGGCGCAGGAAGGAGCCGGGGCCTTCGGGCAGGGTGCCGCCGCAGGCCACCTCGGCGCCTTCGGTGGCGGCGAGGGCCAGGTAGTCGAGCGACACCTTGCGTTGCCCCTCCGAGATGAGCGGGCCCACCTCGGTGGCCTCCTCCAGTGGGTCACCCACCCGCAGCGCCTCGGTGCGGGCCACGAGCGCCTCCACGAACGGGTCGTGGATCTCCCGTTGCACGAGGATCCGGCTGCGGGCGCAGCAGTCCTGGCCGGCGTTGCCGAACACGGCCAGCGGGGTCTCGGCCGCGGCGCGCCGCCAGTCGGCGTCGGCGAACACCACGCAGGCCGACTTGCCGCCCAGTTCGAGCGACACCCGGGTGATGTTCGGGGCGCTCGCGGCCAGGATGGCGCTGCCGGTGGCGGTCTCACCGGTGAACGCGATCTTGGCCACCCGGGGGTCGGTCACCAGCGCGTCGCCCACCACGCCGCCCGGTCCGGGCAGCACCGACACGCACGCCTCCGGCACCCCGGCGGCCAGCAGGATCTCCCCGAGCACGAGCGCGCTGAGCGGGGTGAGGCTGGCGGGCTTGCACACCACCGGGTTCCCGCACGCCAGGGCCGGCGCCACCTTCCAGGTGGTGATGAGCAGCGGGAAGTTCCAGGGCACGATGAGCGCGCACACCCCGACCGGCTCGCGCAGCACCACGTCGAGCCCCGGGTCGGCGACCGGGATCACCTCACCGAAGAACTTGTTCGCCGCCCCCGCGTAGTACTCGAACACCTCGGCCGCCGCCGCGACCTCGGCGCGGGCGTCGGTGATCGGCTTGCCGACGTTGCGGGCCTCGAGGGTGGCGAGCTCCTCGGCCCGGCCCCGCAGCCCCTCCGCCACCCGCCCCAGCACCCGGCCGCGGTCGGTGGCGCTCACCGATGCCCACACCCCGTCGTCGAACGCCCGTGCCGCCGCGGCGAGGGCGGCGTCGACCTCCGCGGTCCCGGCCCGGGCCACCTCGGCGAACGGGGCGCCGGTGGCCGGCTCCACCACCGCGAAGGTGCCGCCGTCGGCGGCGGGCCGGACGTGGCCGGCGACGATGAGGTCGTAGCGTGGGAGGTCGCGCATGGCTGATCGGCGACGAGGGTAACCGGGATCGTGACGAGGCCCGGTGCGGCGCGCCCCCGGGGGTTGCGGCTGCGGCGCCGCGCCGTACCCGGCCGGGGTCGCGCGACCTCACGGCGTGCCGTCTTGACGGTGGTCGCCGCCCTGCTGACCCTGAGCTCGGTGGCGACCGGCCTCAGCGCGTGTCACGACGGCGGCGCGCCGCCACGGCACGGGGGCGGGCCGACCACCTCCGACCGGGACAGCCCCGCCAAACGGGCCGGGGCCGGTCGGGACCGGACCGTCCCCGGCCCCGAGATCCGGGAGCACCGACCGGTCCCGCCCCCCGCCTGGCGGTCCTGCCCCCGGGGTGAATGCGCCCGGCTCCCGGTCCCGTTGCGGCACGGCGAGGTGGGCGGGCCCCGGCTCGCCCTGGACGTGTTCCGGCATCCCGCCCGGCGTCCCGACCGCCGCATCGGACCGCTGCTGGTGAACCCGGGCGGCCCCGGGGTGCCCGGGGTCCCGCTCGCCCGTCGACTGCTCGACACCCTCCCGGAGGAGATCCTCGACCGGTTCGACATCGTCGGCTGGGATCCCCGGGGGACGGGCGGCGACCGACCGGTGGACTGCGGCCCGCTCGACGGCTACTTCGCGCTCGACACCGCGCCCGACGACCCCGCCGAGCTCGAGGCGCTCCGCCGGGGATCACGGGCGCTGGCCCGGGCCTGCGCCCGGCGCAGCGGCCCGCTGCTCGCCCACGTCTCCACCGACGACACGGTCGCCGACATGGAGGTCCTCCGCCGGGCGCTCGGCGCCGAGCGCATCTCGTTCCTCGGGTTCTCCTACGGCACGTTCCTCGGGGCCCGGTACGCGGCGACCCATCCCGATCGGGTGCGGGCCATGGTGCTCGACGGGGCGCTCGACCCGGCGCTGCCGGTCGCGGAGGTGCTCGTCGATCAGGCCCGCGGCTTCGACGCCGCGCTCGCCCGGTCGCTGGCGGCCTGCGCGTCCGACGACCGCTGCCCCCTGCGGGCCCGGGATGGGGGCGGGCCGCGGGTCGCGTACGACGCGTTGCGGGCCCGGGTCGAGCGCGCGCCCATCCGCACCCGGCTGCGGGGTGAACGGCGCGAGCTGGGACCCGCACAGCTCGACCTGGCCGTCGGGGCGGTGCTGTACCTCGGCCGGCGGGGTGACCGGCTCCTGGCGAACGGGATCGCAGCGGCGCTCGGCGGCGACCCCGGCCCGCTGCTCGAGGCCTTCGACGACTACGTGCGGCGCGGCCCGGGTGGACGCTACGGCAGCCTCTGGCCCGCGTTCCTCGCCACCACCTGCTTGGACGGCCCGCCGCTGCCGGAGAGCGAGGCGATCCCCCTGCTCGACCGGGCGGCGCGGGAGGCGCCCGACTTCGGGGCGGCGACCGTAGGCCTGTCGTTGCCCTGCGCCTTCTGGCCGGTGACCCCGGTGCGGTCGGCTCCGGGCCCGGTGCGGGCCGACGGCGCCCCACCGATCCTGGTGATCGGCACCACCGGTGATCCGGCCACCCCCTACCGGTGGGCGGAGGCGCTCGCCGCCCAGCTCGGGGTGGGTCGGCTCGTGACCGTGGCCGGCCGGTCCCACACCGCCGCCTTCGACGGCAACCGGTGCCTCGACCGGATCGTCGAGCGGTACCTGCGCGAGACGGCCCTCCCCCCGCCGGGCGCCCGGTGCTGAGACCCGGACCGACCGCACGGTCGACGCGGTGGCGAGCCGCCGGCGTGCCGCCGCCCGCTAATCTGACGACCCGTCAGATTTCGGTGGCCGGGTACCCCGCCGACGACCCGGGCACCGGCGCAGCGAGGAGGCGGCGTGACCGACGCACGCGACCTGATCCCCCGCATCGTCAGCGTCGACGACCACGTGGTCGAACCGCCGCACGTCTGGGAGCGCTGGCTCCCGTCCCGGCTGCGCGACCGTGGCCCGCGGGTGGAACGGCGCGGGATCGGCAGCATGCGCCACATCGGTGGCGGCACCTACGAGCAGACGTTCGACCCCGACGGGCCGGCCGCCGACTGCTGGGTCTACGAGGATCTCGTCTACATCCACAAGCGTCACGTGGCCGCCGCCGGGTTCGACCGTGACGACATGACGATGTCGCCGATCACCTACGACGAGATGCGCCCCGGGTGCTACGAACCCCGGGCCCGGCTCGCCGACATGGACCTGAACTGGGTGGAGGCGTCCCTCAGCTTCCCGACCTTCCCCCGGTTCTGCGGTCAGACGTTCCTCGAGGCCAAGGACCGGGAGCTGGCCGCGGCCTGTGTGCGGGCCTACAACGACTGGATGGTGGAGGAGTGGTGCGGCGACAGCGGCGGCCGGCTCATCCCGCTGTGTCTCGTGCCGCTGTGGGACGTGCAGGCCGCGGCGGCCGAGGTGCGCCGCAACGCGGGACGCGGGGTACGGGCGGTGTGCTTCTCGGAGATCCCGCCGCACCTGGGCCTGCCCAGCGTGCACAGCGGGGCCTGGGACCCGTTCTTCGCCGCGTGTGCCGAGACCGGCACCGTGGTCTGCATGCACATCGGCTCCAGCTCGAAGATGCCGGCCACCTCGGCCGACGCGCCGCCGGCGGTGGCGGCCACGCTCAGCTTCAACAACGCGATGGCCAGCCTCGCCGACTTCCTGTTCTCGGGGGTCCTCGTGCGGTTCCCCGACCTGCGCCTGGCCTACTCGGAAGGCCAGATCGGCTGGATCCCCTACCTGCTGGAGCGGGCCGACGACGTGTGGCGCGAGCACCGGGCCTGGGGTGGGGTGCGGGACCGGGTGCCCGAGCCGCCGTCCACCTACTACTACCGGCAGGTGTACGGCTGCTTCTTCCGCGACCGGCACGGACTGGAAAGCCTGGAGCGGGTCGGGGTCGACAACATCACCTTCGAGACCGACTACCCGCACACCGACTCGACGTGGCCGCACACCCGTGAGGTCGCGGCGTCGCTCATGGGACACCTGCCCCCGGCGGTGATCACGAAGGTCTGCCGCGCCAACGCCATCCGGATGCTCGGCCTCGACCTCGCCGCCTGAGGGGCGCGATGGACCTGCGCCCGGACCCCGACGACGAGGCGTTCCGCGACGGGCTGCGCACCTGGCTGACGGACGCGCTGGCGACCCTGCCGCCTCCACCGGCCCGGGACGACTGGCCGGCCCGGCGCGCCTACGACACCGCCTGGCAGCGGCGCCTGCACGACGCCGGGTACGCCGGGCTGGGCTGGCCCCGGGAACACGGCGGCCAGGACCGGCCACCGGGCCAGCAGCTCATCTTCTGGGAGGAGTGCACCCGGGCCGGCGCCCCCTACGTCGGGGTGAACTTCGTGGGGTTGCTGCACGCCGGGCCCACGCTCATCGCCGAGGGCACCGCCCCCCAGCAGGCCGCCCACCTGCCCCGGATCCTCGCCGGGGACGAGGTCTGGTGCCAGGGGTTCTCGGAACCGGAGGCCGGCTCCGACCTCGCCGCGCTGCGCACACGCGCGCGACGGCACGGCGACCGGTACGTGGTGCGCGGGCACAAGATCTGGTGCTCGTTCGCGCAGGTGGCCGACTACTGCGAGCTGCTGGTGCGCACCGACCCCGACGCCCCGAAGCACCGGGGCCTCACCTGGCTCATCCTGCCGATGGACCGGCCGGGGATCACGATCCGCCCGATCCGCACCGTGCTCGGCACCTCCGAGTTCTGCGAGCTGTTCCTCGACGACGTCGAGGTGCCGGTGGAGAACCGGGTCGGCGCCGAGAACGACGGGTGGCGCGTGACGCAGGTGACCTTGGCACACGAACGCGGCACCGCGTTCGTGTCCGAGCTCGTCGACGCCCGCCGCCTCGCCCGGACCCTGGCGCGCCGGGTCGGGGACGACGACCTCCGGCGGGAGCTCGGGCGCGTCGCCGCCGAGCTCGACGCCTGCTGGGCGCTCACGAAACGCACGGTGACCCAGGCCGCGCTCGGCCGGACCGGCGCCCCGGCCATGGTGATGAAGCTCGCCTACAGCGAGGCCCGCCAGCGGCTGGGGGAGCTGAGCCTGCGGATCCTGGGCGACGACGCGCTCGAGGTGTCCCCGATCGTGGAGGAACGGCTGCGCACCCTGGCGCTGCCGATCGCGGCCGGCACCTCGCAGATCCAGCGGAACATCATCGCCGAGCGGCTCCTCGGCCTGCCCCGGGAGCCCCGGTGAGGCTGGAGCCCACCGACGACCAGGAGGCGCTCGTCGCGTCGTTGCGCACCTTGCTGGCGCGCGGTCTGCCGATGGAGCGGGTCCGGGCGGGGTTCGACCGGGCGATGCACGACCAGCTCGCCGCCGCCGGCGTGTTCTCGCTGCGCGCCGACGGGTTCGGCTGGGCCGATGCGGCCCTGGTGTTCGAGGAGCTCGGGCGGGCGCTCGTGCCGGGGCCGATCGTGTGGACCCACCTTGCCCACGGTCTTCCAGGGGTTCCCCAGGGAGTGCCGGTCGGTGGGACCGAGCGGGCCGCTCCGGGCACCCTGATCCCGGCGTTCGGGGAGGCGCTGCTGCTGCTCGGCCCCGACGGGGTGGCGGTGGCACCGGCGGCGGCGGTGCGGGCCGAGCCGGTGCCCCGGCCGCTCGACCCGCTCACCCCGGTGGTGCGCCTGGAGGCGATCGAACGGGCCGACCCGGTCGGCGACGCGGCCCTGGCCGCCGAGCTGCGCCGGGGCGGGGCGCTGCTGGTGGCCGCGACGTGCGTGGGGATCGCCGCCGCCTGCCAGGACCTCGCCGTCGCCCACGCGCAGGCCCGGGAGCAGTTCGGCCGCCCGGTCGGGTCGTTCCAGGCGGTCAAGCACCTCTGCGCCGACATGGCGGTGCGCACCGAATGTGCCCGGGCCGCCACCTGGGCGGCGGCCTGCACGTTGGACGGTGGCGGTGACGACCCGCAGCGGGCGGTGTCGGCGGCGAAGGTCACCGCGGGGCGGGCCGCGGTCGCCAACGGTCGGGCCGCGCTGCAGGTGCACGGCGGCATGGGGTTCACCTGGGAGGTGGACGTGCACCTGTACCTGCGCCGGGCCTGGGTGCTCGACCGGGTGTTCGGCACCGTCGACGAGCACGCGGCGGCGGTCGGCGCGGCGCTGGCCGGGCCGTGAGCGGCCACCGGCCGGGTCCCGGTCCCCGGTGGGCTCAGGTGCCGCCGAGCGGGAACTCGGCGCGGGTCACCCAGGTGCCGTCCGCGGTCTCCACCATCAGCCGCACGACCCGGGCCTCGGTGTGGATCGGCAGCCCGGCCCGCAGGTGGGTCTCGAGTTCCCCGACCGGCGCGTCGGGTGCCTCGGCGGTGTCGGCCACGGTGAGGTGGGGGATCACCTGGGCGTGGCGTCCCTCGTAGGGGGGATGTTCCGGAAACGCCGCGGCGAGCGCGGCGGTGAGGTCACGGAAGGGCTGGTCGGGTTCGGGTCGCAACCAGAGCACGCCGTCGAAGCGCCCCACGTCGACGAGCGCGAACGGGAACGGCGCCGCCCGGGACACGACGTCGGCGACCGCGGCGCAGATGTGCTCGTCGAGGCGGGCGGCGGGCACGAACGGGTACAGCACGGTGACGTGCGCCGGGACCCCCTGGGCGCAGGTCGGGTCCCACCGGCGGCGCAGGTCGCCGACCAGCGGCTCGGCGTCGGGAACCGGTACGAGCAGCCCGGAACGCCGGGTCATCCCTCGATCCGGGGCCCCGAGGGGTCGTGGGGGGTGAAGTGCACGGGGAGCCGGGCGAATCCCCGGACGTTGCCGGAGTGCACCCGCACCGCCCCGGCCATCTCCACGGTGTAGTCACCGAGCACCGGGAGCAGTTCGCCCAGCGCCACCCGGGCCTCCAGGCGGGCCAGCGGCGCCCCCAGGCAGTGGTGGATCCCGTGGCCGAAGGCGAGGTGCCCGGCCGGGTTGCGGTGCACGTCGAGCTCGTCGGGACGGTCCCAGCGCCGCTCGTCGCGGTTGGCGGAGCCGAACAGGAGCAGGCCTTTGCGTCCCGCCGGCAACGTCACCCCGTGGAGGGTCACGTCGCGGGTGAGGGTACGGGCCAGGGCCTGGGTGGAGGTGTCGAACCGCAGGATCTCCTCCACCGCGCCGGGGAGCAGCGAGGGGTCCGCGAGCAGCTTCGCCCGCTGGTCGGCGAAGACGGCGAGCCAGTGGACGGCGTTGCCGATGAGCTTCGTGGTGGTCTCGTTGCCGGCGATGACGAGCAGGAAGCAGAACCCGAGGATCTCGGCGTCGCCGAGGCGCCGGCCGGCCTCCTGCGCGGCGAGGAGCGCGCTCACGAGGTCGTCGCCGGGCCGGGCCCGGCGGGCCGTGATGAGCTCGGTGAAGTAGCCGTACACCGTCGCCGCGCCCCGCAACCCCTCGGGGGTGAGAGCGTCGGAGCCGGGCTCGCGGTGCAGCATCGCATCGGAGGCTTCCCGCAGCGCGTCCTGGTCGGAGGCGGGGACCCCGAGCATCTCGGAGATCACGGCCATCGGCAGCCGGGCGGCGAAGTCGGCGATGACGTCGCAGCACCCCGTGCCGGCGAACCGGCCGATGAGGGAGCGGGCCAGGGTGCGTACCGATCCCTCGAGCGCGGCGACCCGTTTGGGGGTGAAGGCTCGGCTCACCAGCGCCCGCAGCTCGGTGTGGCGGGGCGGGTCCATCTCGATGAGCATCGGTTCGACCGACTCCACGCCCCGCTCCAGGGTGATGCCCCCGGCCGAGGAGAACGTGGCCGGGTCGTCGAGCGCGGCGCGCACGTCGTCGTACCGTGACAGCGCCCAGAACCCCCGGTCGGGGTCGAGGTAGGCCGGCGCCTTGTCGCGCAGGCGACGGTAGATCGGGTAGGGGTCCTCGTGCGTCTCGTACGCGTACGGGTCGAACCGGACCATCCGGCCCTCAACCTAGCGGGAGGCGAGCACCGCCCGGTACTGCGCCACCACCACCTCGGCGTGCGCGTCCCAGGTCGGGAGGCGGTCCGGCGAGCGGGGCCGGGGGCGGGGACCGGTCGCGGCGGCGACGATCGCGTCGCGCCAGCCCGGCCGGTCGTCCGGGTCGACGTGCGCTGCCCCGCCCGCGGCGGCCTCCACGAGCGCCGGGTCGGTGCCGGCCACCACGGGGCAACCGAACGCGGCCGCCTCCAGGACCGGCAGGCCGAACCCTTCCTCCCGGGACGGGAACAGCAGCACCCGGGCGTTGCGGTACGCCCACGCCAGGTGCGGGTCGCTGAGCGGTCCGGTGCGCACCACCAGGCCCCGCGCCGCCAGCGCGTCGAGACGGCGGGCGGTGGCGGCGGCCCGCCACCCGCCGGAGCCGGCGACCGCGAGCACCAGCCCGGTGGCGGCGTGGACCTCGGGCCACACGTCGGCGAGCACGTCGAGGTTCTTGCGGGGGGACAGGTCGCCGACCGTGAGCGCGAAGCGATCCGGCTCGAGTCCCGGCACGGGCTCGGGGCTCGCGGCCATCAGGGCGGCGGACATGCCGTTCGAGGCCACCACCGTGCGCGCCGCGAACGCCGGGAACCGGGTAACGATCCGCGCCGCGGTGGCCTCCGACACCGCGACGAGCCGGTCGGCCTCCGCCAGGCAGCTCCGGTACCAGCGGGGCAGCAGGAGGCGCTTGGCGAGCCGGAACTGCCCGGGCCGGTCGAGCAGCACGAGGTCGTGCACGGTGAGCACCCGGGGCAGGGTGGTCAGGGGAAGCAGGTGCTTGGTGCCGTGCACCACCTCCACCCCCCGGCGGCGCAACGGCCGCGCGAGGCCGTAGCGCTCGAAGGTCGCGGTCGGGACCTGCCGGTCGGCGGGGAGCACGAACGCGTCGGTGCGCGCCGGGCTCAGCGCCTCGATCCGGGCTGCGCCGGCCCGGGTGACCACCGCGAGCACCTGGAGGTCGCCGCGCCGGTCGAGCGCGCGCAGCAGTTCGCCGGTGTACCGGGCGATCCCGCCGCCGGCCTGCAGGCCGGTGGCGAGCACCGCCACCCGCAGGCTCACGGGACGGGTTGCACCTCCACGAGCACCGGGCCCACGCCGCGGGGCCGGCGCAGGACGTCGACCACCACGGCCGCCACCTGCTCGGCCTCCAGGGTCACCCAGTGCCGTTGGGTGCCCTGTGCCTGCCAGGTGCGCATCGCGGCCGCGGTCGCATCGGGGTCCCACCGGTCCGCGAACCCGGTGAGGGTGGGACCCACCCGCAGGGTGCAGACCCGCACGCCGCTTCCCTCCAGCTCCAACGCCAACGCGCGGGCGGCGGCCTCCAGCCCCGCCTTGGCGGCCGTGTAGGCGACGAGATGCGCCCGGGGATGCACCGCGGCGTCGGAGGTCACCAGGACCAGGTCACCGGGCGGCACGGCCCGGCGCAGCGACGGCAGTGCCCGCCGGACGCACAGCAGCGCGCCGGTGAGGTTCACCGCGACCGTCTCGGCCACCGTGGTGGGCGGGGCGTCGGCGAGTGGGGCCGGTCGGGCCGACCCGGCGTTGGAGACCAACACGTCGACGGGGCCTTCGGTGCGCTCCAGCGCACCGAAGAACGCCTCGACGGAGGCCGGGTCGGTGACGTCGAGCGGATGGGCGAACACGGTGTGCCCCTCGGCGGCGATCCGCTCGGCGGTCGCGGCCAGCCTCGCCCGGTCCCGGGCGCCGATCGCCACCCGGGCGCCGGCGGCGGCGAGCGCGGCGGCGGTCGCGGCGCCGATCCCCCCCGACCCGCCGGTCACCACCGCCACCCGGCCCTGCAGCCCCGGATCGGTGGTCACCCGTCGGTGCCCCAGGCGACCAGCGGCCCCGCGACGGCGATGAGCTCGGCGGTTCGGGACAGGTCCACGTCGTCATCCCAGCACACGAGGCGCAACGGGAGCCGCTCGGCGCGGGCCCGCGCCACCAGGTCGGTGGTGACCGGGTCCGGGGGGCCGGTGGTCACCACCACCGCGGGGACGGCACGGCGGGCGGCGGTGAGGCCCACGGCGGCGGCGATGCCGGGCAGCGCCACCGGGGGCACGACCACCTGCCCCGGCCGCTCGGTGGGGAACGTGCGGGCGACCCACCATCCCGCCGGT
>Ga0308412_1001497_pt1 | contig 12778 bp, 14 predicted proteins | sample HotsprottomLayer_FD_202357 | JGI IMG/M metagenome (GOLD analysis project Ga0308412, IMG submission 202357) | Hot spring phototrophic mat microbial communities from Octopus Spring, Yellowstone National Park, Wyoming, United States -... | ecosystem: Environmental > Aquatic > Thermal springs > Hot...
TCGTCTATGATACAAAAGGCCGCTATGGTGTGCGAGAGCATAGCGGCCACTATTTTTTCTGGCCCAGGGGGTAGGTAGCAACTTGGGTTAGAATACAGTCCTCGAGCCGTTCGCGCCAGGCCAGGTGGGCATTGATGACCGCCTGGACACCCAAGCCCATGAAGCGTTGGTCCTCCGATTCCAACTTAGGGGCCTCTCTGGGTTGTTTGCGACCCCAGCCACGGCGCCGGTCGAATTTTAAGTGGTACGGTAGCGACAGCCTGTGGAGCAGTTGAGAAAAAACCGGTCGGTCACGAGTTAACTGTCATTACGTGTTGTAACGGACAGCGCACTTGGGCGAAAAATGCCACCGGAAAGGTATACAGCGCAAAGCCGTCCCACCCCTTCGTACACTCCCGCAGAGCCCTGAAAAATAGGGGTTATCCCAAGCTATCTGCCCAGACGCCGCAGTTAAAGCAGTTAATTAGTTCAAACGCGCCAAGTTCGACCGTTATCTCCCCCTAGCCAGGTAACACCCTGGGCAGGTTCTGCCACAGGATAAAAACCCCCATTACCACCAAAAACCCAGCAAAGCCGCGCCGCAGGACAAGCTGGGGCATGGAAGCCGCAAGGCGGCCCCCAAACAGGCTGCCGGCGATGCCCAGCGCTGCGAAGATCAGCACGATCTCCCAGTGCACGGTGTAGCCCTGCTGGGGCAGCAGGTGCAGGTATTTGTAGAAGCCGCTGGCCGACTTCATGGCCACGATCAGCAGGCTGGTGCCCACCGCCAGGTGCATGGGCAGCCCGCCCAGCAAGACCAGGGCCGGAACAATGAGAAAGCCCCCGCCCACCCCCACCAGGCCGGTCAGGACGCCCACCACCAGGCCGTCCAGAACAATCTTGAGGTAGGAGCGCTTGGGTGCGGCCGCCTCGAGCCTGGGCGGGCGGAACATCGTATAGGCGGCCACCAGCATGACCACCGCAAACAGCCCCAGCTGCCAGACCCCCGGCACCCACTGGGAGAGATAGGCCCCCAGGTAGGTGCCGGCCATGCCCGGCAGGCCAAAAAAAGCACATTGCGCCAGTCGATCAGGCCCTTTAGGGCGTAGGGCAGAGCCCCCACCAAGGCGATCAGGCCCACGATGGCCAGCGACTCGGCGATGGCCAGTTTGTCGGGTTCCCCCACCAGGTAGACCAGGATGGGCACGGTGAGGATGGAGCCCCCCGAGCCCAGCATCCCCAGGGCCAGACCGATTAGAATCGCGCCCAGCCAGGCTAGGAGCATGGCGCCTCCGCGGGCTTGAAGGGCGTTTCTGCAGTTGGAGTGGAGCGCTCGAGCGGGTAGCCCAGGGCCCTATACCCCTGGAGGCCCCCCACCAGCTTGCCCACCTCGAGGCCCTCGTACCCCAGCACCTCCGCAGCCAGCCCCGCCCGGCTGCCCGTCGCGCAGATGGTAACGATAGGGCTCTTGAGGGTATGTAGTGCCTCCAGGAGCTGCTCCAGGGGAAGGTTGCGCGAACCCGGAATGTGGCCGCTGGCAAACTCCTCCGGCGAGCGCACGTCCAAGAGCAGCGCACCGCGCTTTTGCCAGAGGGAAAGCTCGTTGGGGAAAACGTCGTACATCACTTTACCGGGAGCTTGTGCTGTTTCCAGGCCTCAATACCGCCCACCAGGTTGTAGACCTTGTAGCCCTTGGCGGCCAGAAAGCGGGCGGCCTGGGCACTGCGGCTGCCGCTACGGCACTGGCAGATGATCTCTTTGTCCTTGGGCAACCTTTCCCATTCGCTAGCCAGCCTGTCGAGGGGCAGGGCCTGCGAGCCGGGAATTTTGCCCTCCTGGCGCTCCGGTGGAGTGCGGACGTCCAGGATAATGGCCCCGGCCCTGGCCTTTTCGTGGGCCTCGGCAGGGCTGAGGCGGCCCACCGCCGCCCCACCCCCCAGCAGGTTTTTGAGCCAGCCGATCAACGCTCTACCTCGAGCCCTGCGCTCATCCAGCCGTAGGTGCCGCCCTCGAGGTTGCCCACCTTTTCTTTGGCGAAGCCATGCCCCACCAGGTACTCCGAGGCCTGCGACGAACGGCCCCCCGAGGCGCAGACCACCACCAGCTTGCGGTCTTTGGGCAGCTTGTCCACCTCGCCCACAAAGCGCCCCAGGGGGATGTTGACCGCGCCGGGCAGGTGCCCCATGGCGTACTCGTAGGGTTCGCGCACATCCACCACATAGGCCCCCTCCCGGATCCACTGCTGGGCTTGGTGGGGGGTGAGCTTGGTGAAGGCGGTGTCCAGGTGGGTGGCCTCGAGGGGCGCTGTATCCAGCGGCAGCCCGGCCTGGTGCCAGGCCATAAGGCCCCCCTCGAGGTTGAGCAGGTGGGTGTACCCCTTGGCCGAGAGCCAGGCCGCGGCCTGGGCGCTGCGGTTGCCGCTGTGGCAGTACAGCACCACCGGCTGATCCTTGGGGATTTCGCTGATGCGCCCGGCAAACTCGGACAGGGGAATCAGGGCGGCGCCTTCGATGCGCACCTGGGCGAACTCCTCGGGTTCGCGCACATCCACGAACAGGGCTTTTTGCGCTTGCAGGTTGCGGGCTTCTTGGGGGCTGATGTCTTTGTAGGGGGTGGTGAGCATGAATCTCCTCCTTTGGACTAAACGGCACTTGCACAGGGAATGCCAGCTTCGCACCAGGTTTTGAGGCCGCCCTCGAGGTGCCAGACCTTGGGACGGCCCAGTTTTTGCAGGATTTGGCGGGCTTCCCGCGAGCGGCTGCCGCTGCGGCAGTACAGGAGCAGCGGCTGTTCGCGCTCGAGGTAGAGGGGGGCCAGGGCCTTTAGCCTGGACAAAGGCAGGCGCAAAGCCCCTGGCAGAAGGCCCTCGGCCCACTCTTCGGGCTCGCGGACGTCCACTACCAAAAAGCGTTCCAGGGTTTGACAGGCGGTTTTGACAGATAGATGCATGGTGCTTGGGTTTGCAGGGGGAGCCCCCAGCCTCGGGCAGGGGCCCGATCCGGGGGTGTCTCGATTAGGCGTTTACCAGCTCGCGGGCCGGGCCTTTTTCTGTTGGGAAGCCCTCCTGCTGCCAGGCCCGGATGCCGCCGGTCAGGTTGATAAGGTTGGTGAAACCTGCACTCATCAGCGCGCTGATGGCGGTGGAGGAGCGGTCGCCGCCCAGGCAGTGCACCACCACCGGCTTGTCTTTGGGGATGCGGTTCAGGTGGTTCATCACCCGCCCGGCGTGGATGTTCTGGGCGCCGGGGATGTGGCCGGCTTGGTACTCGTCGGCCCCGCGCACGTCCAGGATGACGGCCTCGCCCTTTTCCCACAGGGCCTTGGCCTGGGCTGCGGTGATCTGGGGAACCGTCTCGAGCTCGCCCTGCAGGTAGCCCTTCAGGCCCGGGATATACCCCACCACCCGGTCCAGCCCGATGCGGATGAGCTGCTTGACCAGCTCGCCCACCCGCTCAGGGCCAGCCAGCAGGATCAGGTCGCGGTCGTAGGGCAAAAGCCAGCCGGCCCAGGTGCTGAAGCTCTTGCCCGCTGGGATGTAGATGGCCCCCTGGAGGTGCCCGCCGGCAAAGGCCAGCTTGTCGCGGGTGTCTACCAGCAAGGCCCCTTGCCTGAGCTGCTGTTGGAACTGCTCGGGGGTGAGCTGGGGGGGTTCGGGCAAGCTGCCCAGGAGGGGCATCCCGTCGCGGTTGAGCCGCTTCATCCGGGCGAAGTAGGAGGGGGCTTCGGGCTGGCCTGAGAGCAGGGCCTTCACGAAGCCTTCTTCGTCGCCCTTACGCAGGTAGTCGGCCCACCAGGCAAAGCGGCGCTCGTAGCCCACGGTGGTGCTGGCCACCGTCCCCAGCCCCTTGCCGCAGGCGCTGCCCGCCCCGTGGCCCGGCCAGACCTGTACGTAGTCGGGCAGGGGGAGGAATTTTTCCTGTAGGCTTTTGAACATGCGCCGGGCGCTAGGCTCGGCGGTGCCCAGGATGCCGGCGGCCTCTTCCAGCAGGTCGGGGCGGCCAACATCGCCCACAAACACAAAGTCGCCGGTCAGGAAGAAGCCCGGCTCGCTGGCGGCTGCGCCGTCCTGCACCAGAAAGCTGAGGTGCTCGGGGGTGTGGCCGGGGGTATGCACCGCCGTGAGGGTGATGTTGCCAAGCCTGATCTGGTCGCCATCGCGCACCAGCTGATGGTCGAAGCCCTCGAGGCCCTTGTACTTCCAGTTTTCGTCGCCCTCGTCGCTCAGGTAAAGCCTGGCCCCGGTGGCTTTGGCCAGCTCGCGGGCGCCCGAGAGGTAGTCGGCGTGGATGTGGGTCTCGGCGATGGCCACGATCTTCATATCGTTCTTCTGGGCTTCCTCCAGGTAGACCTGGATGTCGCGCCGGGGGTCTACCACCACCGCGGTGCCTGCCGACTGGCAACCGATGAAGTAGCTGCCTTGGGCCAGTCCTTCCTCGTAGATTTGCTTGAAGAGCATACACCAACCTCCTGGCTGCAAGAGTATATCCCCCAGGGGTATTCTGTCAAATATCTAAGGGGGATATTAAGCAGGCCGTCCTACGATGCCTTTACGGCTGTAGGACAGGCCGAGGTTTGGGTTGCAGATGGATTTTGCTGTGTTGTTGAAGCTGTATACTACATAAGTTTATTCTTATGCGTCTAAACCCACGGTACTTGGTGGTGTTTTGCGTGGTGGCCGAACTGCGCAGCCTTAGCCGTGCTGCCGAAGTGTTGCACCTAAGCCAACCTGCGGTGAGCAAAACCCTCAAGGCCCTCGAGGAGGCAGTACGGCAGCCCCTCTACGAGCGCACCCCTCAGGGCATCAACCTAACCGAAGCCGGTAAGGCCCTGCTGCCCTACGCCTGCGCGGTCAGTCGCAGCCTGGCCCAGGCCACCCGCTTCATTGAAGAAAGACGGCAGCAGCGCATCCCCTGCCTCGAGGTGGGCCTGGCCTGGAGCCTGATTCCGCGCTACCAGGCCCCGCTTTCGGCCTGGGCCCTGGCCCAGCAGGGCCACTGCGAGCTGCGACTGAGAAATGGCACCACGCTAGAACTCATCGAACAGGTCTGCCAGCGCGATCTGGACGCAGCGCTGGTGCTGGGTGGAACCGATTCCCTGCCCGAGCCACTCAAGGCCCAACGCCTGACCAGCGAAGAGATGGTGTTGGTGGTGGCGCCTTCCCATCCCTGGGCCGGGCTGGGCAGTGTGGCCCTGGGGCAGCTCGAGGGCATGACCCTGCTGGTGCCCCAGCGCAACTCACGTCTGCGGCTGCGCCTGGAGCAGTTTTTAGAACGCCACGGCATCGTGCCGGCCCGCCTGCTAGAGTGCGGCAGCCTGTACGGGGTCAAAGCCGCCGCCGCCGCTGGGCTTGGGGTGGGCCTGGCCAGCCGCTCGTTTGTAGGGGCTGAGCTCAAGGCCGGCTTTCTGCGGCTGCTTTTCATCGAAGACCAGGGTTTTTCCCTGGGCGTGCACTGGGTTTCCTACCCCGAGCCGTCGCTTGACTTAGCCTTGCGTGAGCTGCTGGAGCTGCTGCGGCGCCACCTGAGCACCCAGGGACTGGTGGGGGTTTAGTTTTTGGCTAGCTCCGGTATGCTCTGCGCATGAAGATCACCACCCTGGTGCTGGACTCGGTGGGGCTGGGCTACCTGCCCGACGCCGCGCAGTTTGGTGACGAAGGGGCCGATACCCTTGACCACACCGTGCTCAAGACCGGAATTGAGCTGCCCCACTTAGCGGTGCTGGGGTTGGGCCATGTGCCCGGCGTACATACCCTCCCACAGGTAGCAGAGCCCAAAGGTGCTTTTGGCCGAATGCTGGAGGTCAACCCTGGCAAAGATACCTCCACCGGCCACTGGGAGTTTGTGGGGATTCAGCTCGAGCACCCTTTTCGGGTTTTTCCACAGGGTTATCCACCGGACTTCCTGGCCGAATACTGCCGGCGCATCGGGGTGGGGGGTTACCTACTCAATCGGCCTTACTCGGGCACCAAGGCCATCCACGACTTTGGCGATGAGCACCTGCGCACCGGCTTTCCCATCGTCTACACCTCGGCGGACTCGGTCTTCCAAGTGGCGGCCCATATCGGCAAGGTGCCCCTGGAAACCCTCTACCACTGGTGCCAGGTGGCGCGGGAGATGCTGGTGGGGCCGCTGGCCTGCGCCCGGGTGATCGCCCGCCCCTTCGAAGGTGAGCCGGGTCACTACTACCGGCGCGAGGACCTGCGAAAAGACTTTGCCCTGAAGCCCCCCCACAACGTGCTGGACGAGCTCAAAGCCGCCGGGCTGGAGGTGGTGGGGGTGGGCAAGATCCCCGACATCTACGCCCACCGAGGCTTTACCCGCGAGGTCAAGGCGGGCAGCAACGCCGAAGGCCTCGAGCGCACCCTGGAGCTCATGCGCCAGGACTTTTCCGGCCTGGTCTTCACCAACCTGGTGGACTTCGACGCCAAGTTTGGCCACCGCCGCAACCCCCAGGGCTACGCCCAGGCACTGGTAGATTTCGATGCCCGGCTGCCCAAAGTGCTGGCCGCGCTGGGCCCGGACGACTATCTGTTCATCGTCTCCGATCACGGCAACGACCCCACCTACCGCGGCACCGACCACACCCGCGAGTACGGGATGCTCCTGGTGGTGGGGCCGGGGATGGCCGGGCGGGATCTGGGCACCCGCGCCAGCTTTGCCGATCTGGCCGCGAGCTGGGCCAAAGCCTTTGGGCTGGGGTGGGCCGGGCCTGGAACCAGCGTTTTTTAGGCGTTTGCGCGCACTTCCTCCCAGGTGTAGCGCCGCGTAATGGCGCCGTTCTCGAAGACCGTCTGCAGGATGCTCTGGGGATGGGGCTGGGAGGTCTCTATAGGCAGCTCCACCGTGCGGACGCCGCGCTCATCTTTGATCACGTCCAGTCGGCCCTTCTTGGAGAGCTTGCTGGGGTCGTCGACCGGGCTTTTGCCCACGCCGTAGGTCTCGCCGTCTACCGTAACCAGGTGCAGCTTCTGGGCGAACTTCTGGGTGTCGCGGTGGGGGTGTTGCAAAAGGGCCCCGCCCATGCCGAAGGCCACGTTGGAGGCGCTGTAGCCCCACTGTTCGAGCAAGAACAGCACCTTGCGAATGGTATCGGCGTTGACCCCGTCGCCCTGGATGACCCGCACCCCTTGGAGCACCTTGTAGCCCTTCTGGTTCACGGTGGCGCCAAACTTGGCCTCGAGGGTCTGCACCGTGCGCAGCACCACAAAAGGCGGGTCGCCCGAGTCGGGCCGAATGACCACAGTGGCCCCCGACTGCTGGATGAGATCGCGCAGCTCCTCGCCGATAATCTGACCCACCGCGTGCTCGCGGTTGTAGGAGTCGATCACCATCGCCAAGAGCGCCCCCGGCTTGCCGTAGGTCTCGATCATCTGGCGGTAGGCCCGGGCCTCGCCCGCGCGGCCAAAGCTGGTCACGGTGCTGTGTTCCATGGCCGGAATGGAGTAGCCGGCCATCTCGGCCCCGTAGTAGTTGCGGGCATAGAGGAGGGCGGTGACGGTGTCGGTGCCCTGAAAGTTGACCAGGTGGGCCATGCCGCCCAGTCCGGCGCTCTCTAAGCTGCTCACCCCCCGCGCGCCGAAGTCGTGCAGCTTGAAGGGCAGTTCGGCCTCGGGGTCGTCGGCGGTTTTCTCCAGGTAGGCTTTGATGGTGTTGCGGATGTTCCAAGAGATCGTGCAGACCGTGGTGGGGTACCAAACCGCGCGCATCAGGGCGGTCTCGAGCCAGCCCGGCAGCCAGGGCACCTTGGGGTCGGTGCTCTCGATGATGACCAGGGGGTTGTGTACGGGCACCACCATCCCTTCCGGCACGGCCCGAATGCGCACCGGCAGCCGCCCCCCTAAGTCCTGGGCGATATAGCGCCAGCCCTCGTAGGGAAAGGGCAGGCCGTGGGCCAGGAAGACCTCCTGGGCCTCCTCCACGTCGCTCATGCTAACCCCTTTGCTCAGGTACTCGATCAGGAAGGCCTGCAGGCCGAAGAAACGCACAAAGTTGTAGTCGCCCCCCCGGCTCTCGATGTACCAGCTGGCGTAGGTCATGCCCTTGGGGAACTGGGCGAAGTGGCTGGCCTTGTAGCTGTCGGTGTTGAGGATTAGGTTGTGGGGGTTGAGGGTCTTCACAGAGGCTCCTTTCCTGGGGACAGCGCGGGCTGGTGCGGCGCACGCCCCAAAAACCAACAAATCTGCTGATAGTGATCCTCAAAGAAGCGATCCTGGTGGGGATCGAGCTCGGCCAGGGGTAGCCAGAAGGCCCTGGCTGCATCGTCCTGCCCCTCGACTGCTGGGGGCGGGGTATCGCCCAGGTCGAAGAAATGGCCCAGGCTAATCACCCGGCCGCGCAGGCTGCGACCGGGATAGTCGAAGGCCTGGGTGGCTTTGAGGTGCTGGGCCTCCAGCACCAAGCCGGTCTCCTCGCGCAACTCGCGCAAGGCCGATGCTAGCAGGGTTTCCCCGGCCTCCACATAACCTCCCGGCAGGGCCCAGGCCCCCCGGCCCAGGGTGCCGTTGCGCTCGACCAGCAGCACCTGCTCCTGGGCCAGCACCACCGCATCGGTGGCCACGTGCAGGATAGGGTAGGGGTAACGTGCCTCGAGGGCGCGGCAATGCTGGATGGTTTTCCATTCCTGTTGCAAGCGGCTGTAGGTTGGCGTGCGGGCAAACTGCTCCATAAACTGCCGCACCGCACCCGAAACCATGGCTTTCCACTCGCCGCTGCCGGCAAAGTAGCTATTGCGCACCTCGGTGGCGTTGAGCGGGCTCACCACGCCGCTGGGCTCAAAGGGCCAACCAGCGAAGCCGTGCAGGTAGTAGCTGCTTTCGTCCTTGTCGTAGCCGGTGATATGGACCAGGGCCCCCGGGCCGGCAAGGGCCTCCACCGCCGCCCGCACACTGCGGAACCAGCGGGGGTCGTCGTAGTAGTCGTCGGCGATGGGGACAAAGTGAAGCCTGCTAGCCTCGCCCAGGCTTGCTCGGATCATGGCCGCCCGTTCTGCGGCGCTGAAAGGGTTCTTGGCAGTGGGGTAGCAGAAGGCGCTACCCAGCACCACAATCAGCCGGTCGAAGCGGCTTAAGGCGCGGGTGATGGTCTCGAGGTGAGCCCGGTGGGGTGGCTGAAAGCGCCCGATGAACACTGCGGTTTTCATGTGGCCCTCCGGAAGCGGTAGAGTTCGGCGGGTCGGCCTAGGCCACGCTCGAGCGCGCCGGTGGCCTCGAGCATCCCCGAGGCCAGCATCTTGCGCCGAAAAGAGTCTTTGTTAAGCTTTTTTTGCAAGATGGTCTCGTGTACGGCCTGCAGCTGGCGCAGGGTGAAGCGTTCCGGGAGCAGCTCGAAGCCGATGGGGGTGTACAAGAGCTTTCCCCGGATACGCCTCAGGGCCACCCCCAGTATCTCGGCGTGGTCGAAGGCCAGGGAGTACTTTTTGTGCTTCACATCGAAAATTTCTACGCTACTTCCCCCTTCGGGTATGCGCAGCTTGAAAAGCATCACTTCGTCACCCAGCTCGCGGATATGGCTGGCCTCCACCAGCGCGTAGTAGGCCACGCTAATCACGCGCATCCGGGGGTCGCGCTTGGGCTCGCCAAAGGTGTAGAGCTGCTCCAAGTATACCGGATGCTTGTGGGGGCTTTCCCGCTCCATACCCACCATGCCCTCCAGCCCGGCCTTCTGCCGTAGCACGCGCGCGGCGGCCTCATCGAGCGACTCGTGCATTTGTACAAAACCGCCTGGCAGGCTCCAGTAGTTGAGGAAGGGGTGCTCTTTGCGCTTGACCAGCAGGGACTCTAAGTGCCCTTCACGCAGGGTTAGGATGACCACGTCCACCGTTACCGCAGGCCGGTCGGAGGGGTTGGAATCGTAGCTGTTCGGGTATGGCTGCTCTTCTTGGTTGAGTCGGTTCAAGCAGACCACCTACTTATATGCAAGTAACATATATCTATTATGCATATAAGTCAAGTGCGTTACTCGTATTGGCAAAATGTAACATCATACTGCAATTAATGTTCGATATTCTCGTGTCAAAATGCAACTTTACACCAAACATAGTGTTGATTTTTTCGAGTTTGTGGTAAGGTGTTGTTCCAGATGGTGTCGGGTGGCAAAGTCATTTAGATATAAAAAGCATCTAAATGCGCTTACACAACACCATCTTTAGGAGAACCTATGAACCACGACTTCGATGTTGTTTCGGCAGCCCGTAACTGGCGGTTTAAGGATGTGCGGCGGGTCTCCAGTGATATCGCTGGAGAAGTGTTTGCCAAAGATGTGCTAGATCTGGACGAGCTGCGGGAGCTGGTTTCCAAGCCGGTATGGAAATCGCTGCAGGCCACCATCGAGAAAGGGGCGCCCCTCGATCCCAGCATCGCCGACACCATCGCCCTAGCCATGAAGAAGTGGGCCCTAGAAAAAGGGGCCACTCATTTCACCCACTGGTTCCACCCCCTCACCGGCTACACTGCTGAAAAGCACGACAGCTTCTACACCCCGATTTCGAACGGCAAGGTCATCGCCTCATTTACGGGCAAGGAGCTTATTCAGGCCGAGCCCGACGCTTCTTCCTTCCCATCGGGTGGTCTGCGGGCCACCTTCGAAGCTCGAGGCTACACGGCCTGGGACCCCACTTCGCCGGCCTTCATCATGCGCCACTCCAACGGCGCAACCCTGTGCATTCCCACTGCCTTTGCCAGTTGGACTGGCGAGGCCCTCGACCTCAAAACCCCCTTGTTGCGTTCTATCGAGGCCCTCAACAAAAGCGCCCAGCGGGCGCTGAAGTACTTTGGAGTGGAGGCCAACAAGGTTTCTTCTACTTTGGGAGCTGAGCAAGAGTACTTCCTGATCGACGAAGAGTTTTACTACCGCCGTCCCGACCTGGTCATGACCGGGCGCACCCTGTTTGGGGCCAAGCCACCGCGCGGCCAGGAGCTCGAGGATCACTACTTCGGCTCCATCCCCGACCGGGTGCTTTCCTTCATGACCGATGTGGAAAACCAGCTCTATGCCCTGGGCATTCCGGTCAAAACCCGCCACAACGAGGTAGCCCCCAGCCAGTATGAAATCGCCCCCATCTTCGAGCCCTCCAACATCTCCGCCGATCACCAGCAGCTCATCATGCAGGTGCTCAAAAATACTGCCCGGCGCTACGGAATGGTGGCCTTGCTGCATGAGAAGCCCTTTGCCGGCATCAACGGCTCGGGCAAGCACTGCAACTGGAGCATAGGCACCGATACCGGCATCAACCTCTTGGAGCCCGGCGATACCCCCCACGACAACCTGCAGTTCCTGTTCTTCTGCACCGCGGTTATCAAGGCCGTGGATATGCACCAAGACCTGCTGCGCCTCAGCGTGGCCTCGGCCTCCAACGACCACCGCCTAGGGGCCAACGAGGCACCACCGGCCATCATCTCGATCTTCCTAGGCGACCAGCTGACCGATATCTTCGAGCGGCTGGCCAACGGTAAGGGGGGTTCGGGCAAAAAAGCCGGCGTGCTCGAGCTCGGCGTCCCGGTGCTGCCCCGCCTACCCAAACACGCTGGCGACCGCAACCGCACCTCGCCCTTCGCCTTTACCGGTAACAAGTTTGAGTTCCGTGCGGTGGGCAGTAGCCAGAGCATCTCCTTCCCCATCACGGTGCTCAACACCATCGTGGCCGACGCCATCGATGCTCTGATAGACGCGGTGGAGGCCAAGATGAAGAGGAAGGCCTCCTTTGAGCAGGCGGCTTTAGAGGCCATCAAGGAGGCCTATGCCCAACACAAGCGCATCATCTTCAACGGTGATAACTACTCGCCGGCTTGGCACAAAGAAGCGACCAAACGCGGGCTGTTGAACCTGCGCACGGCCGTGGATGCCATCGAGCGTTTTACCGATGAGAAGAACATCAAGCTGTTCACCCGCCTGGGGGTGCTCAACGAGCGCGAGATTCACGCCCGCCAGGAGATCATGTACGACATCTACTTCAAGCAGGTGAACATCGAGGGTGAGACCACCGAGTGGATTGCCCAGACCCAGATTTTGCCCGGTGCGCTGAGCTACCTGGCTGAACTCTCGGAGATCGAGGTCAAGTCCCGTGCGGTGGAACGCACCATTCAGCAGGTAGTCGAAGCCACCGATGCGCTCTCGGACGCCCTGGAGAAACTCAAGGCGCAAAACGCCGAGCTGGGTGGCGACGAGGTGCACGAGAAAGCCCACCATATGCGCGACAACGTGCTGCCCGCTATGGCCGAGGTGCGCAAGGCCGCCGATGCGCTCGAGCGCATTATGGCCGATAAGTACTGGCCTTTGCCCAGCTACCGCGAGATGCTCTTCGTCAAGTAGAACCCTGTTTTTGCCCCACCCCCGCGGCAGGGGGTGGTTTTTGCTGCAAGGCTATAATTGCGCTGAGGCTGCCAGGGAAAAAGACCTGGGAGGGGTGATGGGGCTAAGGTTTAGCGGGGTAATCTGGGAATGGCGCGGCCCCGCGCCGTACTACTTCGTGACCGTTCCCCATGAACAAAGCCAAGCCATCAAGCGCGCCGAGCGGTTTTTGACCTACGGCTGGGGCATGATTCCGGTGCAAGTCCGCATCGGCCAGACCGAGTGGAAGACCGCGCTATGGCCCAAGGACGGCCTGTACGTGCTTCCGCTTAAGGATGCGGTTCGACGGGCCGAGGGCCTCGAGGTGGGGCAGATCGTGCAGGTGTGGCTCGAGGTCGGTTATGTATATCTAACCCAAGTTGCTACCTACAAAACGCTGGCCAGCCGCCTGAAGTTGTGGGCAAAGATGAAGCCCCACACCTTGAGCACAAAGCCCTGGAGGGTGGTGGCATGAA
>Ga0308412_1001501_pt1 | contig 12764 bp, 8 predicted proteins | sample HotsprottomLayer_FD_202357 | JGI IMG/M metagenome (GOLD analysis project Ga0308412, IMG submission 202357) | Hot spring phototrophic mat microbial communities from Octopus Spring, Yellowstone National Park, Wyoming, United States -... | ecosystem: Environmental > Aquatic > Thermal springs > Hot...
GCTGCGCCGGCGATGCGCCCTTCCCACAACGCCGCGATCAGCGCTTGCTCGTCCACCACTGCCCCGCGCCCAATGTTGACGAAAAAGGCTCCCGGCTTCATGTGCGCCAGCGCGCCGGCATCGAGCATGTGTCGCGTCTCCGGCGTGAGCGGGGCCACCACTACGACGAAATCCGACTGCCTCAGCAGCGCTGGGAGCTGATCGCGCGAAACGAAGACGACGCCCTCGGCCTCATCGTTCTGCCGCCGCTCCGCCCCGACATTCCGGCGCATGGCAATCACGCGCATGCCGAACGCTTGCGCCAGCCGCGCGACCTCGCGGCCGATCCAGCCATAGCCTACCAGACCAAGCGTTGTCCCGCGCAGCTCCATCGGCATGAACGCCGCGCGATCATCGCTCCAGGCGCCAATCTGCATCATCCTGAAAGCCCGGGGCAGCTTGTGGGCCAGAGCCAGCATCATCATCAGGGTGTATTCGCCCATGTTGATCGCATGAATGCCCGCGCCGGTGGTGAGGATCACCTTGCCAGATGCGAAGAGCGGCGCGCCGACTGTCGTGTCCACGCCGGCCCAGTTCGCCTGCACCCATTTCAGCTTCGGCGCGGCTTCGCGCGAGGGCGGATCGCTATAAGCATAGTACACGTCGGCTTCGGCCAGGATGTCGGCCGGTATGTCGTTCGGTTGGGCTCGCGGAAATTGATGAAAGCGCGCGTTCGGCGCGGCTGCCATGAAGGACGCGATTGAAGCTTCGCCGAACGTGCCGGTCGAGACGATGGTGAGAGGTTGGTCCATGATTGGTTTGCACGGGAATGTCGCTGGCGTGACTCCCGGCTCCTGAGTTTACCTTCGGCGCAGCAGCGCGAACAACCCCAGCACGATCACGCTCGCCTGCGCGATCAGATAGACCGGGACGAGCCATTCCATGATCGGGATGTCCGTCTGGATGGCGACGAATTGTTGCGTGGCCCCATCCGGTGTCGGCGCCAGGATGACAGTGGTGGTGATCGGCGATTCACTTGAAAGAGCCTGTGGATCAGGGCTGGTGGTCGGCGGCACGACGACTATCACCGCTTGTGGCGCTTGCAAGGGCGCGGCCATCGCCGGCCTGGTTGTGGCCGTCGCTTCTGGGGCCAGGGTAACGACTACTGCCACTGGTCCTCCAGCCGCCATGGCGCTAGGCGCGACCGTCTCAATGGTTGGGGTGGGCGCTGGCGTCGCGGCCTCGGCCAGCTCCGGTGAGGGGGCTTCGCCACCGGGCGGGATGGGGCGAACGGTGTCGCGAGCATCGGGATCGTACTCGATGCTGTCGGTCGCGATGGTCGTGCGGCCGGCGCCGTCGCGCATCTCGACGTAGACGGTTTGCCGGCCGCGCTGGCGCGAGAGCGTAAACGGAATCAGCCGCTCCCACGGTTGCCATTCCGCGCCGACGAAGTCGGGGCGGTCGCTCAGGCGCACCTCAATCACCCGGCCGATGGCATTGGCGTCGCCGGCAGGCACGGCTTCTTCCTGCGTCAGCATCACCGCCACCTGTCGCTCGTTCGTCACCGGCGCATCATCATTGATGAAGACGGGCAGCAGATTGGGTTGCGAGCCAAATGTCAGCGTCCAATAGGTACGCAAGTTGTCGCGGGCGATGCCGACGCCCACCTCGCGCAGCTTTGGGTTGAGCACGATGCGCCGCTGGCCCTCGTCGCTCAGAAAGAAGTCGAGCGCTTCGTCGAAGGAGCCCTGTCCGGCGTAGATGCTCTCTGCCCATACCCGTTGCCGGGGCCATGCCGCGTAGCCCGCCGCTTCGATGCGCTGGCGCGTCGAGGAACCGTCGGAGCCGGTCTCGTCCACGAAGCCCTGGCTGGCCATGTCGTCGCTGTGGCGTTGGGCAGCGTTGTCCAGCAACGGATTCCAGGCTAAAAGGGCCAGGCCATTGCTGCGGCGCGCCTCGTTCAGTTTGGCCACCACCTCCAATTTGTCCTGCGATTGCCCCACGACGAGCCACGCATGGCCGACGCATGCGCAGATCAGAAGCAGCGCACACGTCCCCCGCAGCGCGAGCCATCTCAATCCGTCCACCCTTTTCGCCTCCATGCGCATGCATCTGAGATCACGGCGATTGCACCGCCACCGTGCCCAACGACACGGCGGTGCCGAGTTCGCGGTCGCCGCTGTAAGCGGGCAAACGCCGGCCGGTGGCGGGATCATACACGCCAGTCACGACGCGGTAGACGCCGGCCGGCAAATCGGCCGGCGCCACCATGGCATGAGCGTCGCGCAGCACCTCGCCGGGCTGCCAGCGCGTCATCGGCAAAAGCGCGTTCAACGGCAGCTTGTCGTTTTGGAATGCCGGCTGGCCATCCGCACCGACCACGTGAACGAACACCTTGTAGTCCATGCTCATCGGCTGCTGCGCTTCCCATTCCAGAATGGCGTAGAACCAGTCGCCGGCAGTGGCGCGTTTCGGCTGCCAATAACGCCGAAGCACGAGGCGGTCGCGGCCAGGCTCGCCGAATGTGATGTTGGCTTCCTGGAAAGAGGCGCGCGCGATCGGCCGGCGCTCGACCCGGTACAATGGCAGGCGAATCCGGGCAAAGTTGAACTCGCCGATCTCGTATCCGTTCGGCCACAACGTGGATTCGATGAATCTCTGCGGGTCTACCACGTCGTCCTGCCATAGCATCAGCCGCACGCGCTCCGGCTGCCGGTTGTTCAATGCGCCGATGACGGCTTCGTCGCTCTGCAGCACGCCGTGCAAACCGGGCGGCAGGGCGACGAGCAGCGATGCCCGTTCCGGCGGCCAGTAGTATGTCACGGCGAAATTGTCGCGCGACATCACGACGACGTCGCCCGGTTCGATGGCCTCGACAACATGTTGCACGGCACCGCGCGTGTCGTCGCGCCACAAAGCCGGGTCGGTGAAGTAAGCCATTAGCAAGGGCAGCCAGAGCGCGCCGATCAACAGGCAGGACGAAACGCGCAGGATGAGCGACGCACGGGCGACGAGCGATGACCGGTGAGCGACGGTGAGCGCGCCGGCCGCGCCAAACAACATGCAGACCGTCGGCACGACGTAGATCAGGTAGCGGGGATGAAACACCGAGCGATAGGGATAGACCAACCGCACGGCGATCGTCGCAGCCAGCAGGGGGCCGATGATCAGCGCGAGCATGAGCGCAAGTTCTCGCCAGCGGCGGTTGATCGCGAAGCCGGCCACGCCCAGCGCGCTCGCCCCTGCCACCAGCCGTGGCCATGCCGCGGGCAGCGGATGAGCCAACCCGCCGCTGGCCAGGCTGCGCACCCACTCCAGCAGCCGGCCGTCAATCGTGTTGAGCGGGAAGGAGAAGCCGTCGTCGTAGGCGAACCCGGTGGATGCGACCAGCAACCAGGGGATGAGAGAGGTGACGACGCAGACGGCGGCAATCAGAAATTGAAAATTGAGAATTGAAAATTGAAAAGGTTTGCCTTTCCAGGATGCGATCAGCACGACGAGGAAGTGGGCCGGCAGCAAGAAGATCGCGTAGTAATGGCTGTAGATCGCCAGCCCCAGCAGCGTCGCCGAAGCGACGAGGGAGCGCGTTGCGGGCCGGCGGCCCGATGGCTCGCTGCGATCTGGGTAATCGCCGGCGGCGTCGCGCAGCCATCGCCACAGCGCGTAGCTCGACGCCGTGCACAGCGTCGCCACCAGCGCGTACATGCGCGTCTCCTGGGCATACCACACCGCAAACGGGCAAACAGCATAGATGGCGCCGGCGATGAGCGAGGCTGCCGGTGCGACATTCCCCGCGCCACGCCAGGATGCGCCGGTGAACGCCATCACCAGCGCCACGGTGGCCGTGTCGGCCAGGGCGGAGATGAAACGCATGGCGAATTCCGACCGACCGGCCAGCGCAATCCACGCGTGCAGCAGCGCGTAATACAGCGGCGGGCTGCGGTCGCCGGCCGTGGTGAGCGCCATCTCGGCCAGCGGCATGCGCGCCAGATGCCACGACCAGCCCTCGTCGAACCACAGGCTTTGTGACCCCAGCGCCCACAGGCGGATGGCGAACGCGACGAGGACGATGAACCACGAAGGGGCGAAGACGCGCAGAAATTGATTCGTTCGGCTTCGCGCCTTCGTGTCTTCGCGGTGACGAGCGCTAATCAAACCCCAGCCCCCGTTCTTTCAAGCTGACGTAGCGGTTGTGGGCGATGATGATGTGGTCCAGCACTTCGATGTTCAGCAGCTTGCCGGCCTGGGCGAGCGCGCGGGTGACGGCGATATCCTCGGCCGACGGCGCCGGATCGCCAGAAGGATGGTTGTGCGCCACGATGATGGAGGCGCAGTTGCTGCGAATGGCTTCGCGGAAGATCTCGCCCACGCGCATGCTGGCGGCGTTCAGGCTGCCCCGGTAGATCATCGGCGTGCCCATCACGCGGTTGCGCGTGTCCAATAGCAAGGTGCGCACCTCTTCCTGCTCCAACAGGCCCATGGTCAGCATGAGCAATTGGGCTGCATCGGCCGGCGTCCTCACCTGTGGGCGCGCATCCTGTGTGCTGAGCGCCAGGCGCCTGCCCAGCTCCAGCGCGGCTTTGATCTCGATGGCTTTGACCGGGCCGATGCCATGTAGCTGTTGCAACTCGTCCAGGCTGGCGCGCGCCACGCCGCTCAGCCCGCCGAACTTCTGCAACACCTCCTCCGCCAGCCGCAGTGCGCTCACGCCTTCTGCGCCGCTGCGCAGGATGATGGCCAGTAGCTCGCGTTGCGACATGCCCGTTGCGCCGATGTCGCGGAAGCGCTCGCGCGGCCGTTCGCCCTCCGGGATATCGCTGATGCGCGTGCGATATTCCGGCCGACCACTTGCTTTGGTTGGCTCGGCGTCGTTCGACGGCAGCTTGGGAGCGGAGTGGGTCACGGTGTGGGCAGTATAATCGCCACTTGCTACGCGGAATTTATTCTCTGGATTACCGAGGGGCCTTTCGTGACCTCGTCACCCCTATCACCATGACCGAGAACATCAGCAGCCTGATCGTCGCGGCCGTTAGCCTGTGCGGGGCCATCGTCGTCGCCCTGCTCGCCGGCATGACGATCTGGACCTTCCGCGACATCCGCTCGCGCACGCGCGATCCCTTCGTGCAGATTCTCGCCACCGTGATGGTGGGGGTCATCCCAATCGCAGGCATTCTGGTGTATTTCATGCTGCGCCCACGCGAGACGCTCAGCGAGCAATACGTCCGCGCCCTGGAGGAGGAATCGCTGCTGGCGAGCATTGAGAATCAGGAGTTTTGCCCGACGTGCGGCCGGCGCGTGGATTCCGACATGCAGTTCTGCCCATCCTGTCACACCAAGCTGCGCAATGCCTGCCCGAATTGCGGCCGCGCCGTGCACCTCTCCTGGGACCTGTGCCCGTATTGCGGCCACACATTGACGCCGGAGATGCCGTCGGCTAAGGTGACCAGGCCGCAGACCAAGCGCGTGGGCGGCCCCAATCCGCAGCAGGTCATGGCTGCTACGCCTGCACAACCCCAACTCACCAAGCCCAGCATGCTGGGTCGGGTGAGCGAGGCCATCGGCGGCGTGGTGGACAGAGTGACGTCGCTCGCCTCGCGACCCGAGCCGAACGGTCAACCGGGTGGGGAAGTCGAACAACCGTCGCCGACCCTCCCCGCGAATGCTACGACCGGTAACGGCGCCTCGCCTCAGCCCAGGCCGGCCAGAAAGCCCGCGCCGAAGCGAGAAGAGCTGGAGTAATGCTGCTCCGGTTACTCCTTCACTTCCATCACCCGGATCACATTGGTGTGGCCGGAGCCGCTGCCCAGCGGCAGGCCTGCCGTCACCACGATCGCGTCGCCCGGCGACGCACATCCCAGCCATTGCGCCGCGTCGCACGCCGCCTCGAACAAGGTGTCCGCGTCCACCCTGCGCGTTTCGGTGATCACTGCCCTCACCCCCCACATCAACGCGCTATAGCGCTTGGTGCGTTCGTAGGGCGTCAGGCACACGATGGGCACGGCGGGGCGGTGCCGGGCGATCATGCGCGCCGTGAAGCCAGAGGCCGACGCGCATACGATGGCTTTCGCTCCGATTGTTTCGGCTATACGCACAGCGGCAGTGGTGATGGCGTCGGTCTTGTGGTCGGCGTCGGCATCGTCGTCTGCTAACGCGTCGCGCACTTCTGCCAGCAGCGCGCTCGGTCGGTAAATAATGCTTGCTTCGGCGCGCGCGGCAATGCGCGCCATGGCTTCCACTGCCTGGATGGGGAATTCGCCCACCGCGGTCTCGCCACTCAGCATGACCGCGTCGGTCCCGTCAAGCACGGCATTCGCCACGTCGCTGGCTTCGGCGCGCGTCGGCTGAGGCGACGTGATCATGCTTTGCAGCATCTGCGTGGCGGTGATCACCGGCTTGCCGGCGCGCAGACAGGTCAGAATGATGCGCTTCTGATAGAACGGCACCTCCTCCGGCGCGGCTTCCACGCCCAGGTCGCCGCGGGCCACCATGACCGCGTCGCTTGCGCGCACGATGGCCGGCAGGTCGTCCATCGCTTTGGGTCTCTCGATCTTGGCGACGATGAGTTGGTCGCCGCCGGAATCTTGAATGAGCCGGCGCAGTTCGTGCACGTCGTCGGCGCTGCGCACGAACGACATCGCCAAGGCATCCATCCGTTGCGCGATGGCAAACTGCACATCGTCGCGATCCTTCGGCGTCAGGGACGAGGTCGCGATCTTCAACCCCGGCACGCTCACCCCTTTATTCGAGGTGATCGTCCCGCCGCTAAGCACTTCGCATGCGATCGTAGTCTCGTCAATCCGCTGCGTCACGCGCAGCGAGATTGCGCCGTCGTCAATCAACATGCGCTGCCCCACCTGGATCGCAGCTAGCAGATCGGTGTGGGGCAGGGGGATAGCTTCGCTGTCGGGATGGTCGCTGAAGACGACCCGTTGATCCCGCCGCAGCTCGATGCCTTGTTTGGTCAGCTGGCCGATGCGAAACTTTGGGCCTTGCAGGTCGCCCATCAGGGCGATGGCGGCTCGCTCTTCCGCGGCGACCTGGCGGACCGTCGCAATGCGGCGCTCGTGATCGGCTCGACTGCCGTGCGAGAAGTTCAGCCGCGCCACGCTCATGCCGGCGCGGATCATGCCGCGCAAGACCTCTGCGCTTTCGCTTGCTGGACCGAGGGTGCAGACGATTTTGGTGCGCATGGCATTCTCCCGTTCCGCACGGCGCGGCAATCTCGTCCACGCCGCCACACCTATGCTTGGCACACAAGCAGCATACAAGCGATATGTATAATGCTTGTGAAGAGCCGCATGTCGCTCACTCAGCAGCGACTAATCTACTTGAGGTTGAATGCGGCTGGGATACTAGGTTTTGCCGGCAAGTTTGATTTTGGGATTGAATTCTCGCAAAAAGTGTGCCGGCACCTGAATTTGAGTTGAATATTTGTGATTGCTTTATATGGCCAGAAAGAAAGAAGCCACCGTTGCAGCGTCATTGGACGAGCCGGAAAGCGCTAAGACGACCAAAACGACGAACGCCAAATCCAACAAGTCGAAAGCTACCGAGACCAAATCCGCTCGCAGCTCATCCGCGCGCCGCAACGGCCGCGCGAGCAAAACTGCCGAAAGCCAGCCGGAAGCGAATAGCCTGACGACCACCTCGCTGTCCGATGGCTCCTGGAAGCGGGTGGACCTGCACATCCACACGCCCGCGTCGCACGATTACGAGGAGCCGGACAAGACTTACCTCGACATCCTGAAGCAGGCCGAACGACGCGGCCTCAGCATCATTGCCTTCACCGATCACAACACGGTGAACGGCTATCGCAACATGATGAACGAGATCGAGCACCTCGAATATCTCGAGAAGCTCGATCGCATTCGCCCCGACGAGCTGGCGCGCCTGAATGAATATCGCCGGCTGCTGAAGAAGATTCTGGTGTTGCCGGGATTCGAATTTACCGCCACGTTCGGGTTTCACATCCTCGGCATCTTCTCGCCCGACAAGCCTCTGCGCGACATCGAGCGCGTGTTGATGGATCTGCGCGTGCCGGGCCATGCGCTGGACAAGGGCCTGACCGAGGCCGGAGCCACCAGCGACGTGTTGCAGGCCTACGAAGCGATTGACGAAGCGGGGGGCATTGCCATCGCCGCGCACGCCAATTCGTCCAACGGCGTCTCGATGCGAGGGCTTAACCTGGGTGGACAAACGCGCATCGCCTTCACGCAAGATCCCCATCTGCACGCCATCGAATTCACCGACCTCGACCGAGGGCGTTATTCGAGCGCGCATTTGTTCACCGGCATCAAACCGGAATATCCGCGCCGCATGTTCGCCATTCAGGGCAGCGACGCGCACCGGCTGACCGCCTCGAAGGAGAATGCGAAGCGGCTGGGCGTGGGCGAGCGCGCGACGGAAATCCAGCTCGACGAGGTCAGCTTCGAAGCCTTGCGCAACGTGTTCCTCAGCCAAGACTTCGGCCGCGTGCGCCCGGTCTTCGACGTGCTGGATCTACCCGACGACCGGCTGGCGCAAGCGCGGACGAGCGGCGCTGGCGCGACGGTTGCCTTCCACCCCGCGTTGCCCAAGCGCGGCGACCGGTTCGAGGCAGTGTTGCGCGACGTCTGCGCCATGGCCAATGGCGACGGTGGCGACATTTTCATCGGGTGCGATGCGAAGGCCGGCAAGAAGGTCGCCGGCCTGGCCGATGCGCACGACGCGATGCAAAAGTTGGCCGCCGAGATAGAGAAACGCATCGCTCCGCGGCTGTTGGCGCCGGTCCAGGTACGAGCGGTGGATGGCGCCAACGTATTGCACGTGCAGGTCCCGCGCGGGGCAGACGCACCCTATGTGTTGGATGGTGGACAGTTCTTCGTGCGCCAGGATGCGGAGAGCCGGCCGGCGACGCGCGACGAGATCGTCGCCATCGCCCGACGTGGTTACGAGAAACCGCGACCGCCGGAGCAGCGCCCGTCGGCCCAACAGCCCGAGCGTCGTCCGCAACAACAGGGCCAGCAGCGCCCGCACCAGCAGGAACGCCGCCCCCACGAACAACGCAAGCCTCAACAACAGCAACCTCAGCAGCCGCAGCAACAAAAACAACGCCCTCCCCAGGGCCAACCCGCCAAGCCACAGCCGCCATCCTCGTCCGCGCAGCGCAGTCAGCGTGACAGATCCAAGCCCGAACCGAGGCCGGCACCGGCCGGCCCGCCCCAACCGGCTTCTACTCGATCTGAAGAAGCTCCGCCTGTGGTGATCGCAGCTCAGCCGCCCTCGGAGAATGGCGCCGCGGCCCTGCCGGGCACACCCAAGACCGGCGTACAGGTGCTGGCTATGGAAGAGCGCAACGGCGGGGTGTACTTCACGGTGCGCGACCTGCGCAACAACTCGGTCATCCGCAACGTGACGATGAAGAGCGCCCGCGACCTGTGGCACTATGCCATCACGCAGTTTGCCGACCATCCCAGCGGGCCGGAGGAGATCGAATGGCGCGGCGATCGGGCGGTGTTGGCGCGCGAGATGCGGGCAGGCAAGATGCGCTCCGACCTGGCCGTTCGCGACGCCGGCGGCAAAGTGACCGTGTTCTACGGCGTCACCGACGACGGCCTCGACGAACGCTGGCGAGAGTTGATCGCGGAGTTCAGCGCTAACCGCAGCACCGCCGACGAACCGCCGGCGCAGGCAACGGCTGAGATGGACGGCGACGCGTCGGCGGAGATAGAGAGCATCCAACCCTCGTAGGGCGGGATGCAAAGCGCAACCCCTGCAGGGTGCGCCCTCGCCGGTCGCGCGTCTGCGGGCCGCCGATGCGCTCAAATATGCCGCAAGCGCTTCGCGCTGATCACGCCGGTGTTCAGGCCGATCAGGTTCTGGCCGCCTTGAAACCGCGCATGCTCCAGCTTGACGCAGCGGTCCATCACCACGTCCAGCCCGGCTTCGAGCGCGCGTTGCGCTGCCGCCTCGTTGACGATGCCGAGCTGCATCCATACCACCTTCGCACCGATGGCGATGGCTTCCTCGACGATGGGCGGCACTTCCTTCGGATTGCGGAAGATGTCCACGATCTCGATGGTGTGTTCTTTGGCTGCCTCGCTGAGCGAGGGGTAGCACTTGCGGCCGAGGATCTCAGTCTCGCGGGGGTTGATCGGGATGATGTCGTAGCCCTCGGCCAGCATGTACACCGCAGCGAAGTGGCTGGGCCGGAAGGGGTTGCCGCTCAGCCCAACCATGGCGATGTGCTTGTACTTGTTCAGCAACTCGAACGCCTCGGCGGATGTCTGGATCAGTTTGGCCATGTTTGGTCACCGCTGGTCGGTTGGAATTTCACTGACGAACCGGGATCTGGCAGGCCAGGGGATTGGCGTGGCCGTTGGACGAGAACAAGCGCGGGCGCGGCGCTGCGGTCTGTGATTTAGCCAATGCCTGATCGAGATCCCAGATCAGATCGTCCACGTCCTCCAGCCCGACCGAAAGGCGAATCATGTCGGGCGTGATGCCGGCCGCCAGCTGTTCGTCTTCGCTGAGTTGGGCGTGGGTGGTGCTGGCCGGATGGATGACCAGCGACTTGGCATCGCCGACGTTGGCCAGGTGGCTGAAGAGTTCCAGGCTCTCGATGAACGTGCGCGCGGCGTCGAAGCCGGAGCCCGACGGCGGCGCTTTGATGCCGAAGGTGAACACCGCGCCTGCGCCCTTGGGCAGGTATTTCTGCGCCAGCGCGTGGTGTGGGCTGGTGGGCAGCGACGGATAGTTCACCCACGCCACGGCCGAATGCTGCGCCAGATGCTCGGCCACGGCCAGCGCATTCTTCACGTGCTCGCGCATGCGCACACCGAGCGTCTCCAACCCCTGCAAAAACAGAAAGGCGTTGAACGGGCTGAGCGCCGGGCCCATGTCGCGCAACGACTCGACGCGCGCCTTCATGATGAAGGCGAAGTCGCCAAACGTCTCCCAGAAGCGCACGCCGTGGTAGCCTTTGCTCGGTTCGGTCAGCCCAGGGAACTTGCCGTTGCCCCAGTCGAACTTGCCGCTGTCTACGATCACGCCCCCAATGCTGGTTCCGTGCCCGCCGATGAACTTGGTCGCGCTGTGCACGACGATGTCTGCGCCCCACTCGATCGGCCGGCACAGGTATGGCGTGGCGAAGGTGTTGTCCACCATCAACGGCAGGCCATGCTCATGCGCAATCTTCGCCACGGCTTCGATGTCCAACACGTTGATGAGCGGGTTGCCGATGGTCTCGCCGTAGAGCACCTTGGTGCGCGGAGTAATGGCCCGACGGAAGTTCTCCGGGTCGGAAGGGTCCACGAAAGTGGTGTGGATGCCCATCTTGCGCAGGCTGATGTCGAATTGGGTGTACGTCCCGCCGTAGAGCGTGTTGGCCGCCACGATCTCGTCGCCTTGCTCGAGCAAGGTGAACAATGCGATGAACTGGGCCGCCTGGCCGCTGCCCGTCGCCAACGCGCCGCGGCCGCCCTCCAGTGCCGCCATGCGCTCCTCGAAGGCGGCAGTCGTCGGGTTCATGATGCGGGTGTAGATGTTGCCGAAGCGCTGCAGGGCGAACAGCGCCGCGGCATGGTCAGTGTCGTCGAAGACGTAGCTGGTGGTCTGGTAGATCGGCATGGCGCGCGCGCCGGTAGTCGGGTCGGGCCGTTGTCCTGCGTGCAGGGCCAGGGTGTTGAAGCCAAAGGTTCGGTCTGCCATAGTCGTTGCTCGGTGCGATTGTACTGCCAATGGGAGGCCAGTCGCCGGGAGGCGGCGTGCGCGGCGTTGCGCGTTGCGGACGATCGGTGCTGTATTGGCCCACGGCGGGGGCTGGCGTCTCATCGCCAGGCCCGGCGCAGGACAGCTCTCCTTGTGTGTGGTTGCGCTGTATCGGTGCATGGGGCTTCGATCCGATCGGCAAGTCATCAACCAGGCCGGTCTGCCCTCTCTACCAGGTCTCGCCTCGCCACTTGCAGGGTGCTTTCCGGCCAGGTGCGCGGTATCGTATTTGAGGTGGAACTGGCGCAAGCGCTGTTCCGGGAACTGTTGGCGTGCGAAACCGTGAAGAAGGTGGTGGCCTGATCGTATACTAAACCCAGACGTTGATGGTCGTCTCGCGCTGTTGCTGGAAACGCGAGCGGAGGAGGACTATGACCACGTTCACGCGGGAAAGTGTGCTCGACCTCGCCCAGCCGCGGGGCGGTTGGTGTGTTTCGATTTACATGCCGACCCATCGCGCTGCATCGGAGACGCTCAATGATCAGATCACGTTGAAGAACTTGTTGGATGCGGCCAGCGATGAGCTGGCGGATTTGATGGCCGCTGAGAACGACGAGCGGACGAACGCTCACATGCCTCGCGCGGCATCCCCCGCCGCGCGCCGGCGGAACAAGCATGAACTCGCAGCCAGGTCGTTCGTGCAACCGGCGCTCGATGCAGCGGCGAGCCCCAACTTCTGGAATGGCCGCCAGGACGGCCTGGCGTTATTCATCGGCGCGGGCGTCTTCAGCCACCGATGGTTGCCCTATCCGACCGAATCGCTGGCCGTGGTGAGCAAACGCCCTCACATCACGCCGCTCGTGCCGCTGCTGACGGATGACGTGCACTTCTTCGTGTTGGCGTTGAGCCAGAACGAAGTGCGGTTGTTGGAGGGCAATCGCAGCGGCTTGGCCGAGGTGGACGTGCCGGGTATGCCGCGCAACCTCGCGGATGCGCTGCGCGCGGAAGAGCCGGAGAAACAGCGCCAGGTTCGCTCGGCGGGCATCGGCTCTGGCGGGACGCCGCTCGGCATCCGTTACGGACACCGCGAGGACGAG
>Ga0308412_1001505_pt1 | contig 12741 bp, 10 predicted proteins | sample HotsprottomLayer_FD_202357 | JGI IMG/M metagenome (GOLD analysis project Ga0308412, IMG submission 202357) | Hot spring phototrophic mat microbial communities from Octopus Spring, Yellowstone National Park, Wyoming, United States -... | ecosystem: Environmental > Aquatic > Thermal springs > Hot...
TCTGCTTCCCACGGATATCACTGGGGTCTCGGTGTTCAATCCAAAAACTACGGAATTCGAGTTTCGTCCGGGGCCTGTTTTTACCCAGGTTCTCCTTGTGGACGAAATTAATCGTGCTACTCCTCGAACTCAGTCTGCCCTCCTGGAAGCGATGGCTGAGGGACGGGTTACTGCAGATGGAATCACCTATCCCCTGCCCCGGCCATTCTTAGTAATTGCCACGCAAAACCCCATCGATCACGAGGGAACTTTTCCCCTGCCGGAAGCTCAGCTCGACCGATTCCTCATGCGGTTCAGCCTCGGTTATCCTTCAGCCGAAGAAGAGCTCCGCATGCTGGAATTGCAGGAGCGATCGCACCCTATCGAAGACGTAGGCCCGGTTGTATCTCCAGAAGAACTCGTGGCCGCCCAAACGGCAATCCGAACAGTTTACGTGGACGAAAAGGTTCGCCGCTATATTGTGGAGATTGTGCAGGCCACCCGACAGTGCAACGAACTAAGCCTCGGAGCAAGCCCTCGGGGAACGATTGCCCTATTCCGAGCTTCTCAGGCAGTGGCAGCCACTGCAGGTCGCCAATTTGTTCTTCCTGACGATGTCAAACGGGTGGCTGGCCCAATCTTGAATCACCGACTGATCGTTCGGCCGGAAAGCAGACTGCGAAAACGCACGGCTACAGCCATCCTCGAGGAAATCCTGGCCCAAGTGCCGGTGCCAGTTTTGGGACCGACATCCAGCCGGTGAGAACGTTCTTCCCTACCCAAACGGGCCTCTTAGCTCGCTTCTTTGGCTGGTTTCCACCCTTCCCACATTTGGGTCCTTAGTTACTAAGAAGCCCTGCACCAAGAAATACTCCGGTCTGTAACCGTGGCCCAAAACCCACGGCAGGTCTTGGCTTGCCCAGCATAAGAACGGGCTATCCCTATGAAGAACCCTTCTCCAGCCAAAGTGCTGGGGAAAACGGACCCTCTATTGCGGCAAAATTGTTGGGGAACGGGGAATGGACCTTACCTAAGGAAACGAAGTATCTCCAGCCTTCCGGTGATCTCCGCCAGTTCCTCGAAGCAACCTCAAGTGCGGAAAGGCTCAGATTTTCGCCCTGAGGAGTCCGCAAAAATGAGCTAAGTTTACTAATGAACCCTTTGCATGAGGTCCCGGGATAGCCGGTGGAGCTCAAGCGGGAAAAAGCAGGTTCCTGATTTCCGGTTTTTTCGATTTTCGGTCTTGCTCCTGAATTGGGCACCCCCCGAGGAGTTTGTTGTTGCTATTTTCGCCCGGCGTAAAGTGGGCGCGAAACTGACTGTAATCACGAATTTAGTCGTGATGGGCAAATTCATTTGCTCAGTGACAATGCCGCGGTAAATTGCGGTCGATCTCCGTCATTCCGAGGGATAGATCTCCACTCACCGAATTGTTGCTATCTTGGCCATCAATCACAGTATTTGTAACTAGGTCCATTAAGTAATGATTTCCTGACGAGGAGCGGCGTCCTACTTGCTAGAGGTTCCTAGGGGTCATTCCCGAGGTCGCTGTATTACCTGATATTGGACGGACGGTATATCACTTCTGGCATATGCCGAAACTTCTTCGGAACCGTTTATCCCGGTGTGCGTGGGCAGCAATTCCGGGGCAACGCAACACGATCAGACCAATGCTAGCGTTCAACCAAGTTTTGAACATTCGCACAGTAGTGAAAGAAAACCAAAAGTTCATCGGGGATACCTTGTATAACTTGCGGTATGTTAATCCATTACATCTTGGAATGTTAGGTGCAACTTGCGATTTTAGAAGATTGGTTTTCCCGCCAGCCTGCCGTTGGTCTTGCACTGTGGGGTGAAGCGATAGAGGCCGCTTTAGACGATCAACTTGATGGAGCAAGGCAAGATGGTAGCACAGCAGGGCAACGGCTCTGGAGCCTCCGCTCCTCCCCCCTCAGCCTCTCAACCGACATCTGCAATTGGGGGGACAGGTGGTCTGGCACACCCTGTGGGGCTTGTGGGATTTTTGACAGCCGTGGTGGGGCTCGAGTTCGGAGCTGTCTGGTTTCTCCTATCCCGCCACTCGCCGGGTGAACTGGCTTCGGCCTCGGCACCGGCTGGGGCAAGCACAAACAGTGTCGCCACCATGGAAGTCATCCCCAACCCGCCCCTTCTGAACGGCGATAACCCCACCTCAGATGGAGTTGAGGTAGATCTGGGCGAATTTACCATCAGCTCTTACCGGCTCTCCAGCGGCACTACGCTCCGGCTAGATTTCCACCTTTATGGGATTGTCAACCAGAAGCTCGAAGAAAAGTTCAAACAAATTTGGCCCAGGCATGTTCATCGATTTAGGGAAACTGTCATCACCACAATCCGGGGGGCTCCCCCGTCCGAGTTAGCCGATCCAAGTTTGGCCTTGATTAAAAGGCAGATTTTAGAGAAAAGTAACCGGTTGTTCGCTAAAGAATTTCTCCAGGGACTCGTCGTGAGCGACTTTTCATTGGTCGAACAATAAGTAGCACCTACTTACTAAGCGAAGAGGGATTCCCCTAGGAATGGGGGGTTTAAGGCGGATTGGAGTCGCTAAGATTCGAGCGGCTGGTTTACCAATGCGATCGCTGTCTTGCGATCTCTCGCGGCACAGACTGGTTGCAGAAGTCATCACAACGGGCGAGACTCCCGGAAAACGCAAGGTGCGTCAAAAGAGCTTTTCAGGTCCGGCAAGCAAAGACCCAATCACCCCCCGTGGACCAGATAGGCGGGGAAGCTTGTAGGACTCCATAAGGAGTCAAAGGGAATCCCAGCTTTTGGGACTACCGTGCCCGACATCTGATTGGTAGCTTCTCTCAGCCTTGAAAGTTATTTGAAAGGTCGACCAACGATGCACGGTGCAGGGCCGAAGAAAGCAGTTTTACGAGCTTAGACCGGTCCCAGAGCTGCGGCACCGCTAACCAACGGCGGGCCGATCCCCACACTCCCCACAGCCAACTTGCGTAGAGACTGGAAAAAGGCAGGGATGCCCATGAGCGAAGGCGAACCACTTTTGCGTCAGGAAGACCTAGACGCCCTATTTCAGACAGCGGCTGGTTCTCCCGAAGCCAACGCGACACCGACCCCCGCCGCTCCGATGGAGCCAGAGCAAACGATCTCACGCCCCGGTGCTTCTCTGGGGAGCAGATCTCAGCAGTCTCCCAATCCAGCTGGGTCCGCCCGTTCCTCTCCTCCAGTGGTTGGTTTGGAAACGGACGACACCGGTCGACTTCTCCGACAGGCCGAAATCGATAAGCTGCTTGAACAAGCGGGAGCTTCGCGCCCCAAGAAATCTCCTCCTACTACAAAGGCGACCCCACCGCCCCCGCCCGAGGATTCCCTATCCCCCAAGGACATCGAGTACCTTCTCGAACAAGCCGAGAAAGCCCTCCGCTCGGTGGAGGAGCCTACGGCCATTAGCGAACTGCCTCCAGGGGTTAGGCCCTTCCAGTTCGAGCAGTTTGGGTCACCATCTTCCTCGGCGGAAGCAGCAACCCTCGACCTGGTTAGCGAGGTGGAATTGGAGGTCCGAATCGAGCTTGGGCAAGCACGAATGCACCTGGAAGATGTCCTCAAATTGCGGAAAGGATCGGTGGTCACTCTGGATAAGCTCGCCGGGGATCCTGTGGATATTTACGTCAATGGACGCTTGATAGCTAGAGGCGAGGTTTTAGTACTCAACGACAATTTCTGTGTGCGGGTCATCGAACTCGTCGCTCCCAAATGAGATCCTGAAAATTCGGCCGCGTCCCAAAAGCCATCCAACTTGATGAGAGCGGTAAAACGAAGCATTTGCGATTTAACCATCCGGAAACTTTCGGGAGTACCTGATCTTTTGGGGGCGGAGCCAAACACAGCGGTCAAGGGGCAAAAGTGAGCTGGCAGGAAGTCTATGAGAAGCTCCAATCTGGCACTGATTCAACTCGTAGCAGTGGCACTGAGCACCTGGACGGCGTGCTTGGCCGCCAACGCCACGGGGCAGGGAATCGATACCCCCCGATCCACGCGCGCACTATCACCCGAAGCGGCTTCCCGATGCCAGACCTACGGCCACATGATCTCCTCAGAGCCATTACCATTTTCGCAACTGGTGGTCACAGGGGGAACGCGGCCTGGACTCCTAGAGATTCGCTACGAGGTCCTCTCCCTTTTCCAGCCCCTCAGCACGCGGGAAACCTTTGTCAAGGCGGAGTTCCCGATGTCCACCTCCCACAGTCCCCCGGATGCTGCAAGAAAGCCGCATTCCTCGTTCAACTCTGCAACAACCGATCACTCCGTGAATGTTTCGGAAAGGCCCGGTAGACAAAATCCGGTTTCAGGAGTGCTCCAGGCAACCTATTTAACGGAGACCACTGCAAGCGAAAACGAACCGCGAAGAAGCCTGAGACAGGAACTCCCGCGGGAAAACCCGGCGAATACCCCGGTCTTGTACACTAAACAGGACGGTCAAGATCTGCCAAATCCCTACGTTCCAGGTTACCCAGAAAGCGCGCGACATCCAAGTCTCTCCACACCGGCCGACGTCAAGCTAATCTCGGACAACCCTCGATCGCAGCCGTCGCTTGGTTCCACGGAGACGGACTCTGCTACACGCGCAAAAGGGGATACTCCCGCGAATAGTATCACACCTATTGCGAACGATCCTAACCCTAGCCAAGAAGGAGAAAGACGAGGCGACCGGCAACCGGAGCCTACCCCCACCACAAAACCAACAACGGAAACATCGCGAACGCCAATTGAACTGCCACCAAGTCAGCGCGCTTCTGCAGGTGCAGATCCTGCCAGTCCCTCTGGGGGACCAATTCCGGCACCTCCTCAACATTCGTCACCACTGCCCAGCTCGGCAGTGATTCTCATGCTCGGTTTAATTCTCTTGTTGCTCGCCTTGATAGGCTGGATAGCAGGAAAAAAAACCAAATTACCGTTTGGGCTCCTATCGGCGGAAGTATTCGAGATTTTGGGACGAGCCCCCATCACCCCTCGATTCTCGGTACAACTCATTCGGTGCGGAGATCGACTCCTTCTTGTTGCCATCACTCCCGACACGATCAGCACCCTTTCGGAAATAACCGACCCAGAAGAAGTAACACGCTTGCTGGCTTTGTGTCGCGGCACCAACCCCAAGGGAATTTCGGAGAGCTTTCGTCAGATTTTTGAGCAAATGACAAGAAGCAAAAATTTGCCCAGTTAAAAAGCGATCCAAGCAACTCTCGGAAAATAGGAGCAGTTAACACCGCGTACAGAGAAAAATCTTAAGGACCACGCAAATCCGAGCATTAAGTCGCGGACCTGCCCGCGGGTCAGGGGAAAAGTTAGTGGGAAACGACCAATCGATGCAGTCCCAACGAGTCCGGCAAGGGTCTCCCGACTTTCCGTCCTCGTAAGAGTCCGCGCGCGGACACGACTCCGAAACCGTTCTCTATAACCTCCCGATGCAACACTATGGTACAACTCTTATGTGAAAAAGGTAAGAAAATATCGGGCTCTTGCGCCTCGGAATGTTCGATTTTGCCCTTGTAATGCGCGCTTTTGAAATTAGCGCGCATTCTACCACGCCTAATCCAAGAAAAACCTGATTATTTCGCGAAATGAAGTCCATGGAAGGGAATAGACTTCGGAGCAAGCGACACCTACTTGAGGGGATTCTCCCGGTCGTCTTGCTCGCTTTGGCGGCGGGCAGCTCCGTCTACGGTCAAGAAGCTTTCAACACGCGTCAGAGCCTTCAAGTCGTCGGCCCATCTCAGGAGCTGCTTGTGCCCCTTGTTCGCCCGGAAGGACTGGCTGCCTCCCTCCAGATCCTCATTGCTCTCACTGTCCTCACACTTGTACCTGCTATTATCTTGATGACCACAAGTTTCGTGCGGATTCTCGTTGTTCTTGCACTTCTTCGGCAGGCTTTAGGGACACAACAACTCCCACCGTCTCAAGTGATCACCGCTCTTGCGTTCTTCATCACCGTGGCCATTATGACTCCGGTATGGCAGGAAACTTACCAACAGGCAATTCGGCCATACACCGAGCAAAAAATCACTCTGGAAGAAGCATGGGAAAAAGGTACTTCTCCCACGCGGCGGTTTATGAGCCTGCAAATCGAGCGCGCAGGCAACGCGGAAGATGTATGGCTTTTCCTCCGGTATGCCAATCTGAGAACCACCCCAACTACCTACGAGGAGGTGCCCCTGCAAGCATTGATCCCTGCATTTATGCTGAGCGAGCTAAAGACCGCCTTCCTAATTGGATTCCAGATCTACCTACCTTTTCTTATAATTGACATGGTAACTGCGGCTGTGCTCTTATCTCTGGGAATGTTCATGGTGCCTCCTGCAATCATCTCTTTACCCTTCAAATTGGCCCTATTTGTCCTTTTGGACGGCTGGCATCTTGTGGTGGGAATGCTTTTGGAAAGTTTCGGCCCGTTTTCGTAGACAGACCGCTACCTAAACTTTACAGAGAGTTAAGACGAGCTTTCTTTTTAATCGCGACGCCTAATAGCACCGCAACACCTTATAGCCGAGAAGCAAAAATATTCATAATGATCGGGGACCGTTCGCCACCCATGTGTTCTAAGAGTTCCGAGTAATAAAATCGCGCGCAAATACTGCTAAGAGGAAAAGACACAAGGCGAGGACCCTCTCATGGACGTAGCCCAGGCGGTTGATTTAGCCAGAGAGGCTCTTTGGATATCTTTTCTGGTCGCTGCTCCGATCTTGGGGACAGGGATCCTCGTGGGGCTTGTTATCAGCTTTCTCCAAGCCCTGACCCAGATCCAGGATCAGGCGATCGCGTTCGTGCCCAAGCTCTTGGCCGTCGGTCTTTCGTTTGCAGTGACACTTCCTTGGGTTCTTAGCGTTCTCCTAGAGTATTCGGAGCGGCTGCTTGGGCACTTTCCGGGAGCACACTGAGATCGGACTTCTTAGGGCTTAGGCCGCAGGTTCCTGGATCCAACTTGCTCCGCACAGATATTCGCTCGGACCGAAGCGTTTATACCGAAGCGACCGTTATGGAATGGTTGAAACTTTTCCCTCCGGACCGAATCTGGATATTCGCCCTGGTCCTTGCCCGGGTGAGCGGACTTGTGACCTCCGCTCCCCTATTTTCCTCGGTTCATGTTCCGGTTCGGTTTCGGGCACTTCTCGCACTGGCTTTAGGGGGACTAATTTTTCCTACTCAGTGGGATACTCCTATCCCACCTGCTGATGATCTTGCAATCCTCGCACTTCTTATCGGGACCGAGTGGCTCATTGGGCTAAGCTTGGGACTTGCGATTGCGATAATCTTCAGCGGTATCCAAATGGCAGGAGAGGTCATGAGCCGCACCGCAGGACTCATGCTCGCGGATCTCTTCGATCCGCAAACCGGGCACGAGAACACGATGGTCTCTCAGTTCCTTGGGATTTTAGCTTCCCTCCTTTTCTTTCTCACGGGCGCGCACAGGCTCCTGGTCGATGCCCTCCTTCAGACATTCTCCGAAGTACCCCTGGGGCAAATGGTTGTTCAAAATAATCTTTATGCCACGCTGGGAATAATTTGTACAGAAAGTTTTGGTTTTGCTCTTCGTGTGGCTGCCCCTACGGTGGTTATTCTCTTGGTAGCTACTCTAATCCTGGGTTTTGCAGCCCGAACGTTACCCCAGCTGAACATCCTTGCGGTAGGATTGGGGCTCAACGTACTCGTGCTTTTCTTCGGTCTCATGCTAACGATGGCCGGGATCGCTTGGATGTTCTGCGAGGAACTAGAAAACTGGTCTGGGGCTATACTCGAAGGATCTATGCTGGAATTCAAATTTCCCTGAAAAATCCTGGAACCAAAGTTAATCGCCACGCAAATTCGTCTATGAGTGCGGGGATACAGCCAGCTTGTTGTGCTCCGCCTTTTCGCGAGACAAAGGGGAATCGACAAAGACCACCTCCTATGCGTGTCTACTCCAACCTGTGATAGCAATGGCCCGTAATTTCGGAAACCTAAACCTAACATGCCCGGACTGTACTTAGCCTTCCACCATTTGTTTTGGATAGAAAGAAGGTGCAAAGGCGTGGTCCTGGTTACCCGCCGGAAGTCAAAGTGCTTGCTTCTTTGTGGCACCTAATCCGGGACAACACCAATGCACTCAATCTGATCCGGAGTACTGCTGAAGGCATTAATTCGCGCGGAGTTAAAATTCGCGTTTGCTCCTACCGTCTCCGAGAAGTCGCATCAAGTTCTAGCTGCTTAAATACTACCCCGAGCCACGTGTTTATAAAGTGATTCTGTAAAGCCCCATGCCGGAGCAATTCGGGGAAAAATCGCAGGAACCTACGCCGCATCGGCGTCAGAAAGCTCGAGAAGAGGGCCATGTAGCGCGCAGCCACGAGCTTACCTCGGCCGTCATCCTCGTAGGAGCACTTGTCGCATTAGCCGTTCTTGGAGCACCGCTCTACGCATGGCTTACGGAGTTAATAATCACACACCTTAGAGAACCCCTTTTGTTTCAAGCTGATCGAGGTACATTCACGAATCTGGGTCGACGGCTCCTCGGGGAATTGTTCACCTTTCTTTTCCCGATTTTCGTTCTGGCTCTTGGCGTTGGTATTGCCACAGATATTGCCCAAATGGGACTCCTATTCGTACCCAGTCGCCTCGCGTTCCAACTCTCCCGGATCGATCCGGTTCAAGGATTCCGGCGAATTTACTCCTGGTCCGGCGTGATTCGTCTAGCCCTTGGTATGGTAAAAGTTGCTGCGGTGCTCTGTGTGGCCGTGGCCGTGGTTTGGACAGAACATCAGGTCCTGCTCAGCCTCTGTGCGTGGGATATACCGGAAGGTATTCGCTATGCCTGGGAGTTCCTGTATCGACTGAGCGTCTATACCGCAATTGCTATTCTGGTCTTGGGAATAGCCGACTATGGCCTGCAACGCTGGCGGTACGAATTGGACCTTCGAATGACCCCGCAAGAGGTTCGCGAAGAACTCAAGCACTTCGAAGGAGACCCCCAAATCCTGGCCCGGCGGCGTGCGGTACAACGCCAACTCGTGCTTCACCGGATTTCGGCAGCGGTTCCCAAAGCAGACGTCGTCATCACCAACCCCACCGAGTACGCGGTTGCCCTCAAGTATGACCCAGAGACGATGATTGCCCCGGTAGTGGTGGCCAAAGGAGCCGGATTATTGGCGGAGAGGATCCGAAATCTCGCTCGGCAACACGGAATTCCCATTGTAGAGCGGAAGGAATTAGCGCAGGCTTTGTATCGAGAAGTCGAGATCAATCGGCCCATTCCGCGCGACAAATACGCGGCCGTAGCAGAAGTTCTCGCTTACGTGTATCAACTCAAGGGCAAAACACTACCGCGCGCCGCTGCATGAAGATTTTCTGCTTCCCCGCATCAAAAGCCGCCGCTAGAGCCCGGGGGATGTTGAGAGAGCTGATTGACCTATTACCGAGCCACTTATCCCGGTCTAATTCCTCAAACCTTGCGCGCCTCAACAATCTTTGCTTTTTGCTCGGGAAAATTATGCCTCCGGATCAATCTTGGGATAGCCGTAGCCAGCGGCAAACCAGCCCCAAGCCTCGTGCACTCTTTTGCGAATTTCCGGAGCCAAGACGAACTGATTGGGCTTGTAGTCCTTTCGGGATTCCAAGAACTTCTCGACAGCAGGCTTTGCGGTCTCGAAAGATCCTAGATCCAATTCCCGATAAATTCGCTCCAATTCTCTCAGAGGGTCCGCCACCAGAGTCTCGAAGCGAACCTCCGCCAATTGTCCAGGACCAAGAAGCGTCCTGTCCCGGTCGAATGCTCGATAAAGCCGATTGAATGTGTGCAAAACGTGCTCGTCAAGTCCGAGATATGTAGGCCGCTGAAGCCCTTGGTCGCGATAAAGGCACCGCCATAAGTTCATCGTAGATGCAAATACAGTAAGAGGCTCCCGATAGATGTGAACGAACTTGGCTTCCGGAAACAATTCTAAGAGCACGCGAATTCGTCCTAAGTGAGCGGGGGATTTCAGCACAAGCCTCTTTCCCGAAGCATAGGTGACACTTTGAAGGAAATGAAGCAATTTTTTCTTCCATCTTTCGATCTGTGGACGAGTAAGTCCCTCCATGTCCAAATATTCTTGATCTTGAGGGCGATGATTCGAAAAGGCAATCGTCCAGTACGGGGAAGGGGCCCCTAAGTTGCAGAGAGCAAATTCATCCTCTTGGGGGTTTTCGAGGCTGAAAGGCATGTCATCTTGCGGCCGTTGCTGGGGTGCAAGCTTTTCTACCAACCGGCCCAACCAACTGCGTGAAAGTAGGAAATGGCTCGGTGCAAAACACTGGTACGAGGTGGGAGATGTGTGCCGAGGATCGGCCACAAGAAGTTCATGCAGGAAGGTGGTCCCCGTCCGCCAATGTCCCACGACAAAGATCGGATGCGGGTCGACTCTTGTTCGCCGGATTCGCCGACCGTAAACCAACCTCTGAAGAAATCCAAGCGGGGAATTGACAAAGATCGCTAACAACGTGATCACCAATGCCATGGGAATCCGGCTGGGGGCGATCCGAAAGCGGTTCCGCCACAAAAGCCGCAGCCAGGCCGACAGGATGATGCCCGACCAAATCCGGGGCATCCAGGGTTTGTTCTGAGCTCCCCCGACTCGTTTGGCCATTACCCCAGGCAGTGGATTGGCCCCAGCGGCACCGGTCCTATCCGCTGATTCTGCCACGGAACATTCCAAAGGTATCCGCAAAGGCGAGCCCATAACGACGGCTAACTCCTTTCGTCACACGCCAGCTTGGCTGGCACCCCGTCTGTCATACTGCGAGAGACTCGAGCTAAATTTCTTGTGCTTGAAAACTCGGATTTTCGCAATCGGTTTGCCTCTTCCGTACCAGAAAACCCCTGGGGAGAACTTTGTTCTCTTAAGGAATGCATTATCCATTCTGCAAAATGGGGTGCCAAGAACCACGGGGAGAGTAACCCTAGTTGGGGGCAAGACCACTCTGAGGGCGGGGAACAGCAACCATGGCGATTTGGAAAGGCGGGCCCATACAGCAAAAGCATCGGCAATTGTCGGTCAGGAGATAAACTTTAATGATTTGAGAATTTGCTGAGAGGAGCCCGGGGCTGGAGGTACCCCCCGAAATCAACTTTGACGGCACGGTTCCTCCGAGAGGCCAACAGTTTACGGGAGGACAGATTGACCAAATGAGGAAAAAATCTCGTGACAAACACTCGCAGGTTAAACCGCTCCACCATCGCGAAAGATTGAGGGACAAGTGGAAGCTACCTTTTTATACCCCCAATCACCGCAAGCCTGAAAAGCTAAAACCGAGGCTTTTTGCTATTGTGCGTTCGATGTGGTTTACGTTGCTGGTGTTAAGGCATTCTCCGGGGCTTTAGCACAGGTATCTGAGGGGCTCCACATTAAATTTCCCCAAACACACAACCTGATTCATAAGCGAAAAAGCTTCAGGTAGGGACCTGGGAGTCCAAAGAACAGCCGGGGCGGCAAAGACATCCGACCAATCCAACCTGCCGCTATGCCAAAGAAACCTTATCGAACTTATCAGCTGCCTCCTGTATGAAAAAGAAATAAAAAATCAGCGGAAGGCACCCGACATGCAAGGAGTAGTGCCCTGGGAAAATTATTAATGGAGATACTCACTCCCCCGGGCCCCACAAGTAGGTCCTTTCGCAATTACGCCAGATAATTTTCCAACCGGCGATCTTGACACGAGCGACCGGCAGACTGGATCGGGTGCACCTCAGTTGTTCCACGAGCAAGGAACGAGTGTTCGGCGGCACCGATTGCAAATTCACAGCTTTTGCAATAGCTCTTCGGCGATCTTGACTCGCTGGTTCGGATTGGTCCGGATATTATTCAAGCCCTGTTCCAAAATCGCTCCTTTCTGAGGATCTGCTTTCTTGGCTTCTTCGATTATTTGAGGAAATTCCTCAACCTCGCTGCCAAGAGGCTGACCCTGAGCATATTGCTTCAACAGCAGCTTTGCCCGCTCCACACCAGTAGGCATCGGTACTTCAACTTGTTTCACCTGGGGAGTGCCACTCCCGCCGCAACCGATGACGAAAATTCCGGCGAACGAAACTACGGCCAAAGCCACTACAGCTGTGAATAGCGTTCTCATTGCTTGCTCCTCATGTAGCGTCCATCATAAGCCATTGTAAGAAAGGAAAGAAGCAGTTTGCCCACTACCCAATCTGGGTGAGAACGATAAAAAAGATGGAAGCCTCAGGGGTCCAAACGGCTAAAACCCCGAAACCGCCTGGCCGTCATCGACCGCTCCCAATCGCTGGTAGGTCAGCAGATCCACTGTACTGCTGATGAACCGGACAGAGCCATCCCCAAGAGCGGCATTGACCCCGCCGGGATGCCAGCTTCGCGCCGGGATAACGCCCCAGCTCCAGTCATGAGCACCGCCGGGGCAGCAATTTCCTCCAGCCGACGGATACTGCCAGTTAGGCGGGGCGGCCGTATTAAACAAAGACTGGGCATGGGCGTACCAAGCCCACAGCGACCCGTTATTACTGCGGTGCCCTTGCGGGCTGTTCAACGCCGCTTGGCCTATAGCAGTTAGTTCCGCCTGAGTTGGCCAATACTTATCGGCCACGGCATTGAAAACGCCATCCCCCGCATAGAAAACGTCGTTCGGAAAAGTGGCTCTGCCATCGTTACCGTCACCGGAAATAATCTCCGAAGCCATGATCGTATTAGAGAGGCCATCCCGAACGTCAGACATGCGACGTTCCCTAGCAAT
>Ga0308412_1001509_pt1 | contig 12727 bp, 10 predicted proteins | sample HotsprottomLayer_FD_202357 | JGI IMG/M metagenome (GOLD analysis project Ga0308412, IMG submission 202357) | Hot spring phototrophic mat microbial communities from Octopus Spring, Yellowstone National Park, Wyoming, United States -... | ecosystem: Environmental > Aquatic > Thermal springs > Hot...
ACGAACGGCCGGGCGGACCGGCTCAAGAGCGGGGTGATCGACAATCCCACGAAGACCAAGTGGTTCGATACGACCGCCTTCCGGCCGGCGGCGGCCTTTACGGTTCCGACTGACAGCCTGAGCCAGCCGGATCTGCGCACCCCGTGGCGATACGCCTGGAACTGGGCCTTCTTCAAGAACAATCCGATCGGCGAACGCTACAACGTGCAGTTCCGCGCCGAGTTCTTCAATATCTTCAATCAGCCGCAGTTCGACGTTCGCGGCGCGGCTACCGACGTAACCAATCCGCTGTTCGGCCAGATCATCGAAGGCGGCGGGCAGCGCAACATCCAGTTCGGCATTCGCGTGGTCTTCTAAAGCCGAGGCGGCCGGCGGGGAGTCAAGCCCCGCCGGCCAGATGCTCATAGGCCTCGGCGGTCTCCAGGCGCGGGTCCTCCAGCGCGCCGCCGAGGGTGAATTGGTACAGGCTTTGCCAGCTACTGTCGCGGATGCCGGCGAGCTCGTGCAAAGCGTCATCAAAGAAGCAGCCGATGCCGGTGGCTCGAATGCCCTCGGCTTCCGCTTCCAGGTAGAGAACCTGGCCGATCAGGCCTGCCTCCCAGAACAGGCGCCGATACATCGGGGCGCCGGCCGAAGCAAGCGCCCCTTCCAGATCGGCCAGCATCGCAGCGGCAAAGACGCCGTCGGAGGCGATCTCCTGGTGGCAGGCGATGGTTCGCGCCGCGCTTCGGACATCACCCGGCCGGAGCAGATAAAGCGGCAGCGGCTCCGGGCAACCGTCCGGGCGGCGCCAGAGGAAATCCGGCCGCAGGGAGCGGCGCAGCCCTTCCTCATGGGTTGGATCGCGCACCAACGCATAGAGGCCTCTTTGGAGGCCGTCGACGCGGTGAACGAAGAGCAGAAGCGACAGCCAGGACCTCCAGGGCAGGACCTCGAACGGCGTGGGCGTGGCGGCCGGGAGGATGCGCAGAAGCATACGGAAAAAGGCGTCGCGATGAATTCGCGTCGTCGCATCCATCGCGACGGCGCTGCGCCGCTGCCGAATGAGCCGCCAGGCCGCAAGACGGCGATCGCCCAGGCTGAGTGCGTCGCCCGTCGGCGGCCGTGCCGGATGTAGCAGACCCGGGCTCTCGGTCGCTTCCTCCACCTCATCGATCACCGGCCAGTGATGGTGAGAAGGGCTGAGGCGATTGGGCTCGCCGCACCAAGGCGAGCCGCCGAGCGTCGCGGGATCACAGCGCGAGGCGGGGGATCGGCCGCGCGGCGTCAGCGCCAATAAACATCCGGCGCGCTCGGCTTCGATGCCCCGCTGCCGGTCGATGCCGAGCAGCGCCGCAAGACTTCGCGTGCTTACCGAGTCGTCCAGGCGCGCCGTCCAGCCGAGACCGGCGGCAGCTAGCGCGACGGCGCCGACGGCGTGGCCGAGATCGAGCTCGGAATAGCGAAAGGCACGCTCGCCGTACTTCCAGGCCTCGCGCCAGTGAATCGAGGTCAGACCGATAAGTACCAGCTCCGTGTCGGGCCAGTTGCGCAGTGTGCGCAACTGTTCGAGCCCGTGTATCTGGGGCGCGTAATGGTAGACGGCGGCTGCCTGCGCCAGGCCCGGCGCCGGAGGCGCAACCAGATAGGCTTCGGTGGGATGAAGGTTGCCGCTTGAAGGGTTGACGCGCAGCGACCAGCGCGCGAGCACGCGCCCGCTTCGGTCGCGGATCCGCTTCCAGGCCGAGAGCGCCAGGCTGTAGTAAAACAGCCGGCTCACCCACTCCGCATCGAGCGGCCGCGGCGGCCCGGGCGCCTCAAACAGCGCGTCGTAGCTCGGTCCGGCTTCCTCGGCAGGAAGCCGCAGACGGAGAACTCGGGCGCTTTCGTAGCGCCGGAATGGATCCGGTTGATTGGCCCAATCCAGATAGCCGAGCGAGCGGGCGTAGCGCTCCAGATGATGTTTCGTGCGCTCGTGATAGGCGCGGACGGCGGCAATTCTAGCGTCGCTCAATCCGCTTCAGGGTTCGATCCGGGTACCGAGAACTTCGAGGAACTTCTTGAGCCACGCCGGGTGCGCCGGCCAGGCCGGGGCGGTCACGAGCGTTCCGTCGACATGGGCCTGGTCGATCGGAATGTCGGCGTAGCGGCCGCCGGCGCGCTCGAGATCGGGCGCCACGGCCGGATAGCAACTGCACGTTCGGCCCTCGACCACGCCCGCCGCAGCCAGCACCTGGATGCCGTGGCAGATGGCCGCAATGGGCTTGCCCGCTCCGGCGAAATGGCGGACGATCTCCAGCACCCGGGGATTCAACCGGATGTATTCGGGCGCTCGGCCGCCGGGAATCACCAGCGCGTCGTAGGCGGCGGGAGCGATCTCATCGAAGGTGGCGTTGAGCGTAAAGTCGTGCCCCCGCTTCTCACTGTACGTCTGATCCCCCTCGAAGTCATGGACGGCGGTCCGCACCTTTTCGCCCGCCTTCTTGTCGGGGCAGACGGCATGCACGGTGTGACCGACGGAGAGCAGCGCCTGAAACGGCACCATCACTTCGTAGTCCTCGACGTAATCGCCGACCAGCATCAAGATCTTCTTCGCAGCCATGTCGCACTAACCTCCTCGCGAGAGAGCGTAGCTCGGCTCGTTGCCGGGTTTCCACTTGATGTTGCAGCCAAGACTCGGCTTCTGCACGGAGGGCGCCGGCCGCCCTTCGAGCACAGCGTCGATGGCAGCCCTCAGATCGCGCCCGGTGACCGGGATGCCGTTGCCGGGCCGGCTGTCATCAAGCTGGCCTCGGTAAACCAGCTTCCGGTTTTCATCGAAGACATAGAAGTCCGGCGTGCAGGCGGCCGCATAGGCCTTGGCCGTCTCTTGGGACTCGTCGTAGCAGAAGGGGAAATTGAAGCCGAGCTCCTCGGCCATCCGCTTCAGGCCCGGCGGCGCATCCATCGGATAGGCCGCGGCGTCGTTGGAGGAGATCGCCACGATTCCCACGGACTTGGCGGCGTAGTCGCGGCCCAGCCGGGCGAGCTCCTCCTGCACATGAACCACGTAAGGGCAGTGCCGGCAGATGAACATCACCACCAGAGCTTTCTTTCCGGCGAAGCTGTCCAGCGAAATCGTCTTGCCGGTCACCACGTCCGGCAATTGAAAGTCAGGCGCCGGCGCTCCCAACTCGAGCATCATCGTCGACGGAGTAGCTGCCATCGATTCCTCCTGGCAAAGATCGAGCCGCACCCTGCGGGGCGCGGCCGCGGACTGGACCCTACCATTGTGCCTCACTGCGTTCGGCGGAGCAGCGGCGGCGGCCTGCTACCGTAGAAAGCATCCGCATGATGATCGTTCTGCTCGTGCGCGCCATGCGACCCCGGCAGTGGGTAAAAAACGCCTTCGTGCTGGCGCCGCTCGTGTTCGGCCGCCGGCTGACCGATCCGGCCGCCGTGGCCGACGGATTGCTTGCCATGGCGGCTTTTTGCCTCTTGGCCGGCGCCTTATACATCGTCAACGACTGGATCGACGCGCCGCGCGATCGCCTGCATCCGCAGAAACGCCGCCGCCCGATTGCCTCCGGCGCGCTGCCTGTTCCAACCGCTCTGGCCGGAGCTGCTGCGGCGGCGTTGCTCGCTCTCGGGATCTCGTTCCGGCTTGGCGCCGAGTTCCTGCTCGTCGCGGGCGCCTACGCCGGTCTCACGCTGCTTTACAGCATGTTCCTCAAGACGGTCGTGATCGTCGATGTGATGGCGATCGCGGCCGGCTTCGTGCTGCGCGTCCTCGGCGGGGCGGTGGCTATCGGCGTCGAAGCCTCCCACTGGCTGCTGATCTGCGCGTTCGTGCTGGCGCTGTTCCTCGGTTTCGCCAAACGGCGGCAGGAGCTGTTGCAGGCAAACGACGGCGCCCCCGCCCAGCGGCAGGTGCTGGGCGAATACTCCGTGGGCCTGCTCGAGCAGGTCAAACTGGTCCTCATGGGCACTGCGGTCGTCTGTTACATGTTCTATGCCGTGGCGCCCGAGACCGTCGCGCGCTTCGGCACCGACAAGCTGCTTTACGGCACGGTGTTCGTCTTCTACGGCCTGATGCGTTATTTATTGCTTCTGGGCCGGCCGGGAGCCGGAGAAAACCCCGGAGACGTGGTGTTTCGCGACCGGCCGCTCACCGTCGCCGTCGCCGGCTGGGTGCTTTACAACACTGCGGTGATTTACGGCGGCGCGATGCGCGAGCTGCTGCGGAACTGGTGGGAGAGCCTGCGCTGAAGCGCCTGGCGCTGCGGCGGTTCGGGTAGGATTGAGAGAGCTCGATTCTCCTCGAAATGACCCGCGCGCAATGAGCAACCCGGTAGCGCCAGTTGGACAGACGGCGACACCCGGCCTGCGTGCGACCGCCGTCCGACTGTTTCTGACCTGCTGGATCGTCTATACGCTTCACTTCGCCTCGAATACCGTTCGCGAGATCTACCTGGCGCTGGCGATCGGCGATCACTTCTCGTTCCGCGTCGACGAATACCAAGGCCTGCACCCGGACCTGTTTGAAAAGCCGGGCTACGGCTGGCATATCAACTCCAATCCCGGCGTCTCGATGGTGGCGGCCGTTCCTTACGCGCTGCTTCGCCCGGCCATCGACGCCGTTGTCCGGCGGGTGAACCAGGCCAGGGCGTCTTCCGGCGTGCGCGAGCCCCCGGTTTATGAATCGCCGTGGCCGATGGCTCGCGAATTCTATGCCGAAGCGTGGCGGCGCGGCTTGGATGTCAAGTTCGGCTTGGCCGCTTTCGTCATGCAGAGCCTGGCGATGGCGCCGAGTTCGGCGGGGGGCGTGGTGTTGATGTTTCTCCTGCTGGCGCGACTGTTCGGCTCGACAACGACGGCGCTTTGGCTCGCTCTGCTCTACGGCTTCGCCACCCCGGTTTTCTTCCGCACCGGTTACCTGAACCACAACCTAATGCTCGGACACTTTGTCTTTTTCGGGCTGCTGCTCGTGTGGAACCCGACGGGTATGTTTTCCTGGAGCCTGCGCAGGCGCATTTTCCTCTCCGGGGCAACGGGTGGCGCGGCGGTACTGTTCGATTACTCCGGCGTGGTGTTCCTTCTCGGGCTGTCCCTTTACGCCCTCCTGCGGCGCGAGCCGGGCGTCAAAGAGGCGCCGGTGCGCACTGCCCTCTGGTACGCGCTCGGCGCCGCCGGGCCGATTCTGCTGTTGTGGTTCTATCAGTGGCGCAGTTTTGGCCACCCTTTCTACCCGGCCCAGCACTGGATGCCGCCGGTGGCCTGGAAAGATCAGGGCTATCACGGCATGGGGGCGCCGCAATTGGATCTGTTTCTCGCGCTGGGCTTCGACTACCGGTTCGGACTCTTCCTCTCCGGGCCGCTCTTTTTGTTCGCGCTGGCGGGACCCTGGTTCAACCGCCGCGGCCGCCCGCTGCTTGCCGGGCGAGAGATGGCCGTCCTGGCCGGCCTCTCGCTCGGCTTGTGGCTGTTCTCGAGCGGCATTCACTATACGCGCCTCCAGTTCAACACCGGCATCCGCTACCTGGCGCCGGCCTTCCCGCTGCTGTTCGTGCTGGCCGCTCCGGCGCTGGCCCGCCTGCCGCGGTGGATCCTTTATTTCTGCTCGGTGGCGGCGCTCGCTCATTCGTGGTGTCTGGCCATGTACCGCGACGTCGAGCGCGGCCTCGGGCTCGCCGAGCCTCTGGTGCGCGTCCTGACCGGGGGCTTTCAACTGCCCGCCCTGACCGTGCTCTCCCGCATGAAGGGCGCCTATGGCGACTATTTCGCCGAGGGCGTCTCGCCCTTGCCGCTGTTCGCCCTGGCGGCCGCCGCGATCTACGGTATCTGGAGGTGGGGGCCAGGCGCGCCGCCGCTCGATGAGGTCGGCGAAGGCCCACGCGCCGAGCTCTCCCGGAGCGGCCGACAGAGGCTTTGCTAGGATAAGCAGTAACCTGTTGCGCATCGGGATTCACACCTCCATTCAGGGATCGATTGACAAAGCGGCGGTGCGGGCGGCGGAGCTGGGCGCCAACACCTTCCAGATCTTTTCGGCCAGCCCGCGCATGTGGCGCGCCCGCATGCCCTCGGCCGAGGAGATCGCGCGACTGCGCGCCGCCAGAGAACGTTATGATCTCAACCCGCTGGTGGTACACGACAACTATCTGATCAACCTGGCGGCGGCCGATGCCGGACTCAGGCGGCGCTCGGTGGCGGCTTTTCGCGGGGAGCTGGAACGTGCGGCGGCGATCGGCGCCGAATACCTGGTGGCGCACCCCGGCAGCTCGGCGGGCCAATCCGTGGAGGAGGCGATCGAGCGGGCGGCGGAATCGATCGCCGAGGCGGCACGCGGCCTGGCGCTCGACGGGGTTGTGCTGCTGCTTGAAAACACCGCCGGCTCGGGCGCCGCGCTCGGCAGCCGGTTCGAGGAGCTGGCCGAGATCCGCCGCCGCGCCGCCTCCCGGGTGGAGCTTGAGATCGGCTACTGCCTGGACACGGCCCACTGCCTGGCCGCCGGCTACGACGTGGCCACTGCGAGCGGGCTCAAGAAGACTCTCGAGGAGGCCGACCGGCTGCTCGGGCTCGAACGCGTCCATGTCATTCACAGCAACGACTCGAGGGCGCCGCTCGGCTCGCGCGTCGACCGCCACGCCCACATCGGCCAAGGCCACATCGGCGCCGACGGCTTCCGCCGCATTCTGTCGCATCCGCGCCTGCGGACGAAGCCGTTCATTCTCGAGACGCCGGTCAAAGAGGAGGGTGATGACCGGCGCAACATCGACATGCTCAAACAACTATGCCGGAGAAGGTCTACGACCACCAGACGATCGAGTTGAAATGGCAGCAGCGATTCGACGGTGCTGATCATTTCCGGGCCCAGGAGGATTCGTCCAAGCCCAAATACTACGTGCTCGAGATGCTGCCCTATCCGAGCGGCACGCTGCATGTCGGGCACATCCGCAACTACACCATCGGCGACGCGCTGGCTCGTTACAAGTGGATGCGCGGCTACAACGTCCTGCATCCGATGGGCTGGGATTCCTTCGGGCTGCCGGCCGAGAATGCCGCCATCGCCAACAATCGCCATCCGCGCGACTGGACGCTGGACAACATCGCGTATATGAAGCAGCAGCATCGCCGCTACGGCTTCAGCTACGACTGGTCGCGCGAGATCTCCACCTGCGAGCCCGAATACTACCGCTGGAACCAATGGTTCTTTCTGAAGATGTTCGAGCGAGGCCTGGCCTACCGCAAGGAGGCGCTGGTGAACTGGTGCCCGGAGTGCGCCACGGTGCTCGCCAACGAGCAGGTGGTGGGCGGCTGCTGCTGGCGGCACGAGTCCACCCCGGTCGAGCAGCGTGCCCTCGAGCAGTGGTTCTTGCGCATCACCGCCTATGCCGAGGAGCTGCTCCGCGACATCCACCAGCTCGAAGGCGGCTGGCCGGAGCGCGTCCTCACGATGCAGCGCAACTGGATCGGGCGGTCCGAAGGCACGGAGGTCGACTTTGCGCTGGTCGGCTCCGACGCCAAGATTCGCATCTTCACCACGCGCGTCGACACGATCTTCGGCGCCACCTGCGTCATTTTGGCGCCCGAGCATCCGCTCGCGGCCGAGCTGGCCGACGAGGAGCAGAGGGCCGTCATCAAGCACATGATCGATAGCCGCGCCAGGCAAGACCCCGGCGAGATGGACAAGGAGGGTTTCTTCACCGGGCGCTTCGCCGTCAATCCGTACAACGGCGAAGCGCTGCCCATCTGGGTCGCCAACTTCGTGCTGATGACCTACGGCACGGGCGCCATCATGTCCGTGCCGGCTCATGATCAGCGCGACTTCGAATTTTCGAAAAAGTACGGCCTCCCCATTCGGCCGGTCATTCGCCCCACAGGCGGCACGCTGGCCGAGGCGGATTCTATGGAAGCGGCCTTCGTGGATGACGGCGTGTGCGAGAACTCCGGGGAATTCTCCGGACTGACGAGCGCCGAGGCGCGCGGCCGAATGACCGAGAAGGCCGAACGGGAGGGTTTCGGAAAACGGGCGGTCACCTATCGCATCAAGGACTGGGGCATCTCGCGCCAGCGCTACTGGGGCACGCCCATTCCTGTGATCCACTGCCCGGGCTGCGGCATCGTTCCCGTGCCGGAAACCGAGCTGCCGGTTAAGCTCCCGCTCAACGTGACCATCACCGGCCGCGGTCGCTCCCCGCTCGAGCAGGTGCCGGGGTTCGTCAACGTGCAGTGCTATCGTTGCGGCGGAGCTGCGCGGCGGGAGACCGACACGATGGACACCTTCGTCGACTCCTCCTGGTACTTCTACCGCTACTGCGACCCGCACAACGACCGGGCGCCCTTCGATCCGGACAAGATCGCCTACTGGTTTCCCATCGACCAGTACATCGGCGGCGTCGAACACGCCATCCTGCACTTGATCTACTCGCGCTTCTTCACCAAAGTGATGCGCGACCTCGGCTTGGTGCGCAACGATGAGCCTGCGGCGCGCCTGTTCACGCAGGGCATGGTGATCAAGGACGGCGCCAAGATGTCGAAATCCAAGGGCAACGTCGTGAGCGCCGACGAGCTGGCGGAAAAGTACGGCACCGACACCGGCCGCTTGTTTGCGCTTTTTGCCGCGCCGCCGGAGAAGGACTTGGACTGGCAGGATGCGGGCGTTGAGGGCATGTACCGCTTCCTCGGGCGGCTTTACCGCTTCGTCACGAGAAATGCGGACGCCGGGCGCCGGCAAGGCGGGCCGCCGGGCGCGGCCGATCGCCTCGTTCTGCGCAAGCTCCATCAGACGATCCGAAAGATCACCGACGATTTCGAGACGCGCTGGCATTTCAACACTTCGATTGCCGCCATCATGGAGCTGGTCAACGAACTCACGGCGCACGAGGCGGACATCTCCGCCGGTGTGATGGCTCAGGTTCTGGAGAGGCTGGTCTTGCTGCTCGGGCCGTTTGCGCCCTATCTGGCCGAGGAGTTGTGGGAAGAGCTAGGCCGCACCGGGCCAGTCTTCCGCCAGGCCTGGCCGACCTTCGATCCGGAGCTTGCCCGCGAGGAGGACATCGAGATCGTCATTCAGATCAACGGCAAAGTACGCAGCCGCCTGCTGGTGCCGAACGGAACCGCGGCCGAGGAGCTCGAGGCGCGGGCCCTGGCCGATGCCCGCGTGCGTCAGCTTACCGACGGCCGCCAGGTTGTGCGCATCGTCGTCGTCCCGGACAAGCTGGTCAATATTGTCGTGCGTTAATCAAGCCGGGCCTGCCCCTCTCGCAGGATCTCCTCGACCGGCCGATCGGTGTTGATGGTCTCAAGCACGACCTGATCAATCACGTGCGCCACGCGCGCCCAGTCCGAGCGCCGAGGCAGGGTGCGCGCATAGCGGTGCACCTCTTCCAGGCGCCGGTAATAGGGCACGCTGCGGTTGATCTCCTCGTCGCGCCAGGTGGACTTGCGGCAGCCGATCCCGCCTTCGCGCGTGAGCACGAGGTCGCTTTCCCGACTCACCGCAAACCGCAGGAATTCCCACGCGACATCTTTGTGGGGACTGCCGGCGGCGATTCCATAGAGCCAGTAGCAATTCAGCGATACGAGCGGTGCGCCGGGCGCGTGCGGGACCGGGGCGATATCCACCTTGCCCTTCACCTTCGATTCGGCGATGAACTCGCACATGGCGGCGAAACCGAACCAGTTCACCATCAGCGCCACCTCGCCCGCGGCGAAGGCGAGGCCGGATTTGACCGAATCGAACTCCCGGCAGCGTGGGTGCACGGCCGAGGCGTCCTTGAGCAGGGAGCGGTAAAACTCCATGCCGCGGCGCGCGCCCGGGCTGTCGAGCACGACGCGGTCGGCCTCGTCCGCCAGCTCGCCGCCGTGCGTCCAGGTCTGAAGTGCGAAGTCGTAGACGGTATTGTGGCCGTCGGGATAGGCGGCAAAGACGGTGCCGTAGAGGTTCCGCTCGGGCCGGTGGAAGAAGCGCGCCGCATCGACGAACTCCTCCCAGGTCTCGGGCACGCGGAGCTCGCGCCCGTAGCGGGAGCGAAACGCTCGCTGCTCGACGGGATCTTCAAACAGGTCGCGCCGCCAGATGAGCATCTCCGGCCCGTCGTGATAAGGCAGGCCGATGATCGCATCCCCGAAATCCTGCAAGCCGAGCAAAGAAGGCGCCCAGCCGTCGGGGTAGTCCTCCGGCGGGTTGCGCTCGAGGTACGGTTTGAGGTTCTCGAGCGCCCCTGTCTCGTAGGCCTCGGCCAGCCAGTCGGTGATGATCTGCGTGACGTCCCAGTCGCCGTTTTTGAGTCCCCCGCTTTCAAACAGGGCCTGATGGAGCGGCTCGAGGTCCATCGGTACGAACTCCAGGCGCAGGCCCGGGGCATGTCGTTGCTCGAAAGCGGCCCAGATCTTCTGGACAGCCGACTCGAACGGTCCGAACTTCCGAACCGCGATTCGAAAGGTCTCAGCTCTCCTCATCGGTATCCTTCCAGGTTGAACTCCTCGATGATGGCGGCGGTGTGCTCGCCGACGGCGGGGGAGCCGCGGTCGGAGTAGAGCCGCTCGCCGTCAATGCGGATGGGGCAGCCGAGCGTGCGGTAGGCGAAGCCGCTCGAGCGCCGCACGCTCTGGACCATGCCCAGCCGCTCAAAGGCCTCATGAGCGAGCAGGCGGGGCCAGTCGAGCACTTCGGCGCACCAGATGTCGGCGGGCTCGAGCACGGCCAGCCATTCCTCGGTATCCCGGCTCTTGAGATGCTCGGCGAGCACGCGCTTGATCTCGTCGCGGCGGTCGAACCAGTCTCGCGGCTCCGTGTAAGCCTCAAGCGGCGGACAACCGAGCAGACGGCCGAGCAGGGGCACTTGGCCCATCGCCAGCGCGAGCCATCCGTCGCGCGTTCGATAGATGCCGTAGGGCGCCGCCAAGTAGGCGTGCGCATTCGAGACCGCGCTGCGGCGAGCCGGCTCGCCGCCGTCCTGAAAGAAGGTCGTCAGCACTTCGAATTGCAGATCAAGGGTCGATTCGAGCAGGCTCACTTGGACGCGCCCGCCCGCTCCGCTCACGCTGCGCCGCACCAGACAGGCCAGAATCCCGTGGGTGAGGTGGGCGCCGCTTAAGATGTCGGCGATGGCCAGGCCCATCGGCACCGGCGGATCGCCGTCGTTGCCGCTCAGCCACATCAGGCCGGAGAGAGCCTGCGCCAAGAGATCCTGGCCCGGCTTGGCGCGCCACGGGCCTTCGGCGCCGTAGCCGGAGATCTCGCCGTAGACCACAGCCGGATTGAGGCGCCGCACGCTTTCGTAGTCGAAGCCGAACCGTTCGATGACGCCTGGTCGGAAGTTGTGTATGACGACGTCGGCGTGCCGAATCAGGCGCCGGAGGCGCTCGGCATCGCGGGGGTCCTTGAGGTCGGCCGCGAAGCTCTCTTTGTTCCGGTTGATGGCATGAAAGACCGTGGACTCACCGTCGAGGACGACGTTGGAGACATAGAGCTGGCGGCAGATGTCGCCCGTGCCGGGCCGCTCGATCTTGATGACGCGCGCGCCGAGATCGGCCAGCCGCAGGCTTGCCGAAGGGGCTGAGAGAAACTGCCCGAAGTCGAGCACCAGGATGCCTTCAAGCGGCCTCACTTTTTCTCCGCCTGGTCCTGCCACAGCTCGGGGTGGCGATATTTCACCGTCTGGAGGTGCTCGCAGTAGAGCACCAGCTCACCCGGCACCTTGAACACCTCGTAGCTCACGCGCACAAGCCCCATTTCGCGCGATCTCGGTCGCTTCTCCAGGTTCGTCCGTATGGTGTAGATCGTGTCGCCGATGAAGACCGGCCGAATGAAGCGGAGCCGATCATACCCGTAGCTAAACGTATGGATGTTGTTGTGCGCCATCAGCCCCAGGCCGTAGCTGAAGACCATGGCGCCGGCAACCAGGCGCCGGCCGAAGATGCCCTGCTCACGCGCAAACACCTCGTCGGCCACGTAGGGATGCAGATCATGCACCAGCGCATTGAACAGCATCGCCTCGCCCTCGGAGATGGTGCGCCGGATCGAGCGAACCTTTTGGCCGATCTCGAACTCTTCGTACATCCAATCTTCGGTCTGAAATAACGGCAGCTTGTCGTGCAGCTCCACCGGGGTCGATTCCGGTCTCTCAGGCATTGAGCAACTCCTTGTCGATAAGTTCGGTGTGCTCGCCGACGGCCGGCGCCGGCCGCGACGAGAACAGGCGCTCGCCGTCGATGCGGATCGGGCAGCGCAGGGTGCGGATCCTGGAACCATCGGCGAGTTCGACCTGCTGGTCCATGGCGAGCACCCGGAAGCCTTCGTGCGCGGTCAGGCGCCGATAGTCGAGCACCTCGGCGCACCAGACATCGGCCGGCTCGAGCAGGGCCAGCCACTCGGCGGTCGTACGTTTGGCCAGGTGGCGCGCCAGGATCTCCATAATTTCGTCGCGGTGCGCAAAACCGTCTTCGCGTTGGCGGAAACGCTCCAGCTCCTGGCAGCCGACGAGCTTCGCCAGCCGATCGAGCGATCCCATGGCCAGGGCCAGGTAGCCGTCGGCGGTGGCGTAGACGCCGTAAGGCGCTGCCAGATAGGCGTGCGCGTTACCGCGCCGCGCCCGCTTCGGGAGACGACCGCCGTCGTTGAGATGCGTCGTCAACACTTCGAACTGGAAGTCGAGCACCGACTCGAGCAGGCTCACTTGGACCAGGGCGCCGCGACCGGTCTTGCCTCGTCGGACAAGCGCCGCCAAGATCCCTTGCAGCAGATGCGCCCCGCAGAGAATGTCGA
>Ga0308412_1001512_pt1 | contig 12720 bp, 13 predicted proteins | sample HotsprottomLayer_FD_202357 | JGI IMG/M metagenome (GOLD analysis project Ga0308412, IMG submission 202357) | Hot spring phototrophic mat microbial communities from Octopus Spring, Yellowstone National Park, Wyoming, United States -... | ecosystem: Environmental > Aquatic > Thermal springs > Hot...
TACGGAAAAATCTTCTATATTTAAAGGTAACTTTTCTAATATGTATTCTTCAATACGCTTTAATATAGGAGCAAGTATATATTTATCATAAAATTCTTGAACTTTTAAGGAATATTGAGATATATCAATATTGTCAAGAGGATATAAATTTATAGGATATTTAACATCAAATATCTCTTCTTTTTTATCTTCAAATATTTCAACAAATTTTTCTGGATTTGTTGAAAATAATCTACAAAATATTGAAAAATCTTTAATTTTCCCGAAACAATAAGGATTTGCAAAAAAGAAGTTTCTAACAGCTGAATAATTGATGGGGGTTATTGAGTAATTTTTCAATTCTTCAGAAAATTTGTAATTTTTTATGAATGCTATTGCTTCAGGATTTTCTGCATTTTGGTCATACCAAAATGATATATTTCTTTCATCAGGATTTTCTATTTTTACGTTAATTTTAGAAAAGGATATAAAATCATTAAATACTTTTTCTAAAACCATAGCTTAACCCTCCTTAAATTTTGCCCCCTATATATGTCTTTATCATATATAGGGGTAATTTTTTTTAGACTATTGCATTTTTTAAATTTTCATTTTTTGTAAGAATTTGTAGTAAAGTATCTTTCACAAAAATAGGTTTTACCTTGTTTTTATCGCATTCTTCACACACAATGCAAAATGGAAAATATTCGGAAAATTTAATATTTTCCATCTCCCTGTTACAAATACTACAATGATATTTTGTCTCTTTATACATAATAACCCCCCCTTTTTTTTTAATTAATTAATTCCCACTGAATAGTGGGTTTTTTGGAAGTTCTTCTGCTTTTGGCAGGCAGATATGGTGATTTAAAAAATATTAAAATTAAAAAACAAAAATTACCCATGTAAACAGTGAATTCAGAATAGGATTACGTCTTATAAACTTACCATGGGGGGGATCCAAAACATCATGGCTTTTATATTTTAAAAGGAGAATAAAAAAAAATATTGCAGCTTTTATTGCAAAAACTACGTCTTATTATCAAAACTACGCTTAATTTCCAATTGCACGTTTTTTATCTCATTAGGAAGAGTATTGTAGCTTTTATTTCAAACACTATGCTTATTTTAAAAATTACGCTTTTTATGATATGCAGGCTATTTAAGATTAAAGCAATGGGATTTATTTAAAGCTTAGTGATAAAAAACAAAAATCCCTTTAACAAAGCAAAAGAGTTACAAAAAATAAAGTTTTGCTATAAATTAAAGAATTACTTTAAATTTTTTAAAAAACTAAACATAAAGCCATTTTTCAGGGGGTAATCCATTATAAATTTTTGAAATTTCCTCAAAAGTTTTCTTTGATAGTTCTTCTTTTTTTGATAAAAACTTAATTCTTTGAGTTTGTGTTTCGATTATTCGTTTCCATGTGTCTTTTGAGAAAAATCTCTGGAGCATTTTCCCTGCAAGCCGAAAAAAATTATTTGCCAGCATATATATATTGACATAAAATTTTCCATCTTTTTTGCGTCTTCTTTTGATATGGATAAGTTTTTTCTTTTCAAGTCTTCTGAGGCATTTGGAAATCCATATTCTGCTTACTCCAAGTCTTTTTGCAAGCCATTCTTCTGACGGATTAATAGGCCGGAATTCCCTTGTTGCATTTGGAGCATGGATTTTAATGCACATTTCTGCAATAAGATTAAGCAAAGATCTTTCTGTTCGGTTTAATGTTTTAAAAACCTCAGTTGGAAGACACAAATCAGCAGTTTTAAAGAAAGACATATTCCCCATAAATTAAACCTCCTGTGTTTTGTCTTTATAAAATATTAAATTGCTTGTTTAAAAATTGAATGAAAATAGCCGTAAAAATTAATTTCTACTTTTTATTATAAAATTGTGGTTTTTTGCACTTTGATAAATTTCAAAAATATTTCTTCCATTTTTTGTTAATTTTTTTGTTTAAAAGACGAAAAACCATTTCTTTTTTATATAGTTTTCCACTTTGCATAAAAATTATGCAGTGTTTTATAATTAACAACCTATGAAACTCAAAAGAGACTACGAAAAAATCCTGCAAGAATGCCTAAATATTGACCCTTACTTTTTTGTTGATGTGCTTGTATCTCTTTATGGTCTTCAAGAAGTAAGGCATGATTTTCAGGAATTCTTCAGAGAACCGATAAATCAGGATAATTTATATCAAGCATTACTGGAAATATCAAAAAATATCATGTCACAACATTATGGATTTGAAAAATTTTTAGAAAAAGTCATCAAGAGAAACAATAACTACATCCAGCTTGCAGGATATAACACTTTTACTCAAGAACAACTTTCGCAAATATTTTCAGAAGACATTGTCCCAAGCATTCATAGAAGAGGAATTACTCCTGAGATGATGATTCTCTATTACTTTTCAAACAATATGTTCAAACATAAAGATATAGAATTTTTAATTGAGCAACACAGCATATATAAAGAAAAAGCAGAGCAAGCAAGACAAAGATATGCAGAGCAGAATCCTGTGCCAGAGAAATTGCCATCACAAATAGACATGGAGGCATTTTTATATGCACAAGAAGATTTGCAATATATAGAGAATGCAGACTGGCAGGGCATTGCAGAAAAGTTTGCCTGCGAATATGACGAAAAAAACAAAGTTTATAACAAAGTCAAAAGAGGCTATCTTCTTTACTATGATGTCAACATAGAGATGCTTAAAGAGATAAAAAATGACTATGAGCATTACTTTGAATTATTATTTGCACTTCAAAATAGACTTTTCCTATTTAAAGAAAAGCAATATGTAATAGCAAAAGAAATACATAAACTCAAGGAAGAAAACAGAACCCTCAGGATAGAAAACAAAAGACTTAAAAAAACACTCACAGAGCTTGAACATAAACTACGAGCTTTTGCAAAAACTAAAGATGACTCAAAAGAGAAAGAATACTTAAAAATCCTCAAAGAAAACTACTACCTTAAAACCCGTATAGAAAAGCTTGAGCAGACCATAGAAGATCTTGAAAAAGCAGAAGAAATAAACAAAGAAATACAGGAAAACATAACAATAGAAAAGCCTGCTATCGAAATACCACCAAAACAACTTCCTGAATATCAAACAATAGCAATTGTTGGTGGTAAGTGGAATTCCAGAGAGAAAGAACTACTTCAAGAAAAACTAAACACTTGCGAAGTTATATTTATAGAACCTGAAAGAACAATTGCAAAGATAGATGCAATTTCTAATGCAGACATTGTGGTGTTTGATACAAGTAGAAATGCTCATAAATATCATGAAATTGTAAAACAGAATGTAAGGAAACTTTTTTATATAAATAAAAGTAGTGCAGAAGAAGTAATTAGGCTATTTCAGCAAAACAACAATATAGATTAATCGCACACACAGATTAGTTTTCCACAAACAGGGCATTCTTTGATAAGCCCAAGTGCTTTTGCAAAAACAATTGAGAAATTATCTTTATATCTTAAGCCTTCAAGCACACCAGTTAAAAATATTCTTATGTGAGAGTATGTTATATCTATTTCTTCCCAACGGGAATCGTTAAGTTTATCATAGATTTCTTCCAGTTTCTTTGTTTTAAGTTGTTCCCACAATCCATCTGGGATTGTTCCTGAGAAAAGAGCAATAGCATGCAAACTTGGATAACAAGGAAGTTTTGTTTTTTCTATAATAGCTTTTGCAATTTCTTTTGCAGTGTTTTCAGGCAAAATAGATGCATTATGGATAATAAAATGATAATGCCTGATAGATGCATCGTAAGTAGTGTAGTTTTGAAATAGTGCTAACTGCATCAACAATTCTCCACCACCATAAGTAGCAGACCAAACAGGATCAGGCTCTTTATAGTGAACATGCCCTATCTCATGGATAACATAGGTAATTTTTGGTTTTGGGCTACGGAATGAGATTTCTCTTTCTTTGATGAAAGAGATTCCTTCTGTTCTGGATATATAGCCTTTTGCCTGTGCAAATAATTCGTTGATTTGCCTTTCATATTCTTCTTGAGAAATCATTTTGTTTTTATAAAGCATTGCATAGAAATCCATCGCATCAACTATCTCAGGGTTTTTATCTGCAATTTGGAAACTTTCCTGCCAGGGAATGACCGTGATTGTCTTTGCTGACTCAACAAATTCAGGAAAAAGCTTTTGTAATTTTGAGAATATGTCTGATTTTTCAATCAATTCAATTGCTTTCATAGGACTCTCCTTTACCTATTCTTTTTTCTCCACTCCCAGGGTGGAGTTGGATTTAACTCTTTCCACAATCCCAATCTTTGCTTTCTTGCCTGCTTTTCTGCATCATAAAACTCTGATGCATAAGGTCTGTCCAGATATTCAGTATATGCCCATGCAAGCCCTCTTTTAACCTGTTCAAGGTTTACATTCATCCCGTTAACAAAAACATAAGCAGCAACTCTCCCATATCTGTCTATGTCTTTTATATCAAGCTTTACAGTCTTTCTACCAATTAATTCTTTCAGGCTTTCTTTTGCATCCATGCCTGATGGTTGTCTTTTCTCAGGAGCATCAACTCCACGAAGTCTTACTGATATGGTGCCGTCTTTATGAAACTTTGCACCGTTGATAGTTGTATTAGGTAGACAATGGAAAGTATCTCCGTCCAAAACTCGTTTGACGGCGCAGTTGGTAGAGAGGGCGTGTGAAGTGAGAGGAAAGAGGAAGAGAAAAAGAGAGATGGTTAGGATGAGCTTGGGTAGTTGTTTGTGCATAAATGTTCTCCTTTAAAAATTTTTAATTTATAAGTCTGTATAGTTTTATTACTTTTCTATCTAATTCTTTTTGTATTTCATTTAATTTTTCTTCAGCTTCGGATTCGTTGATTTTCCCTGAAAATTTCTCTTCCTGAACTCTTTTAGCTCGGTCAAAAATAAGTTCAAATTCTTTTAATTGCTCAGGAGTTGGTATTATTATTGGAAGTTGGCGGGCGTCGTTGATTTGAAAGTTTAGCGTAAAGTTTAAAAATAATTCTGCGTATAAGTTTTCTAATTTTGAATTTAATATACAAACAATAAATGAATTTGGCACTGAATTAAAATTAGATATTAATCTCATAGACCCAACATCATAAATTGAATTTGACACCCATCTTACTCTTAAATCTACTGAGCTTCTTGTTGCATTTATTAAATTCCAACAAAAACCCTCTTTAAAATAAAACTGATAACCTTGCCATCTTGCCTTTGGGTCTGTTTTTAAGATACTAACATTCTCTCTGCTCCAATCTATATAATACGGAGTTGGGGCCCACCAGCGATTGCCTTCTTTATCTCCTTTATCATAAGGAACAAAAGTTTTTTCTCCCTCAATACCATTTAATTTTTCATCGTCTGTTAATGTTTCAATATCTGCAATTTCGTCCTGACTTACAATTCTATACAACCACCCTTGCCCAAAAATATCTCTACCATATCTTTCTTTTAATCCGTCAAAAAGGATTCTTATTTCTTTTTCCGTTAAATTATCAAGATGTTTTTTTACTTTATTTTCAGTATCCAAATTAGATAATTCTTCTGGATTTTTATTTTGTATAAATTCCCAAAGTTTTTTAGGACGTTCTTCTTTTACTTTAGTTGCCAATTTTGTTCCTTTTAATACTCCAATATATTTGCCGTTGTTAGCAGTTGCAAGCCCTTGTCCGCCTTCAGTAATTAACCCAAGCAAGGTAATATCCCCAGGTTTTAATGAATTGCGGTAAGTTTCTAATATATTTTTGTATTTTTCAATATTTTTACTTGTTGAAATTTTATCCCACCAATTGTCTATTAGTTTTTTAACTGTTGTTCCTATTTTTTCGTATATTTTTAAATTTAATTTTGTTGGGGCAAAAAATACTTTATTTGCAACATTTTTGTAAACAGTATCTTTTACTTTATAAATTTGTTTTTGTTTTGTGTCTATAAATTTAATTTCATAATTTTGTGCCTGAGTTTTCTGTACAATAGCTATACAAGTATCAACCATTGGTGCATCAAAAGGATTGGCAGTATCAACAAGTTGCAATATTTGGTTTTTTAGTAATAACTCTCTTAAATTTTTCTTTGTCTGAATAGTCCAGAAGGTTTTAGAAGAAATAAATGCTAATATCCCATTTTCTTTTAATAGTTGTAGTCCTTTAAAATAAAAATGACTATATAAATCATCTGCAAACCCAAATTGCTTGATTAGAATTTTTTTGTATTTTGGAGAAACATCTTTTGTAGATATATACGGTGGATTTCCTATCACTATATCAAATCCTATCCCTTCTTCAGATACTATATGTGGAAAATCTAAAGGATAAAAAATTAAATTTTTTGCATCTCCTTTTATAATGTTTTCCATTTCTGTTAATTGTTTAAGAATTCTTTTTCTTTCAGCTTTGCCTCTTTCTTCTTTGTATTTTTGATACAGTTCTTTATATCTGTTGAAATTAAAGTTATCACGTTCTACAAATAAAGGCTTTGGATCTATCATTATCCCTAATAGCGCATCTCCAGTTTTTATATTAATATCAATATTTGGCAATGTCTGCATTTCATCATCGGTTATGTAATAGCAATGCTTTAATAACTCTATCCAAAGCCTTAATCTTGCTATCTCGACTGATTTTGGATTTATATCAACTCCAAATAGATTATTTTCTATAATATGTCTTTTAGCATTAAAAATTGTTTTTTGAAAGTTTAAATCTTCCTGTGAAGAGTTTTTTGTGTAATGAAAAATTTCATTGTCTTTAAAATAAGAAATTTCTCCTCCTTCAAATGATAAATCGTATTTTCCAAAAGTTTGAATCATCCCGAATTTATACCATAGCCATAATAAAGTATTTAATGCAGATACAAGGAAATGCCCACTTCCTACTGCTGGGTCTATTATTGTTAGTTCCTGTATTATTTTTTGGATTTTTTCTCTTTCTTTATTTGAAAGTCGTGGGAACATATTTATAAAATCATCTATGTTGTTATAATCAAGATTTAAATCGCTTTTAATTTTAGATAGAATAAAACTACATATTGCTTCTTTTGTCATGTAGTCTGTTATGTATGTTGGAGTATAATAACTTCCGTCTTTATAACCGTTTATTTTTTCAAATACTAAGCCTAAGACATTTGGGCTAATTAGTATTTCTTCTTCTCCTTCTTCGCTAAATTTGTAATAATCAAGGAATTTAAATAAATATTCAAGGAGTTTTATATTTCCTCTTAATCTTCTGTTGCGATTATCTTTTAATACAGTATGTTGATAGTAAGGGATTTCTACATCTGCCATAATATCTGAAATTTGGCATAACTTATTTTCTATCTCTTTAATCTCAAATAAAGTTGAATTCAGATACGGAACATAATTAAAAGTTCTATCAATTCTGTTTGTAATAGGGCAAGCTAAAACCTGGAAAAATAAATAGTTTAATTTGGCTGTATCAGTAATTTTGTCAATAGTAAGAAACTTATAATAATTATTTGAATTATTAATTTCTACTAATTTTGTTTCAAATAGTTTTAAAAATAAAATTCTGTTTAGCCAAACGATAATAAGTTCTAATATTGATTCAAAATCTTTATTTTCTCCTTGTGTTCTTAAATAGTTTTCTATTTGAGAATAAAAAGTTCCAGGAACATTATTAGGAACTATTACAGGTTTACCATTTATTTGTTTTTCTTGTAATCCGAAGATGTATAGCAATTCATTATAAAAATCTTTTTTTAAGGGATTACCTCTATTAGGGTCAAATTCTTTTAATAGAATGTCAGGGCTTAAGAATATTGCTAAACTCTTTTTAAATTCTTCAAATTTAAAATTTTTATCTAAAACAATAAAGAGACATTTGCTTTTTAGTCTGCTTAAAACTTCTTTGCCTTTATCAGTGTTAAAATAATGCTCAAGGTTTTCGTATATTCTTTTTTTTGTTAGATTATCAAAAGGAAGTACGGCTTGTGCGTCTAATATAAAAGTTCTTCTAATGATTTCTTCCCCTATAAGTTCCGAAAATATATGATTTGTTTTAAAAATGTACCATTGCAAAAAATTGGTTATAACCAAATAATCAGGAAGAGGCTTTTTATTTTTGTATAAATAAAAAAGGTTAGTTATTATCTCATGAAATGCTTTTTTATTGAAGTTATCTTGAGAAACCATTTCAGTGTTGTTATTAGGATGTTTACATTCAAAAATAGCAAGAATTTTATTTGGATTGCCTTTTTCTTTGATTACTATGTCAATATTTGTTTCTTCTGGTTCTATATCATATCGGTTATATATTTCTAAGAGTTTATTTATTTCAATGCTTAATTTGATTTCTCTTCTGCTATATTCTGATAGTTCAGTTTGTAATTTATCGTAAAGTTCATCTATTTTTTCTAAAACCTTTTCGTTTGGAGCTTTGTTATATCTTAATGCTTTTAGGTATTTTGTGTAGAACTCCATTTTTTTCTCCTCAAATAAAAATTATATAGTTTATATCTCAAAGGTTACTTTTCTGTCAACCAATTTAGTCGTTTTGTCTTTTTTGCAAAATAAAATCTATCATTAATGCTGTGGAGATCCTATATATATTAAGTCAAAGGAGTAACCGTTTCAGGCTTGTTTAGAACCCAAACTTTTTTAATAAATCATTATTGCCCTCTTTTAAGATATATTTTTTCTGAGCAATCTTTTCAAGTTTTTCCTTTAAAACTTCACATGTAAAGGGCTTTACTATATAATTGTCAACCCCTGCCTTTATAGCTTCAATAACCTTTTCTTTTTCAGCCACTGCTGTAACTATTAAAAAAGGAATATCTTTAAGTTGAGGATCATTTCTTATATGTTTAAGAAGCTCTAACCCTTTCATAACGGGCATATTCCAATCGGAAACTACAAGCCCGTAATTTCCACTTTTTAACTTTCTTAAAGCATCTTCTCCATTTTCTGCTTCATCTATATTTTCAAATCCAAGTTGTTTTAAAAGATTTTTTAATATTCTACGCATTGTTGGGAGATCATCAACCATTAAAACTTTTACTTTGGTATTTAGCATTTTTGCTGGTGCCCTCCTTATTTTTTAAGTTTATTTTCTTTATAAAATCCGTTATCTGGCTTAAGCTTTGAAAAAGCCGTATATTAATCTTCTTATTCCAAGGAAACTCAAGTCCTGTTGCAAGCAATCCTTTTTCGTTTGCAGTTTTTAAAATATTAGGAGAATCATCAACACATAAATGACAGTCAGAGAAGAGCTGAGTTTTATCGTAGCTTAAGTGCAAACTGTCAAAAGAAAGATTATGTTTCTTTAGCCATCTAAATGTTGGCTCAAGAGCCTTTGCATCCCTATGACTTGCTATTATAACCTGAAATCCCGTAGATTTAAGTGTTTGCAAAAACTCTCCTGCATCAGGATAAATACCAAATCTATCTTGTTCAAGATGGATTTCTCTTACTGTTTTATAGAAAGTCTCACCATCGCAAAACTCTTTCCAGAAATGCCAGTTGTGCCATTCTGAAGGTGGAGACACTATACTGCCAAGCTTATTGTAGAGCCTTTCATATAAAACATTAGCAAAATCCCAAAGAGTATTGTCTATGTCTATAATTGCGATTTTGTTGTTATTCAATTGCAACCCCCTGATTTTTCAGATTTAAAAATTAAGTCTTTTCAATAAATTATCAATTTTCTCTCCTATAAATCTTGCTGCATCTTCTTCCCCTCTGCACTTTGCCAGCACCCATTCCCATATCATCCCAGGGAGTCTGTATTCTCCTGAAACATTTATTGCACCACCACAGGTTTCAAGAACAAACTCAGCCCATTTCTCATGGAGATTAAAATCAAGAACTTCTGTTTGTAATTTGTTTCCTTTTAGAGTGTATTGGACAAGGCTATATTGACAGTTCCAGACAGATAAAACGAAGTCTGGAGTGTGAAAATGTTCTTCGTTAAAATCCATTGTTTTGCCACAAAAAGAGCATTTTAACATAGGTTCCTCCTTTTATATTTTTATTTTCTCTGGATTAAGCACAAATTCGTCTTCTTCTTTAATCATTTCTTCAAATTTATCTAATTCTGTTACTTTGTATTTCCCCGTTTTACTTAATCCTTTAAAAAATTTCAAAAGCTGAAGTTGTTCTCTTTGGTTATTTTTTTCATTTAGATAACTGTATATTTCTATACAGTTAATTTCATAATTGCCATGATAAATTTTTTCTGCAATAAATAAGTTTGTATATATATGAAACTCATCAAAATAAATATCTTGAAAAATTTTGTATATTTTTTCTGCATCTTCAGTATTATTTTTATTTATAATTGCATCTGTTAGTTCTTTTATTTGAATAAAAATATATTCTTGCAATTTTAATTTATCTTTTTGAGAAATTTGTTTTGACGATAGTTTTGAAATAATTTCCACTTCTTTCTTTACTATTTCTTTAACTTTATCTGTTTTTTTAACCAAGTCTTTAAATGATAGAGCTTTAAAGATAAGCTTATAGCTTGGTGCGACTATTATTTCTTCTGCCTCAAGTGGTTTCCATAAGAATGCATCATAAAGCTCTTTTGTTTCATACTCAAAAGACTCATAAGGAGTGTCCATAAAACCAACATAACCAATATTCCATAAACCAAGTCTCCCTGCTCTTCCAGACATTTGTAGAAATTCCCTTTTTGATATTGGTCCGTCATAATATTTTGCAAGTTGCCCAAAAATAACAGTTTTACTTGGGAGATTAATCCCAAGAGATAATGCATCTGTGCCTACTACGAATTTGATTAAATTGTGTCTGAAGAGAGATTCTATAAAGATTTTTTCTTTGTATTTCATGTTGCCATGATAAATCCCTACATTTTTTATAACAAGTTCCATTAAGTCAGTATTGTTTATTTTATATTTTTCTACAAGTTCAAAAATTTTATTTAACTGCTTTTCAGTAGGCATATTATTTATTCTTTCGTTGTAATAGGATAAATTTTTAGCGATACCAATTACTCCCTTGAATGAAAAAACAAAAATAAGTGCAGGTTGATAAATAACAATTTCTTCAAAAAGGATTTCTCCTATATATTCTGTTTTTACAGGTCTTTCTTTTATTTCTATTACATCAAGCTTTCTTTGTATTATATTCTCAAAATATTTCACTGCTTGTTTTGTTATAGTCGCAGAAAGCAGTAGAATATCTGAATCTTTTGAGGTTCTATAAAGCCCCTCTGCATAGGCTCTTGCCCTTTGTTGGTCTTGGAACATGTAATGGATTTCATCAACAATAACTTTTTGATGCGGTAAATGAGCAAAATGATTTGTGTAAATTTCTTGGGTCATACAAAGAATTTTTGCATCTTCATTTATTTTTACATCTCCAGTTAAAATGCCTACATCTTTTTTTGCTTTTTTAAGTTCTAAAAATCTTTCGTTTGATAAAGCTTTAATTGGAGCAGTAAATATCACTCTTTCTGATTCTTTGCTAAAAGCCCAATTGTAAGCAGCAATTGTTTTCCCAGAACCAGTCGGAGCTATGATAAGTAAATTTTTGTAGTTTTTAGCTTTATCCTGCCAATCAAATGGTGTTATTTTTTTACCGTAAATATTTGTTTTTATTGCCATTTTTACTCTTCTTTTTATATATGAATGTTATCTTTTTTGTTTTCACTCTTCTGTTTCGCTTGCAACACATATCTCTTTTGCTGTGAAGTCAATAAATATCCATAGCATTTGACCATCTTTAACTTCAAGGCTTCTTTAGAACAATTAACCAAAACTTTTGTTAGTTTCATATTTGTTCCCTCCTTTGGTTTGGTTTTTGTGTTTCTATATAATTAATGTATTCGTAGTAACCAATTTTTATTTTTTAGGTTTTATTTTTTTTGCTATTTAACTCTTTCAAAGTAGCCCAACCTCTGATATCTTCTCCAAGCTTTTCTTTAGCTTGCCTCACTGTTAAAGCAATCGGCTTCCTGTAATTTTTAGGCTTGCATGGCATGGTTTTAAACTCCCACCACTCTGCACCATCATAGTCTCTTCTCTCTAACCAGAAATCTTTGCCGACAATCAACAGATCGCTTGCAACTTCTTGAGTTCCATGCCCAGAGTTGTATTCTGTATCTGCCAGCTCTTTAAAGTCTTCCCATGTAAACCAGCCAAAATTTTCACTCCCCACCCATAAAATATCTTTTTCTGCCCTGTGATATTCTTTTAGCTTCTCTAATGTTTCTTGCAACAGATTTGTTTTGGTTGGAATATTCATTGCTTTCTCCTTTTTAAGTTTTATTTATAAAAATCGCTCATTAATATCAAATAATTCTTCTTCTGTGAACTTCCACTTCTTTACATTGTGAGGAATTTTTTGATTTATCTTGTCATCCAGCATCTGACAAATTATTTTGGCTTTTTCTATGGTGTCTAACTGTTCATTTTCTATAAGTTTGCAAATGATTTCAATTAAAATTTCTTTGGGCAAAATAGAAAAATCATCAATAATAATTTCCTTCAATATTAATCCTCCATTTAACTTTTTTATTAGTATTTAAACCTTAATACCTTTGATTAAATCAGACAGCTTTCTAATTACTGCATTAAGATTTTCAACTTCATTAACAACACTTTCCGTAGTATTTTTAACTTCCTGTGCAAGTATGCTTGAACGCTCAGCTGAACGGGCAACTTCATCAGAAGCAGATGACTGCTCATCGGTTGCAGTTGCAATCTGAGTTATCTGGTCTTTTACTTTCTGTGATGATTCAGCAAT
>Ga0308412_1001514_pt1 | contig 12716 bp, 7 predicted proteins | sample HotsprottomLayer_FD_202357 | JGI IMG/M metagenome (GOLD analysis project Ga0308412, IMG submission 202357) | Hot spring phototrophic mat microbial communities from Octopus Spring, Yellowstone National Park, Wyoming, United States -... | ecosystem: Environmental > Aquatic > Thermal springs > Hot...
ATGAATATACCTCACGAATGGAAGGTATTCAGGCATGGAATGAAAACGTTGGTACAACCTCACGTGCTCGACCGCTGATTTTCGTCTTGCTTTTTGTGATGGCAGTCATTTCCCTCTTTTGGCGCTTTGTGAATCCAGAAGAGTTTGGCAAGGCCTCTCCGCCGCCTGAAACTCCTACGCTGACGCTTGCCGATGAAGTCTATCGCACCGATGCAGTTACCCAATCGATTGCTTTGCTCGAGCAAGCCAAGACGCTGACGGCAGTTGCCAGTTATCGCGGCATTGTCGGCTGGTCTTTGAACCGTCCACAAGATGCCACCCTGCTCTACGCTGATAGCACCGCCGTCTCGCTCGCGGCATTTGGCAACCGGCTTGCGCTCGGCACGATGAACGGCTTGCTTCATCTCTTTGAGTTCAAGGATCATTCACTCAAACTCACACGCACGATTGTTGCACATCAAAGCGTTGTTACTTGCATCAATTTCAGTCATGATGGCAAAATGCTTGTAACATCAAGCTGGGACAAGACAGCAAAAATTTGGAACACCGAAACTGGTGAGCTTGTGCGCACTCGCATGGGCATTGCTTTCCCAATTTATGCCGCTGTCTTTACCAGTGATGACCGACACATTGCCTTCACAAACGACCAACAAGTGATGATTTGGAACTGGCGTGACGGTCAACTCAAAAACATTGGTCTGCATCGTCGCCGCTTACTGACCATGAGCACTCATGGTGATTGGGTGCTCTCGGCTGGCGAAGACCGCACCGTGAAACTGACGCATATCACCACGGGCAGCGTTCGCGCCACTGAATCAGAGCCCATGACGACCACGTGCGTGGCTTTCAGCCCGAAAGGTAATATCTTTGCTACCGCTAATGCCGATGGCTTTGTACGCATCTATGCAACACAATCGTGTCGAAAATTAGAAGTCATTGCCGCACATGCCAGTCAGTCAGGTAAAGGTAAAGCGACCTCTGTAAGGTTTTCGGATGACGGGCGCATACTCTATTCCGCTGGTGCCGATAGCTCACTTAAAGCATGGGATATGGCACAATACCTTGACTTGCCCTCATGACTGGCTTCGTGCGTCAGCGCACAATTTTATGCATCTGCTTTCGTAGAAAAGTCTCTGCTATTGGTCTTCAAAAGGCATTTTTCCTTAACTCAACTCATGGTTGTCATGCGCATCTATCAACAGTTCGCCGTTTTTCTGACAATTCTCGTTCTGGCTTCAAGTCCCGCCTTTGCCCAAAAAGTCTATACCAAGCGTGATAACAGCCAAGTGCGTGATGGTGCTGGCTCATACTACAAACTTATTGCCACGCTTAACGCCAATACGGAGCTTGTCATGCTTGAGAAGGCTAATCGCTGGGTAAAAGTGCAATTGCCTGATAAGAAAACAAGAGGTTGGATTGCCGAAAATTGCTTGGAAGAAAAACAATTGCCCAGCACAAAGGTACTGACCAAGTGGAATTCTGCGCAGGCTTCGCGTGCCGCTGTTGCTGCCGCAGTAAAAGGATTTACCAAACGCTCAAAGAAGTTTACGGACAGAAATCTTGACGTGATTCTTGACCAGAGTTTCAATGAGTTCAGTGAGGCTGAGTTTAATGCCTTCAGGCGTGAGTTACAGTCTCAAGGTGAGCGTCAGACTGTCTCGTTTGCCTCACTTGGACTTGAACCACCGCTCTATGATGCTGGCTTCAATGAACTTGCTGTTGGCACTGGGGTTGCCACACGCTTGGCTTCAGAATTTGGTATTATCGATGACCCACGCCTTTGCAAGTATGTCAATATGATTTGTGCCGCTATTGTCGAGCAAACGCCTTTCTATGATTGGGATTTTAGCGTGTTTATCCTCAATGATGAAAGCATCAATGGTTTTGCTTGTCCGGGTGGATATATTTTCCTTACCAAAGGCACTCTCTCGGCTTGCAGAGATGAATCTGAACTTGCGGCTATCATTGCTCACGAAATTGCTCATGTTATCCGTCGCCATGGCATGGAAGAGCTCACCAAACGCATGACAAAAATCAAAGCGGCGCAAGCCTTTGCCGAATTGGAAGAAGAAATGGAAGAAGGCATGGATGAAAATGAGCAAGAGCTCGAAGAAATTGCCGAACAATCTTACGAGCGTGCGGTGCGCAAACGCCTGATGAAATATGAGTTTGAAGCCGACCGATACGGCGCTTTTCTCGCCGCACAAGCTGGCTATGACCCATATGGTATCATCCGCATCAGCGAAACAGTGGCTCTTGCGCAGGCTAAGATGCCAGAACCGAAGTACAGCTCTGAATACTTCGCACCAGATGATGCTCGAGAGCGCATTAAGCAAATTACTGCCTTTGTCTCCAAACACTACAAACCGACCAACAAGGGTCGTCTGAAAGAGCGCTTTGCTCGCTACGTTCGCTAACCTATCTTATTGATAAGGCGCCAAGAGCCGGTAGTATGCCCAAGCGCCTTTTTTCTTTTTCACGCCACGAAAAACGTTTATCTTTGCGTTCTGCTATATGCTTTTGTTCAAACAAATTTTACTCCGCCTTATGATGCGTCAAACACTGCTTACCCTTTTTCTTACCGTTGCGCTGGCTTTTACACAAGGCACTGGCGCCTATGCTCAATCTACACCCACATCATTCAAAGTCGATTCCACCACACAAGCTGCACTGCGTGCCGATAAAAAGGCAAACGAGCTGTATGCGAAAGTCAAAGCCATTGAAGAAAGTGGCAAAGCCAGTGAAAAAAAGGCTGAGCTTGTCAAAGCCTACATGGAGTTTGCAAACTATATGACCTTCTCTGCACCTGTGCCGCCAGCCATCAAGTATCGTCCAGCACTGAAAGCCTATCGCCGTGTCTTAGAGCTTGAGCCATTGCACGCTGAGGCTCAAAAGAATAAAGCGCAAATTGAAGAAATCTATAAAGCGATGGGGCGTCCTATTCCACAAGATTAAGTGCGGTTACCCATATTTGCCCTTGACATGGCTTCGCATGCTTGGGTATATTTTGCCTTTCAAATGCTTCTTTAGGGCTCACATCGGATGCGGATTTTCATTTGCTGTGTACTTACTTGCCTTGTCGTGCCTTACGCCCTCTCGCAACCTTCTGACCTTCGCCTGATAGCCTCTTCTGAACAAGGTCTCACATTAGAGTTTAAGCCAGAGTGGCAACCGCCTCGCATGCACCTCATAGAGACCCAACCTTACCTTGAGCTTTCCTTCTTTGGAGCATTGCATGCGCCGCACCGCACCGGCTTACCCATGCAACCCTTCCGCTCTATACCAATTGCCTTGCCTTCAGAGCTTGCTCCCACAATTGAGATTCTTGAAGTTGAAAGTGAGACCCTTCCCAACACACTTCTTGCACCTTTCCCACAAGAAAATGCGCGCACGCATGAGCGCATCTACAAGGCGGCACCAAATTATTTTTCCAAACAGCCTTTTGCGCTTGCTGAAGTCTCTTCGCCGAAAGTTCTGCGTGGTGTCTTTGTTTGTTTTCTTTCTCTTTATCCACTTCGCTTTAACCCTGATACGCGCAGTGTTACCAAGTTTACACGCATCGTCGTGCAAGTCAATTTTGCACCGGCTCGCCCACTGTCTCCAAATTTTGCTCCAGCACCAACGTCTGATGAATTTTTCTCTGGAATCATCAACGCTGAAATGGTGCCTAAATTTTCAGCCTATGCTTTGCCTTACAACTTATTTTCGACACATTCAGCATCTACAGGCGTTACGCAAAGCGTGCTGCGCTCTGGTCGGTTCTACAAGTTAGAAATTCGCGAAGAAGGGCTTTATCGGCTCGATCGAGCTTATTTGGAATCAATTGGTATCAACCTTGCAACGGTCAATCCACGCCGCATCAAGATTTACCAAAACGGCAGTGAAGAATTAGACACTCGCATCAACTCACCTAAACCTAACGACCTGCAAGAATGCGCCATCTTTGTCTCTGGCGAAGACGATGAGCGCTTCGATGCCAACGACTTCGTGCTGTTTTATGCCAAAACCACTTCTGGCGTAAAGTATGATTCACTTGAGGGGCGACTTTCACACTACCTTCATCGCATGTCGAATTCAGCATTTGTTTTTCTCTCACTCGATGGTGAGCTTGGCAAACGCATTCCGACGCGCCCTTCGCTTGAAACCCCTTCCGCTTTTCAACCAACAGTTTTTCAATGGCTGTCCTTTGTAGAAAATGACCGCATTAACTTTTCCAACACCGGTTTGAATTTTTTTGACAGTCCGCTCAACACTGGTCGTAATCGTGCGACCTATCAACTGAGCGCTGCTGGCATTGACCGCACACGTGCTGTGCGCCTTCGTGCAAAGCTGATTGCAGCTACCACTGCCAATGAAGCCTTCGCAATTCGTGAAAGTGGCTCACTCCTTCTTGAACGCCGCACGGGCATTACACAAAATTTAGATGCCTACATTTTCGGTTCAGCCATCTTGCTTGACCAAACCTTTTCAGGCACTCTTATTCAGGGCGAGCAAACCAATACACAGCTTGAATTCTTTGTCTCCTCTGAAACCTCTAATCTCTATCCTGACTGGATTGAACTCATTTACTTTCGCCAATTTGCCACACAAAATGATTTTCTGAAATTCAACTCGCTTGTTGGACTGACTTCTACCGAAGCTGTGCGTTACCAGCTCTCTGGTTTTACTGCTCCGCCAACCGTCTGGGACATTACAGACCTTTCGAGCATTACGCGCATCAGTGGTGAAGTGACGGCCAGCAGTATTGGTATTGTGCAGTCAGAATCGCCACGCATGTATCGTGAGTATGTGGCTTTTTCCGAGCGTACAGCGTTTCGCCGACCAGCTTCAGCGCAGCTCATTGCGAATCAAAATTTGCGTAGCCTTGCTTCAAGTAGCAATCCCGAGGCTTTTCCAGAACACATCATCGTCTATGGCGCTGATTTTCGTAGCGAAGCGGAACGGCTTGCTCGTTATCGTAGTGATAGAGCTCGTTTGGGCGAACAGGCTTTGCGCAGCGTAGCAATTGAGGTTGGACAAATCTACAATGAGTTTTCAGGTGGCAAGCAAGATTTCACGGCAATTCGTGATTTCATCAAATTGCTCTACGACCATGCGCCGCCGGGCAGAAAGCCAAAGTATCTCTTGCTCTTTGGCGATGGCGATTGGGACTACCGCGACATTACTGGACGGCGATATTCCAAAGTGCCCGTGTTTGAATCCGAAGAAAGTTTGCTGGAGCTTTCTTTTGCGGCGACCACAGATGATTTTTTTGTGGCGGTCGATGGCGTGGACTTTTTGCCTGACCTTGCCGTCGGGCGTTTTACGGTGCAATCTGTCAGCGAAGCCCGCTTGGCAGTCGATAAAACCATTGAATATGAAACCTCCATTGAGCAAGGCGATTGGCGAAATCGTGTTGCCTTTGTGGCAGATGATGGTCCTAATGGCAATAAGCCTTCGGACTTCAATCAATTTGCACGTGATAGCGAGAACACCATTGCGGCAATGCGCCGTGTGGCGCCTTATATCAATCCTGTAAAAATTTATGCGTCTTTTTTCCGTGCCGAAGCAGCGGCTGGTGGTATGCGTCGCCCCGGTGCGGCACGTGAAATCATTACGCAGCTTAATCGTGGTGTTTCGGTCATTAACTACATCGGTCATGGCAATCCCAGCGTGTGGGCAGCTGAACGCATTTTTGACCCTGCCACTTCACTGCCCCAATTAACCAACCGTGAGCGCCCAACACTTTGCATCACCGCCACATGCGACTTTGGCAGAAATGATGACCCCAATCGGCAGAGTGGCGCCGAGCAAATGTTTGTTCTGCCTTCAGGTGGTGCCAGCATACTTATTCCGACCAATCGGTCTATCTTTATCACCAGCGGCTCGGCATACCCGCCTTTGCTTTTTCAGCGCATATTTGAACGCGATGCCAATCAAAATCCCGTGCCACTTGGCGTGGCGTTGCTTCGCTTCAAGTTAGACCTCTTCAATGCTGGAGATGCTGAGAAGTTTTATCTGCTTGGCGATCCTGCCCTGCGTTTGTGTGTTGGACGGACACTTGCACAGTTGGATTCTCTCAATGGCATTGCTTTGCCTCCCTCTGTGCCTATTCAGCTCAATGCGCTCTCACGTGTGACGCTCTCGGGTTCTGTGCGATTGCCTTCTGGTGCAGTCAATACGGCTTTTAATGGCACAGCGGCTATTTCGGTGTTTGATGCACCACGTCAAGCGGCAGCTGACCACGAAGGGCGCGGCACGATTGATGAGTTTTATGATGTTCAAAATGCCTTGATTTATCGCGGTCTTGCCCCAGTGCGCAACGGGCGCTTTCGCATCAACTTTGTTGTCCCGAAAGACATCAGTTACGATAGCATCAAGACAGGTAAAGTCAGCCTTTACCTTTGGCAAGAGGATACGGCGCCGCGTCATCTTTTTGCGACGGCTTCAGGCAGTTTTGAGCAGTTTGTCGCTACTGGCACCAATCCCGATGCGCCCGTTGACACCAGCGGACCCACTATGCGGCTCTACCTCAACGACCCAAGTTTTGTCTCTGGCGGTGTTGTTGGCGCACAGCCGACATTCATTGCCGAACTTTCTGACGAAAGTGGCATTAACCTCACGCAGGGCATTGGCAATGCTCTTACACTTATTCTCAATAATGATGAACGCAATCCTATTTTGCTCAACGATTTTTATCAAGCTCGCTCTGAAAGTTTCACCGAGGGCGAAGTGCGCTACACTTTTGCACCGCTTCGTGATGGCAATTATACCTTGCGTTTCAAGGCTTGGGATAGCTACAACAATTCTTCGGAAAAAGAGCTCGCCTTTGTGGTGCGCAATGCTTCTGTGCTTCATGTCAAATACGCTCTGAATTTTCCGAATCCTACACGCGGGCAAACTTCGTTTTTTATTTCGCATAATCAAGCTGGCGAGCAAGTTGAGGTGCGCATTAAAATTTACACCATTGCTGGTCGGCTTATCAAAAGCCTTGAGCACACCGAGACATCTGCGCCCTCGCTCGTTCGCATTGATTGGGACGGTCGTGATGAAGATGGAAGCGAGCTTGCTAATGGCATCTATCTCTACAAAGTGATCTTTAAACACCTCACACGCAACGAGCAGATTGAAACTTTGGAGAAACTGGCGATTGTGCGCTAACCCTTTCTTTCTGTGAAGGCGATTTAACCGATATTTCTAATAAACCGACATCTTTGCAAGAGTTGTTTTTTACGGCACTTGCGCTATAGCCCTTGTAGCAAGCGAATTACTCACCCTACAACATTGCTAACTTTGTTCAGACGCAGGAATTTGGCGCAGTGCGAATACTTCAAAACTGGAGTATGAGATGCACATGTAATGAAGACTAAAATCACAACCTCTGTTTTAGAGGCAGCACGTTTTATTCTGAAAGGTGAGCTCGTGGCATTTCCTACTGAGACAGTCTATGGCTTAGGTGCAAATGTGTTTGAAGAACAGGCGGTTCAAAAAATTTTTGATGTCAAAGGTCGCCCAGCTGATAATCCACTCATTGTTCATGTTGCACACTTTTCAGAATTAGGGTTGTTGGCTAAGCGCCTGACGCCTATTGCCGAAAAGTTCATTGAACATTTTTTCCCCGGTCCTTTGACGATTATTTTACCGCGCAGTAAGTTTGTGCCCAAAATTGTCTCTGCAGGATTGGACACAGTTGCAGTGCGCATGCCTGCGCATCAGGTTGCACATCGTTTTTTGGAAGCCTGCGGCGTGTCGATTGCGGCGCCGTCTGCCAATCTTTCTGGGCGTCCCAGTCCAACCACTTGGCAAGCCGTGAAAGCAGATTTGGATGGGAAAATCAGTTGCATCTTAAAAGATGAGCAAAGTCAAATTGGGTTAGAGTCGACGGTTGTCGATTGCACAGGTAAGGTGCCGCTTGTGATGCGTATTGGGGCAGTGCCGCTTGAAGCCTTGCAATCTTTAGTGCCTGAAACTCGCCTGTATAAGCCGAAGGCTTTGGAGTCTCCTAAAAGTCCGGGCATGAAATATCGTCACTATGCACCGCGTGCGCATGTTTGCATTGTTCATTCACCTCAAGAAATTCAATCGCCAAATTCGTTGTCGGCTTACATTGGTCTGCATAGTTTGCCGAGCCATATCAAGGTTGCCAAAAAAAGAATCTGCCGCGACCTCAATGAGTATGCCCATGCACTCTATCACTTTTTCCGCGAGTGCGATGCCATCAGCATTGAAAAAATCTTCTGTGAAGCCGTTGCCGAAGAAGGCATTGGATTAGCCATCATGGACCGACTTCGTAAGGCGGCAGCCTCGTAATTGCATTCGGAACTAACTGTTGAAGCCTTGCGCATGAGCTATGTGTTTTTGTAATACTTTTCTATGTACTCGCGCACCATTCGGTGAGTGTTGTAGACAGGCATCAATGTTTTCATGGAATGGCGGATTCGTTCTATCCATGCTCTTGGAATGCCTTGCGGGCAACGGTTGTAAAATTCAGGCACCACCTGCCTTTCCAACACCTCATAGAGTGAGCGTGCATCGTCTTTATCTTGCTCATCTTGTGAGCGTTTTGTGTCGTCTCCTTTGCCAATTGCAAATCCATTTTTGCCATCGTAGCCTTCGCACCACCAGCCATCGAGAATGCTAAGGTTCAAGCCGCCATGCGCTATGATTTTCTGACCTGATGTGCCGCTGGCTTCGAGCGGTCGCAGAGGCGTATTGAGCCACACATCAGCACCTGAAATGAGGTGGCGAGTGATGTTCATATCGTAATTTTCAAGGAAAATTACTTTGCCGATAAACTGCGGCATACGGGTAATGTGGTAGATTTCTTGGATGAACTTTTTGCCGCCATTGTCGCGTGGATGGGCTTTGCCTGCGAAAATAATTTGCACAGGTCGCTCTGGATGATTGATAATGCTGGCCATTCTCTCAAGGTCTGTGAAGATGAGTGGGGCGCGCTTGTAGGTTGCAAAGCGTCGTGCAAATCCGATGGTTAAGGTATCAGCAGAGAGCGTATGTCCATACATCAAGCCCATTTCATAGCCATGACGTAAGTTTTGTTCCTCCAAGCGCTGACGCACGAATTCTATCATTTCGCGGCGCAATGTATAGCGCAGTGCCCAAATTTCTTCATCAGGAATTTTATCAATGATTTCACTGAGCTTTTCGCGGTCTAAGAAAAATTCTTTATCGCCCTGCGCAAAGCGTTGCCAAAAGTTGAGTGTGGTGTGGTTTAGCCAGCTGTGGGTATGAATGCCATTGGTGATGTGCCCAATCGGAGTGTTTTCGGCTTTTCCACCGTAGAGCGATTTCCACATCTCGCGTGAGACTTTTCCATGTAGTTCGGACACACCATTAGCTGCACGTGCCATGCGTAGACACAAGACCGTCATCGTAAATGGTGACTGTTTATTCTCTGGATGCTCTTGTCCAAGCGCCATGAGCGATTCAAAGTCTATCCCTGTGGTTTTAAGAAAGGTATCCAGAGTATAATGCATGAGATCTGCTGAAAAGCGGTCATGTCCTGCTGGCACAGGGGTGTGCGTGGTAAAGACACACTGCGATTTTACAGCTTCAACAGCTTCACTTTTAGATTTGCCCACTTGCAGTTCCTTGCGCAAGAGTTCCAGTGTCAGAAATGCCGAGTGCCCTTCGTTCATGTGATAGACGCAAGGCTTAATTCCTAACTTTTCCAGAAAGCGCACGCCACCGATTCCTAAAATTATTTCTTGATTGATGCGCGTGGTAGCGTCGCCACCATAGACACGGCTGGTAATATCGCGGTAGTGCACATCATTTTGTTCCAGATTTGTATCCAGCAAATACAGTGTGGCACGCCCTACTCGCACCATCCAGCCTTGCACATAGACTGAGTTATGCCCTAATTCCACCGACACCAACACAGGTTGCCTTGACTCATCACAGACCAATTCAATCGGTAAGTATTCGGGTCGATAGAGCGGGTAATTTTCTTGTTGCCATCCATCTGGCGAGAGACGTTGCTGAAAATAGCCCTCGCGGTAAAAAAGACTTATGCCGACAAAGTTCAGTCCTAAATCACTTGCGGCTTTGATATGGTCGCCAGCCAAGACGCCCAGCCCGCCTGAATAAATCGGCAGACTTTCATGCAAGCCGAACTCCGCACTGAAATAAGCAATAGGGCGCTCGACAAATTCTGGCGCATACATTGCCGCCCAAGTCTGGCTTTCATGCAGATAGTCTTCGAAATGGTGCAGCACCCTCATTACTTTCTCATGGTACTGTGCATCGCCCAGCCGTGCGGCAATTTCCAGTTCAGAGACGTTCATCATTACTTCTGCTGGGTTATGGTTGTATTTCGACCACAGACGCGGTGAGAGTGTCTCAAAAATCTCTTGTGCTTCAAGATTCCATGACCACCATAAATTTCTTGATAGCGCTTTGAGTTTTTTGATGAGTTCAGGCGTAGAGACCGAGCGCGGCTCGGTTGCCGCCAGCATTGACATATCTGACATAGGCAAGATGTTCATTTGGTTGGCTTTACCGCTAAGAGCCTTACTATTTGCAGGCTCTCACAGTTTTTGTTTGTCTTTAAAAGAGAGATTTTTTTATCACTTTTCAAAGCCCGAAATTTGCAGAGGAACAGTGATACGATAACCATGAAATTGGCTCACATTTCGGATATTCATTTGGATAGCGAGACCAACCCGCATTGTTTGCTTGAATTAGATACGCTTATCAAGAAAATTCTTGACCATGGCTTCGATCATCTCGTCATGACAGGCGATATTGTCGATGTGGTCAATTTCGAAGATTTATGGCGACTGCGAGACATTCTTGCACGTCATCAAATTCTAAGCTGGGAACGCATCACGATTATTCCGGGCAATCACGACATTTTTGGCAAATATGAGTTCAATGGGGTGCTGGGTCTGCGCGCAACCGCTATGCGCGCTCTGGAATCTCAGGGCATCAGTTACCACAAAAAGCTCAGCGAGTTTTGCGAGATTTTTCGCGAGACCATCACCGACGACAAAGAAGAGCCCTTGAACTTTCCCTTTATCAAAATTCTCAATGGCGGTCCAAATGGTGTGGCGATTGTGGCGTTCAACAGCGTGTTGGAATGGTCGCTCAAAATCAATCCATCGGGGTCTCGTGGATATGTTCATGCTGAAGAACGCCATGCAGTTGAGCAGCCTCATATTCGTTCGCTTTTGAGCGATAAATTCACGATTGCACTCTTTCACCATGCTTACCGTATCTATGAGCCACAAAACGCCGCTGACCGTGCCTTCATCTGGTCTATGGAACTTGTCGAGCGCGAGGCTTTTCTTCACACGCTCAAAGCGATTGGCACCAAACTGGCTCTGCATGGACATTACCACAAAGCCGAAGAGTATCGCATCGATGGCATTCACTTCATCAACTCTGGCTCGGTGCGGCGCAGTGGCAATAAGTTCAATGCTATCACTATCCACCGCGATGGCAGCTATGAAAACCGCTTTATCCGCCTTTAGACCTTGATTTTTCGCCTGAAAAGTCTTACATGTTCTTCAAAGCGCTTATCCAATTTTCTGAATCAAACAATGATTCAACACTTTGCTTTTGCTCTTCTTTTACTGTTCTCTCCTGTTCTGCTCTATGCACAAAGTTCCGCAGGTGCTCATGCTACGCAAGAGGCACGCTACCTGTTCAACTTGCCGACCGCCGGCACGCTCAAGCGAGGCGTGTTTGCTTTAGAAGGCTGGTTTTTCAGCAATGGAGGCGCTATGGTCTCCGCCAGTGTGGGAATTAGCGATAAATTTTCGTTTGGACTCTCCTACGGCGCCACAAACCTTATCGGCTCGGGCTCGCCACAGTGGAACCGCTTGCCCGGAGCGATGGTGCGCTACCGCATCTTGGAAGAAGAACTTCTTTCCCCTGCACTCATGATTGGCTTTGACTCGCAAGGTCGCGGACGCTTCATCGATAGCCTCAACCGCTATGAACGCAAGGCACCCGGATTTTTCCTTGCCGCATCGAAAAATTTTGAGTTCCTTGGCTACCTCACTTGGCACGCTGGGCTTAATTACAGCATTCTCGAAGCACAAGATGATGGCAATCTCAATTTTTACATCGGGCTTGAAAAAACCATCGGCGCTGACCTTACCCTGTATGTTCAGTATGATTTTGCACTCAATGACGACCGTAGCGAAATTTTTGGTCGTGGCAGTGGCTTTCTTGACGTGGGACTGCGACTCTCACTTGGCGCTGGCTTCATGATAGAACTCAATCTTTCCAACCTCAACAACAACTTCCGCTCACTTTCTGCACTTGACCGCAGTTTCCGATTAGAGTTCATTCAATCATTTTGATGGATTTTGCCGATGTGCTAACAAAGTGAGACTGCTACGGTTTGTCATACTGAACGAAGCACAGCAAAGTGAAACATCCATAATGGATTCCTCGCTGTCGCTCGGCATGGCGGCGTCACCTCACCCTGTTTGTACCTCACCCTGTCTGCTTTCGCAGACATCCCTCTCCTAAGAGGAGAGGAACAAAAAACAAAGCCCCTCTTCTTTGTAAGGACGGGAAAAGAGAGTGAGGTCAGTTCCCTCTCCTTGTGGGAAAGTTTCAGAATGGGGTCAGTTCCCTCTCCTTGTGGGAAAGTTTCAGAATGGGGTCAGTTCCCTCTCCTTGTAGGAGAAGGTTAGGGTGGGGTCAAAAACAAAAGGCGTCCCTCTCGGAACGCCTTGCCACCTAACCCCATCTTCCGCTCTACT
>Ga0308412_1001517_pt1 | contig 12704 bp, 13 predicted proteins | sample HotsprottomLayer_FD_202357 | JGI IMG/M metagenome (GOLD analysis project Ga0308412, IMG submission 202357) | Hot spring phototrophic mat microbial communities from Octopus Spring, Yellowstone National Park, Wyoming, United States -... | ecosystem: Environmental > Aquatic > Thermal springs > Hot...
GTCTGGGAAAGTTTTAAGACAGTCTCTAATATGAAATCCTTCAAATACGCTCACTTGAGTTCTTCCTATCACATAGGCGTAGCATCAAAGGGACAATCCCGCGAGATCTCCTAGAAGGTTGGCTGAGCTTGTCGAAGCCAACGCCCCAATGGCCATGCGGGCATCCATCCCAGGGTGTTCCCTTCGACAGGCTCAGGGAACACCCGCTATCGCTCAGGCCCTGCGTGAACGGAACCATCCAGCGAGATTTCATGTGAAGGGTTATCGAACTCTTCACCGGACCTGCCAAGAAGCCGCTATGCCAGGCAGGACGGAGGAATTTGAGGGCCCTCTAATGCCATAAAAGAGCACCGCCCCGGGCGGCCTACCATGTCAGCCTAGGGCGGTGGGCAGCTAGGGTCAGGCCCGGACTTCCAGTATCTTTTTTCCGGCGTAATAGCCGCAGCTACCGCAGACGGTGTGGGGCGGGATCAGGACGCCGCAATTGGCGCATTTGATAAGGGTGGGGGCCGTGAGGGTGGAAACAGCGGCCCGGCGGATGTCCCGGCGGGACTTGGATACCTTTTTCTTGGGTACTGGGTGCTTGGCCATCTCGGGTCACTTCCTTTTGCAATATCAACCCCTTGGTTGGGGCTCTCCTCGGCAAACCGCCCTCCAATCTACAGGCTGAAGCCCAAAAGGTCAACTTAGCTCCACCCGGTCTCCTTGTTGTAGGCCCAGCTGTTCCTGGGCGTTGCCCAGGTGTACTGCGATTTCCAGAAGTCCGGCGCTGCCCACATAGGCCAGCGCGGCCCCCACCGGAACCTCGGCGTAATGCGAGGCTACTGGAATGCGGTGATAGCGGATGCGCACCGTCTTGCCACGTATCTGGGCGGGGGTGGCCAGCAGGGTGGTGATGGCATTGCCAAAGCGGTCGAAGGTTAGAATCTCGCCCTGGTTGCTGAAGTTGAGGTAAATGGGCAGGCGCACTAGCTCGGAAAGCGGTAGTTCCGAGCCAAAGCGAGATGGTTCAACCCCCGAGGCCAGGTGGGCGGCAACCGGCCCAAACACGTCGCGCCCGTGAAAGGTGGCCGATTTGCGCGGCAGGTGGTAGGTGGGGTTCTCCAACAGGTAGACTTTTTGCGGAGGGTCTTGTAGGTAGGCTAAGGTGAGCAGGCCGTTGTCGGGAGCCACATAACATAGCCGCTGCCCCACCACCAGAACCGCCCGGCGGCTCGAGCCCACCCCCGGATCAACCACCGCCAGCACCACCGACTGCTTGGGCAAATAGGGCACTGACTCGTACAGAATGTAGCTGGCCCGGTACAGATCGCCGGGAGGTAGGTTGTGGGCCAGGTCGTGAATCATGACCCCTGGCGTGGTTTGCCGCATGACCGCCTTGACCACGGCGGCGTAGGGATCGGCCAGACCAAAATCGGAGAGAAAGTAGATTTCTCGCATCTGAATGAAGTCTATACGTCCAGATCATCGGGCACTAGCTAGCGAGCATGGTGCGTACGAACGGCATATTGGCCACCAAGGCCAGAATTAACCCGGCCAACACCCAGGCAGTGGCCCCGGCTAAAGCACCCCTGGTACGCATGTAAAGCCAACCCAAAAAGATACTGGCCATCAGGAAGAAGACCGTAGGGCCGGGGATGGCCAGGGCAAATAACACCGGGATCATGAAGCCGCTCAGCTCCTTATAGCGCTCCATAAGAATTGGATACCCCACCCCGCGGATCACCACCTCCAGCAAAGCCAGTCCGAAAAAAATCGGATACATGGTGCCGAGTCCGCTCAGGCCCAGGGGCTTGGCAAGGTAGGCGTATAAACCCAGGAGTGCCAGCAGGACCAGCCCGGCCCAGGTGCCCTCGACCCAGTTCGACCTTGGCCCTAAAGCCTGAACCACGCCCCCCTGCCCCACCATCCGATAGGCAATTAAGAGGGCAAAAGCCCCCATCAAGAAGTAAAACACCGGGCGCACAACCTGGCCCTGGAAAGGGGTAAACAAAGCCAATAAGTTCTGATAGAGCAGTTGCCCGATGCCTACACTGGCCAGCCCAGCCAGAACCAGGGCCAGTAGGAGCCACAGGTGAACGGAGCCGGGCCCGAAGCGTCGTTCGTTGCCCATCTCTACAGTTCGCATGGGTTCGATGCGGCTTTCCCCATAGAGCACCAGCCCTAGGTAGACCAGAAACACCAGCAGCCAGGGCCAGATCTTGTTGAGCAGACTGCTGGGCAGGCTGACCCGCGAGGACAGTTGACGCAACACCAGCGAGCCCTTCTCAAATTCCCCCAGGCCGTAGTAGACCATGGCCAGCAAGCCCAGGGTTTGAGTATAGTCCCTCTCAAGCGGCCCCAAGCGGGGCAAGACTTCCTCGAGGGCCTCCGAGGCCGCACGGGTGTCACCCGAAAGCCACATCAAGCGAGCCTGCGCGAGCTGTTCTCTGGGGCTGTTGCCCAAAAGACCCAGGGCCTCCTGGGGCCGCCCCAGCCGCTCGGCCAGCCGCGCCGCGCCCAGCCGGGCCTCTTCCGAGGCCGTTATCCGCCGGTAGGTGTCATAGGCCTCCTCGTAGCGGCCTAGCGCCTCGAAAATCCGCCCCCGCAGCAGCACCGCCTCGGTGTTCAAGCCTCTGGGCAGTCGCTCGAGCGCCTCGGCCGGGCGGCCCAGCAACAGCAAGTAGCGCGCCTCCAGCAGGGCCACCTCGGGGTCCTGCGGGCTCAGCTGTTTCATTTGCTGGAGGAAGGGCTGGGCCGCGCTTGGGTTGTTTTCCTCCAGATAAATGCGCCCCAGCAGCTTGATGCTGGGCAGGTGGTTGGGATTGGCGACCAACGCAAGCTGGCAAGTGGCCCTTGCGCTATCGCGCACGCCCCGATCGTAAAGGGCTTTGCACTGAGTAAAGTAGCCTTCGGCCCCAAGCTGAGCCGTGGCCGTGAACGCAAAGAAGGCGATTCCCAAGGTAAAAAGAATCGCTCGTAACGCCTTCATGAGGGTAGTGTAACATGTAGGCCGGCGGTTATTGTCCCCAGATGCACATCCGTATAAAACCCATGCGCTGCCATAGTTTGGCTCAGTGCCGCCCATGAGGAGGCAGTTGGGCTGATGACGCTGTTGACCATGGGTTGGGCCCAGAACGTTGCGGCGGTTGACCAATGGACGACAGCAAGTTTCGAGAAGCTTACGAGGCAGGTTGCGTTTGGGCAGCGCCGAAAGTTTTATTCTGGCCGCCAGCTATGTCGCGGGCTGCCAGGGCCAACTGGTTCGGTCGGGCCGAGGCTGCCGCCCGTCGCGCTATTCAAGCCGACGCCATCCACGCCGAGGCCTATTTTGAACCAGCCCGTGCTCGGGACCGCCTTTCACAATGCCGCGGCGTTCTGGAAAGCCTGGGGGCTGGCCAGCAGCGTCATGGAGAACCTGTACAAGACCTTGCGCCTGAACCCCTGCCATGCTGAGACCAGGGTCGCCCTGGCTTTGTGGCGCCGCCCGCTTGTCTCCAAAAACGTGGGCTGGTTTTGCGCCGCGAACGGTAAACAGCTTATGGAGGCTACTCAGCTCGAGCCCCAGACCATCGTCCACATGGTCGAGCTGGTTGCCCAGGGCAAAAAAGAGGGGGCCCGCGAGCAGTAAGAGGCTGCCTTGGCTATTATCCCCAAAACCGCCGCCGACCGCTATGACCTCGAGTAGGCTGCCAGGAACTGGCCGCGTTGCGCTGAGCCTGCGGGTTCAAGCCGTACGAAGGGCTGGCCCCTTCAGCAAGCCGATTTGGGGGCACGATAACACCCTGCGCGGTGGGTTTGATACAATTTGCTGGGTTTAGCCCAGGTTTTGACGCTCAAAACTTTGAGAAGGAGCTTTTGATGAACGACCCCTTTAGCCGCATCCCCGGTTGGAGTCCCCAGCAACGCGTGGGCCTGTTTGTAGACACCCAGAACCTCTACCACTCGGCCCGTGATTACTACGGGCAAAACGTCAACTTTGAAAGCCTGATGCGCTTTGCCATCGGCAACCGTCAGCTGGTGCGGGCCACCGCCTATGTGGTCGAGCGCGAGCACGACACCTCGGCCTGGCCTTTCATCTACAAGCTTTCCACCATTGGCTTCCGGGTGCGACGGATGAACCTGACCCTCAAGGAGACCACCGACGAAGGCAGACCCATCTACGAAGGCAACTGGGACATGGGCATTGCAGCCGATATGGTGCGGCTGATGCACACCCTGGACGTGGTGGTGCTGGGCAGCGGCGACGGCGACTTCGTGGAAATTGTAGAGGTGCTGATGGAGCGCGGCCTGCGGGTGGAGGTCATCGCCTTCAAGGAGACCACCTCGCAGAAGCTGATTGACGCGGTGGACCGCTTTATTCACCTACCCGACATCGAGAACGCCTTTGTGCCTAGTAAGGAGCGGGAGCGCAGCTTGATGCCCCGGACCGAGTAGAAGCGCGGTTTGCTGGCGTCGTGTGATAAAGCGCTGTGGCCGTACGACTGCCCACTGAGAGCAGCCTAGTACATGAACCTCGAGGACTTCGACTACCCCCTACCCCCTGAGCTCATCGCCCAAAGCGGCGCCGAACCCCGCGACACGTCGCGCTTGATGGTGGTGGACCGCAAGACCGGTCAGATCGCGCACCGCATCTTCCGCGACCTGCCCCAGTTCCTAAGGGCGGGCGACGTGCTGGTGCTCAACGAGAGCATGGTGATTCCGGCCCGTACCTTTGCCACCAACCCCCACGGGACGGCGCTCGAGGTCTTGCTGGTGCGGGAAATTCCCTCTAGCCCAGGGCTTTGGGAGGCCTTGCTCAAACCGGCCCGGCGGGCCAAGATCGGTTCGCTGCTGACCTTTGCCGATGGACTCACGGCCACGGTGGAGGCCATCGAAAAAGATGGAACCCGGCTGCTGCGCTTTTCCGGCAACCTATGGGCGCACCTGGAACGCATTGGCCAGACCCCCCTGCCACCCTACATTCACGCCCCGGTAGACCCGGCCCGCTACCAGACCGTATATGCCAAAACCCCCGGCTCGGTGGCCGCACCCACGGCGGGGCTGCACTTCACCCCCGAGTTACTGGACAGGGTACGGGCGCAGGGGGTGGAGATTCAGTATGTCACCCTGCACGTGGGCCCCGGCACCTTCAAGCCTGTGCACGATGACCCCGACAAGCACGTGATGCACCTAGAACCTTACGAAGTCTCGCCCCAAACCGCCGCGGCCATCAACCGCGCCAAAGCCGAGGGGCGGCGGGTGATCGCGGTGGGAACCACCGTGGTGCGAACCCTGGAGACAGCCCACAGCCCCGAGCTGGGTGTTAGGCCAGGGGCCGGCGAGACCCAGCTTTTTATTCGCCCAGGGTTCAAGTACCAGGTGGTGGACGCCCTCATCACCAACTTTCACCTGCCCAAATCCACCCTGCTAATGCTGGTCTCAGCCTTCATGGGGCACGAACTGATGCAGCGGGCCTACCGAACTGCGGTGGCCGAGCGCTACCGCTTCTATAGCTTGGGCGACGTGATGCTGATTTTGTGAGGGGATCTGGACTAGGCTTCAATAGGCTCGAGCGCCTCTTCTCGAACGATAATCTGCGCCGGGTTCCCAATGGCGGTGGCGCCGGGGGGCACCGGTTTAGTCACCACCGCGCCGGCCCCCACTTTAGCGTCATCCCCTACCAAGATAGGCCCCAGTACCACCGCGTGGGCCCCGAGCAGCACCCGGTTGCCAATGGTGGGGTGTCGCTTCTCGCGGGTGAAGCCCGTGCCGCCTAAGGTCACTCCGTGGTACATTAGCACGTCGTCACCCACCTCGGCGGTCTCGCCGATCACGATGCCCATGCCGTGGTCGATGACCACCCGGCGGCCAATCCGGGCCCCGGGGTGAATCTCGACCCCGGTCAGCAGGCGGGTAAGGTGGGCTAAAATGCGGGCTAACAGCTTCAAATTGGCCCGCCAGAGCCAGTGGTTGAGCCGGTGCATCCACAAAGCGTGCATTCCGGGGCTAAAAAGAATGGCCTCGAGGGCTCCCCTGCAGGCGGGGTCCCTATCGAGCACAGCCTGCACATCTTCTCTAAAACGTTCGATGAGTCGCAGCATGGGCAGAACCTGAAGGGCCAGCTTGCGCGTAGACCAAGCTTAGCCTACCTGACGGTGGCAAGGCTGTGAGCCGACAACCTATTCGGACTATATCGCACCGTACAAACCGCCCTACTTCAAGATGGCTAAGCCCCGATTGAGACATTGTCGAGGCTTAGGTTGGTGTAGACGTTTTGCACATCGTCGAGCTCTTCCAAAGCTTCCACCATGCGCAGCACTTTCTCGGCTTCCTCCTGGCTCAGGCTCAGGGTATTCTGCGGCACCATGGTGATTTCGGTATCCTCGGGCTTGAAGCCTTTGGCCTTGAGGGCGTTGGCCACGGCATAGACTTCGTGGGGGTCGGTATAGATTTCCAGGCCTTCCCCGCTTTCCTGCAGATCGAGTGCCCCGGCCTCGATAGCGGCTTCTTGCGCGGCCTCGGTGTTGGGTTCGATCCAGATGTAACCCCGACGATCAAACTGCCATGAGACCGAACCGGTAGCCCCCAGGCTACCCCCGTATTTGTTGAATATGTGGCGCACCTCAGAGGCTGTACGGTTGCGGTTATTGGAAAGGGCCAGTACGATGATGGCCACCCCGCCTGGCGCGTAGCCCTCATACACGATTTCTTCGTAATTGCTGCTCTCGTCGTCGCCGCCCGCCAACCGCTTCAAAAGGCGCTCGATGTTGTCGTTGGGAACATCCGCATCCCTGGCGGCCTCGATTAGGTTGCGAAGGTTTACGTTCGCGGCTGGATCGGTGCTACCACCGGCCCTGGCCGCGGCTGCAATCAGACGCAGGTATCTGCTAACGGTCTTACCTTTTTTCAGGTCATTGGCAGCTTTTTTGCGCTTAATTTGAGCCCATTTGCTATGGCCAGCCATATGTCACCGCGCCTTAGTATACGGGAGCGCCAATACCACCGAAAAGGCCAGGCAAAACCGCCGGGCGCCCAGCTCGGACTCTAATCCCAGCGTAGTCTATAATGGCCCTCATGCGTCGTGTTGTCGTTACCGGAGTTGGCCCGGTTGCCCCCAATGGCATTGGGGCCGAAGCTTTCCACAAAGCCCAGCTCGAGGGCAGATCAGGCATCCGCCGCATCACCCAGTTCGATGCCTCGAGCTACCCCGTACAGATCGCGGGCGAAGTGGATGTCAACCCCGAGGAGTACATTGATAAGCGTGAGCTACGCCGCCTAGATCGCTTCACCCAACTGGCCCTGATTGCTGGCCACCTGGCCTTGCAGGACGCGGGGCTCGAGCCTGAGAGAGAGGACTGTACCCGCATCGGTACCCTCATCGGTACAGGTATCGGGGGCATGATTACCTGGCAGGAGCAGAGCAAGGTGCTCTTCGAGAAGGGCGGCACCCGCCTCTCCCCGTTCTTCATTCCCATGATGATCGCCAACATGGCCTCGGGCCAACTGGCCATGAAATATGGCCTAATGGGACCCTCCTCCACGGTGGTGACGGCCTGTGCAACCGGTTCGGATGCCATTGGCAACGCCTTTCGGGTGATCCAACTGGGCGAGGCCGATGTGATGCTAACCGGCGGAACCGAGGCCGTGGTCACCGAGATGGCCATCGGCAGCTTTGGGGTGATGCGGGCCCTCTCAGCCCGCAACCACGAGCCCGAAAAGGCCAGCCGTCCCTTTAGCAAAAGCCGCGATGGCTTTGTGCTCTCGGAAGGGGCTGCGGTGCTGGTGCTGGAAGAGTACGAGCGGGCCAAGGCCAGGGGTGCGCGCATTTACGCCGAGCTGGTAGGTTTTGGCCGCAGCGCCGATGCCCACCACATCACCGAGCCTCACCCGGAAGGTAAAGGGGCGGCCCTGGCCATGCAAGCGGCCCTAAGGGACGCCAAGGTCAGCCCTGAGCAAGTGGGCTATATTAATGCCCACGGCACCTCCACGCCGATAGGGGATAAGGCCGAAACCCTGGCCATCAAAAAGGTTTTCGGCGATCATGCTTACAAGCTGGCGGTTTCGTCCACCAAGAGCATGATTGGTCACCTGCTGGGCGCGGCTGGGGCGATTGAGGCGGTTGCCAGTGTGCAGGCCTTGGCGAGCGGGATCCTGCCCCCCACCATCAACCTCGACGACCCCGACCCTGAGCTCGACCTCGACTACGTGCCCAACACCCCTCGAGAGAAGCAGGTAGACTACGCCCTCTCGAACTCCTTTGCCTTTGGGGGCATGAACGCTACGCTGCTATTCAAGCGGGTGTAGCGCGGTTTTGCACGCTGCGTCGAACATACCCCGGTGGACGCGACCTTCCAGAGGGGAGGCCGATGTGCTGCTAGTAAAGCTAGGCTCGATTGGCTAACCGGGCGCGGCGGGGCCTCGCTGTGCAGCCTCCTAAACTCAGGCTACCATTCGCTTAACATTTTTTTGCTTATTATTGAAACAATATGGCCCTACGTCGTGCGTTTTTGGGCGTTACGGTGGCGCTCGGTATGGCCGGTTCGGCGCTGGCTTCCCCGGCTCAGGATCTATTCGATCAGGCCACCTTTCTGATCGGCTTTTACTACAACGGACCGGCTAAAGTCCCCCCTTTCAGAGAGCTGCGGCGGCAGTACCAGCCGGTACTCGACCGACTCTGCGCTGCCGAAGGCAATCGCTGCGGCTTCGACAAGGCCAAGCAGGTGATTGAGCGCATTGTGCGGGATATCGCCGACCCGTTCACAGTTCTACTGACTCGAGACCAGCTTATCGACGACGAGCGCTACGGGGCCGGCCTGGGGCCAGCGGCCCCCAGGGTGGGGGTCTGGGTGCGCGAAACTCCCAGGGGACTGGTGGTGAGCGAGGCTTTCCCTGGGGAGCCTGCTTTTGAGGCGGGGCTGCGCCGGGGCGACCTGATCACCCAAATTGCGGGTCAGCCCGCTACTCTGGCCCGCCTGAGTGCCGCCGAAGCAGCCCGTGCCCCCTTTAGCCTGGGCTACAGCCGACGGGGGGTGGCCCGCACCGTCACCCTTACCCCAAAGGTAGCTGAGGCCACCATGCAGCCTAGGCTGGAGATTAGCAACAACATAGCTTACCTGCGCGTCTATCACCTCTACAGCTCGGAAAACTACTCCACCGCTCAGCGCATTCACGACGCTGCGCGCCGGGCGGAGCAGGCTGGGGCCCGCGGCATGGTGATCGACCTGCGCGATGCGCTCACCGGCTACGACTCGGAAGCCCTGCTGGCTGCAACGGCTTTCACCGGCCAGGGCGGTTTCATCTACGACCGACGTTTCCAGGGTCAGGACGAGACCCACACGGTGGAAAATGGCAAGCTTTATGTAAAGCTCGAAGGCGCCCAGAGGGAGGAACAAAGCGCCCTCGAGCGGCCTTACTTGGCCCGCATCCCGGTGGTGGTGCTGGTCAACCGGAATACCTTCAACTCAGCAGAAATGCTGGCCTACTTCCTGCAGGCCGCAGGCCGGGCTAAGGTGGTGGGTGAACCTACGGCTGGCGCCCTGGGGATGTCGGGCAGCGCCGAAGGACCCCTAATAAACGGCGATTTTATCGCGGTGTCCTCGCTCAGAATGCGCCACCTGGATGGCACGCCCTTCCCACTCAAAATCAGCCCCGACGTGTTGGTCGAGGATGACCTCGAGGCCCTCGTTGCTGGGCGCGACCGGATACTGGAGCGCGCCCTGGAAATGCTGCGGTAGGTGAATGCTATGCGCAAACTGTTTGCCACCCTGGCCCTGCTCGGCTCGCTTTCGCTGGCCTCGCCGGCCCAAGACCTGTTCGATCAGGCCAGCTTCTACGTGGAGTTTTATTACAACGGTCCCGCCACCTTGAACCTCAAAGAGCTCACAGCCCGCTATCAAAGCGCACTGGACCGCACCTGCGCCCTGCAGAGGGATACCTGTCCTTACGACCAGGCCGTGCCCATCATCCAGCAGATGTTGGAGGAGCTCAAAGACAACCACACCTATTACCTAAGCCCCGAGGCTCTGCGCAGTACCCGTGAAAGCCGCCAGGGCAACGCACCCTCCCGCACGCTTCGCATCGGCGTAACCCACTTGCCCATCCCCGGCTCCCGCGACCGTCTGATTGTGGATGTGGTGGAAGGAGGCCCAGCCGACGAGGCCGGACTGGCCTACGGCGACCGCATCATCGCCATCAATGGCCGACCCCTCAGTGAGCTACCCGACGACAACCAGGTCGTCCAGTTTTTGACGCAATCGGTGCAGTCGGGGCGCCCGGTGGTTTTAACCATTTTGCGGGGCCCTGAGCGGCAGCGCCTCGAGATCACCCTGATAGGCCGTGAAATTAACCTGGCCCGCTTCCCCTCGCTCAAGATAAGGCCCGATGGGGTAGCGGTGCTCAAAATCCCCGACTTTGATGCCCAGGGCCAGGTAGGGCGGCGGGTTCACGAGCTAGTGCGGGAAGCCCAGCAGAAAAACGCGCGGGCCATGGTCATAGAGCTGCGAGGTAACAGCGGGGGCTTGCTCAACGAGATGATCGTTGCGCTGGCTGCCTTCCTGGACGAGGCCTATGTGGCTTTGGTGGATCGCTACCAGACCGAGCGCACCGAGTTTCGCATTCGCGATGGGCGCCTGACCATTACCCGCAATGGTAGAGCCGAGAGCGTTAATCTACCCTTCCTGGCCCGCTGGCGCGGCCCGCTGGCGGTGCTGATCGATGGTAACACCGCCTCGGGTGGGGAGTATCTGGCCTCGGCCATCCAGAAGGCCAGGGTGGGGCCCCTGGTGGGTGTGCCCACCCTGGGCATCGGCAATACCACCACCCGCCCCTTCAGCCTGATCAACGGCGGGGCCCTGAGCATCTCCTACAACCGGGCCTTTTTTGCCGATGGAACGCCCTTCCCAGCTCGAGCTACCCCAGATTTTATGGTGGAGAGTTCCCTCGAACAGCTCGCCAACACCGGGCGCGACCTGCCTTTTGAGAAAGCCTTGGAAGCGCTGGGCATCAAGGTGGGTCGCTGATGGCGCTCCCATGGCCCGAGGCGCCCCAGATGAGGTGCGTTCGTTGCGCTGCTATGGCGTGGGTTGAAAATTACACCCCTACCGGGCGGCGCTGCTTACAATCTGAATAACCTTATGAAGGTTTCTGCACGCCTCCATTTCTCACCAGTTACCACCGATTCGGCTGCAGTTGTACACGAGTTATACCTTAAGTGCCCTACCTACATCTCGCTCATAGGGGGGGATATGCCCACCCTGAACGATATTCAGCGCGAGCTCGAGACCCTTCGCCACGACACCAGGCGTCAGGCGGTGCTGCTTTTGTGGCAAAACCGGGCGGTGGGGTTTCTGGACTACAAGGTGGCCTACCCCGATCTGCACTCAGCGACCATCGGCCTGCTGCTCATCGAGGAAAAACTGCAAGGCCAGGGTCTGGGAAAGGCGGCGGTAGAGCAGCTCGAGGTCCAGCTCAAAGAGCGGATGAATCGACTGTACGCAGTGGTGTACGGCAACAACGAGCAGGCCAAACGCTTCTGGGAGCGCCTGGGCTTCGAGCATTTGCGCGACAGTGGCCCAACCCTAAGCTGGTATGTCAAACATCTGTAAGCGGAACATCCATGGATCTGGGCATTGCGGGTAGGCTGGCCCTGGTGACAGGGGCTTCACAGGGAATTGGGCGGGCCATCGCGCTTGCCTTGGCTGAAGAGGGAGCCAGGGTGGTGGTAGCGGCAAGAAGCCGCGAGAAGCTGCAAGAGCTGGCACGCGAAATCGAAAAGGCTGGAGGAGAGGCTTACGCAGTTGTGGCCGACCTTGCTCGGGAGGAGGAGCTAAAGCGCCTGGTTGAAGAGACACAGAAGCTGGGAACTGTAGAGCTCTTTCTGGGGAACACAGCAGGGCCTAGGCCCAGCGCAGCCCGGGATCTCCAGGTGCATGATTTGCGTTCGGCAGCGGAGTCGCTTTGGTACCCAATGGTGGCGCTGGTCAATGCTTTGCTTCCAGGCATGCAAGCGAAGCAATTTGGAAGAATCCTGTTCATCACCTCGCTGGCGGTTAAGGAGCCCATCGAGAACCTGGCCCTTTCCAACGCCCTGCGGGCAGGGCTGACCGCCTATGCCAAAACCCTGGCCAGAGAAGTTGCCTCGCAGGGTATTACGGTCAATACTTTGGGGCCAGGCTATACCCACACCGAGCGGGTTGAGGAGGTATTTGCCTTCCGCGCAGCGCAACAAGGTATTAGCCTGGAGGCCGCGTATGCCCAGCAGACGGCGCAGATACCGGCTGGCCGCATGGCCTCCCCTCAGGAGATTGCCGATGTGGCGGTTTTTCTGTTGTCTGCTAGGGCCAGCTACCTAACCGGCCAGGCCATTATGGTGGAGGGTGGGGTTATTCGGGGGTTGCTATAGCACCCAAACGGGCCGGGCTAGACCCGCGTGAAGCTATATCGGCTGGGCCGGTGGCCGATACATGTGAGCCCTGCGCAAAACGTATTGCCTAGGGTTGTGCAGAGTTTTTTCCGTAAGACCTTTCGCACAGGGGCCTAAAGAGGATTGCCAGCCGTGAACTGCCGGGTCATGCGCAAGGTCTACGATGGCTTATAAAAGCCATCTTTTTGAAGCCCACGGTGGTCAAGTCGCGATTTTTGTGGGTTTTCCTTCCGCGGCCCAAAGCGGGCCCATGTCCAGGCAACGCCGGAAAGCCCAGTCCTCCGTGGCCCTCAGCATCACCACCGTGGCCAGATTCACCAGG
>Ga0308412_1001518_pt1 | contig 12695 bp, 15 predicted proteins | sample HotsprottomLayer_FD_202357 | JGI IMG/M metagenome (GOLD analysis project Ga0308412, IMG submission 202357) | Hot spring phototrophic mat microbial communities from Octopus Spring, Yellowstone National Park, Wyoming, United States -... | ecosystem: Environmental > Aquatic > Thermal springs > Hot...
GGGATATTCGCATCGGGTCTCAATCCCCTTCATTGCGGGGCAGTGGTCGCTTCGCACGAGCGCCTGCCGCCCAACCAACGGCGCTACCGCGTCTCAATCCCCTTCATTGCGGGGCAGTGGTCGCTTCTATCTACCAGGGAGTGCTGGATGCTTTCCACACTCCAGTTTCAATCCCCTTCATTGCGGGGCAGTGGTCGCTTCTTATGATTTGTACATTGCTACTATTTTTAGGAAGACGTGTTTCAATCCCCTTCATTGCGGGGCAGTGGTCGCTTCCTGCCGCCAAGACTCCGTCCGCACCAGCCGAGGCTGTTGTCTCAATCCCCTTCATCGCGGGGCAGTGGTCGCTTCGATCGAAAAGTGCCAGGGCGACGCCGAGGCGCTCGTGTTTCAATCCCCTTCATTGCGGGGCAGTGGTCGCTTCAAGGAGCTGGACGCGACCTCCGACGAGGAGGTCCGGTCTTAATCCCCTTCATTGCGGGGCAGTGGTCGCTTCGGCGGCGCGTGCGCCGACGACGCCTTCTTCGACGCGCGTTTCAATCCCCTTCATTGCGGGGCAGTGGTCGCTTCGCTTGAGTCGTTGGCCCGCAACCGGGGCGACGCTGCGTTTCAATCCCCTTCATTGCGGGGCAGTGGTCGCTTCTCGTCATCGCGGCCGCCGCGGCGCTGGTCGGCGGCTCCGTTTCAATCCCCTTCATTGCGGGGCAGTGGTCGCTTCGACGGGCGCGGGCGCGAGTATTGCGCGCGTGCTGGACGAGTTTCAATCCCCTTCATTGCGGGGCAGTGGTCGCTTCAAGACCCGGCCTTGAACGGCGTGAAGCTGTCTCTCGCCTGTTTCAATCCCCTTCATTGCGGGGCAGTGGTCGCTTCTCCGTCCGCCGTATGGCGGGCGTGGCAGGCGGAAGAGCTGGTTTCAATCCCCTTCATTGCGGGGCAGTGGTCGCTTCGCCAAGGCACGCAAGGAGGCCGAGTCGCGGGCCGCCCGCGTTTCAATCCCCTTCATTGCGGGGCAGTGGTCGCTTCTGGATCCGGGGTGTTCGCCATGCGCGGCACGGCGAAAGTTTCAATCCCCTTCATTGCGGGGCAGTGGTCGCTTCGACGGAACGCCTTCCCCCCCCGAAGGGGGGGGGCGAGCGTTTCAATCCCCTTCATTGCGGGGCAGTGGTCGCTTCCGATGAGGCGGTTCGCTCCCAGCTTCAGAGGAAGCTGGAGTTTCAATCCCCTTCATTGCGGGGCAGTGGTCGCTTCAGGTACGCGGCATCGCGTATGCCGCATACCTCGACGAGTTTCAATCCCCTTCATTGCGGGGCAGTGGTCGCTTCTGGCTGGTGAGAGCACCTGGGGAAGCGGGTGGAGGGTTTCAATCCCCTTCATTGCGGGGCAGTGGTCGCTTCCAGGCAATGGGCTACGAGGTCGAGCTGGAGCGCGTTGAGTTTCAATCCCCTTCATTGCGGGGCAGTGGTCGCTTCGAGGTGGAAAGGAGTGGACCCATATAGTCCCAATCTCAAGTTTCAATCCCCTTCATTGCGGGGCAGTGGTCGCTTCTTCTTTTGATGATGGCCGTGATTACTCGTTGTAGCGCGTTTCAATCCCCTTCATTGCGGGGCAGTGGTCGCTTCCAGATCGAGTCGCTGGCACGCAACAGGGACCTGGAAGGTTTCAATCCCCTTCATTGCGGGGCAGTGGTCGCTTCTCGGAGGCGATCGTGAAACGCCTTCGAAACGTTTTGTTTCAATCCCCTTCATTGCGGGGCAGTGGTCGCTTCGACCCGGCGCGAGCCAAGCGACTCGGGAATCAGATCGAGTTTCAATCCCCTTCATTGCGGGGCAGTGGTCGCTTCGCACGCAACAGGGACCTGGAAGCCCGCCTCCTTGCGGATGTTTCAATCCCCTTCATTGCGGGGCAGTGGTCGCTTCGCAAGGAGGAACAACAATGAGTATCGTTGCATTGATGTTTCAATCCCCTTCATTGCGGGGCAGTGGTCGCTTCAAATCGAAACCCTGGTTAGACTCCGGTCCGACGCGGAGTTTCAATCCCCTTCATTGCGGGGCAGTGGTCGCTTCGGCCGTCCCAACGAGTGGTGCGAGGCGCGCCCGGCGTGTTTCAATCCCCTTCATTGCGGGGCAGTGGTCGCTTCATGATGGGACCCCCCGCCGCATGGCGGGGGGGAAGTTTCAATCCCCTTCATTGCGGGGCAGTGGTCGCTTCCGCGCGCGCGGCGGGAAGCCGAGCGTCGCGCCGCGAAGAAGTTTCAATCCCCTTCATTGCGGGGCAGTGGTCGCTTCAGCGGGCGCAGATCACCCGTTGCGACGACGGTCAGCATGTTTCAATCCCCTTCATTGCGGGGCAGTGGTCGCTTCTTGAACTTCCGCTCGCAATGGTGCGAGCAGACATGTCGTTTCAATCCCCTTCATTGCGGGGCAGTGGTCGCTTCGCTCTTACTGATCGCCCATATCCGTTTTTTAATCTGACTTGTTTCAATCCCCTTCATTGCGGGGCAGTGGTCGCTTCAGGAGGAAGAAGAAATGGGAATCGGGCGGAATGCCGTTGTTTCAATCCCCTTCATTGCGGGGCAGTGGTCGCTTCGTCGGTTTGACCACCACACCCCCGATCTCGGCGGAGATGTTTCAATCCCCTTCATTGCGGGGCAGTGGTCGCTTCATAGAGCTCTTACTGATCGCCCATATCCGTTTTTTTAGTTTCAATCCCCTTCATTGCGGGGCAGTGGTCGCTTCCTCTCGCCGCCGTCCAGCGCGGCGAGCGCGATGATCTGGTCGTTTCAATCCCCTTCATTGCGGGGCAGTGGTCGCTTCCAGGAGCGATCGGATTTGACAACGGTGATAATCATGGTGTTTCAATCCCCTTCATTGCGGGGCAGTGGTCGCTTCAGTTCTCATCGTCGCGTCGGCGGCGCTGCTCGTCGCCGGTTTCAATCCCCTTCATTGCGGGGCAGTGGTCGCTTCCGGAGGCGCGTGTCGACGTCGTGAAGCACGCCGACGAGTTTCAATCCCCTTCATTGCGGGGCAGTGGTCGCTTCGGTCCCTGTTATACCGGTGATTATTTTGGCTGTAAATGTTTCAATCCCCTTCATTGCGGGGCAGTGGTCGCTTCTACTTTTTGGCCACACTAGTATCCCCGATGATACTGCGTTTCAATCCCCTTCATTGCGGGGCAGTGGTCGCTTCATCAAGAAAGTAGGGTCACAATGACCGCTCTCAACACAAGTTTCAATCCCCTTCATTGCGGGGCAGTGGTCGCTTCCATCGCCCGGATGCGGGCCGACGGGTACATCTTCCGTGTTTCAATCCCCTTCATTGCGGGGCAGTGGTCGCTTCTGGCAACCGACAGGGTGCGCGGCTGCACTTGGGCTTTTCGTTTCAATCCCCTTCATTGCGGGGCAGTGGTCGCTTCCCGCTCGCCGCACGGCGGGGGGGCAAAGGAGAAAAAAAGTTTCAATCCCCTTCATTGCGGGGCAGTGGTCGCTTCGGAGAAGTACCGGGCCACGGGCAAGAATGTCCGGGGCGTTTCAATCCCCTTCATTGCGGGGCAGTGGTCGCTTCTTCGAGCTGGAGCGCGCGGACAACGGCTAATCAGCCCGTTGTTTCAATCCCCTTCATTGCGGGGCAGTGGTCGCTTCCAATGATTGTGCCGACATATAACGAGGAGCAGAACATGTTTCAATCCCCTTCATTGCGGGGCAGTGGTCGCTTCTGGGTTGTATTTTGGTTGCTTTCGTCATCTTTTCAACGTTTCAATCCCCTTCATTGCGGGGCAGTGGTCGCTTCGCACGACGAGCTCCGGCTCGTCGTGTGGCTCAACCGGTTTCAATCCCCTTCATTGCGGGGCAGTGGTCGCTTCGATCGGACCTTTGCCGCCCACCGTGTGGGCGGCGTAACGTTTCAATCCCCTTCATTGCGGGGCAGTGGTCGCTTCCTGGTACGCCCTTGGGCGTCCGGCGCGCCTCAACGTGTTTCAATCCCCTTCATTGCGGGGCAGTGGTCGCTTCTTCCACCCTCTTGTGCGGGTGGGGCCAGCGCCGGGGAGTTTCAATCCCCTTCATTGCGGGGCAGTGGTCGCTTCCTGGTCCTGGGGGGTCCGCGTCTCCACGTCCAAGTCCGGTTTCAATCCCCTTCATTGCGGGGCAGTGGTCGCTTCGATATCGCCGTGGAGTTTTGTGTCTTTCTCCACATGGTTTCAATCCCCTTCATTGCGGGGCAGTGGTCGCTTCTGTTTTAAGGCACTGGATCTACCCCGGTGCTGTGAGGGTTTCAATCCCCTTCATTGCGGGGCAGTGGTCGCTTCCCCCCCATTTTGGGAGCGATAGCTTTTCTAGCTATAAGTTTCAATCCCCTTCATTGCGGGGCAGTGGTCGCTTCGCCTAATCGATGGCTTTGTTAAAGGCTGGGGAACGTAGTTTCAATCCCCTTCATTGCGGGGCAGTGGTCGCTTCAAATAGCTTTCAATATACCTAGCAATACCACCTGTGGGTTTCAATCCCCTTCATTGCGGGGCAGTGGTCGCTTCAGGTCGACTCCGCCACCGTCTGGCGCGCGCCGGACGGGTTTCAATCCCCTTCATTGCGGGGCAGTGGTCGCTTCTTTTATTTCGCCCATTATCGTTTATTTACGTAATTGTTTCAATCCCCTTCATTGCGGGGCAGTGGTCGCTTCGACGCCGTCCAGCACGCGGACGAGCCCACGCTCGTCAAGTTTCAATCCCCTTCATTGCGGGGCAGTGGTCGCTTCGGCGAAATGCCGTTCGCCCGGTGACGGACGCCGTCACGTTTCAATCCCCTTCATTGCGGGGCAGTGGTCGCTTCCGGAGCTGGAATCGACCGCCGATGAGGCGGCTCGGGGTTTCAATCCCCTTCATTGCGGGGCAGTGGTCGCTTCGTTCCCGCTCTCGTTCTCGTTGGCATGATGGATACCAGTTTCAATCCCCTTCATTGCGGGGCAGTGGTCGCTTCCTATTACTGAGCTTCCCTGCTAGGGATCCGCTCTATTGTTTCAATCCCCTTCATTGCGGGGCAGTGGTCGCTTCGGTTAGACGACGCTATCCTTATATTGGATGTACTATTTAGGTTTCAATCCCCTTCATTGCGGGGCAGTGGTCGCTTCCAGATCGGCCGCCGCGCGGCGGGCGCGTTCTTCGGCGTTTCAATCCCCTTCATTGCGGGGCAGTGGTCGCTTCGGGTGTTCGCCATGCGCGGCACGGCGAAAAACCCCGAGTTTCAATCCCCTTCATTGCGGGGCAGTGGTCGCTTCGCGTCGGTCATGGACGCGGCGGCGCGGGCGGTGATCGCGTTTCAATCCCCTTCATTGCGGGGCAGTGGTCGCTTCTGCCCGACGGTCGGACCTTCGTAAAGCATACTGGGATGTTTCAATCCCCTTCATTGCGGGGCAGTGGTCGCTTCGGGGCCGGGCACGACGCGCCCGTTCACCGTGACGTCGCGTTTCAATCCCCTTCATTGCGGGGCAGTGGTCGCTTCGGCACAAAACCTGTTGTTGGCCGTTGTTGTGAGTCTGGTTTCAATCCCCTTCATTGCGGGGCAGTGGTCGCTTCCCATTGATATGCCGGCGCTTCGACTTATCGGCGTGGAAGCGTTTCAATCCCCTTCATTGCGGGGCAGTGGTCGCTTCCTGAACCCGGCGTGGCCGGGCCGGGCGCGGAGGACGTGTCTCAATCCCCTTCATTGCGGGGCAGTGGTCGCTTCCGACTGCGGCGAGGAGCGGCGGCGGCGCCGCTCCCCGCGTTTCAATCCCCTTCATTGCGGGGCAGTGGTCGCTTCCCCCCCGGCGGAGGTGCGTTGAAGCCCCCCCGGGTCGTTTCAATCCCCTTCATTGCGGGGCAGTGGTCGCTTCCAAGGAGAAAAAAGAAAGAATGAAGGGAACAGGCTTGTTTCAATCCCCTTCATTGCGGGGCAGTGGTCACTTCGCTCCGGGGACAGGGACGGAAGCGCGCGCTGAAGCGTTTCAATCCCCTTCATTGCGGGGCAGTGGTCACTTCCTAATTCGTTTCGCATTCGGGATAATCCGCAAGGCGTTGTTTCAATCCCCTTCATTGCGGGGCAGTGGTCACTTCGATGCGTTGAAGTCCCCCCCCTATGATGCTGCGGCATCGTTTCAATCCCCTTCATTGCGGGGCAGTGGTCACTTCCCGGAGCGAGCTCGTCGAATCCAGAACCAACTCGAGAGTTTCAATCCCCTTCATTGCGGGGCAGTGGTCACTTCGCGCGAAGGAGGACGCGATGACGGAGACGAAGCGACGTGTTTCAATCCCCTTCATTGCGGGGCAGTGGTCACTTCTGAGACTCATGGTGAGACGTTGTCCGACTTGGTTGTGGTTTCAATCCCCTTCATTGCGGGGCAGTGGTCACTTCTGGACTCCGCCCGCGTCCGCCGAATGGCGGATGCGGGTCGTTTCAATCCCCTTCATTGCGGGGCAGTGGTCACTTCATGGACGACAACAAACGGTCACCGGACCTGCCGGTGTTTCAATCCCCTTCATTGCGGGGCAGTGGTCACTTCCTCCTATCAGGCGCAGTCTTCGCTGTTTCGTTCTTGTTTCAATCCCCTTCATTGCGGGGCAGTGGTCACTTCGCTTGGGCGGTTCGGCGAGACCATTGACCTCTTCGCGTTTCAATCCCCTTCATTGCGGGGCAGTGGTCACTTCGGCGCCAATCGCCCCGCGCCGCATGGCGAGGGGGCAAGTTTCAATCCCCTTCATTGCGGGGCAGTGGTCACTTCCAGGTTGTCCCTCGCATGGGGGTCCCGGGTCTCCGTCGGTTTCAATCCCCTTCATTGCGGGGCAGTGGTCACTTCTCGGTGCCTGAAACCCAAGAGGGCGCAGGTGCCCGGTATGTTTCAATCCCCTTCATTGCGGGGCAGTGGTCACTTCGCGTGTGGATCCACAGGAGGTGCCATGGCCCATGAGGTTTCAATCCCCTTCATTGCGGGGCAGTGGTCACTTCATTGCTGAATATTACAACAATGGGCCGAAGAGTCTAATGTTTCAATCCCCTTCATTGCGGGGCAGTGGTCACTTCCTACCTAAAACACCTAATGTGGAACGTCGTCTACACATTGTTTCAATCCCCTTCATTGCGGGGCAGTGGTCACTTCGGGGCGATCAAAGGAGAAATGACGACGAACATCCATCATGTTTCAATCCCCTTCATTGCGGGGCAGTGGTCGCTTCATCGAAAAAGCCCACACGGATGCCGAGGCGCTGTTGAAGTTTCAATCCCCTTCATTGCGGGGCAGTGGTCGCTTCATGTGGTGCCCGCCTGACCAGCGGGATAGTGCTAGGAATGTTTCAATCCCCTTCATTGCGGGGCAGTGGTCGCTTCGGGTGTAAAAGCAGGCGCACGTGGGGGGCTGCGGTATAGTTTCAATCCCCTTCATTGCGGGGCAGTGGTCGCTTCAATGCATCGTTGTCAAAACCATTGATATGCCGGCGCTTGTTTCAATCCCCTTCATTGCGGGGCAGTGGTCGCTTCACTTGTCGGCGTGGAAGCGGGACGCACGTTCCAATTTAGTTTCAATCCCCTTCATTGCGGGGCAGTGGTCGCTTCTCCCGGTGCCACCACTCCCTGATGCTGGTAGCTCAAGTTTCAATCCCCTTCATTGCGGGGCAGTGGTCGCTTCCTGTGGCGGGTTTTTTCGGAGTGGCGCTTCCCGGTGCCAGTTTCAATCCCCTTCATTGCGGGGCAGTGGTCGCTTCGCTTATAAATTATGCCAGGAAAGGAGGTGACAGTTTTGTTTCAATCCCCTTCATTGCGGGGCAGTGGTCGCTTCGATGGAGCAAGTGAACGCTCACATCGCTCGTCGAATTGTTTCAATCCCCTTCATTGCGGGGCAGTGGTCGCTTCAGGAGAAAGATGACGAAGATATCGCATCATCCCTTTCTGTTTCAATCCCCTTCATTGCGGGGCAGTGGTCGCTTCGCCGGCACTCCCCCCGATTTTGCTTGCTGTTTTGGGAGGTTTCAATCCCCTTCATTGCGGGGCAGTGGTCGCTTCTTAGTTTAACCACCTTGAAAGGAGGAACAAACAATGTTGTTTCAATCCCCTTCATTGCGGGGCAGTGGTCGCTTCCACCTGGCGCTGGGCGGCGCAGCGGCGGCGGCGCTGGGTTTCAATCCCCTTCATTGCGGGGCAGTGGTCGCTTCGCTACAAGAAAGAGGCGTGTACGTGCACGCTGACTGGTTTCAATCCCCTTCATTGCGGGGCAGTGGTCGCTTCAAACTAAAACTCGTTTCGATGACTTCTTTTTCATAGTGTTTCAATCCCCTTCATTGCGGGGCAGTGGTCGCTTCTTTGTGTGTGGTGTTTTTAACCGGCCGATGTTCGTGTTTCAATCCCCTTCATTGCGGGGCAGTGGTCGCTTCTGGCGGCGATGGGCATGGTCGGCGCGCTGATCGTCTGGTTTCAATCCCCTTCATTGCGGGGCAGTGGTCGCTTCAAGCCAATATTGGCGGTGGTCAGGACCGGCCACGCGGTGTTTCAATCCCCTTCATTGCGGGGCAGTGGTCGCTTCGCCCTGGTTCCGCCTGAATCAGGCTCCAGCGGTCTAGGAGTTTCAATCCCCTTCATTGCGGGGCAGTGGTCGCTTCATGGAAAAGAATCTGAATCTGCTGTTGGCGGTGGTCAAGTTTCAATCCCCTTCATTGCGGGGCAGTGGTCGCTTCCAGGACGGGCGGGTGTTGGAAAGGCACCCGTACGCCGATGTTTCAATCCCCTTCATTGCGGGGCAGTGGTCGCTTCAATCTACTTACTCGTCACTGAAGCCTCGAGGTCCATGTTTCAATCCCCTTCATTGCGGGGCAGTGGTCGCTTCACTCTTACGCCGGAATGCGCCTATACTCCCTAGAACTAATGTTTCAATCCCCTTCATTGCGGGGCAGTGGTCGCTTCCAATACCGCTGGGGTTTTTTGTAGGCTTCTGCACGATGTTTCAATCCCCTTCATTGCGGGGCAGTGGTCGCTTCTACACACTACTAGTAGCGTCTCCTCCGCAAACAAGTTTCAATCCCCTTCATTGCGGGGCAGTGGTCGCTTCGTATCGTAGTTTTGGTGATTATAAACCTACCAGAGGGAGTTTCAATCCCCTTCATTGCGGGGCAGTGGTCGCTTCAACGAAAGGAGGCACAAGGTGTTCCCATTGCCGAAAATGTTTCAATCCCCTTCATTGCGGGGCAGTGGTCGCTTCTTCGACGAGCGCGGGCGCCTCTGCGCCACGCCGGGACGTTTCAATCCCCTTCATTGCGGGGCAGTGGTCGCTTCCCGACGAGGCGCGCGACGGGATCCGGAGGAGGCTCGTTTCAATCCCCTTCATTGCGGGGCAGTGGTCGCTTCGCGCGGGCGCGCGACGCCGAGAGGCGCGCGGCTCGCCTCGTTTCAATCCCCTTCATTGCGGGGCAGTGGTCGCTTCGCAGCGGGCGGCGGGGATGCGCTGCGGGACGACCGTGTTTCAATCCCCTTCATTGCGGGGCAGTGGTCGCTTCAGGAGGAACAAAATGGGCATTCCGTTTCCGCTGCCGGAGTTTCAATCCCCTTCATTGCGGGGCAGTGGTCGCTTCCGCTGCCGGAGTTGTCTCCTAGTCTGCTCGCCTTTTTTGTTTCAATCCCCTTCATTGCGGGGCAGTGGTCGCTTCCGAAGAGCTGTCCCTCTTTTTGAGGGACATGGCTAAGTTTCAATCCCCTTCATTGCGGGGCAGTGGTCGCTTCCAAGACACTGGGTATACCCAACAGTCAATAGGTCGCTCGTTTCAATCCCCTTCATTGCGGGGCAGTGGTCGCTTCCAAACAATGTTCCCACCACTCCCACCACTCCCATCATGTTTCAATCCCCTTCATTGCGGGGCAGTGGTCGCTTCCGCATATTTGAAGGCCTTCAAATATGCGTCGGAAAAGTTTCAATCCCCTTCATTGCGGGGCAGTGGTCGCTTCTGATTGGTCTTTTAGTTTTGGTCATTGCCAACCTACCGTTTCAATCCCCTTCATTGCGGGGCAGTGGTCGCTTCCAAATTCGGTCTGGGTCCGGGTCGTTGGTGAGGTTATCGTTTCAATCCCCTTCATTGCGGGGCAGTGGTCGCTTCTATTACAGGGTTTACCAGGCTTATGAAAGCCCTGCCACGTTTCAATCCCCTTCATTGCGGGGCAGTGGTCGCTTCTCTCATACGGAACGAGAACCATTATTGTGCTCCTTTCCGTTTCAATCCCCTTCATTGCGGGGCAGTGGTCGCTTCGGTACTTCTGTGAGATAGCCATTGCTGCTCTAAAAGTTTCAATCCCCTTCATTGCGGGGCAGTGGTCGCTTCTGAATGTATGGTGGTTTGTATGGTTTCTTATTTGTGTTTGTTTCAATCCCCTTCATTGCGGGGCAGTGGTCGCTTCCGGCTGTTCGTATTTCCTTTAGGAAGGAGACATCGATGTTTCAATCCCCTTCATTGCGGGGCAGTGGTCGCTTCTGGTTTCACATCCAAAAAGGAGGAAAAAATGTTCCTGTTTCAATCCCCTTCATTGCGGGGCAGTGGTCGCTTCCCGTGTTGGGAGCAGTTCTTTTTATGCTAGTACTCTTGTTTCAATCCCCTTCATTGCGGGGCAGTGGTCGCTTCGTTTAATGAAAGGAGGCACAAGGTGTTCCCACCACTCGTTTCAATCCCCTTCATTGCGGGGCAGTGGTCGCTTCGGCAGAAATTGTCGGGCTGGCTGACAGCTTTGTTAAAGTTTCAATCCCCTTCATTGCGGGGCAGTGGTCGCTTCTAACAGTAGTTCTGTTCACGATAAGGCGTTGGTTGTTTGTTTCAATCCCCTTCATTGCGGGGCAGTGGTCGCTTCCTAATGGTATTTGACATCCTCCTAAGAGTAGCGGAGGGTTTCAATCCCCTTCATTGCGGGGCAGTGGTCGCTTCCTACCAATATCGTCACCGTGGGCGTGGAGTTTCGTGTTAAGTTTCAATCCCCTTCATTGCGGGGCAGTGGTCGCTTCAAGAGTAGCGGGGGTTTACCAATTAGCTTATCAAGTTTCAATCCCCTTCATTGCGGGGCAGTGGTCGCTTCCCTTTATTATTCCTAATAAAAGGAAAGGAGGTGGAAAGTTTCAATCCCCTTCATTGCGGGGCAGTGGTCGCTTCCTCTTTTTTAAAAGGTAGAGGGATTGCTTTTCTCTTGGTTTCAATCCCCTTCATTGCGGGGCAGTGGTCGCTTCTTAAGGCCGTCGGTGAGCTGGTTGGTCTGTGCGACTTGTTTCAATCCCCTTCATTGCGGGGCAGTGGTCGCTTCATGAGGATAATAGGCGATTTAATCGGTCTGGGCGACGCTTGTTTCAATCCCCTTCATTGCGGGGCAGTGGTCGCTTCTATCTTTCGAGATATTGGATCTACCCAGCTTGCTTCAGGTTTCAATCCCCTTCATTGCGGGGCAGTGGTCGCTTCATTACGTGTTACAAGAGGAATTATCCCTATTCCTAAGGGGTTTCAATCCCCTTCATTGCGGGGCAGTGGTCGCTTCGCCTAGACCCACTGACTTCAGTAGCATAAAAATTACTGTTTCAATCCCCTTCATTGCGGGGCAGTGGTCGCTTCAGAGATTACTCCTACTTCGTTATCGGTAGGAGTATTCGTGTTTCAATCCCCTTCATTGCGGGGCAGTGGTCGCTTCCTTTGACGAAATTAACCAGAACCAGTAGACCAAATAGTTTCAATCCCCTTCATTGCGGGGCAGTGGTCGCTTCTCTTATTCTTTGTTGCCTATTACGTGTTACAAGAGTTTCAATCCCCTTCATTGCGGGGCAGTGGTCGCTTCCTATTAACGTTATCTTGCTTATTGGGATCATTTTGTTTCAATCCCCTTCATTGCGGGGCAGTGGTCGCTTCGTAATGCCAACAACGCTGGGATCGTTGGTGGTGTTAAGTTTCAATCCCCTTCATTGCGGGGCAGTGGTCGCTTCCAGCTACTCTGGTAAAGACCACTTCTATTGGGCTCTGGTTTCAATCCCCTTCATTGCGGGGCAGTGGTCGCTTCAGGGGGTGATCAGTAATGAAACTAGCCCCGGAAAGGATTGTTTCAATCCCCTTCATTGCGGGGCAGTGGTCGCTTCTGCTGGAAACGCTGCTGGAAACCCCTCGGGGCATACTTGTTTCAATCCCCTTCATTGCGGGGCAGTGGTCGCTTCAAGGAGGGAAAAAATGGACCTTCTGTTTTCGCTGGTTTCAATCCCCTTCATTGCGGGGCAGTGGTCGCTTCGGGGAGCGGGAGTCTATCAAGTAACCTATCAAGTAATGTTTCAATCCCCTTCATTGCGGGGCAGTGGTCGCTTCCTATTCTGCCGACGCCTTTGGGATCTGTTTTAGTATTGGTTTCAATCCCCTTCATTGCGGGGCAGTGGTCGCTTCGCGGAAAGTCCCGCCCCCCCCCGCCACCCTCCTTTACTTGTTTCAATCCCCTTCATTGCGGGGCAGTGGTCGCTTCGTCCGAACGTTGGGAATATACCAAGTTGTCTTTTGGGTTTCAATCCCCTTCATTGCGGGGCAGTGGTCGCTTCACCCCGAAAGGAGGCAAAGGTGTTTCCGCCACTTCCATTCGTTTCAATCCCCTTCATTGCGGGGCAGTGGTCGCTTCTTTGGGAGTACTGGGTTTTCTGGTTGTGAATTTCTTGTTTCAATCCCCTTCATTGCGGGGCAGTGGTCGCTTC
>Ga0308412_1001525_pt1 | contig 12671 bp, 11 predicted proteins | sample HotsprottomLayer_FD_202357 | JGI IMG/M metagenome (GOLD analysis project Ga0308412, IMG submission 202357) | Hot spring phototrophic mat microbial communities from Octopus Spring, Yellowstone National Park, Wyoming, United States -... | ecosystem: Environmental > Aquatic > Thermal springs > Hot...
CTTTTTCCGCGCTCTCATCGCCCGAGGGGAGGTCGATCGGGTGGCGCTCGGGCACACGCGCTCCGACCAGGCCGAAACGATTCTCTTCCGGCTGCTACGGGGCTCCGGCCTCTCCGGCCTGGCGGGCATCTGGCCGGTTACTGAAGAGGGGCTGGTCCGGCCGCTTATCGAGCTCACGCGGGAACAGGTGCGAGCCTATCTCACCGGGCGAAATCTCGCCTGGCGCGAGGACGCCACGAACTGGCAATTGCGGCTGGCGCGCAACCGGATCCGGCACGAGATCTTGCCTCAGCTCGCGCGCGAGTTCAATCCGGACCTGATCGATGCCCTCGCGCGAACGGCGGCGCTCGCGCAGGGCGAGGAACTGTACTGGAAGCAGGAGATTGACCGGCTCGCAGCGATCGAACTCCATCGGGAGGGGGAGGCGATCCGGCTCCGTTGTTCGCACCTGCGGCGGCTCCCTGCGGCGGCAGCCCGGCGCCTGTTGCGCCGTGCAATCGAGCTGGCCAAGGGGGATATGCGCCAGGTGGAGTTCGAGCACGTCGAGCGGCTGATCGAGCTGGCTTCGGCCTGCCGAGGCGCCGGCGGCTGCGCGCTGCCCGGTTTGAAGGCCGAACGTTCCTTCGACTGGTTGCGGCTGGCGCCCGGCGGATCGCCGGCCGGCGGCTTCGAGGAGATTCCCCTGAAAGTGCCCGGCTCGTGCGAAATTCCGGGCCGCCCGTGGCGCCTGCGGCTCGACATTGCCGACTGGGTTGAGGGATTTCGGCCCGGCGCGGGCGGCTATAATACGGGTGGAGGCGCCGATCTGGATTACGGCATCGCGGGGGGAGACCTTCGCCTCAGAAGCTGGCGCGCAGGTGATCGATTCTGCCCGGCGGGACGGGCCACCGCCGTAAAGCTCAAAGAACTCTTTCAGCGGGCTCGAATTCCCATATGGGAACGCAACGGCTGGCCGATCATCACCTATAGGGGAAAAATCGCGTGGGTTTGGCGGTTCGGCGCAGCCGAAGAGTTTCGGGCCCGCCCCGGGGCGCAGCGAACTGTCCGTGTCCTGGAATGCGCTTATGAACGGGGCGGCTGAATCAAAAGGTCGGCGGTTGACGTCTGTATTAGGCAGCGGAGAGAGTCCGTCTTGCCGGCGAAGACCGGCAGGGGAGCAAAAATGAATTCCAACGTCAAGACGGCAGTCTTCTGGATCGTCCTGATCTGCGTCGTCGTGCTGCTGTGGACCGTCGTCCGCACCGGGCGTCCGGGCATGGAGCACCATTTCACCTTCACTCAGTTCCTCAACGAGGTGGAAGCGGGCCGTGTCCAGGAGGTCGTCATCAGCGGCAACGAAGTCCGCGGAAAAATGAAGGGCGACAATACGCCGCTGCGGACGCTGATTCCGACCAATTATCCGGACATTTACACGCTGCTCCGCGACAAGGGCGTCAACGTCGAGATCAAAGAGTCGGGTTCGAGCAACTGGTTCAGTCTGCTCATCAACGCGGTTCCCTTCCTGCTGCTTCTGGCCTTCTGGGTCTACATGATGCGGCAGATGCAAAGCGGCGGCAATAAGGCGCTGAGCTTCGGCAAGAGCCGGGCGCGGCTCCACTCCTCCCAGCAGAAGAAGGTGACCTTCAAGGATGTGGCGGGCGTCGACGAGGCCAAGGAGGAGTTGCAGGAGATCATCGAGTTTTTACGGGAGCCGCAAAAGTTCCAGAAACTGGGCGGACGGATTCCGAAAGGGGTGCTGTTGATCGGCCCGCCGGGTACGGGAAAGACGCTTTTGGCGCGCGCGATCGCGGGCGAGGCCAACGTGCCGTTCTTTTCCATTTCCGGCTCGGACTTCGTGGAAATGTTCGTCGGCGTCGGGGCCAGCCGCGTGCGGGATCTGTTCGAGCAGGGCAAGAAAAACGCGCCGTGCATCATTTTTATTGACGAGATCGACGCCGTCGGGCGCCACCGCGGCGCGGGCCTGGGCGGCGGGCACGACGAGCGCGAGCAGACCCTCAACCAGTTGCTCGTGGAAATGGACGGCTTCGAATCCAACGAGGGCGTCATCCTCGTGGCGGCTACCAACCGCCCGGACGTGTTGGATCCGGCCTTGCTCCGCCCCGGACGCTTCGACCGGCGGGTGGTGGTGAACCGGCCGGACGTCAAGGGGCGGGAGATGATCCTGCGGGTGCACACCCGGAAGACTCCGCTTGCCGACGACGTCGATCTCAGCGTGCTGGCTCGCGGCACGCCGGGCTTTGCCGGCGCGGACCTGGCCAATCTGGTCAACGAGGCCGCCTTGATCGCCGCCCGTCAGAACCGGAAGGTGGTGACGATGCTCGACTTCGAGCTGGCCAAGGATAAGGTGATGATGGGCGTTGAGCGCAAGTCGATGATCATCAGCGAGGAGGAGAAGCGCAACACCGCTTATCACGAAGCCGGCCACGCCTTGGTGGCGGCGATGATTCCGCATGCCGATCCGCTGCATAAGGTGACGATCATTCCGCGCGGCATGGCGCTCGGCCTCACCATGCAGCTTCCGCTCGACGACAAGCACTCCTATAAGCTCGAGTATCTCGAGGCCCAGCTTTCGATCCTGCTCGCCGGCCGCATCGCCGAGGAGATGTTCATGAAGCACATCACCACCGGCGCGGGCAACGACATCGAGCGGGCGACCGAGCTGGCGCGCAAGATGGTGTGCGAGTGGGGCATGAGCGAGCTCGGCCCGATGAGCTTCGGCAAGAAGGAGGAGCAGATCTTCCTGGGCCGCGAGATCGCCCAGCACCGCGACTACAGCGAGGCGACCGCGATTCGGATCGACGAGGAGGTGCGCCGGCTGGTCAAACAGGGCTATGATCGCGCCAAGGCGATCATCGAGCAGCATTCGGACGCCCTGGTGCGAATTGCCGAGGCGTTGCTTGAACGGGAGGTGCTCGACGGCAACGAAGTGATGCAGCTCATTCGGGGCGAGCCGCTGCCGGCGCCGGCGGCGCATGATGGCCAGCAAGAGGGACGACAAAAGGTCCTCAAACCTCAGCCGCAGCCCGGCGTCAAGTTACCGCCGCTCGTTGAAGGCGAGCGCCCGCAACCGGCTTAAACGCGCAAGCCCGCAAGCGGCGGCTCGCGGCGATGGAAATTCGTAGCGTCCTCGAGTGCGGCGCCGACGCGCAGCACCAGCGCCTCATCAAACGGCTTTCCGATGATTTGCACGCCGAGCGGCAGGCCGTTGCCAGAGAAGCCGCAGGGAATCGATAGCGCCGGCCAACCCAACACGTTGATGGCGCGGACGTAGCGCGTGGCCGCCAGGCGCACGTCTTCGACCGAGCCGTCTAGGCTCACCTGGGTCTCGCCGATCCTCGGGGCCGGAATCGGAGTGGTGGGGGTGATCAGGCAGTCAGCTTTCTTCCAGAGGGCGGCAAACTCCTGCCAGGCCCTCCGCCGCAGGCGTTGGGCGTTGATGTAATCGGCGGCGGTGATCATGCGGCCCTGATCGAGCAACGCCAGCACGTCGGCGCCGAACTTGCTCCGGTCCTTCAAGTACGGCGATAAGACGGCGGCGGCCTCGGCGAGCAGAATCACCCGGCCGAGCGTGTTCACTTCGGCGATGTCCGGTACCCGAAGGGAAACCAGCTCGGCGCCGAGCTCGCCGGCCAGCTTGATCATCGCCCGGGCGGTGCGTTCGGCCTCTCGGTCGAGGCGTTCAAAGTAGAAATTCTCCGGCACGCCGATCCTCACGCCGCGCAGGGAGATCTCGGCCGGGGGCGTGTAGTCGGCCACGGGACGCCGGCTGGAGGTGGGGTCGCGCGGGTCGTAACCTGCCAGAACGTTCAAAGCGAGCGCCGCGTCGCGCACCGTGCGGGTGAGCGGTCCCATGTGATCGAGCGTAAAGTCGAGCGGCATGACGCCGTAGCGGCTGACGCGCCCGGTGGTCGGCTTCAGGCCCACGCAACCGCACCAGGCGGCGGGGATGCGGATTGAGCCGCCGGTGTCGCTGCCCATGGCCAGAAAGACCTCGCCGGCGGCGACAGAGGCGCCCGAACCTCCGCTGGAGCCGCCGGGAACGTGGTCGGGATTCCAAGGATTCCGGATGGCGCCAAAGTGCGGGTTGTTCGAGGTGATGCCGTAGGCGAGCTCATGCAGACCCGTCTTGCCTACGATGACGGCGCCCGCCGCCTCCAGGCGCTCCACCACGGCGGCGTCGCGGTCGGGCACATAGTCGGCGAACAGGAGCGAGCCGCAGGTGGTGCGCACTCCTCGGGTCGAGAAGACGTCCTTTACGGCCACGGGGATCCCGTGGAAGGGGCCCCGGTAGACGCCTGCGGCCAGCTCCTCATCGAGCCGGCGCGCCCGTTCGAGCGCCGCGTCAGCCATCAGCGTCAGGAAGGCGTTCAGCCGGGGTTGGTCGCGCCCGATGCGCTCCAAAGCCCGGCGAACCAGCTCCACGGAGGAGACGTCACGGCGGAGAACTAGGCGCGAAGCTTCCTGAATGGTCATCGCGGATCCTCCTCGGGCAACAGGAGCAAGAAGGCGGGCTCGGTGTCGGGCTCCAGGCGCGCGAGCAGAGGCCGAAATGACGCCTCGAGCGCCTCAAGCGGCGCGGCGAGCCTCTCCAGCTCATTTTCGGGGACACCGAGATCGAGGGCTTGAGCGAGCAGGCGAAAGTCTCTCACGGCAACAGGCCATTGTACTCGCCGTCCGCCCTCATTGCGCGCCGCGGCCGCGCAAAATCACTTTGAGAGTGTGGAGCATGATGTAGGCGTCGAGCGCGGGCGTCAGGTGGCGAATGTAGTACAGGTCGTACTCGAGTTTGGTGACGGCGTCCTCGAGCGTGTCGCCGTACTTGTGGTTGATTTGCGCCCAGCCGGTGAGGCCCGGCTTCACCGCTAGACGCTGGCGGTAGAAAGGGATCTGCTCGATTAGCTTTTCGACGAACTCCGGACGCTCCGGCCTGGGGCCGACCATCGCCATATCGCCTTTGAGGACGTTGACAAGCTGGGGCAACTCGTCCAGGCGGAATTTGCGGAGCCAGCGGCCGACGGGGGTGATACGCGGATCGTCCCTCGTCGCCCAGACTGGGCCGGTGCGGGCCTCGGCGTCGGCGTACATGGAGCGGAATTTGTAAAGCACGAAAATCTTGCCGCGCCGACCCACTCGCTGCTGACGAAACAGCACCGGACCGGCCGAGGTGAGCTTCACCAGGACCGCCACCAGAAGGCTGACCGGGGCGCTGAGGATCAGCAGGGCTGCGGCAAGCACGGTCGAGTAGAGGGACTGGAGGAAGATCGTCCCCGGACGCGGCCCCAGCACTTCGGCAAAAATCAACTGCGAGGGGTGAAGTTCACGGACCGGGACACGCTCGAACACCTCCTCGAAGGCCGCAATGCCGTCCTGGATGGCGATGCCGGAGAATTTCAAGTCAAGAAGCTCGGCATGCGGGAGCTGGCGACGCCGCTCGGGCAGCGTCACCACGATCCGATCCGGGCGTGTCTGGGTGACAATGCGGCGCAGGTCCGCGACGGGCCCCAGGATCTCCTCTTCAGGGATGCCGCAGGGGTTGTCCTCTTTATCGCCGACGTAACCGAGCGGGACCATCCCAAGCTGCGGCGTTTCCCGGATGCGCTGATGAATCTGCTGCGCCAGGCGCGACAGGCCGAGAAAGAGCACGCGTTCGCGGTAGATCGTGGATTCAAGAAAGCGCGAATAGAGAATGCGCCAGCCGAGCACCGCCGGAGCGGCGATGGCGCTGCCGACAAACATCACCCAGCGTGGCAGCAGCAGTTCCCGGCTGACATAGTTGAGCAACGCCTGGACGATGAAGGCAGCGCCGAAGACCAGCGCCACTTGTTGCACGAGGGCCACGCGCGAGCGAACGCGAATGTTCTCGTACATGTCTTGCAAATAGAATCCGACCAGCAGGGTCGCCAGCAAGATCGCCATGCGGAGCCAGCCTCGGTTGTGCAGCAGAAAGACCACTGGATCCACCCGGACGACCAGCGCCAGGGCGACTACGTAAGATGCCAGCAGCAGGTAGGTTTCCGAGGTCAGCAGGGCGAAGGTGGCGCTCGGGCCGAAGAATCTCGCCAGTCGCATCACAGGGGCCTGCGGGCGGGAACTGATCAGTGTATCATGGCGCCGGCGATTGACAGGGGGCGAGCGGGGCGACTAGAGTAAAAAAGGGGACCGTTTCGGTCCGAAATTCCCCGATGCTCAAACTCAGCAGGAAGGCCGATTACGGGTTGATCGCCCTGCGGCACCTGGCCATCCACCAAGGGGGCGGCGTGGCGAGCGCCAAAGAGATCGCCGGCCGTTACCGCATCCCTCGCCCCCTGTTGTCGAAGGTGCTCCAGAAGCTCGCCCGATCGGGCTTCCTGGCGGCCGAACAGGGTGTCCGGGGCGGCTATCGGCTGGCGCGGGACCCCCGCGGCATCAGCGCGCTTGAGGTCATCCGGGTCATCGACGGTCCGGTGCGTCTGACCTCCTGCCTCGGCGGAGCCTGCGATCACACCGACCGGTGCACGGTGCGCGAACCCCTGCGCCGGGTGCACGAGGGCATTCTGAACCTGCTGGCGGCCATCAGCATAACCGACATGGCGCAAACGGGGGCGTTTCGGCCCCGAGACGGGCAGCTCGCCGCCGCGCCTTTCGACAAGAGGGTCCAATGCAGCGACTGATTTATATGGACAATCACGCCACGACGCCGATGGATCCGCGCGTCTTTGAGGCGATGCGACCCTATTTCATGGAGAAGTTCGGCAATGCCGCCAGCCGCAACCACCGCTTCGGCTGGGAGGCCGAAGAGGCGGTCGAGAAGGCACGCCAACAGATTGCCGAGCTGATCGGCGCCACGGCCAAGGAGATCATCTTTACGAGCGGCGCCACCGAGTCCGACAACCTGGCGATCAAGGGCGTGGCCGAGATGTACGCCGAAAAGGGCGACCACATCATCACGGTGGTGACCGAGCACAAGGCGGTGCTCGATACCACCAAGAAGCTGGAAAAGCACGGTTGCCGGATCACTTACCTTCCGGTGGGCAGGGACGGGCTGATCGACTTGGACAGGCTCCGGGAGGCGATCACGGAGAAGACCATCCTGATCAGCGTCATGTACGCCAACAACGAGATCGGCGTCATCCAACCGATCCGCGAGATCGGCCGCATCGCGCGCGAGCATGGCGTGCTCTTCCACACCGACGCCGTGCAGGCGCTCGGCAAGGTTCCAATCGACGTAAACGCGGACATGATCGACCTGGCGTCCCTGACGGCGCACAAGATTTACGGGCCGAAGGGCGTGGGGGCGCTCTATGTGCGACGCAAGAACCCGCGGGTGCAACTGACGGCACAGATGGACGGCGGCGGCCACGAGCGGGGCATGCGGAGCGGAACGCTGAATGTGCCGGGCATCGTGGGCTTCGGCGAGGCGTGCGCCATCGCCAAGCGGGAGATGGCCGAGGAGTCGGCGCGCCTGAAGCGGCTGCGCGACAAGCTGATGAACCGCCTGCTCGCCGAGCTCGACGACGTCTACGTCAACGGGAGCCTCGAACACCGGCTGCCCAACAATCTCAACATGAGCTTCGCCTACGTCGAAGGCGAGTCGCTGTTGATGGGCATCAACGACATCGCCGTCTCAAGCGGCTCGGCCTGCACCTCGGCGACGCTCGAGCCGAGCTACGTGCTCAAGGCGCTCGGCGCCGGCGACGATCTGGCGCACTCCTCGATTCGTTTCGGTCTGGGCCGCTTCAACACCGAGGAGGAGGTTGATTATGTGGCCGGCCGGGTCATCGAGACGGTGAAGCGGCTGCGGGAGCTCTCCCCGCTTTACGAGCTGGTCAAGGAGGGCGTCGATTTGAGTAAGGTGCAGTGGACGGCCAGGTAGGCCGTCCTCGGCACCGGAGACGGGAACCAAGATGGCGTACTCAGAAAAGGTCCTGGATCATTACAACAATCCCCGCAATGTGGGATCGCTGGACAAGAATGATCCGCGCGTCGGCACGGGCATGGTGGGCGCGCCGGAGTGCGGCGACGTCATGAAGCTCCAGATCCTCGTCGACGAGGAGACTGGGGTGATTGCGGACGCCAAGTTCAAGACGTTCGGCTGCGGCAGCGCCATCGCGAGCTCGTCGCTGGCGACCGAGTGGGTGAAGGGCAAGACGCTGGAGGAGGCGCTCAAGATCAAGAACACCGAGATCGTCAACGAGCTGGCTTTGCCGCCGGTCAAGATCCACTGCTCGGTGCTGGCCGAGGATGCCATCAAGGCGGCCATTGAGGACTACAAGAGAAAGCGGGCGGCTCGCGAGGCGCTCGCAGGAAAGGTTTCCTGACGATGGCAGAGACACCGGCAGTTGAACAGAGCATTCATGTCACGCCGAAAGCCCTGGCCAAGATCCGGGAGGCGTTCGCCAAGCAGGGGGTGAGCGGAGGCGGCCTCCGCCTGGGCGTCGTCGGTGGCGGCTGCTCGGGCCTCAGTTACCTGTTTCGGCACGAGCCGAAGCCCAGGCCCTCCGATCACGTCTTCGACTTCGAGGACGTGTCGATCTTCGTGGACCCCAAAAGCATGGTCTACCTCAAAGGGATGACGCTCGACTACAAGGAATCGCTCATGTACTCGGGCTTCGTCTTCGATAATCCCAACGCCCAGAAAAGCTGCGGCTGCGGCACCTCCTTCTCCGCCTAGGTGAGCCAGTTTAGGCAGACCCTCGAGTGCTGGCAGTGCGGTCGCCCCTCCGAGCACTCGCTCTTCTGCCGCTACTGCGACAGCCTGCAACCCCCGGTGGCCGACTACTTTCGCTTCTTCGGGCTGGAGCCGCGGCTGAAGATCGATGCGGCGCAACTGGAAAAGCGGTTTTACGAGCTGAGCCGCCGACTGCACCCGGACCGTTACCTGCGCCGGAGTCCGGTCGAGCAGCAGTACTCGCTGGAGGCGACGGCGATCCTCAACGACGCTTATCGCGTCCTGCGCGACCCGGTGGCCCGAGCCGAATACGTGCTCAAGCAGGCGGGTTTCGAGAGCGCCGAACCCCGGGCGAAGGCCTTGGATCCGGCGCTCCTGGAAGAGGTGTTCGAGCTGAACGAGGCGCTCGAGGCGTTGCGGCGCGGCGCGGCGAGCGCGCGCGGGTCGCTCGAGCAGGCCCGCCGCCGGTTCCTCGACTTGCGCGCCGCCATCGATGGCGAGCTCGAGGATCTGTTTGCGCGCTATGATGAAAGCCGCACGCGCCCGGTGCTGGGTGAGATCCGCAAGCTGCTCGACCGGCGCAAATATGTCCAGAATCTCGTCGAGCAGCTCGATCGGGAGCTGAGCACGGAGCAGGCTGATGCAGTTACTCCAGATCGACTTTGAATCCCACAAGCGCCGGCGCGTGGTCGGCATCGACCTGGGGACGACCAACAGCTTGGTGGCCTACATGGACGGTCTTGTCCCGAGGGTCATCCCGGCTCCCGAAGGCGGCTCCATCGTGCCCAGCGTGGTCTCCTATACCGAAAGCGGGGAATTTCTCGTCGGCGAGCGTGCGCGCGAGGAGCTGATCCGGCACCCCGAGCGGACGGTGTACTCGGTGAAACGGCTGATGGGCCGAGGGCTCGAGGACGTCCGGGCGGAGCTCGGTCTGTTTCCTTTCCGCATCGCCGAGGGCAGCGAAGCCGTGCTCCGGCTCCGGCTCGGCGAGCGGACCTTCACGCCGCCCGAGATCTCCGCCCAGATCCTGCGCCAGCTCAAGCGCAACGCCGAAGCGTATCTGAACGAGCCGGTGGAGCAGGCGGTCATCACCGTGCCCGCCTATTTCAATGACGCGCAGCGGCAGGCAACCAAGGACGCGGGACGAATCGCCGGACTGGAAGTGCTGCGGCTGGTCAATGAGCCCACGGCGGCGGCGCTCGCCTACGGGCTCGACAAGCGCCGCGACGGCATTGTGGCGGTGTACGATCTCGGCGGGGGAACCTTCGATATCTCGATCCTGAAGCTGCACGAGGGCATCTTCGAGGTGCTGGCCACCAACGGCGACACGCACTTGGGTGGCGACGACATCGACAATCTGTTGCTGGCCATCGCTCTCGAGGATGTGGCGAGCGAATGGGGCGTGGATCTGGCCACCGACGCCGAGGCGGTGCAACGGTTGCGCCGCCGCGTCGTGGCGGCCAAGGAGCAGCTTTCCAGCGCGCTCAAGACCGTGATCGACTTTGAGTACCGGGGCCGGCGCTATCAACGCGAGCTTACGCGCGAGCTGTTGGAGAAGCTGATCCTGCCCATCGTCGACCGTACACTGGCCTGCTCGCGGCAGTGCTTACGCGACGCGCAGCTTGCTCCCGAGAAGATCGACGAGGTCGTGCTGGTAGGCGGCTCGACCCGCATCCCGCTGGTGCGCCGAGCGGTCGAACGGCTGTTCCGCAAGAGGCCCCACACGGAGCTGAACCCCGAGGAGGTGGTCGCCCTGGGAGCCGCGGTGCAGGCGGGGATCCTGGCCGGTCATGTCGAGGACAAGCTCCTGCTCGACGTCACGCCGCTGTCGCTTGGGATCGAAACCATGGGCGGCGTGGTTTCCAAGCTCATCCACCGCAACTCGACGATCCCGGCCAGCGCCACCGAGGTCTTCACCACGGCCGTCGACGGACAGACGAATGTGCTGATTCACGTCGTTCAGGGTGAGCGTGAGCTGGCCCGGGACTGCCGGAGTCTGGCTCGGTTCGAGCTCAAGGGTCTCGATCCGCTGCCGGCGGGCATGGCGCGCATCGAGGTCCGCTTCCTGATCGACGCCAACGGGATCCTGAACGTGACGGCGCGTGATCTGCGAACGGGCAAGCAGCAGGAGGTCGAGGTCAAGCCCTCCTACGGCCTCACCGAGGAGCAGGTCGAGCGCATGATCCAGGAGTCCTACGAACGGGCGGAGGAGGATCTGCGGGAGCGCCAGTTGCGGGAGGTGCGGCTTGAGGCCGACCGCATCCTCCAGGCCACTGAAAAGGCCAAACTCCACCCGGCCTATTCCGAGCTCGGCGATGAGGAGCGGGCGCAGATCGAGGCGGCCGAAAACGAGCTCGTGCTGGCCTACCACGGCGGCGATCACTTGCTCATCCGCGCCAAGATCGAGCAGCTCAACCAGGTGACCCTGCGGCTGGCGGAGATGATGATGACCAGCGCCGTTCGCCAGGCGATCGAGGGCAACGAGTCCTGAAGAGAGGAGGCAGCCAAGGGCCCGTGAGCATGAGAAAGTTAAGCTGGGACGACGCCGAGGAGGTCGCTTTGGCGTTGTCGGAAAAGTTCCCCGGGCTTGATCCGCTCAGCGTCCGCTTCACCGACCTGCACCGCTGGGTTACGGAACTCGAGGGCTTCGCCGACGACCCGAAGGCCTCAAACGAAGCCAGGCTGGAGGCGATCCAGATGGCCTGGTACGAGGAGTGGAAGCAGACGCAGGGGTAAGCGCTTGCCGGCCTGGCGGGAGCGGCAACCCAAGCGCCGGCGCTTCAGTGCGGCCCGAGCGTCCGCAACATGGCAAAAAAGATTCCGGAGAGCGCCGCCTCCGCGCCGGCCCAGAAAACAAACGACCACTTGATGAGATCGGCCCTCATCGAGTGCATCTCCTCGCGTAGCTTGCCCTCGACGCGGCGAATCTCTTCGCGCAGTTCGCCTTCGACCCGACGGATCTGTTCGCGCAGTTCGCCCTCGACTCGGCCGATCTCTTTGTGCAATTCGCCCTCGACCCGGCGGATCTCTTCGTGCAGTTCGCCCTCGACTCGGCGGATCTCTTCGCGAAGCTGGCCCTCGACCCGGCGGATGTCCTCGCGCAGTTCGCCTGCATTCCGCTCCAGATCCGCCTTCGTGGCTGCGCGCTGCTCGACGGTCGAGGTGACGTACTCAAGCAGCGAGCGAGCCTCCTCCTCGCCCCGCTTCGGCTTCAGCTTCTCATAGAGCTCGAGCAGGCTCGGCATCGGCCTGCCCCAAGTTTAACAAGCTGTATCGAGTCCCCCGTGGCGCGCTCGGCGCCGCCTGCGTCGCCGGGAGCCGAACCTGTTAAAATTGGTAATGGCCCGTCAGCGAGAGGGGCGGGAGTAACTCAAGGGTAGAGTCACGGCCTTCCAAGCCGTTGGTTGCGGGTTCGAGTCCCGTCTCCCGCTCCACGCCGATTTCTGCTAGACTTGAGGATGCCCGGCTTGTCTCCGGGGCGGTGTTTGGCTGGCGTAGCTCAGCGGGTAGAGCAACTGATTTGTAATCAGTGGGTCGGGGGTTCAAGTCCCTCCGCCAGCTCCAGCTTGCCGTGCCGGCGCCGGACCAGCTACAGTAAAGGCGAGGACGGGTGGCCGAGTGGTTAATGGCAGCAGACTGTAAATCTGCCGCTCCTTGCGAGCTACGGAGGTTCGAATCCTCCCCCGTCCACCAGCCGGCCTGCGGAGGGCGTCGCCGGGCAGCGCCGAGCGGGCAACACGAGCCGATGTAGCTCAGTTGGTAGAGCGCGTCCTTGGTAAGGACGAGGTCACCGGTTCAATCCCGGTCATCGGCTCCATTGCTTCAGTCGGGGCCAGTTCTACACCGGATTCGTCTTCCCAGGATCCGAGGGCAAGCAGGCGGAGTTTAGGAACGAGCTATGGCCAAAGAGAGATTCGAGCGGACGAAGCCGCATGTCAACATTGGGACGATCGGGCACATCGACCACGGCAAGACGACGCTGACGGCGGCGATCACGCAGGTGTTGTCGAAGAAGAACCCGCGG
>Ga0308412_1001530_pt1 | contig 12654 bp, 9 predicted proteins | sample HotsprottomLayer_FD_202357 | JGI IMG/M metagenome (GOLD analysis project Ga0308412, IMG submission 202357) | Hot spring phototrophic mat microbial communities from Octopus Spring, Yellowstone National Park, Wyoming, United States -... | ecosystem: Environmental > Aquatic > Thermal springs > Hot...
TGAACCCTCCGGAAGAGGGATGGGGGTATAGTAGGGAAAGCGGCGCGGAGGATTCTCTCTACGGTTAGGGGGCTGTGGTGTTGAGAGAAAAACCTCAAACGCTCTCAGGTAACAAGAGCCGTGGGGAACGAAAAAGCGCAACGAGAAAGCGGCGTTGTCGCTCGGACTGCGGTGGTTTACGCTTTGATGTCCGTGGAAACCCCAAGGCGGTGGAACCCCTCATCGGGGTGCTACAGGATGAAAATCCGGGGTTCGATGGATTGTTGCCGAGACTCTCGAGAGAATCACCGGGGAACGCTTGGGGGTAGGTGGAGTAGCTTCAAAGCTTCAAAAGCGCAAAGCCGGAGAATAAAGGTGTCGCTACCTCAGAGACTTCGTGAGAATCCCATCTGGAAGCTACGCCCGGTGGGGTAGATAGAAAAAGAAATTTGCGGGGAGGGCAGCACGAAGTATCCCCCGGGATACCCATAGCCCCGGTAAGTTTCACCGTCAGGAACTCCATCGTTAAGCCCATCGGAATCTGCGGGCCTTAAAACCCATCCCGTAGCTATCACCTGTGTGAAACAGGATAGCTCGGAGCACTTCCTACCGGAAAGAGGAGTCTAACCTCCCCAAAACCCCGGGGAAACACCCAAAAGAATCGGGAAGCACGGTGAATTCCGGCTTCCGTAAGGATAGCCGCTTTTGTTGAAGGTAAAGCTCACCGTCTCTCTGGGGAGAGCGTAGAAACCATCGCGCCTTCTTTCGTCTTCCTGAAATTCCCTCCATCCGAGGGGTGGTGGAGGGATTGCACCAAACCTTTCTGAGGGATTCTTGGGACGCTATGGGGAGGGGGTGGATGCTGAAATTGTAAGGTTCCGCTTCAAAGTAGTTACAGCGGGGTTTCTCGGGTGTTCCATGTGGTGTGCACCTGTGCAATCTCTTGTGGGTTTATGTGGGGCGCTGCACAATGTTGCCTGAAATAATTTTCCAAAGGAGAATTGAACGTGAAAAACTCTCGCAAAGTGTTTGTGGTTTTCCTTCTTCTTGTGCTTCTCTCCGGCTGTCGTTCGGGTTCCCTTTCTTCCCCACAGTCTTCTCCTTCTCCTCCGCCTGAGGCTACCGGGTCTCCCACCCCCACCCCAACTGTCACCCCAACTCCCACATCAACTCCCACCCCCACATCAACCCCGGCTCCCACCATCACTCCGGTTTTCACGCCACTTCTCACCTTAACCCCTTTCACCCCACCGGTGCGTAATCTAACCCAAAACACCTCCTACAGCACCATCCAGGCGGCTATCAACGAAGCTCGAAATGGGGATGAAATTGTGGTTTCCCCCGGAACATATCGTGAGAACATCAGTTTCCAGGGGAAAAAGATCACCCTGCGAAGCACCGCTCCCGGTGATCCTTCGGTGGTGGCTTCGACCATCATCGATGGGAGAAGTGCGGGTGCGGTGGTAACTTTTAGCAATGGGGAGACGAGAGAAGCCGTTCTTGCGGGTTTCACCATCCGAAACGGTAGTAGCTCCTACGGTGGAGGGATTTATATTTTTAGCGCTTCCCCCAATATAACCGGAAACACCGTTCAAAATAACTCCGCGGGGTACGGTGGGGGGATCGCCGTCTACCACCACTCTTCCCCCACTATCACCGGGAATGTTATCAAGGGGAACTCCGCTTACGATGCTGGTGGGGGAATCTGGGTGGGGAGCACCGCTTTCGTGAAGGATAGCCACAACACCCCCTGGCTTCGGCTCAACTGTCCCCCTTCCGGTAGCGAAACAAACGGCGTGTGGGTTTATCGGGATAACGCTTTCTCCGCTAACACCCACGAAAACGGCCTGGAATCAGCGGGCTGCCACGTGTACTTTGATTAAAGTTTTCGGTGAGGTGGCTCCCCCACGGAAAGCGGGATTTCCCACCACTCTGTGGTTTGGAATGATGCGCTGGGGGCTTGGGGGTGTTTCCCCCCAACGCTATGAGCGGAGCAACCCCAACACTCTCAAGACGAGACTGCTTCACAAACGAGCAGACGAGTTCGCAGTGACAGCCTTCGGGAAAAAGAGACTGTTTCAGCTTGTAAGAGCCTGCGGTAACATCCCGGATTTCTTTCATCGAATCGGTATGTCTCGCCAGGTGAGGTGTGGTGCTTTTCCGGAAACCGCAGAAGCAACCGGGTGAACCCCCTTGATTCACCTGCTTTCCTGGTATACAATACCGGAAAATTGTGTGAAAGGGATGTTATGGTATCACAGAGCGATTCAAATTCTCCGGAAACGGTTTTCTGTGATCTCACCGGGAAATCCCTCTCCGAGCGTCTCGCCGCAAATCCCGCTTTTCAGGAAGCGCTCCGGAAACACGCAGGAGGTGGTATTTTCACCTTTCCGCTTTCCAAAGAAACCATCGAGGTGCGGGTGATTCCGCGGGGAGAAAAGCTCCTTGTGGTTCTCGTTCCCCCCGCTTTTCATCCTGCTTTTTCTTCGCTTGTAGCGCAGGATGGGGAGGATATTTTTTACCGGATCCGGTTATCCCCTGAGCGTTTCTTCGAGTACGTGAGCCCCTCGGTAACCGCTCTCACCGGCTATACCCCGGAGGAGCACTACCTCAACCCCGATTTGGGTTTTCACATCGTCCATCCTGAAGACCGCTCTCTCCTTGGAGCGATCCTTCAGGGAAAAGCCTGGGGAAAGCCGGTGACGCTGCGTATGGTGCGAAAAGATGGTTCCATTCTCCATGTCGAACAGGTGAATATCCCGGTTTACGATGCTTTGGGAGAGTTGGTGGCTATAGAGGGAATCGCCCGGGATGTGAGTGAGCAAGAGCACCTGGCGCACGCAGTGGAAGCGAAAAGTCGGGAGTTCGAGGGGCTTTTGGAGAATATGATCAACGCCTTTGTGGTGCACGAAGGGATATTCGATGAAACCGGGAGATTTGTGGATTTCCGCATCCTCTACGTGAATAGAGCGTATGAACGGGTGGTGGGAGTCCAGAGGGAAGCAATTCTTGGGAAAACCGCCCGGGAGCTCTGGCCGGGGATGGAAGAGGAATGGTTCCGTTACCACGCCGCGGTGGCAACCACCGGAGTTCCCCAGGCCTTTGAGCTCTACCATACTCCCACCGGTCGCTACTACCGCTGTCACGCCTACCGCCCCGCCGGGGAAACGAAACGCTACTGCGTGGTTTTCGACGACGTCACCGCGCTGCGTGAAGCTGCGGAGCGTGAGGCGTACCTCAAGAGGTTGCTCTTTGCGATCCGGAACGTCAACCAACTCATCACCCAGGAAGAAAATCCGCATCACTTAGCCCGGAGAGCCTGCGAGAAACTTACCGAAGCCATGGGGGTTATGGGTGCCTGGATAGTCTTCCTCGAAGAAGAAAAAGGCTGGATAGCCTGCGGGGAAGGGATTCCGGGACTCCGGCAAGAAATCGAGTGCGGCTTTCTTCCCCCCTGCGTGGAGCGAGTGCTTCGGGAGGGAATCCTTTGTATCGGTGAAGTGGCTTCGGAGTGCCCGCCGTGCCCGTTAACCGATGTGTACCCCCAGCATTCTGCGGTGGTGCTCCCTCTCTCCTTTGAAGGAGAAACCTATGGGGTCCTGGGGGTTTCCATTCCCCAGACGTTCCGGAACGACCCCGAGGTGCAAGACCTTTTGCGGGAAATCTCCCAGGATCTGGGGTTTGCGTTCTATAAAATAAAGATGCGGAAAGCACTGCAGGTGGTGGAAGAGCGCTACCGCTTACTCACCGAAAATATCCCCGGGGTGGTGTACCTGTGCTACCCCGAGGTTCCCTGGGTGATGCTCTACCTCAACGAGCGCATCCAGGATCTCACCGGTTATCCCCGAGAAGAGTTTCTCGCCGGTCGCATCACCTACGCTTCCCTCTGCCACCCCGAAGACCTCCCGGAGATGGAAAGGGCGATCGCCGAAGCACTCCGTACCCGCACCACCTTCCACCTCCGTTACCGTCTGCGCCACCGAAACGGGATGTACCTCTGGGTGGAAGAGTGGGGAACGGGGATTTTTGAAGGGGAAAAGGCGGTGTATCTTGAGGGCTTCATCCAGGATGTCACCGAGCGAAAACTCGCCGAAGAACGCATCCAGTATCTCGCCACCCATGATCAGCTCACCGGTTTTTATAACCGCATCTTTCTGCGTGATTTTCTTCGGGAACCACCTCTTCCCTTTCCCCTGGGACTTCTCCTCTGCGATGTGAACGGGTTACGCCTGGTGAACGAAGCTTTCGGTGAGAAAACCGGCGATCAGCTTCTGCAGCATTTCGCCGAAGTTTTGCGGCTCTCCTGCCCCCCTGAAGCCTATCTTTTTCGCTTCGGTGGGGATGAGTTTCTGGCGCTTTTACCTTCCGCCTCCGAAGAAACCCTCCAGAGAACAGCCTCCTCCCTCAGGGAACAGGGGAAAAATGCGAACGCCCCCTTTGCGCCCCTCAGCTTCTCTTTAGGTTTTACCCTCTGGGAGGATCCTCGGGAACCCTTCGAAGTGGCGCTCTCCCGAGCGGAGAAGTGGCTACACCGCCGCAAACTCACCGAAACCCGCAGCACCCACTCGGCGATCATTTCGCTTTTAGAACGTTCCCTCCACGAAACCACCCAGGAAACCGAAGAACACGCGCACCGCGTGGTGGAACTCTCCCGGCGCCTGGGAGAAGCCCTGAACCTCCGTGAAGAAGAACTGGAAGAACTGGAACTCTTAGCTCGCCTCCACGACCTGGGGAAAATCGCGGTTCCCCGAGCGATCCTCGAAAAATCCGCCCCCCTCACCCCGGAAGAATGGGAGGTGATTAAAACACACCCCGAAGTGGGTTTCCGCATCGCCCAGGCTTCACCCGAACTCATCCCCATCGCCCCGGCTATTCTCTCCCACCACGAACATTACGACGGCACCGGCTACCCCCGGGGTTTGCGGGGGCAGGAGATTCCCCTTCTTTCCCGGATTGTGAGCGTGGTGGACGCTTACGATGTGATGCGCTCCGGACGCCCCTACAAACCCCCCATGACGAAGGAAGAGGCGCTCCGGGAGCTCCAGCGCTTTCGCGGGCTTCAATTCGACCCCCTGGTGGTGGACGCGTTCCTCCGACTTCTTAAAGACGGGAACCTCTGACTCCGAAGCACTCTGCTTCTCATTTCCACTTCACCCCGGCAGCATATTTTCACCCCCAGGTGGTGCCACCGAAGCCGCGTAAACCCACCCCTCTTATCCCTCACTCCACCTTCCCTCCAGCTACCACAAAAGGTACCGCAGCTTCCCCGCTCAACACGAAGAAAAACGGGGCTACTCCACCCCTTTTTGCTTCTTGCGAAACCCCCTTCCCATTCTAACCACTCGAGTGACTGAAAACCCTGGAAAAACGAAAAGAGCGCTCTCTGCTTGCGAAAGACACCCCCCTTCCGAACCACAGAGTGGTGAGGAATCTCACTTTCGCGGGGGGAGAGACTGCTTCACCCCCTTTCTGTCACTGCGAACCTGATATTTCGTTTCCGAAGCAATCTCTCCTTTCACCCCCCTCGCTTCATAGTCTCGTCTTTGCCTCTACGTCACCCTGAACACCAAAGAAGTTGCGTCACCCTGAACTTGTTTCAGGGTCTCGTCTTTTTCTCTACGTCACCCTGAATTTATTTCAGGGCCTCGTCTTTGTCTATATGTCACCCTGAATTTATTTCAGGGTCTCATACTTACCCCTACGTCACCCTGAATTTATTTCAGGGTCTCGTTTTTAAAACCCTGAGATGCTGAATCAAGTTCAGCATGACGAGATAGTGGTAACGTCACCCTGAACTTGTTTCAGGGTCTCTTTTTGAGATGCTGAATCAAGTTCAGCATGACGGGGTAGGATAGCGAAACTTTGAGATGCTGAATCAAGTTCAGCATGACGGGGTAGGATAGCGTCACCCTGAACACCAAAGAAGTGCGTCACCCTGAACTCGTTTCAGGGTCTCGTATTTGAGATGCTGAAACAAGTTCAGCATGACGAGATAGTGGTAACGTCACCCTGAACTTGTTTCAGGGTCTCGTCTTTCTCAGTGGTTTTTAGAGTCCCACAGTGAAAAACCGGAACTGCGAGACCACTTCGCAATGAGTTACCGCAAATTGAATATACGGTGACGCAAAGGGAATTCTGGGGGGGTTTGGGGGTGTTTCCTCCCCAGGGTTTCTTTCAAATTGTCGCCCCACACCCCAAAAGGGGGTTGACTTTATCCGGTTTTTTCGTATAATCATTGACAGGAAGTGCGAAGTAGCATAAGGGGATAAAGAAGTCCCTGCAGGGGTGCAGGGACTTCTTCTTTTACAGGTGAAAATTTCGGGCAAAGGGTAGCCCCTGATTTGGGAAGCGAAGTCGCTTTCCAGTCAGGGGTTTTTTGTTTCCAAGGGGGTGAGAGGAACGTTCAAAACACACGGTGCAGCGGATTCAAAAAACAAGAAAGGAGTGATAGCGGTGCGGAAAATCATCTGGGGAATTCTTCTTCTTTTCGTTATCCAGTTTATCCTGGGAAGCGTAGCTCTGGCGGCGGATCCGGGAGGGAGGGTGACTCTGGAAGGGAGTCCCGGTCTTCCGGTCGATTATGTGTGGGTACTGGTTTGTGGTTTTCTGGTCTTTTTCATGCAGGCCGGTTTTGCTATGGTGGAAGCAGGGTTCTGTCGGGCGAAAAACACCACCAACCTCCTGAGTAAAAATCTCATCGATTTCGTGGTTGCTTCGCTCACCTTTTTCGCTGTAGGTTACGGGTTTTTGAAGGGAAACGATGCGGGTGGTTTCATCGGGATGGGTCGGTGGCTTCTGCTTGGGGAGTCCTATGATGTGGGGACCTATCTTGACTTTTTCTGGCAATTGGTTTTTTGCGGAACCGCGGCAACCATCGTCTCCGGAGCGGTGGCGGAACGGCTGAAATTCTCCATCTACCTCCTCTATACGTTTCTCGTCAGTCTCTTCGTTTATCCCATCTACGCGCACTGGGTGTGGGGGGGAGGGTGGTTGAGTAGCCTTCCCTTCGGAGCGGGGCATGTGGATTTTGCTGGATCCGGTGTGGTGCACGCGGTGGGAGGAATGGTGGGACTGGCCGGGGCGATGGTGCTCGGCCCACGCTTCGGGAAGTACGGGAAAGACCGGAAACCCCTGGCTATCCCCGGCCACAATATGTCCTTAGCGGCACTGGGAACCTTTATCCTGTGGTTCGGGTGGTTCGGGTTTAACCCCGGCAGCACCTTCAGCGCCCATCACCTGCGAACCGCCATGGTGGCAGTGAATACCAACCTGGCTGCCGCAGCCGGGGCTTTCGTCACCCTCATCATCATGTACGCCAAGACCAGAAAGTGGGACCTGGGGATGACGCTCAATGGAACCCTGGGAGGACTGGTGGCCGTCACCGCACCCTGCGCCTGGATTGAGGGGTGGGCGGCGGTGGTGATCGGGGCGGTGGCCGGAATCCTGGTGATCGCCGGGGTCTATTTTCTGGAATCCCGGGGAATCGACGACCCCGTAGGAGCGGTGAGCGTCCACGGCATTAATGGCCTGTGGGGACTTCTGAGTGTGGGACTTTTTGCCGATGGGACCTATGGGCTCTATTCTCTTGAACCACCTTATGTTACCGGACTCTTCTACGGAGGCGGTGCAGGACAGCTTCTTGCCCAGCTCATCGGGGTGGTGACGGTAGTTACCTGGAGCTTCGGCCTGGGGTACCTCTTCTTCAAGCTCATGGACCGGACAGTGGGTATCCGGGTTTCCCCGGAAGAAGAATTACAGGGGCTCGATGTTCTCGAGCACGGGAGTCCGGCTTATCCGGAGTTCATCCGGCACCGGATGTTCTTTACCGAAAGGAGGAGTGAGCGTGTACAAGCTGGAAATCATCGTTCGTGAGGAAAAGGTAGCGGAGGTGGTGGATACCCTGGAGAACCTGGGGTACGCCGGGGTAACCATCTATCCGGTGGAGGGACGGGGGCGCCAGAAAGGCCTGGTGGAGCAGTTCCGGGGAAGGAAGTACGAGATCCCCTTCCTTCCCAAAACCAAGATCGAAGTGCTCATTCGGGATGACGATTACCGGCGGGTGGTCGACGCGGTGATGGAAGTGGCCCGGACGGATAAAGCCGGTGACGGGAAAATCTTCGTCTATCCGGTCAGCGAGGTGGTCCGCATTCGCACCGGGGAAACGGGCGAAGCAGCCCTCTGAGAGGTAGCGGCGAGGTAGCGGCCGCTACCTCGCCGGTTTTTTGCGTCTTTTTTGCAGCTCTTCCACCACGTCGTAGTAGGAGAGGCCTTCGTTCTGTAACAGCACCAGGAGATGGTAGAGGAGGTCGGCCACTTCCCACCGCAGGTGCGCTCTATCCGTATCGTTGCTCTCCAGAGTCGCGAGGAGCACCTCGGTGGTTTCCTCGGTGATTTTGCGCAGAATTTTCTCCCGTCCTTCCGCGAAAAGCCGGGCGGTGTAGGAAGTGGAATCTGCAGAAAGGGCGCGGCTTTGAATCACCTCAAAAAGCTCCGCAAGGAAGGAAGCCTTCGTATAAGGGGGGAATTGAGGGTCGGGGGTAGAGGCTTCCTCCCCACGGATTTCCCGGTGAAAGCAGGAGAAAAAGCCGGTGTGGCAGGCCACCCCCTCCTGCTCCACCTGGATAAGTAAGGTGTCGCTATCACAGTCGAGGTAGATTCCACAGACCCGCTGGCGGTGGCCGCTTTGCTCACCTTTGTTCCACAGGGTTTTGCGGCTGCGGCTGTAAAACCAGGTGGTGCCGGTTTCCTGAGTTTTGCGGAGGGCTTCTTCGTTCATGTAGGCCATCATGAGGACTTTGCCACTGCGCACATCCTGGATGATGGCCGGGATAAGCCCGTTTTCGGTTTTGAGGAGGCTCCAGAGGTTCACCATCAGTCCTCCACCCGCACCGGGATACCCCGTTTTTTCAGGAAAGCCTTGGCTTCCGGAACGGTGAAGTAACGATAGTGGAAGATAGAAGCGACCAGGGCAGCGTCGGCTTTCCCGTCCTGCAACACCGCGGCCAGGTGTTCCAGCTTTCCCGCCCCACCGGAAGCGATCACCGGGATGTTCACCTTTTCGGCCACTTTCCGGGTGAGACTGATGTCGTAGCCCAACTGGGTGCCGTCGGTATCCATGCTGGTGAGGAGAATCTCCCCGGCCCCCAGTTTTTCCACCTGCTGCGCCCAGGCGATGGCGTCCTTGCCGGTGGGAGTTCGCCCCCCGTTGATGAACACTTCCCAGTAGCTGCGGTGGGTAATCCGGTCCCAGGTTTTCTTCACGTCGATGGCCACCACCACGCACTGGCTCCCGAATTTTTCCGCCAGTTCCCGCACGAGATCCGGGTTGAGCACCGCCTGGGTGTTCACGGAAACCTTATCCGCTCCGGCTTTGAGGAGCTTACTCACGTGCTCGGCGCTCCCGATGCCCCCGCCCACGGTGAAGGGGATGGTGATGGTTTCGGCCACCCTTTCGGCCACATGGATCATGATTTCCCGCTTTTCGTAGGAGGCGGTGATGTCCAGAAACACCAGCTCATCCGCCCCCTCCTCTTCGTAGCGCTTCCCGAGTTCCACCGGGTCGCCCACGTCTTTGATGTCCTCAAAGTGGACGCCCTTCACCACTCTTCCCTCTTTCACATCCAGACACGGAATGATTCGTTTGGCCAACAATTTTTATTCCCCCTGTAACATGGTAATCACTTCCGGTAACCGCAGGGCCGAGGTGTAGAGGGCTTTGCCCAGGATGATTCCCTCGATACCCTCGATTGCTTTCACCTGCACAATATCCTCCGGTCGGCTCACCCCCCCGGCCAGGATGATCGAAACGCCGCTCTCGCGCAAAAATTCCCGGATCACCTGGGGACGGATTCCGGTGAGCATCCCGTCCTGGGCGATGTCGGTGAAGATGAAATGATTGATACCTTCGGCCTGGAGCTTGCGAGCAAATGCCGCCGCCCGGATGGTGGTCTTTTCCGTCCAGCCCTGGACCTTGAGGTTCCCCTCTTCCACATCCAGGCTCACCGCGATTTGCAAGGAGGCTTCGGCCACCATCTTTTCGAATTCCTGGGGGTCTTTCACGGCCACGCTCCCCACGACTACCCTCTCGGCCCCCAGATCGAGGTAGCGCCGCATGGTTTCCACGGTGCGTATTCCCCCACCCACCTGAACCGGAATATGGACTCCTTTCACGATTTTCCGAATGGTCCTCAGGTTCACCGGACGTCCCAACCGTGCTCCCTCAAGATCCACCACATGGAGCATGGGTGCCCCCTCGGCCTCCCACTTCCGCGCCACCGCCAGCGGAGAATCGCCGAAAATGGTGAGGCGCTCATAATCACCCTTTTCTAACCGGACCACTTTCCCTGCGATGATGTCGATTGCCGGAATGGGAAGGATCATGCGGAAAGACTTTTCACCCAGTTCTCCAGAAATTTCATACCCCAGCGGGCACTCTTCTCGGGGTGGAACTGAACACCCCAGAGGTTATCGAGGTTCACCATAGCCGGGATTACCACGTTGTAATTGCAGATGCCCACCACGCAGGACTCCTCTTCCGGAACGGCGTAGAAGGAGTTGGCAAAGTAGAAAAAGCGCCCCTGAGGTATACCTTCGGTAACCGGGGTGGTTTTTTTGAAGTACACCCGGTTCCAGCCGATGTGGGGAATCTTGGAGGTGGGAGGGAGCTTGCGGACTTCTCCGGCCAGAAACGCCAACCCCTTTTTGCGGGGGGATTCCTGGCTCCGCTCAAAGAAAAGCTGCAGGCCCAGACAAATTCCCAGAATGGGTTTTCCTTCAAGGTGCGCTCGCCGCAGAGGTTCGAGGATTCCCGTTTTTTCCATGTTCTCCATGGCTTCCCCGAAAGAACCCACCCCGGGGAGTATTATCGCTTCCGCTTCGTGCAACGCCTTCTCGTCCTGGGCAATGGTTACTTCCTTTCCCAACCGCTGCAGCGCCTTGGAAACACTGTGCAAATTCCCGATTCCGTAATCTACAATTGCGATCATCGCCACCCTCTCCTATAGAATGCCTTTGGTCGAAGGGATGATTTCCCCGGATACGGTTGTCGCTTCATGCAATGCTTTACCCAAAGCTTTAAAGAGCGACTCCAGACAATGGTGCGCATTTTTACCCCACCATATTTTAGCATGAAGGGTTATCCTGGCGCTATAGGTAAAGGCCCGCAGGAACTCTTCGACGAGGGTGGTCTCGAATTCCCCCACCCGCTCGGCGAGGGCTACGGTTTCGTAGAAAAGATACGGCCGGCCGCTACAGTCCAGCGAAACCATGCTCAACGCTTCATCCATGGGGATAAAAACGGTAGCGAACCGCCGGATACCTTTCTTATCACCCAGACATTCGGCCAGCGCTTCCCCCAGCACAATCCCCACATCCTCCACAGTGTGGTGGGCATCGACGAGCGCCACATCCCCCAGAGCGGCAAGACGCAAATCCCAGCTCGCGTAAAAAGCCAGGCTCGTCAGAAGATGGGGGAAGAAGGGGATATCCATCTCGATTTCCGCTTTTCCCGTTCCATCGAGATGCAAATCCACTTCCACCATGGTTTCTGTGGTTTTCCTCTGCCGAGATGCCACCCGCTCTCTCAAAGAGCATCACTCCTTTAGTGGTTTCCCTCACCCGCCGGAGAAGATTCAGAAAGGCTTTCCAGGCTGGTGCTGGAGAGGATGATCCCCTTCCACTCCCAGCCATAGATTCCTTCCTCGATGACGAGATACAGGATGTTGTAGTCGGGATCGCCCCAGTTTTCCAGGCGTAAAACCAGATCGTTATTTTTCTTTTCCGGGGTTCTATTCACCCGAAGTCCCGGCGAAGATTTGAGGTAACGGGCAAAATAAGTTCTAGTTTTGGCGAAGGTATCGATATCGAACTCGCTGAAAATCACCCCCGCCCAGAAATCGCCCTTTTTGGCCAGTTTCTCCAGCGCCCCCAGGTCCCTTTTTTCGAAAGCTTGAGCGAGCTTTTCGGCGAGCGCCTGAGGGGTTTTTTGAGCACCGGAGGGCTTTTCGGTGAGGTACTGGATACGCAACTCAGACCACCGGCGGTAAAACTCATCCTCCGACTCCTTGCCAACCCTTGCGTAAGTCTCTTTGGCTCTGGCAAAGTCCTTCATCTTTTCATAGCAAGAAGCGATTTCCATGAGGATCCGGGGTTTTTCCTCTTCTTCGATACAGGATAAAACCGCTTCATAGGCTTTCACCGCCTGGGGGTAATCGTTCTTAGAGTACCGCAGGATATAGGCAATATCTTCCCTGGCTTGACACCTGAGGTTATAGGGGTCCGAAAAATTCGGATCCTCCGGATAGGTATCGATGAGCTTGAAAAAAAGCGCAAGCGCACGATCGAAGTTCTGCCGCTCCTCCTCCACCTTCGCTATCCAATAGAGATAGAGATAACCGGTGGGGGTGTCCGGGAACTTCTTTCGATAGGCTTCTAAAGCTGCAACCGCTTGATCCTTTTCCCCTTTCTCGTAGTAAAGGCGATAGAGAAGCTCGGTCGCTCGAGCAAGCTCTTCCTCGTTTTCACTCTTTAAAAGCGGCACAAGGAGCTCCAGCGCCTCGTCGTTTCTCCCCTCCTCTAGAAGCACCTCCGCACGATCAATAGCTTCCAGAGAAAAAAGGGGGGTAACAAAAAAACTCAAAAGCACGATAACTTCCACGGTAACGGCGATTTTCAACC
>Ga0308412_1001536_pt1 | contig 12628 bp, 10 predicted proteins | sample HotsprottomLayer_FD_202357 | JGI IMG/M metagenome (GOLD analysis project Ga0308412, IMG submission 202357) | Hot spring phototrophic mat microbial communities from Octopus Spring, Yellowstone National Park, Wyoming, United States -... | ecosystem: Environmental > Aquatic > Thermal springs > Hot...
TGGCTGGAAATTCGCTGAGTCTACCAAGCATGATCGTGATAACGAAGTTGCTCGGAAAGAAGAAGGCGTTCACGTACTTCGCTTTGGTGGTTTTGTTCTCCACAGTTTTCGGCATTCTGTACGGAATCGCGGGCTGAAAAACTCGAAGGAGGGATCTCGAATGGCTAAAAAGGTGGAAGTGTTCGGCAAAGGGTGCGCCAGGTGCAAGCAAACTATCAAGATCATGGACATGGCGATCAAGGAACTCGGTGTGGATGCCGTAGTGGAAAAGGTGGAGGATATCAACGAGATCGTAAGCCGTGGGATCATGGCAACACCCGCTGTCGCAGTGGATGGAAAAGTCGTACTCATGGGTAAGATACCCACGCTGGAGGAAGCGAAGAAACTCTTGATGAAACACTGACAGTTTTGTGTAAAGTCACGCGGGCGGCCTCCTGTTGGCCGCCTTTTTATTGAACGCTCGAACAGCTACAAATCAGACTTTCGTAGCTGACCACAAGGAAGTAATTTGTGAAGTTTCTCGTCAGGGATATTTTTCAAGGATTCTCAGCTCAGGAGAAACGTCAAAAGTCAAACAGAACCCATTTTCCGTTACATCAACTCTACATCCAACTCAGCTGAGAGAAGTTCTATCATCAAACCTGACCCCTCGAGTTCTTCTCCCGGGTTGTCTTTCCCAGCAATCCATTCAAATATGAACGAGACAACGTTGTCTTCGTCAGGGAAGGACGTCGAAAGAGTCAACGATGAGCATTTCCAAAGTTTAGATAATGTTGACACTACCCGCAAAGGTAACAAAGGCAATATTCGGACTTCACATTATCTAACTCTTTTTGAACTTAGCATTCAATGTTTGGTTTGACGACTCGTATGAGAGCTTAGATTCCGTTATACGGAATTTGGTCTTGAGACGTTGTGTCCCAGCATCGCCGTAGCGCACACCTTCTGCTTTCAATTCCGTTATACGGAATTTGGTCTTGAGACGCAGCATTGGTGGAATTGCGAGGAAGTATTCCCCGAAACTTTCAATTCCGTTATACGGAATTTGGTCTTGAGACAGTAAAAGCTACGCTATAGGCAGGTTTTCTGACGCTCTTTCAATTCCGTTATACGGAATTTGGTCTTGAGACTGAGGAAGATGCGAATGCGCTTGCGTGTTGACCGTCCTTTCAATTCCGTTATACGGAATTTGGTCTTGAGACCATTAGAAGAATATAGCTCTTGTACCCCATATGAGCTTTCAATTCCGTTATACGGAATTTGGTCTTGAGACTCATCACTACATATACCCAAGTCTCTCCGCTTTTGTCTTTCAATTCCGTTATACGGAATTTGGTCTTGAGACCCAAACAAACTACAAAGATACATGCAAGAAATAAAATCTTTCAATTCCGTTATACGGAATTTGGTCTTGAGACATAACAGGCTCGAGAACTTTACGCTGAATAAGATCGATCTTTCAATTCCGTTATACGGAATTTGGTCTTGAGACACAACAACACCATGGACAAGTTTAGGAACTGTTATCTTCCCTTTCAATTCCGTTATACGGAATTTGGTCTTGAGACGTTGTTGGCGTAGGTTTGGGGCGCATAATTTCCTCTTCGCTTTCAATTCCGTTATACGGAATTTGGTCTTGAGACGAAGCATACCGCGCGATGCCCTGCTGGTGCAAGCACAAGCTTTCAATTCCGTTATACGGAATTTGGTCTTGAGACGGTATCATGGTTTTTTATATCGTTACTCGAAATAGATTTTATCATTATTCTTCGTGAAGAAGATGGTAAAGGCACGATTCGCCTGCAAAGGAAAGGAAGCCCCGTACTGATCGTCCTGAAGTAATCTCCAGACCACTGCGGTTGGCTGAACAACGGTTTAGAGGAAGTCTTCGCTCACATCTTTCCACGCTGCTGTGGTAATAGAATGCGGAAGCACGTTGAAAAAGTAGTTTCGCAAAGCAAGAGACTTTAAGAGAAAATTAGAGTTTGCGGCTCTCTGTTAGAACGCTAAATAACTCGTCGTTCATTTCTGGGCGAAACAACAGGATTTCTGAGGGTCCCTATGGTCAACTTTTCCCAATCTTTAGATAGGGACACAGCAATGACTGAGTCCTTCGTCTTGTCTATAATCTTCATGAGCCTTATGAGTAGACTCAAAATGGCTTTTCTGTCCACGGGACAGTAGAAACAACTGTACTGGATTCTCACTCCGCGTTCGGAAATTATTTTCTCGACCTTGCGTCTTCTCTTGTCATCTGACACATCGTACGACACGAGATAACCTGTGGTCCCGCTCATTTCGTCACCACAAATGGTGTATATTCGTCAACTTCCCCAAGTATGCACTTTTCAAAGAGCCTCGCTTGAACCTCAATTATTCTTAAGTATTCAATCGAGGTATTGAGCACTGGATGATGATGCTTCGTCTCAAGGCGATCCTTGTAATGTTCTAAGAATTTCTTCCTGCCCCTATCTGTTAACACGAACGAACCTTGTATATTTTCGATGAAATCGGAGGGCTTTATGTGCCTAAGATTTACAAGAGACAAAACCAGCTGATCAACTATGATCGGTCGGAATTCCTCCATTAAATCGAGCGCTAACGCAAATCTACCGTAATGATCAGTATGCAATACCCCAAGTAAAGGCTCAAATCCGATACCAACTAATACGCTCAAGACGGTATTGTGAAGTAAGGTGTATCCAAAGCTGAGTAGAGCGTTAATGGGATCTTTCGGTGGGCGACGATTTCTCTCGTTGAAGTTCCAGATTGGTTCAAAAGCCCTTTTGTAGATCTCGAAGTACGTGTTTGCAGAAACTCCCTCGATTCCTAAAAGTTCGTCGAAATTCCAACAATTGTTTATCGCTCGTTCCAGCTCTTTGAATTTGGCTTTTTCCTCTCCTCTTAAGAGAGATTTCTTGGTCAGGACGAACACCTGGTTCCTGACCTTTCCGAGCACAATTTTTTTGGCCAGGCACAACCTTTTCTCTTGATCTTTGTAAATTTCCAACTGTTTCAGCCTCAGAAACACGTTTTTTGGAACAGCACCAGTACACATAGCTGAAAGAGCCCCATTGAGGTCTGTGAAAACGATCGGAATAGCGTTTTGGACCAGGAGTTTCAAAGCCTGAGACGATATCTGGACGTTGCCCATCAGATAGAGTGTACCGATCTCAGAAAAATGGGCCTTCAAAAGTTCTTCACCTGAATGGGATATCACAATGCTCTCTCCCGCTCGACCAACGAATGCACCTTGTGAAGAGAGGAAAATTGGTGGTTTGTAACTGTGTGGGGTGACTTTTCTAACGAGATTTTGACCGTTTTTCTTGGCGGAGGGCATACAGATATCCAGCAATGAACAAGGAGAGCAGTGCTTCTTGTTGTATCGAGGCTGTGGCACTTCATCTGCAATTCTTCTCATCTCTCTAAGTATTTCTCTCAGCCGGGAAACCAACTCAGTATCAGCCTTAACTTCGAACTTTTTTTCAGATCCGACGTAGTGCAACCTTCCTACCACTTTTTTAATGTCTTCGTCAAACGTTTCGCAATAACAAATCAAGTAGGCGACGAGCTGTAGAACATCGTTTTTGAAAGGTTTAGTGGCGTTCCCCTTCTTGGTTTCAACTATGACAGTCTTTTCGTCTGTTTTGATAACCTCATCGACAAAACCATAAATCCCAAGCGAATTCGAGTGCACGAATATGCCTTGTCTTCTCTTGTAACCTTTTGTTTGGGCTTTCTTACTCTTCTTCTCATCGATGTATCTGCCTTCTTCCACGTGTTCGTTCGTAGAGAATTGTCCTTTCACGTATTCAATGTAGTATCTGTATGGACAGTACAAATAAGCGTTAATCGCGAAGATCGGTATTTCTTCTTCCATTTCCATTTGGATTTTCACCTCGGAAACAAATCGCATTCCCAAGGTTTTTCTTCAAGATAAGATTGTGCCTTCAAAGCTTCTGATCCTATCAAGACTTTTTGAAAATATGAATTGACTTCTGCTTTGACCGGGTGAAAATCAAGTAGGAAACATTTCTTTTCCGCATCGGGATTGACCAAATAAACTGGCACGCCCCTGAGTTTGCCAACGTGAAAAACATCGTTCATCAGTGTGAATTCGATCTCCAACGGCACGAAGAACCTCGACTTGGCCCTCGTTCGTATCCTGATGAAAGGTTTTTCGAATCTTTCCAGCGGAGCTTCCAAGCGATACGCTTCTTTCACCGAACTTCTCAAATCTTCCGGAATGTCCCAACTCGTTAAGTTTTTGACCCTGTACTGTGTTATTATCGCAAATTTTTCGTAGACGAATGAATCCGCTCCACTCAGCTTTTTCGGATCCCTCACGTAGACCTGATCACCAGAGGCTCTAAACGGGAGTATGAACCTCTCTATGAAGTGTCGGTACACTTCTAGGGCTTCCCTCAATTCATGGTCATCTTGGTAAAGCTCCTGAAGTGTTTTTTGCAGCTCTGGGTTTCTCTTCAGGATATCACCTTGAGTTTTCTCATCCGCAATGCTTAAGTAGTACATGTCCAATTCATTCCGGCACAGATTTCTCACCGCATGGGGTTCTAAACCAAAAAATTTCTCCAAAAGCTTGAAGTATTCGCTCAGAATCCCTTTTTGGTCCTTTGGAAAAAGCAAACAAAACACGTCTTCAAAGAAGGCTATGATCAATCTGAAAGGACCGAGGAACTCTCTTTTGAGACTTTCTATTCGAGACGGGACGAGTTCTCGAAGCGTCTTGGAGAACTCGAGTCTGTTCGATGACCTATTCAGGCTTTCCAAAACCCGAGAGAAGATCTTCGGAGGTACTATCACGAAGGCTTGAGATGGCATATCTGTAACCTTCTTACCAAAAACCCTGCCAACTCGCCCAAGACGTTGAACGATGTCGTCTGAATCACGGGCTTCGAAAAAGATAATGTCAATAGCTTGTCTATGTTTTTGTGGCCTTTCTATTTCGTATCCCACGTCTATCGTCGGAGTGGCCAAAATAACTCTCTTTTCCAGATTAATTTTCCTTTGTTCGTGAGCCATGGGACCGGTGACCAAACCAAAATCAAGGCGTTTTTCTCTCAAATGTTTTGCAAGTTTTATGAGCCTTCTCAGAGAATCACTAATGATTAAAATATCTTTGTCGGACTCTTTCACGATCTTCTCTTCAATAAGATCGACGTAGTCATCGATCTTGCCTTTGAGAATTTCGACTTCCAAAGGTGTTGCGGTTTTTACACTCAAGAAAGTGCATTGATCTGCTTCATAGTCGATTTTGGATACGGTAATTCCCATTTTAGCGAATACTTCTTGCATTTCTCGACTTGGGGTAGCAGTCATTAAAATGTACTTCTGTGGAATGTTGAAGTAAATTGAGGTGGCTATGAACACGAAAGCGAAGAACAACCTGCTTGGATCGTAGTAATGGAATTCGTCAAAGGCCACGAGCTCGGGAAACTTGAGAAGATCTACTATGAGCGTACGGTTCATTGGTCCTGTTCCGTATTTCTGCAGCAGAACGTAATGCACTATGTCTGGATTCGTGACAACGATGGCTTTATCTTTTTTGAGAATATCTCTGAGCGTCCGAGAGTGTGATCTGCCGTTCATCTCATCTAAGGTCTCCGACGTCACAAGGAAAACCTCGTGCTCCAAGTTGTGTTCGGCCTTGAATCGCTCAATGGAAGATTTGTACTGATGAATCAATTCGTTTATTGGTGCAATGATCAAAACCCTCTTGAAGCCTTTTTTCCTTATGGCGTTCAACAAGGCTTTGGTTTTACCGGTACCAGTTGGATAGGTGTTCAGAACGATTTGACATTTCTCGAGTTCCTCGTACGTCTTAACTTGATGGAGCGCCCAAATTTTTCCGTCTTCTTCTACAATCGGTATCGAGTAACCGTCTATTTTTTTCATGAAGTCTCCGCCTCCATACCGGAGAAATAAGCAACCTCGATGGGTATTTGAAAGATCTCGGTGGAGCCTTCCAACTGAACATCAAACTCGGTGTATTCCCCTTCGGCTCTCACGTTCTCTATCAAAGGTACAGGTTTGATGGAAACCACGTTGAAGCCCTTTAAGGTGTACCGATCTTTCGAAAGATCAACTGGATTGATAGGGTGCTTACAGAAAAATTCTCCGGCCTTTTTGTCGTAATCAAGCTTCTGCCAAATCAGCTCGCACTTCGACATGAACTTACCAAGTCTTACGAACTTTGGAAAATCAATGGGACCAGTTGACTTGACAAAGAAAATTGCCTCGCTCTCCGGTCCGATCAGTTTGAACTGGCCGATCTGGGGGGAGTTGTACGCACGAATCTGTGATTTAGTGGCTCTGTGTAACATCGCACTATCGATGACCACGTTTCGTCCCATTTTCAGGTAGTATCCCTCTCCAGTTGCATTGAAGCTACTGAGAGTCCAGTTGCAGACAATGAACTTGGCCGGGTAAACATAGATGTCTCTGCAACTAATGTCTTGTTTGTAGCTTGGTTTTTCTCTACCGAGGTATTGAACATTTGCTAAACCCAGCGCGTATGTCAATGCGTAGTTTCCAACGTACGGCATGGTTATGTACATTTGAGACACTTCTTTACTTGCAAAGAAGACACCTTCGTGAGCCACTAAACGACACAGGTAGATGTACATGAGATCAATCTCCCGTTTTTGACGCCAAAATACCCTTCAGATTTCTGAGCGCCTCCACAAAATCCTTCGGATTTTGATAAATTTTTTTGGTCTCGTCGAGGAGCTTTTTGAGTTCGTCTCCGACGATCAGTTCTGTTCTTGATGGTGCTTTTTGGCATACGTCTTCGATGATTTTAGCCAGTTTCTCGGTCAGAACATCATCTTTCAGTGGATGAGTTCTCTCATTGACTGAAAGATTATCCCAAAGGAGTTTTGTCAGCTGAAGTGAGCTGAAAATCTCCGCTTCGGCTCCGACTATGGCAACTACAATGTTGGAAACTTTTCCAATTCGCGAGCTCATGGCTCCATACCTTGTCGTTCTGAGTATGCTTCCAAGCACATAGATGAACTCGGGTTCTCTTATGTCCCTGAGAGTTTCCACATCGACGAAATGCGCTTCTGGTTTCACGTATTCAACGGCTCCCAAACTTTGACGCATCTCAGGTTTTCCATCTTTGAATTCGACCATGGTTTCAAGCTCGCTCAAGGCGTTGAAGGTGCGAAGTTCCGTGATCTCAGACGCCGACAAGATCGAATATCCATCCTCTGTAAGAACTCTCGATTTGAGACTCCCCTTGCTTTCTTTTCCACTTTCAGCAGCCGCGTAACCGTAGATCAAACAGTCCGGGCACTTTCCACACATGGAAGCGTTGATTGAGCAATCGTCCACCAGGATTCCATGAAATCTGAGAAATTCTCTGCCAGTTCTCCTCTCCGGTGCGACCGCCTTGCGCTTCGTGAAAACCACGCGTGGTTTTGTCTCCACGTCCTGGTAACCCATTCGAGTCATCTCTTTGGTTATTCCCTCATCGGTCCGAAGAACTAGTTCCGAATCCGACTTTCTTAAAAGCACGATGTGAATGAACCTAGCGGTTGGCGAGGAGGGAAACTTCTCAGGGTGGAAGAAATCACCGATTTTCTGCGCAGCGCTCAAAAATTTCATGCATCACACCTCCTTACTTTTCTTTGAAGTTCTATTTTCGTAAACCAAAAGCTTGATCGTGCCCAAAAACAGGTTTCTGTACTTCGCGTAGTTGAGTATGAGAGTTTCTCTGCCGTTGATCAGATTGCCCTCACCAATTCTTTTGAGGAAGCTCAAAAACGCGTCCGCAAATTCTTTCGCTTCGTTCTGTGAATCGGTTGATCTCGAGACGCTTTCGAAAATGAGTGCTTCAAGGACTTCTTCATCTTCAGTTTTGGGATCAAATTTTCTAACGCTTTTAATGGCGTCTAAAAACGGTTTCGTGTACTGGTATTCCGTTGGCTCCGATTCGCTTGATCCTCCAAGTACCCAGCGCCTTGCAAGTTCTGCCATCTTTCTGATTTCTTCCACTCTATCACCCCCAAAGATCTTGAACAGACATGGAGCGATCGTCATCGGTTTGAAATCCTCCCATCTCTTCGCGACCACCGCTGCGACATCTAAATCCGTTGGTTGGGAAAGAAACTCAAACAAGTAATCTCTAACATTTGTGTCTCGGAGGTACTCTCCGAACTGTATCCACACTCCTGGATTGACAAGGATTTTCTTTGCAAATACACTGCCGTCCTTCACCCAGATGTTCTCATCGAACTCTATGTCGTCCTGAAGCAATTGAACATCCGTTGTGACAAGTACTCTCACAGGTATTCTGGAGCGAATTCTCAGAGCGCTTATCGCTGCCATCGCCGACAAGCTTTTCCATTTTTGAAGGTCATTACCACTCACGGGAACCGGAAGATAAACCATGTTTCCGAAGATAATCTTTAGTTGCTCTTTCTTCTTGTCCTTTTTGAAGAGTGAGACGATGACGTCGGACATAGCTCGTTGTGAACTCTCATTGCTTGTCCCGTTCAGCTCTTTTTTCACTTGTTCTTCCATCGTCCTGAGAAAACTATCCGGATAGTAGTTCTCGGGCAGCAGGACGAACACAATCTGCGAATCAGAGTAATTCAATCCTTTTGCCTTTGTCGCCAAGAATTGCAATCGGCAGTATTGGCAAATATGTCTCTTTGGATCCATCCTCTTATGCGCAGGGCCTCTGTTCGTGAACATCTGAACTTTAAGCGAGGGTGTCTCGGCGGACTCCGCTTCGACGACCTCATCCTCACCACTCGTACCGCAAATGCTGCAGGTGTCCCTGTACGGACCGTAGCGATGAAAACTCCGCACGAATTCTTTCGTATATTGCTCGGCTATGTTGTAACCACACACAGAAAGATTGATCGTCAAATACCTCTCAAGATACGTTTTCAAATTTCTTTTTGAGCACTTTTCGTACAAATCTGTCAGTTCACTCACACACCTTTTGGCAAAATCTTCCAGTGATTCACTCGAGTTGACGAATGGAGAGAATCGCGAGATGGTTTCGTACTTTTCTTGCAACACTTGGCTTTTAGATTTTTCACCAAGATTGAATCCTGCCAAGAGTTTGAACTTTTCCTTGATTGAATCTCTGTGCGGACCTCCATTCTTGTACAGTTCATCGCAGATTCTTTGAAGGCCCTCTATGAAAATCGCTTTTTCATTGTATTTGTCTTTCTTACTTATTGAAACCACCAAGAGCTTATCGATCAATCTGTTGAGCTCCATTTCAAAGGCAGAGCTGCTGAGTCTAACACCAGTGGACTCAAAGGTAACCGAATCTTGGAAAATCGCACGCGCTATACCTTCGTGGTCTAAGAATCTCCGCGATAACTCATAGATAAGGTGTTCAAGGGGTTCTTCTCTTTGATCGCCTTTTGAAAGGTAGACCAAACCGTTCGGGAATCGAGCGATGGGGAACAGATCGTGCTTTTCGGTGAGTAGATTGTTCAAGACCTCGAAGATCAGTTCGGTGAGCATTCCCCGATATTCCTTCAAAACAACGTGGAAAAGAGTCGTCCGATCGAACTTTCCATTGGAGAGTGTTTGTATTTCTCTTAAAACGCTTTCACAGGATTCTTTCAGGCGGCGATCTTTTTCCAAATCCGGGCCGGTGAAGTTGTCGAACTTGTCGGCGAACTTGATCACCCTGGTCAAGATCTTGACTTTTTTATCGAATTTTTCCTCTCTGTAGAACAGGAGTTCCATCCCAGGCAAACCGGTTTCTTGGTGCAAAGAGACGCACATTTGTATGATTTGGAGGTTTTCTTGCACAAATAAATTGCTTTCTGATACACCAAGTGAGTTCAGCACCTCTTTTATTTCTTCAAGGCTTGAACTTCGTCTCAGACTTCTCGAGAGGATTTTGTTCATGTCGTGCAAAAGGCCAGCGTAAAACGCTAAGGTGACGTGTCGATCGTCCAAAACGTTCCTTGAATACAAATATTGGGCCAACAAATAACTCGTGAAAGCCACGTTCATGAGGTGATCGGCGATGCTTCTCCCCGCTTTGGATCCACTTTCATGTTTTGCTTCTCCGAGTCTTTTCTTCAGCTCATAAATGGATTTCAACATCTGTTCCTCTTGAACGATCACGACGATCCCCCCGTTTAGTCAACCAGATTTTACATGGTTATGTACTTTGTGGTTCAAATCGACACAGATTTGTCGTTTTCGTACAGAATGACCATCTTCTCGATCTCTTTCCTCAACCTTCTTTTGATCCACTCTGGAGCCAGTATCTTCGCGTCGCTTCCCCACGATAGAACCCAGGATATGAGTTCTTTGTAACCACAGACTTTGACGTGGCACACGACGGAACCATCGTCGTTGTATTCCAACTTCTGCGAGGAATGCCTCGTAGTTTCTTCGATCTTTCTGGCGACCCTTTTGGAAAACCAGATCTTTATCTCGTACTCTCTGTCGGAAAAATGGGTTCCCCAAACCTTTGAAAGCATTGTCTCAATTTCTTGCCTCGTTGGAATGGAGAAGGACTGCTCGGTTGAAATCACGGGAGCATGGATTCTCGAAAGTCTTAAAAAGAGCTTAAAATTTCTCTCAACATCTCTGCAGAACAAGTACCAATGTTCATCGCTGAAAACGATCCTGTAGGGTTCTACCGTGTACTTTTGCCATCCTCTGTTTGGATTATGGTAATTGAATTGGATCACCACGTGGTTTGCTATGCCTTCTTCGATTGCTTCGACGACTCTGATGTCAACTTCTTCAACCTTGGGTTGCAGAAAGGAATAACACTGAACGTAATATGCGTACTTGGAGTAGAAGCTATCCAAACTGAGTGAATTTATGATCTGCGATTCTATGTTTTGCAAATCCTTTGAATACAACGATCCAAAGTAGTTCTTCGCAAGAACTACCATAAGCAGAAGAATTTTCTTTTCACGGGCGGTCAGACTGAGTGTGTAATCGTAGTCAATATCGAGCATGCTTTTTGCCATCCTGTGTCTGCCATGAGACGAAGTTATGGGGACACCGGCCATGCGCAGCTCCTCAATATACCGTTCAACAGTTCTAATGTTGACACCGAATTCTTCCGCGAGTTTACTACTCTCGACCGTCGATCCACTCATCAATCTGTAGAGCAGTCTGGAGATTCTGTTCAGCTTAGTCTCCACATCTCTTCTTTTCAAGGTTTGAAAATTTTTCGTGAAGTTCCTTGATTCTTTTCTCATTTGGGTGAACCCCCCTGACGAGGACGGAACCAAAACCACGTGCTGTTGAATAGCCCAAGCCCGTGAAATGCAGGTAAGCGAGTTCTCTCAAGGGTTCGTTGAACTTCAAGTATCCTACGAAACCTATCAAGACATGGTGCGAAAAACTGATCGCTTTCGTTCTCACACACATCTCTTCAATCGCTGGTAGAACTATCTCACGATTGAGAATTTTGGAGAGCGATTTCGCTATGCGCATTGGTTCGGGTAGTGGCAAATGCTCTGTCTTGGACACTTTGAAGGTCGTCGGGGCGATGAAGTACAGGGTATCTGTGGCCGGCTCTTCGATGCTGTATAAGTCTTCACTCAGAACTTCGCAAACTTCGAAAGCTGTGTTTCCAAGAACGACGATCGGATCAATGGTCAATTGAAGCAAGAGCCTATCTCTGATCTTGCGGTTCGTCGAAGCCAATCTGAAGAGGTATTTTTTGTTTTTCTCAAATCGTCTCACCATGTTGAGGGAAACATCGTAGATGGGCGAGAGACAGAATCTGGTTCTTTCTGGACCATGGATTTCTTCTATGTTCAGTCTTCGCGCCAGGAGCTTTACAACAGCGCCGTGCAGTCTTTCGGTTGGATTGGAAATCAAGGCATTTTCGTGTGATTTGAGAAAGACAATCACTTCTACCAAAGCGTTTCACCATTCCGCGTAAATTGTACCATGTCCTTGTTTTGTTGTTCAGCCAGTTAAAATCTTCGGGCATGCGAGCTGGGTGCAATATAATGTACCTTATATTGCAGCCGCAAAGTAGTCCGCACACTCCACTCTCCTTTCACCTGTGTGGTCTCCTCTATGACTCACCCCACGAGCACAGTGCTTCCAGGACGGCCCCGTTCACAGTGAGAGAGATCGCCAAGGTCCAATCATTGTTCTTCGCGAAGTAGTCAGTGTCTATGAGGAGGGGAATTCTTCCGGCTTTGCTCCGTAACAGCTGAAGGTTGCGATTGGTCGTTGAGCAGCCAGCGAAGTCGCCGAAGTTCACCCGCGAACTAAGTGTTGATGATATGATAAATATGTCTGTGTGTAGAGATTATCGTTTCCACGTGAGGGAAAAGTCTACAAAGATGTGTAAGAATAACTTAGAGTCAAATAATGCAGCAAGCAAAGTATGTGAGCAATCATCATATCTTAAAACTCAATGCAGCTTATGATCAGGTCTTTATATTATTCCTATCCTTTTGTAATAATGACCTTTCATTATATGTCATGAGCCTTCTCGATCCTCTGCTTGGTAAACAATCTGACCGTTACGCACGCTTTTCAAATTCTTGCTGCTCGCTCCCAAAGATCAAAGGCGTAGTATCTCTTGCAAGATCTGTGTCGCTCGCTTCACGTACTCGGGACACACTGTCCTGAAGATGTTTTC
>Ga0308412_1001540_pt1 | contig 12607 bp, 13 predicted proteins | sample HotsprottomLayer_FD_202357 | JGI IMG/M metagenome (GOLD analysis project Ga0308412, IMG submission 202357) | Hot spring phototrophic mat microbial communities from Octopus Spring, Yellowstone National Park, Wyoming, United States -... | ecosystem: Environmental > Aquatic > Thermal springs > Hot...
CCTTTTCGTCACCCTCCGTGAAGTCTTGCGCTCTCGGATGAACCAGGAACGGAAAAGAAAAAGTGTGCAGATCTGTGAACTATCTTTCAGCTGTTTGCACCTCCACCGCAGTGCGGCAGACCCGGCCCCGCGCCACCCGCAGCCCGGCCTTTTGAAAGTACTGCTTCATCACCGACTTGCGCTTGACCCGGTCCATGTCCTTTGGCCGCAGGCCAAAAATGTTGAAATCCTCACGCAGCCTGGCCTCGGTCTCGAGCCAGTACTCGTTCATGGACTCGAGCCGCTCGAGCTTGCCGTAGCGGTGCGTAAAGTAGCCCAGCGCCCGCAGCAGCTCGTCGTAGTGGTGCATATCCGAAACCTTGTAATACTCCGTAAGGGCCTGCTTCAGCTCAGGACGCAGCGCGTCGTATTCGGCATCGGCCAGGCCCAGCACGTTGTGCCCCGCCTCGCGTAAACGCACGCAAAACGGCCAGAAGTTGGGGGGAAATGGGGAGAGAGAAACACTACATTCATACCATGCCTCCTGGGCTTTTGCTTGACCCCAGTATTCCCAACCCCAGCCCACAAATCAAGCAACCCGGTTATAGCGGGCTTCAAGCGCCAAATCTTTTAGATCCAACAGCCCTGCTAGTCCTATTTCTCGGGGAAGGCCACTTGAAAGTTAGCTCTATACCCCTGTACCACAGCGAGTCCTGCAGGGCCTGGGCGAACTCCGGCAGGGCCCGCACGCGGGGGTGGTTCAGGGCGTACTCGCAGATGAGGTCGTACAGCCCGCTACTGCCGGACCAGTTGGTGCCAGGGGTCTCGTACAGGCGGATAGTGGCCATGCCCCGATTATCACACCAGAACCTCGCGAGAGCCTAGTTGCACCATGCCCCAATATCGAGTTCGATCTTTGCACCTAAGGCGCCGTAGCGTGCGTCTTGGTAGGGTTTTTCTTCCACAAGAACCGACCCGGTTTGAAGGGGAGCGTTGTGAAATGGGTTCTAAGGCCCTACTGCGTCGGCCTCGAGCCCCTCGGTGTGCAAATCCGTCGGCCAGACCCCGCCCAACCGCTCCCAGGCCCGCACCATATCGGCGGGGAGAGGGGCCACAAAGTGCAGGTACTTGCCGGTGCGGGGGTGTTGCAGGCGCAGCTCGTAGGCGTGCAGGGCCTGACGCGCGATCAGATCGGAGGGCTTGCCGTACACCTCGTCGCCCAGGATGGGGGCGTGCAGGTGCTTGAGGTGGACCCGGATCTGGTGGGTGCGTCCGGTGTGCAGGATGGCCGAGACCAGGGCGTGTTTCTCGGCCACGGCCAGCACCTCGAGCTCGGTCTGGGCGTGCCGGGCCGCCACCCCTCCCACGTGCATGCGGGTGCGGTCCACCGGATGGCGGCCAATGGGAGCTGACAGGATACCCTCCCGCGGAACGCCCACGGTGAGGGCAAGGTAGCGCTTGTAGACCTTGCGGGTGGCGAAAGCCTCGGAAAGCCGGCGGTGGGCGGCCTCGTGGCGGGCCACCACAATCACCCCGCTGGTGTCTTTGTCCAGGCGGTGCACGATGCCGGGGCGCACCAGCTCGGGCCGGGGGGCTTTGAGGCGCAGCTCGCCCTCTTCTTCGGACTCGCCCAGCGAGACATCCAGCCCAAACCGCCCCAGAATGGCATTGACCAGCGTGCCGGAGTAAACCCCTGGGGCCGGGTGGGTGATCATGCCGGCGGGTTTGTTGATCACGATCAGGTCGGGGTCTTCGTGCAGGACTTCTAGGGGGATGTCCTCGGCAGCTACCGAAGCGGGCAGGGGAGGCGGGGGCTCCACTTCCACGGTTTCGCCCTTGAGCTTGTAGGAGGCCTTGGTAACCACCTGGCCCCCCACCCTTACCAAACCTGCTTCAATCCACTCCTGGGCCTTGGCCCTCGAGGTTTGGGCCTCGAAAGCCAGGGCCTGGTCGAGGCGCACCCCACGGGCAGAGAAACGCACCATCGGGGTTATTGTAGGGCATTCGGACTGCGAGGGGGCCGGTGCGCTCGAGGGTTTACGTAACAAACGTAATCTTTGGGCAGGCTGCCTGTATGATGATGGATGTGGAATCAGATGTAACCCTGCGACCCCGTAGCCTGGAAGACTACGTGGGCCAGGCCAAACTCAAAAAGAAGCTGCGGGTCTACCTCGAGGCGGCCAAAAATCGGGGGGAGGCGCTCGACCACCTGTTGCTGTTTGGGCCGCCCGGCCTGGGCAAGACCACCCTGGCCCACGTGGTGGCCTACGAGCTGGGGGTGAACATCCGGGTAACCAGCGGCCCGGCCATCGAGAAGCCGGGCGACCTGGCGGCCATCCTGACCAATAGCCTGGAGGAGGGCGATATCCTCTTCATAGACGAGATTCACCGGCTGTCCAAGGCCGCCGAGGAGCACCTGTACCCCGCGCTGGAAGACTTCAAGATCGACATCGTGATCGGCAGTGGCCCGGCGGCGCGCACCTTGCGGCTCGATCTGCCCCGCTTTACCCTGATCGGGGCCACCACCCGTCCAGGGCTCATCTCCGGGCCGTTGCGCAGCCGCTTTGGCATCATCGAGCACCTGGAGTTTTACAGCGAGGCCGAGCTGGCCCAGGGGGTGCAGCGCGACGCCCAGTTACTGGGCTTGCCCATCGAGCCCGAGGCAGCCTTGGAAATCGGGCGCCGCAGCCGCGGTACCATGCGTGTCGCCAAGCGCCTCTTCCGGCGGGTGCGCGACTTTGCCGAGGTGGCCGGCGAGCCGGTGGTGCGCCTCGAGCGCACCCGGCAGGCCCTGGACGCGCTGGGCCTGGACGCACTGGGTCTGGATGCCCGCGACCGCCTGATCGTGCGCACCGTCATCGAACGCTTTGCGGGGGGGCCGGTGGGCCTCGAGACCCTGGCCACCGCCCTCGCCGAAGACCCCGAGACCCTCGAGGAAGTCCACGAGCCCTTCTTGATTCAAATGGGCCTCCTGAAGCGCACCCCCCGGGGCCGCCAGGCCACCGAGCGGGCTTACGCCCACTTCGGCTACCCTCTCCCTGAGCAGAGCCGCCTCCTGGAGTAGGCAGGCGGCAGACAAACCCTGGGAAACTCGCTGCGTCCAAACCTCTGCCATACTGAAGTGAACCTTGCTTGATTCGCTCAGGTTTTGCAAAACCCAGCATCGCGAATGTACTTTGTGAACTCCTAGAACAGAATGCGACCAGGTTCAATATGATTCGAGCTAAATTGGGCGAAATCGAACTGGGAGACCTGCTGCGTGCCCTCGAGGGGGGGCGCAAAAACGCTGTGATCAGCGTCGCTTGCCCCAAGCTCAAAGGCCGCATTCACGTTCGCGAGGGCAAAATCGCCTACATCCAGACCCAGCCCGGCCCCCACCTGGGGGAGTATCTGGTGCGCTTCGACTACCTGACCCTCGAGCAGGTTCAAGCGCTGGTTAAGCACCAGCAGCAGGAGAACCCCGGAACCCCCCTGGGCCTTCTAGCCTTGCAACAGCAAATGGTCACCAATGATGAATTAAACGAGGTGCTACGCGCGCAAATCCTCGAAGCCCTGGCCACCCTTCTGGCCCAGCAGGAGGGCGAACTGGTGGCCGAACCCCCACCGGCAGATGCTTCGCAGGTGCTGCTGCCAGGGGCTACCGATACCAGCGCAATGCTGATGGACGCCCTGCGCCGTCTGGATGAGTGGAGGCGGGGCAAGGTGGAGCCGGAAACCGTGTTGCGGCTGGCTGGTGACCCCACCCGCCACCCCCTCTCCCCCGATGCCTGGACGGTGCTCGAGACCATTGATGGGGTCAAGCGGGCCCGCTCAGTGGCCCTGGCCTGTGACCTGCCCGAAGAGCAGGTCTACCACCTGCTCTTCGAACTCAAAAGCCGAGGGATTCTGACCGAGGCCGAGGTGCGCCCCCAGGACCCCTTGTTGCTGGTTCTAGCCGACTCCAACCTCATCCGGCGGCTTCTGCTGGTGACCCTAGAGCGCCACCGCTACCGGGTCATGCTGCCCCCCGACCTGGAAGGCGCCCGGCGCATCCTCGAGCACAACCAGGTGCAAGGGATTTTGCTCGAGAGCGCCGATCCGGCGGTCAGGGTGCGCCAACTGCGGGCTTCGCCTAGGGGGCGCTTTCTACCCATCTGGCTCATTAGCGAGGAGCCGCCCAGGGGCTTTTGGGTTAGGAATGCTCGCTTGGGCCATATCCCCAAGCCCTTCGGGGAGGACGACCTGTTGGCGGCCCTCTCCAGCATCAAACGGCCCATTTAGGCCAAGCGGAGGATGTGTAGGCCCGTGGCAGGCAGGCTGGCCAGGCCCTGGTGCGCGATTTCACCGTGCTTGAGCAGGTACATCAGGAAAGGGTAGACCCGCTCCTGGGGGCCGGTGGGGGCCAGGTGGCGCTGTAATCGGGCGAACTGCGCGCCGGTGGTGTTTTCCTGTCGCAGGGCGCTGTCCAGAATTTTGCGCTCGAGGCGCTTTAGCTCGTGCTGGATACGCACCTGGGCCCGGTGTTGGGGGCGGCGCAGGGTCGGGTCGCTGAGCAGGCTCTGGATCTGGGCAAACTCGTCCTGGATGCGGGCCAGGTGGCCTCGCAGGGTCTGCACCCGGGCCTCCTGCTGGGCCAGGGCCGCCTTGAAGCTGCCTTCGGGGTCGGCCTGGAAGGCCCAGGCCTCGAGGCCGTATTTTTGCAGGATGCGCTCGATGGGCGGCTCCAGCACCGTCACCCCTATGCGGCGAATTACCGCCGGGGGCCTCAGCCCGTGCAGCGCGTAAACGTCGCCCAGTTCGGCCACATACCTCAGCTCGCCCGGCCCCACCACCATCCCTACGGTGGGTAGCACGGTGTCCTGCAGCACCGGCCTGAGCCCAGCGGCCGGGGTGAGGCGGGCCGGGTCCTGGCTCAGGATGGCCCTCAGATCGGTGGCGGTGTAGCGCTGCTGGCCGTCCTCGAACTGCCCATGGCGAAAGCGTAGCAGCCGACGAACGCCGTCGGAGCCTTCTAAAAACAGATTGGTGGCAGCCTCCCCACGGCCCAGGGTGGGCTCGAGGCCGGCCTTCTTCATGGCCAAAGCAGTGCGGTTGATGGCCTCAGAAGAGGCCAGGGGGTCGGTAATTTCCCGCTCTAGGGCAGGCACAAACAGGGGGGCCAGCTCGGGGGCCATAGGGTCGAAGACCACCAGCCCGGCCTGGCCTAAGAACTCCAGCATCAGCCGGGCAAATGCCTCGCTGTAACTCCAAGGGCCCAGCAGGGCCCTGCAGATGCGCTCGCGTACCCCAGGGTGGCCACCAAAGAGCCGCAGTAGCTCGCAAACTTGAGTAAAATAGGGTGCGAAAGGAATGCGCCCGGCGGGGTGGGCCGGGGGCAGATCAAGGGCCAGCCGGAGCACGCGCTCCTCGAAATCTAGCAGTTCAATCGCGCGAATCTCGTCGGTGTCGTGGTCTTGCGAGGCCACCCAGAAAACCGGAACCACCGGCGCCTCGCTGCTGTGGGCCTGGGCTAGCTTTAGGGCTGTGTGGGCTTTGTAGAAGGTATAGGCCGGCCCGGTGAGGAGGCCAGCCTGCTGCCCGCTCACGATGACTCGGCTGTTGGGCTGGGCCAGCCGCCGGGCGGCCTCGAGGCTGGCCGGGGGCGCCCCGAGTCGCTGCAAATAGGCCAGTAGGCTCGCGCTGAGGGCTTCCCGCGGCGCTTGGCGGGGCGCGCGCAGCAAGGTGGGTAGATCCTCGAGGTTGTAGGGCAGGAACTGGCGCAGCGGGTCGGCCATGACCTAGGGATTTTATCCTCTAATTCTCAGCCGCAGGGTAACTTGTTATACCTGTGCGACCTAGCTCGCGGCGATCTGTTTTAGCGCCTCGGGCTTGAGAACTAGGATGCGCCGGTAGCCCAGCTCGATGGTGTCGTCTACGGCCAGCTCTCCCAGCACTTTGGTGACGGTTTCGCGGGTGGAGCCGGCCAGGTGGGCCAGATCCTGGTGTGATAGGGTTACCTCCAACCCTTCTCGGCCCGGACGCATGGCCGTGAGTAAGGCCTTGGCCAGTCGGGGGAGCACCTCTTTGAAGCGTAGGTCGCGCAAGCGCTCCTCGGTCTTGCGCAGCCGGCGCGAGAGCAGCAGCACAAAAGCCGTCTGGGTTTCGGGGAAGCGGCTCGTCAGGCGCAGCAGGTCTTCCCTCGAGGCCGAAAGCAGCTCGCAGTCCACCAGCGGCTCGGCGAACATACCGTAGCGTTCGCCCGGCAGCAAGGCACCCTCGCCGAAGATGTCGCCAGCTCCCACCACCGTCAGGGTGATCTCCTCCTCCTGAGGTCCGAGTTGAAACAGGCGAACCCAGCCCTCGAGCACGTAGTAGAGGGTTTTGGCCTCGTCTTCTGGGTAACATACGTAGCTGTTGCGCCGCGCCGTGAAGCTGCGAAATACCCGCTCGGCCTCGGCCCTGGCCTCGGGGGGTAGGGTGGTAATGAAGTCCGGCGTCATGCTGACAATTTAGCCATGCCCGCCGAGGCGGATTTTTGCCTGAAGATACAAATTGTAAGTCGCTTACCTATACGGCTGAAACAGCGGATATTCAGAGCTAGGCAGCAGCCCGGCGGCCTCGCCACGCCCGAACAACTCGGCCACCGCGGCCTCGCCTTCGGGGCCCACGTCCAGCGAGAAGCTGTTCACGTAGGTGTGGATATGGGCCCAGATCACCTGGTCTTGCAGTTCCTGGGCGTGCTGTTTGATGTAGGCCAACGTCTCTTCGGGGTGGGCGCAGGCGTACTCGAGGCTGGCGCGCACCGCGCGGTCTAAAGCCCGGATGGTGTCCGCACCCAAGTCGCGCCGCGCTAGAATAGCCCCCAGCGGCAAGGGCAGGCCGGTCAGGCCTTCCCACCACTCGCCCAGATCCAAAAGCTTCTGCAGCCCGTGTAGGTGATAGGTGAAGCGCGATTCGTGAATGATCAAGCCAGCGTCCACCGCGCCCTGGGCCACCGCGGGCATAATCCGGTCGTAGCGCATCTCCACCGGCACAAAGCCCTGGCTATGCAACGAAAGCAGCAGGAAAGCGGTGGTGTATCGGCCTGGAATGGCAATTTTCTTGCCCTGCAGGTTTTCCAGCGGGTGTCTGGCCACCAGCAATGGCCCCACCCCCCGCCCCAGCGCCCCCCCCGACCGTAGCGCGACATACTGCTCGCGTAGATGGCCATAGGCGGCGTAGCTGATCTTGGTTAGGGGAAGCTGCCCCTGAAAAGCCCAGCGGTTCAGGGTCTCGATGTCCTCCAGCCGTTGGCGAATAGGGAAGGGGGCCTCTACCTTACCGTGGGTGAGGGCGTAGAAGATAAAAGTGTCGTTGGGACAGAAGGAATAGCCAAGCTGCATGAGGTACATCCTACTGGCCAGAGCGCAGCGGCAGGGTAAGCGCGGCCCGGTTTATCTGGTATCTTTGAGGCATGCGTTACTTGCGGGTGCTGGGCCGCTTCTGGGGAAGCTCCCTGGCTGCTGAACTCGAGTACCGGGGCAACTTTTTGCTGGCAGCCCTCGCCTCGCTGGCAGGGGCCGCGGGCAGCCTGTTCGGGATTTCCTTGCTCTACCAGGGGGGCTACCAGCCAGGGGGGTGGCGTTTCGAGGAGGCCCTCTTGGTGCTGGGAGCCTTCCTAATGCTCGACGGCCTGGCCTTTACCCTGCTCTCACCCAACCTGAACCGGGTGGTGGAACAGGTGCAAAGAGGCACCCTCGACTTCGTGCTGCTCAAGCCGCTGGACAGCCAGTTCTGGCTCTCTTTTCGCATTATCTCCCCCTGGGGCCTGAGCGATGGGTTGATCGGGCTCTTAGTCTGGCTTTACGCGGGCAGCCGCCTAGGGCTGGGCCTGGCCGATTACCTGCTGGGCTTTGCTCTGCTGGCAGCGGCTTTCGTGATGCTATATAGCTTGTGGTTCATCATCATCAGCAGCAGCATCTGGTTTGTCAAAGTGGCCAACGCCACCGAGGTGCTGCGGGCGCTGCTCGAGGCCGGGCGTTTTCCGGTGCAGGCCTTTCCCGCGGCCTACCGCTTCGTTTTTACCTTTGTGGTGCCGGTGGCCTTCCTGACCACCGTGCCCGCGGAGGCTGCCTTGGGCCGGCTCACGCCGGCCAACCTAGGCCTGGCTGTGCTACTGGCCCTGGGGCTGCTCCTATTTTCCAGGGCCTTCTGGCGCTTTGCCCTCAGGAGCTACGCCTCGGCCTCGAGCTAAAGGGGCATGGGGCGCTCGGCAGGCCTGAGGCCCAATAGCAAAGAAGGCTCATTAGACTTGACAGTAAAACACTCAAGTTTCATAATAAACCTGATATGAATCTGGAGCGCTTTACCGAACAAGCCCGGGGGGTCATCGCCCAGAGCCAGGTGCTGGCGCGGGAGTCGTCCCATTCGCAGATCGACCGGCCGCACCTAGCTGCGGTGATGCTGCGGGATGCCGCGGGCCTGCCCGCCCAGATCGTGCGGAGAGCCGGGCAGAACCCCAGAAGCATCTACCAGGCCGCCCAAACCGAGCTGGGCCGCTTGCCCAAGGTCTCGGGGGCCGAAGGAGGGCAGTACCTTTCCTCCCACCTGGCCTCGCTGCTGGGGCGGGCCGAAAAGCTGGCCGAGGAACTAAAAGACCGCTTTGTGGCCCTGGATACGCTGCTGCTGGCCCTGGCCGAGACCGGGTACGGCGGCTTGCAGGCCGAGGGCATTCGCAAAGCCATGCTTGAGGTTAGGGGAGGAAGAAGCGTGAACAGCGAACATGCCGAAGGCACCTACAACGCCCTCGAGCAGTACGGCCTCGACCTGACCCGCCAGGCCGAAGAGGGCAAGCTCGATCCCGTAATTGGGCGGGATGAAGAGATCCGGCGGGTAATCCAGATTCTGCTGCGCCGCACCAAAAACAACCCCGTGCTGATCGGCGAACCTGGGGTGGGCAAGACCGCCATCGCCGAAGGGCTGGCCCAGCGCATCGTGAAAGGTGATGTGCCTGAGGGGCTCAAAGGTAAGCGGATTGTGAGCTTGCAGATGGGCTCGCTGCTAGCGGGTGCTAAGTACCGGGGCGAGTTCGAGGAGCGGCTCAAGGCCGTCATCCAGGAGACTGTGCAGAGCGCGGGCCAGATTATTCTGTTCATCGACGAGCTGCATACTGTGGTGGGGGCGGGTAAGGCCGAGGGCGCGGTGGACGCGGGCAACATGCTCAAGCCCGCGCTGGCGAGGGGCGAACTGCACATGATCGGTGCGACGACCCTCGAGGAGTACCGGCAAATTGAAAAAGATGCAGCCCTCGAGCGGCGTTTCCAGCCGGTGTTTGTGGACGAGCCCAACCTCGAGGAGACCGTGAGCATCCTGCGTGGCATCAAGGAGAAGTACGAGGTGCACCACGGGGTGCGCATCACCGACCCCGCGCTCATCGCGGCGGCCCAGCTTTCGCACCGCTACATCGCCGACCGCAAGCTGCCCGACAAGGCCATTGACCTGGTGGACGAGGCCGCGGCCCGGCTGCGCATGGCGCTGGAGAGCAGCCCCGAGAGCATTGATGCCCTCAACCGGCGCAAGCTCCAGCTCGAGATCGAGCGCGAAGCCCTGAAGAAAGAGACCGACGCCGAGAGCAAGTTCCGGTTGGGCGAGCTGGAGAAAGAAATTGCCGAGCTTGATGAGGAAATCCGCAAGCAGCAGGCCGAGTGGGAGGCCGAGCGCGAGGTGATGCAGAAGCTCCGGGGGGCTCAGCAGCGCCTCGACGAGGTGCGCACCCAGATCGAGCAGGCCGAGCGGGCCTACGACCTGAACAAAGCCGCCCAGCTGCGCTACGGTGAGCTGCCGCGGCTGGAGCAGGAGGTTAACGAGCTGGCCGACCGCATGGCCGGGGCTAAGTTCGTGCGGCCCATGGTTACCGAGGAGGACATCGCCGCCATCGTCTCGCGCTGGACGGGCATCCCGGTGGCCAAGCTGATGGAGGGTGAGCGCGAGAAGCTCTTGCGCCTGGAGGAGGAACTGCACAGAAGGGTGGTGGGCCAGGACGAGGCCATCGTGGCGGTGGCCGATGCCATCCGCCGGGCCCGCGCCGGCCTCAAAGACCCCAACCGGCCCATCGGCTCCTTCCTCTTTTTGGGGCCTACGGGCGTGGGCAAGACCGAGCTGGCCAAAACCCTGGCGGCGAGCCTCTTCGACACCGAAGAGAACATGGTGCGAATCGACATGTCGGAGTACCAGGAGAAGCACACCGTGGCCCGCCTGATTGGGGCCCCTCCGGGCTACGTGGGCTACGAGGAGGGCGGCCAGCTCACCGAGACGGTGCGCCGCCGGCCCTACGCGGTAATCCTCTTCGACGAGATCGAGAAGGCTCACCCCGACGTGTTCAATGTGCTGTTACAGGTGCTCGATGATGGCCGCCTAACCGATGGGCAGGGCCGCACGGTGGACTTCCGCAACGCCGTGATCATCCTCACCTCTAACATCGGCTCGCCCCTCATCTTCGAGGGCATCCAGTCAGGCCAGAGCTACGAGGCCATCCGCGAACGGGTGTTTGGGGTGCTGCAGCAGCACTTCCGCCCGGAGTTTTTGAACCGTCTGGACGAGATCGTGGTCTTCCGTCCGCTCGCCAAAGAGCAGATTACGGCGATTGTGCAGATCCAGCTCGAGGCGGTGCGTAAGCGCCTGGCCGAACGCCGGATTACCCTCGAGCTCTCGCAAGAGGCCCTCGACTTCCTGGCCCAGCGCGGCTACGACCCGGTCTTTGGGGCCAGGCCCCTGAAGCGGGTGATCCAGCGGGAACTGGAAACCCCCCTCTCGCGCAAAATCCTGGCGGGTGAGGTGGCCGATGGGGCCCATCTGTACGCCCACACCAGCCCCCTGGGCCTCACCTTCGAGGTTCGGCAGGCTGCACTGGCATAAAAACGATTATGGCAAGCGATAACATCGTCACCTGCACCCACTGCAGTGCAAAAAACCGCTTAGGCAACCCCCCCGCAGGCCAGGTTCCGGTCTGTGGGGCCTGCAAAAAGCCCCTGCCCTGGCTGGTGAATGCCACCCAGGGCCTGACCCCCGAGCTGCGGGCCAGCGTGCCGGTGCTGGTGGACTTCTGGGCCGAGTGGTGCGGGCCTTGCAAGATGATTGCGCCGGTGCTCGAGGAAATCGCCCGCGAGTATGCGGGCCGGCTCAAAATCGTCAAGCTCAACGTTGACCGGTTTCCTCTGGCGCAAAGTGCTTACCACGTGCAGGGCATTCCCACCCTGATCCTGTTCAAAGACGGTCAGCCCGTCGAACGCGTGGTGGGGGCTGCTCCCAAACACATGCTCTTACAAAAACTAAAGCACCACCTGAAAGAGCCTTAGCACTAAAACTACTTGACAATATTACACTCAAGTTTTATACTGCTCCATGTAAAGGAGGTTGCTATGGTTCGTTACAACCCTTTCCGCGAGATCGAACAACTGCAAAACGCCCTACTGCGCAGCTTTTTCGCCCCCCCCAGTGAAAGCATCCAGACCCCTTTGGTGGATGCGCTCGAGGACGCCCAGGGCGTTCATCTAGCCGTTTATCTGCCCGGTGTTGAGCCGTCCAATGTGGAGGTAACCGCCGAGAACAACACCCTCACCATCCGGGCCGAGCGTCCCTTCAACAAACCCGATAATGTCAACCAGTGGCGGCTCGAGGGTCCCTATGGCAAGTTTGAGCGCAGCTTCGTGATTCCCGATACCTACGACCTGGGCAAAATCGAGGCCAGCTTCAAAAACGGCATCCTTAACCTCGATATTCCCAAGGCCGAGGCCGCCCAGCCCCGCCGCATCGAGGTGCGGGTCAGCCCCTAAGGCCGCCCGTCAACACCGGCCCCCGCTTGGCGGGGGCTTTTTTGTGTAACCTGTGGGCATGTTTCCCCTACACGACATCAACCGGGCCCACCGCCGGCCTTATGTGCTTTACCTGCTGGTGCTGCTCAACATAGCGGGCTTTGTTTATACCTTCGGCCTCACCGACCCTGCCGCCGTCATCAGGGCCTATGGCTTCGTGCCAGCCCGTTTTTGGGCCGATCCTTTCGATGAGTGGATAACACTCTTCAGCAGCATGTTTTTGCACGGTAGCCTGCTGCATATCCTGGGCAATATGTGGTTTTTGTGGGTTTTTGGCGACAATATCGAGGATCGGCTGGGGCACGGGCGTTTTTTGTTGTTCTACCTACTGGGTGGGGTTGTCGCAGCGCTAGTTCAAGGCCTGGTGAAGGGTTTCTCCAGCGATGTGCCCATGATTGGCGCCTCGGGGGCTGTCTCGGCTCTGCTGGGGGCTTACATTGTGCTTTACCCCCGCGCCCTAATCCTCTCGCTGGTGGGCTGGATTCCCGTACCCATTCCTGCCATCCTATACCTGGGCTACTGGCTTCTGATCCAGTTTGTGGGCGATTTTATGGGCGAGAAGGGCATCGCCTTCTGGGCGCACATCGGTGGTTTTGTGGCGGGGTTGGTGCTCATTCGGTGGTTCGAGCGCGGGGCGCCAAAACCTAGACGGCAGCAGCGCTGAAGCGCCCTCTAGGGGGGCGCTGAACTTAAATGGGCGTTGTTGCATAAATAAAGAGCTACGCACCCCGTGGTAGCTTGATAACTGATGAAGAAAGCAAGCAAAGACCACTATAAGGTGCGTAACTGGCCCCAGTATAACCAGGCCTTAGTCAAACGGG
>Ga0308412_1001542_pt1 | contig 12587 bp, 3 predicted proteins | sample HotsprottomLayer_FD_202357 | JGI IMG/M metagenome (GOLD analysis project Ga0308412, IMG submission 202357) | Hot spring phototrophic mat microbial communities from Octopus Spring, Yellowstone National Park, Wyoming, United States -... | ecosystem: Environmental > Aquatic > Thermal springs > Hot...
CCTGGCGTGTGGCCTCGTCTCCGGAACGATACAGTCCGCGCAAGATGTCGATCGAGCGGATGATCCCCTCCAGCGAATCGCCCAGCGCACGCTCGGTCAGCGCCGGAATGGCCGGCTTGCCGATTTCGGCCAGTCGCCGGCTGGCCTCCTGCCGCTCGGAGAACCGCTCGGCAGTAAGTTGCTCGACCATGCGCTTGATTTCTTCTTGGAGAGCCTTGTCCTCGGGCGGTTGTGGTTTCTGCTCTTGCACTGGCTTTTGCTCTTCCTTTGGTTTCTGCTCTTCTGCCGGCTGTTTGTCGCCGGGCTGCGGCTTTTCGGCTTCCGGCTTTTCGGCCGGTGCTTGCGCAGAGGCAAGACCGGTCGGATCGCTCGGCTGGTCGTAGGAGCCATACAGCCATTGCTGCTGGCCAGAAGCGGCCATAATCAACACCAGTGTCACCACCAAGTAAGAGGACATCGCGCGTAGCGAAGAGGGGCTGCGACCGGTCACCTTACTGTTCTCCTTGTATCTAGCGGACAAGTTTGTATCGAGCGGACAAGACTATCACAGCATCACCGGCGATCGTGCTTTAGGCGGGCCGAAGCAGGACGTTGTTGCTGCCAAAGCGCCACATTGCCGCCCGCGCAAACTGCAAATGCCCGCAGTTATTTTTCCGCCGGCCTGGCCAAAAAAACGTACATTTAGTGTTTTATGTCGTGAAACCTGCGCGCGGTGCGCGCGTGTTCTATTGAACTTCGCAAAACGTGGCGACACGCGACACTAGCAAAAACCTTACATAAGGCGGTCACTACGTTTTGCAAAGATCAATATGCCAACCTGGAGGGCCACGCTCCGTCGTGGCCGCGCTCGCCGCGCAAACGGACGCGACAGAGCGCGTCCCTCCAATTCGTTGTGGCCGCAGGTTGCGTTAGCAACTATTGTACCATACGGTGCACGATTTTTTGCATGAAGCGGTGCTTCATCTGGGAGCCGGCAACCGTGGCGCTCGTCTTACGGCGCACCCTAGGACCACCGCGGGCAGGACCGCACGGTTGCGCAGCCGCGGGGAATTTTAGGCGGAGTTACCAGCGGACTTGCCGCCGGCCTTGTCACCGCGCTTACCACCGGAATTGCCAGCACATTGCCCCTGCACTTGCCAGCGGGCCTACCAGCGGAAGAACCGGTACGGGTCGTCCCACTCTTCCGGCTCGTCCAAATACAGCCCCTGTAGCCAGCGGCGTTCGGGCTGGGCCGTACTGAGCGGCGTGTGAAAGCGGGTCAACAAGGGCGTCGATCCGCCAACGCCCAGGTTCGCCAGCAACCGCGAGAGCAAAAAGGACGTGCGGCGGAAAGTCCGTTTCAGGCTGTATTGCTCGTTGCCGTACTGGAATTGCCACGGCACAAGCTGGCAGAACAGCACGTTGGCCCCGTCGGCCCTGGCCACTACGCCGTTGCCGAGGATTGCCGCGCCGGAGGCGACCAGCGGCAACTGTCGCGGATCGCGGTTGTGCACGTCGGCCGGCGAAACACCTCCCAGCAGGCTGCGCAGCCCGGGCGGGTCGAAGCAAGCCGCGATGTGCTCGGCCTGCCGGAAACCGACTTTCGTCGGCAGTAGCGCGTTGAGCCGCTCGTCGCCGAGTCCCACCAGCAGCATGTGGCCGCCATCGCGCAGCCAACGGGACAGTTCGGCTTGATGCTGTATCAGCAGTTCGACTGCGTTGGGGCCGGCGATAAGCACATCTTGCGCCGATAGCTTTTGCCCCTTGAACTCTCGGGCCGTCACGCCGATCCGCTCCAGATGCGCCATTCCGGCCGCTTCGCCGGCGTACCAGGCGTCGCGTCGCGGCGTCGGCTTCCAGTCCAGCACGTACCGAAAGATGTTCCGCACCAGGTGTTCGGCTGCGGGGTCTTGTTCAGTTCGCCCGGTCACGTCCATCTGGCAGAACAGCACCAGGCCGCGGCCTTCGCGGTACTCCATGAGCGGACTGTAACGCAGGCTGAAACCGCCGTCGATGATCGGCAAGAAGTCGCCGCAGTGGGGCTTCTCGATCAAGACCGAGGCCACGTTGCCCCAGTTGCCGCAGCGCCACAGCCGGGGCACGGGGATGTCGCACCAGCGGACGATCGGCCCGCGGCGCGGGTCGAGCTGATAGCTGAGCTTCGGCGGCAGCACCGTGGCTGCTCCGCGCCAATTGGCCAGATGTTGTTCTGCCAGTCCCGCCACAGCGGGATGATCGGGCAGCCGGCGGAACACCTGTCGCAGGCCGTACTCGGCGATGCGGAAACCGAGGCGCTTTTCCAGTACTTCGCCGGTCTGCTCCAGCACGATGACTTTCAACCCTTGCTGCACGCGCTGCACATTCGGCCCTGGGCCTTCCAGGCTCAGGGCCTCTTTGCCCACTACCAGCACTTCGTAACCCGACAAATCATCGCCCGGCTCCACCCGGCGGAATGCCAGTCCGCAGCGCGTCAGCAACTCGGCTGTTTGCCCTTTGGGGTCGAACAGGGCCACCGGGGTGTTGCCTGCCAGCGGCGCTGGCCGGGGCAACACATCGATGGCAAACTCGTCTTCCTGCACTTCGCCGGTGTTGAACCGTGCAGTCAGGCGGAAGCGGTACTGGCCAGCGGCGAGGTCCTTGGGCAGGAGAACCTCGACGGGCGCGCGGTGCTGCTGGCCGGTGGGCAGTTCTCCGCCGAGCGTGCCTGCCGCCGGTTGCGGCAGGTCGAGCGTCCAGCGGCAATCGAACTTGACCGTCTGGCGCGAATTGTTGATGACCACGATCTGCTTGGCAATCCTGTCGCCCGGACAGCAGTTGTGGTCTTTGCTGGTAAATCGTTGCGGTTTGCCTGCGATGTATGCCAGCAACGGCCGATTGTTGCGCAGCAGGGCTTGGGCCGGGGCCATGGGAATCCAGTCGTTCAGCTCGAAGGCCAGGTCCATGCGTTCGTAGCGTCCCTCGATGTAATCGGGGCTGAAACCGGGACGCTGGAGGTTCTCCCAATCGGTCTTCAGCTCCTGGCGTCGTTTGTCCACGCCTTCGCGCAGCCGCCAGTAATGGCCATGTTCCCAGGGCGAAATGGCCGACACGCCCCAGGTGCGGAAGGCTCGCCAGTTGTCGTGCAAGTACATCCCCAGAACGATATAGCGGTCGTCGAAGGCCCGGGAACCGATTTCGTAAGGATAGTCCCAGCGCTGCCACAATCTGCCGGAGCGGAACTGTTTGGCTTCCCAGCGCAGGTTAGCCTTTTCGGCCTCGCTGATCCGATAAGCCCGATCGCCGAGGAACTGGGCGTTCCACTCGGCGAAGCAGAACTCCCAGGGCACCCGTGCGCTGCCGAACTCGCGCTGTCCGCGGAACCAGCCGCGATACATCGCCCAGTCCCAGGTGAACGGCGCTCCGTACTCGCAGGTGAACACTGGCTTGACGCCTTTGGTGGCCCAGTGCTCGAACCAGTCGGACATTTCCTGGATGGGCACGAAGTTGGGGTAGAAGTTCGTCACGTGCATCGCACCCAGGTTGCCCGAGGCGTGGTGATACACTATCCGGCTGGGGTCCAGACGGCGCACGATAGCCTCGGCCCGCAAGGCCAGCCGGGCGTTGTTCTCGCTCCAGCGGTCGCGGCCGTGCTGGATGCCGTCGGTCATGTGCGGGTTCATGTCCTCGGCGTAGCCGGTGGCGTTGTGGCTCATCGAATAAAAGACCACCGAGGGATGGTTTTGGGCGGCACGGACATAGAACTCGGCGTGCCGGGCGTAGCCGTTGTTGGCATCGGCGTCGGGCGCCTTCCAGTCGTAGTGCGAGAAGTGCGGCTGCGAAAAGGATACCAGCATCCCCACGTCGTCGGCCGCCCGCAGCACCTCGGCAAAACTCAAGTGCGACCCTGGCTGGCAGCCGTAGTTATGGGTGTACACGAAGTTGATGCCGAAGCTCTTCAGCCGCAACATGCTTTCTTTGGCGCCCTGGTAGCTGGCCAGTGCGGCGCTGATCTGGGCATTGTCCAGCGGCACGCACGACAGCCAAATGCGCGAGCCGTTCAGATAGAAATCGCGGCCGTCGATCCACAACTGGCGAAATCCGAACCGCACCGGATAAGCGATATCCAGCTCCCTGCCATCAGCCGCCGTTGGTGCGGCCGCCGCTAATGCCGCCGCCGTAGGTTGCGCTGCCGTAAACTGCGCTGCCGTACATTCCGCCGGCGTCGATGTCGCCGGTGCAGATACCGCCGGCGTAGATACTGCCGGTGCAGATACCCCCGGTGCAGATACCCCCGGTGCAGATACCCCCGGTGCAGATACCCCCGGTGCAGATACCCCCGGTGCAGATACCGCCGGCGTAGATGCCGGCGCGGTAGATGCCGCCGTCCCAGATACCGCCAGCAACGTCAAGCGGGCATGATAGACGTTCTGCGGAGTGTGGATGTCCCACAGTCGATCGGGTTTCCACGGATTGCTGAAGCTGATGCGGCCGTTGGTCAACTGGTTGGCGCCAAACGGCGGACTGCGGAACTGGGCCACCGTCTTGCCGCCGTCGAGTATTTCGGCCCGTAGCATGTAGCGCGCCTGTGGATCGAGATTCTCCAGCAGCACATCAAAGGCGATCTGCCAGTTGCGGACCGATGTTTCGATTCTCACGTCGGCGATGCGCGGGCCGGCCGGCAGGCTCTCCAGATACACGTCGCCGCACAGTCCGCGGCGGGCCACCGCAGCTTTGACCTGCCGGGCGGCGGCACTGTCGGTGTACGAGAGCAGCACCGCCTGTAGCGGCAAAGCTGCCACGTAGATGCTCAGCAGGTGCTTGCCTCTTGGGCGACAAAAAGCAGTCAAATCGAGCCGGCCGCCGGGAAAGCGCACTTCGCCGGCGCGCTTGCCCTCAACGAAAACTACCGCATACGAGTTGAGATACTCCAGCGAAAGTTCGATCCGCCGCCCGGCCCAGTCGGCCGGAATGGCGATCTGCCGCTGGTACCATGCGTCGCCGATGCCGCCCAGATTCACCCCTTTCCAGCTTGGATGGGCGTAGAGCGTTTGCGAGTCCTTCTGCATGTAGTCGCCGATGCCCGGCCAGCAGCCGGGAACCTTGAAGTAGCCCCAGTTGGCCTCGGGCACCTGCTCGGCCTGCTGCTGGGCCGGCTGCCAGCGCCACAGCCCGTTGATGCAAACCCGCTGGCGGGTAGAAGTGGTTTGCCGGTAAGCCTTTTGCATGTCCCAGATGGCCTGGACGCCATCGGGCAGAACGGCCATTGGCCGCGTATCGGCGGACGGTGCGCCCCAGGCCGGTGCGGCGGCCTGAAACGTCGCGGCGGCAATCGCCGCCAGCAGCCACAGCAACGGCCGAGTCTGTGCGGAAGGTCGCTTCACAACGGGATTCGCAGCGGAGGCGTGCATGGCCGATCTCCTGTTGCACGGGAGCAGATGGAGGACTGTGCGGCGGATTTAGCGGCGGGTATAAAACTTGTTCGGAAAACGCGCGGCTCGGGCGTTCGGACTCGGCCTTGCCGCTTTTCGTTTCCCGTTGCGCTGTGTTATCATAATGTGATTTTTGTAGCAATAGCGCGGGCGAATCGAACGCCTCGTCGCGCTGTTTTGGCAGGCGGACTGTAGCAGATACTCGGGCACGTCGGCCGCCCTGGTCGCCTCGGGCTGGAACATTGCAGACGGCTCGGCGCAGGGCCGCTTTGGCGCGCACAAGCGCCCAGATGTCCTGGGAGTTCTGCTTTGCCGGGCGGGCTGCACGGCCGATTTTGCGTATAGGCTCCGCAGCGTGTTTTGCGCGCAGCAGGGCCGGCCCGCCGACCGCAGAGGACCTGCTATTGACGTTCGCAATACGTGGGGGCGCAAACCAATAGCAAAACGTTGTGTCAACCGGTAAATACCTTTTGCGAAGATCAAAAAGTTCGGCGCCGCAGCCGGCGCAGAGAGACCAAATGGAGGATTGTAAGTGCCGCGACGCGACGATCTGCACAAGATACTGATCATTGGTTCCGGCCCGATCATCATCGGCCAGGCCTGCGAGTTCGACTACTCGGGAACTCAGGCGTGCAAGGCCTTGCGCGAAGAAGGTTACCAGGTGGTGCTGGTCAATTCCAATCCGGCCACCATCATGACCGACCCGGAGATGGCCGACCGCACCTACATCGAACCGCTGACCTGCGAGATGCTGGAGAAGATCATCGCCGCCGAGCGGCCCGATGCTTTGCTTCCCACCCTGGGCGGACAGACCGGCCTGAATCTGGCGATGGAACTGCATCACCACGGCGTGCTACAGCGCTACGGTGTGGAACTGATCGGGGCAAAAGCCGATGTGATCGCCAAGGCCGAACAGCGCGACCTGTTCAAGGCCGCCATGGAGCGCATCGGGCTGGAGGTCTGCCGGGGCCAGACCGTCACTTCCCTGGAAGAAGCGCGCGAGGCCATCAAGGACATCGGGTTGCCCTGCGTAGTGCGTCCCAGCTTCACACTTGGCGGCACCGGTTCCAGCGTGGCCTACAACCGCGAGGAGTTCGACGCCCTGGTACTCAAAGGCCTTGACGCCTCGCCCATCCACCAGGTGCTGTTGGAGGAATCGGTGCTGGGCTGGAAGGAGTTCGAGATGGAGGTGATGCGCGACGCCGACGACAACTGCGTGATCATCTGCTCCATCGAGAACTTCGACCCCATGGGAGTGCACACCGGCGATTCCATTACCGTCGCCCCCGCCCAAACCCTGACCGACAAGGAATACCAGCGCATGCGCGACGCCTCGATCGCCGTGATGAGGGAGATCGGGGTGGACACGGGCGGATCGAACATCCAGTTCGCCATCCATCCGCAGACCGGTCGGATGGTAGTCATCGAGATGAATCCCCGCGTCAGCCGCAGCAGTGCCTTGGCCTCCAAGGCCACCGGTTTCCCTATCGCCAAGATCGCCGCCAAGCTGGCCGTGGGCTACCGGCTGCACGAGCTTCCCAACGACATTACCCGGGAGACGCGAGCCTGCTTCGAGCCGACGATCGACTATGTGGTGGTGAAGATTCCCCGCTTCACCTTCGAGAAGTTCCCCGAGGCCGACCCAGTGCTGACTACGCAGATGAAGAGCGTAGGAGAGACTATGGCCATCGGGCGAACCTTCAAGGAGGCCTTTCAGAAGGCGCTGCGCGGCTTGGAAGTGGGAAGTTTCGGCTTTGGCTGCGATGGGAAGGACCTATGGGGAACCAAACAGCAGCCTTCGATCGATGAAGTGCGCGCCAAACTGGCTGTGCCGAATGCCGAGCGAGCGTGGCACCTGCGCTACGCCATCAAGTACGGGATGTCCATCGGGGAAATCCACGAACTGACCGGCATCGACCCCTGGTTCCTGGAAAACTTGCACGAGCTGGTGGAAATCGAAGACCAGCTCCGCTGGCAGGGGCGACTGCACGCGGTCGACGACGCTACGCTGCGCCGCGCCAAGCGCTGCGGCTTTTCGGACCGGCAATTGGCTGTGCTGCTGGGCAGCACCGAGATGGGAGTGCGCGAGCACCGCAAACGGCGCGGCATCGTGGCCACCTTCAAGGCTGTGGATACCTGCGCCGCCGAGTTCGAGGCCTACACGCCTTACTATTACTCCACATACGAGGATGAGGACGAGACGCCGCCGAAGTCCCCAGGCTGCCGCAGGGTGATGATCCTCGGCGGCGGGCCTAATCGGATCGGACAGGGAATCGAGTTCGATTATTGCTGCTGCCATGCAAGTTTCGCCCTGCGCGAGTTGGGAATCGAGTCGGTGATGGTCAACTCGAATCCGGAAACCGTCAGCACCGATTACGATACCAGCGATATTCTGTTCTTCGAGCCGTTGACGATCGAGGACGTGTTGAACATCTACGAGCGTGTCCAGCCCGAGGGTGTTATCGTCCAGTTCGGCGGCCAGACGCCGCTGAACCTGGCCCGCGCGCTGAGCAACGCCGGCGTTCCCATCCTCGGCACCAGTGTAGAGACGATCGAGGCTGCCGAAGACAGGGAAAAGTTCCGCGATTTCCTGGCACGCCTGGGACTACAGCAGCCAGCCAGCGGCGTGGCCCGCACAACGGCCGAAGCACGCACCGTCGCCGCCACTATCGGCTTTCCGCTGCTGGTGCGTCCCAGTTACGTGCTGGGTGGGCGGGCGATGGAAATCTGTTACGACATGGCTCAGTTCGAGCGCTTCGTGGCCGAAGCCTTCGTCGCCGCCCAGGGCCAGCCAGTGCTCATCGACCGCTTTCTGGAAGACGCCATCGAAGTCGATGTGGACGCCGTGTCCGACGGCCAGCACGTGCTGGTGGCGGGAATCATGGAGCACATCGAGGAAGCGGGCGTCCACTCTGGCGACTCGGCTTGCGCTATTCCGCCTTACAGCCTGCCGGAGGATATAGTGGAGCAGATACGCCAGGCCACCATCACCCTGGCCAAGAGCCTGCGCGTGTGCGGACTGATGAACGTCCAGTTCGCCGTCAAGCAGGAAGGCGATCAGCGCATAGTGTACGTATTGGAGGTCAACCCCCGCGCCAGCCGCACGGTGCCTTTCGTCTCCAAAGCCACCGGGGTGCCGCTGGCCAAGATTGCCGCCAAGGCGATGGTGGGAGTATCGCTGCTCGAGCAAGGATACACTACCGATCCAGTACCTGTGCAGACTTCAGTAAAGGAATCGGTATTTCCATTTGTGAAGTTTGCGGGCATCGACATCGTGTTGGGGCCGGAGATGAAATCCACCGGCGAGGTCATGGGCGTGGCCGAGGAGTTCCCCATTGCCTTCGCCAAAAGCCAGATAGCCGCCGGCACATTGCTGCCGCGCCAGGGACGCATCTTCGTCAGCATGAACGATCGCAGCAAAGCGCAGTTCGTGCCCTTGGCACGCCGGCTGGCGGCGATGGGTTTCGAGCTATTGGCTACCACCGGCACCGCACGATGCCTTGAGGCGGCCGGCATCAATGTGCGCCGGGTGAAGAAGCTCCAGGAGGGACATCCGAACCTTATCGACTACATGCTCAACGGTGAAGTGCAACTGGTGTTCAACACCCCCAGCGGCAAGGGCGCCAGAACGGACGAAGGACGCATTCGCGCCGCAGCCGTCGCCCGGGGTGTGCCCTGCGTAACCACCTTGCAGGCAGCCGAAGCCGCCGTCAGCGCGATGGAAGCCCTCCGCCGCACGACGCTCTCGGTGCAGGCACTGCAAGACCGGTTGCCCCAGTACGCCCGACGCTGAAGTCGCAATAGTCCCTTACCGCGCAACTTGTGGGCGTTTTGCGCGCCTGTTGTGATTTGCGCGCATGTTTTCAAGTGATCTGGAGGGCCACGCGCCGTCGTGCCCGTGTGCCCTGTGCTGGCGGATGCGGCGTAGCATGCCGTTCCAACCGTGCCATCGGACGCGACCGCAGCGCGTCCCTCCATAACAACCGCGTCCTTCCATAACATTATTTGGTTGCGGCCGTAGGCAGCGTCAGGCATTTCCCCAAACCGCATTGGTCATCTGGCCACGGACTGCTGGTCGGCCGGCACAGTTGCCTTCCGTGCAGCGTGACCTAACTTTCACTAGGAGGCAACGCTATGCGCATTGCAATGGTGGGAACCGGCTACGTGGGGCTTGTCACCGGCACCTGCCTGGCCGAGACAGGCAATGACGTGACATGCGTGGACAGCGATCGGGCGAAGATCGAGCGGCTGCGGCGGGCCGAGGTGCCCATCTACGAGCCGGGACTGGCCGAGCTGATCCAGCGCAACGTGGCGGCCGGCAGGCTGCAATTCACCACGGACCTGACAGGTGCAGTAGCCCCTGCGGCTGTGGTGTTCGTGGCCGTGGGCACACCGTCGGCCGAAGACGGCTCGGTGGACCTCAGCGCGGTGTGGAACGTCGTCGAGCAGATGGCCCCCGCTTTGCGCGCCGATACCATCGTGGTGCTCAAGAGCACCGTTCCCGTGGGCACCAACGCCGCCGTGGCGCGCAGGCTGAAGGATTTGACCGGCCTTGACATAGAGGTGGCCAGCAATCCCGAGTTCCTCAAAGAAGGCACCGCCATCGAGGACTTCATGAAGCCGGATCGCGTGGTCATCGGCACCCGCAGCGAAAGGGTGCTGGAAGTGCTCTGGGACCTGTATCAGCCTTACCTGCGCACCGACAAGCCGCTGCTGCACATGTCGCCCGAAAGCGCCGAAATGACCAAGTACGCCGCCAACGCCCTGCTGGCCACGAAGATCAGTTTCATCAACGAGATCGCCAACATTTGCGAGCGGGTGGGGGCCGACGTGAACGAGGTTCGCCGGGGCATCGGGCACGACAGCCGGATCGGCTTCGCCTTCCTGTTTCCCGGCGTGGGCTACGGCGGAAGCTGCTTCCCCAAAGATGTCCAGGCACTGGCGGCGGTGGCGCGGCAGGCAGGCGTCCAGCCGCGAATCCTGGTGGCTACACACGAGGTGAACCGACGCCAACGGGAACTGCTGGCCGAAAAGATCAAGCGGCACTTCGGCGAGTTGACTGGGCTGAAGCTGGCCGTTTGGGGACTGGCCTTCAAGCCCGGCACCGACGACATCCGCGAAGCCCCATCGCTGTGCATCATCCAGCGGCTGTTGCAGTGGGGTGCGGAAGTCGCCGTGCACGATCCGGTAGCGATGGACAACGTCCGGGCGATTTTCGCACAGAAGCTGTGCTACTGCGAGCATCCGTACGATGCGCTGCACGGGGCGGACGGTCTGGTCGTGGTCACCGAATGGAAACAGTTCGTGCATCCCGATTTCGCCCGAATGCGGCAGTTGATGCGCCAGCCGGTGATCTTCGACGGCCGCAACCTGTACCATCCGCAGCGGATGGCGCAAGAGGGCTTTGTGTACTACAGCGTGGGCCGTCCGGCGGTGCGTCCGGCGTGAGTTTTTTTGCGCGTTTGTTTCCGCGCGGACGTGCCGAGAATGGTGCTGATTATTTCCGCGCCGGGCTGCCGAGAATGCTGCTGACTATTTCCGCGCGGTCGTTCCGAAGATCGTTGCGGAACTGCGTCCAGGGGCTGGGGTGTCAGGCGGGTCTGCCAGTGGTGGCGGAAAAATCGACATCGGCGACAGCAAAATCGCCAGCCGTCCGGCCGATGGCACCGGGCCGCCCAAAAAGCGCCAATAACCCAGACGACGCAAGTGTAAACAAAATTAGCACTTGCGTCTGTAGTCGCATTTATCAGCCGTATGGCATCCAAATTGCTGCACAGGCACGCCAGGCCTAGCGCCTACAGTACCCCCACAGTGGGTGCGGGGCTGGTGCGGCACGGGCTGCTCCGGCCCCGCAACCCAAACATCGGCGTAGAATTGGTGTGACAAGTGTTTGAGGCGATCAAGTCCGTCAGATATCGAGTCGGGGAATGTTTTATCAAGGGAGTGTCTGCGATGAGAATCCTGCACACAGCAGTATTAAACCCTTACGCCATAGGTTATGCCGGTTTTGCGCGCTTGTTTTCCAGTGAGATCTGGAGGGCCACGCTCTGTCGTGGCCGTGTGCCCCGTGCTACCGGACGCGACGGAGCGCGTCCCTCCATTTGGTTGCGGGCGCAGCTTGCGTCAGGTAAGACCGCTATCCTTCTGTTTGCCCTGTTGTGTACCGGTCCAGTCTTTGCAGCCGACCGGCCCGCAGTGGGACCGGATCCCGAGCTTTATCAGCGCACCGTATCTCGGGCGATAGACTATTTGACCAAACAAGGGCAGGCCGAAGATGGCTCCTTCAGCAAGCAAGCGGGAATCGGCGTCACGGCGCTGGTGACCACAGCATTGCTGCGTGCCGGGTTGACGCCGCAAGACCCCGTGGTGGCCAAGAGCCTGAAGCTGCTGGAAAGCTACGTGCAGCCCGACGGCGGCATCTATACCCCCGATTCCTTCTACAAGAACTATGAAACCTGCATCGCCATGATGTGCTTTGTCGAGGCCAACAAGGACGGCCGCTACACCAAGACCATCCAGCAGGCCGAAGCGTTCGTCAAGGGCATTCAATGGACTGAAGGCCAGGGCAAGCAGAAGGCGGATATGGAGTACGGCGGTGCCGGCTACGGCAGGAGCAAGCGGCCCGATCTGTCCAACACTTCCTTCCTGATCGACGCGCTGGTGGCCTGCGGACGTGGGCCGGACGACGAGGCGATCCAGAAGGCACTGATCTTCGTCTCTCGCTGCCAGAACCACGAGAGCGAACACAACACGGCGCCGTTTGCCCCGAAGAATCCCGACGGCGGCTTCTACTACACCTGCGCCGCCGGCGGCGAGAGCTTCGCAGGCAAGTTGCCCAACGGCGGGCTGCGCAGCTACGCCTCGATGACTTACGCCGGTCTGAAGAGCATGATCTACGCTGGTCTGAAAGCCGACGACCCCCGCGTCAAAGCCGCTACTCAGTGGATCCGCCAGCACTACGATCTGAAGACCAATCCGGGTCTGGGCGAGATGGGCTTGTATTACTACTACCACACATTCGCCAAGACCATGCACGCACTGGGCCAGGATTTGTTCGAGGACGCCAAAGGCGTCAAACACGATTGGCGCAAGGAACTGGTCGAGGAACTGGCCTCTCGTCAGCAGGAAAATGGCTCCTGGGTCAACAAGGCCGACCGCTGGATGGAAGGCGATCCGAACCTGGTGACCGGCTACGCACTG
>Ga0308412_1001546_pt1 | contig 12579 bp, 9 predicted proteins | sample HotsprottomLayer_FD_202357 | JGI IMG/M metagenome (GOLD analysis project Ga0308412, IMG submission 202357) | Hot spring phototrophic mat microbial communities from Octopus Spring, Yellowstone National Park, Wyoming, United States -... | ecosystem: Environmental > Aquatic > Thermal springs > Hot...
AGCAATCGATCCGGCCGCGGCGGGTGCGATGACGACGGAGGCCGAGGACACCTCTGTCCCCGGCTGGACGACTCTTGTGCGCGCGAAGGCGGCCCCCAGTTTCGGCGAGTCTGCCGTGCGGCAGGACGCCGCCGCTGGCCGGATCGGGCCCGTAATGGGGGCAACTCGCCGGCCGTGCGGCGTTCGAAATCATAGAACTGTGAATCTGTTTGAATCAGAATCCGGGAATGCTGTCGCAAGCCACGTTGCCTGCGCTCCCCGAGCAGTGCGGATCACACATCGGCTGGCCGGCGATTGAGGGATTCCCCAATGAAACTCGGCTCCCACTCACGCGCCGAATGAGCGGCAGAGGGCCTGGGCGGCCGGGTGCGCACCAGACTCGGTCAGCGTGTCATTGAAGGCGGGAGGGCAAGCTTTCCGCGAAGGACACCTCGAACATGTCCTCTGCCAGTTCCGCAAATCGATTTGCCGAGCTCTCCCGATGCTCGCATGCCGAGCGGCCGCTGTCCCCTGCACGTCCGGAGATGCGAAGATGCCCGTGGCCAGATCCACGCTTGCCGACGCGCGGAAATCATTCCACGCCCCTTCCGTTTCAAACGAAAGCAGTGCTGCTTCTTTCGCTGAATCCTGGCCTCGGGGACAGGCCTCGAAACAGGGGAGCTATCTTCCGCCCCCGCCCGCCGGCCCCGCCACCGGCAGCGCCCGCGCCAGCTGCGCCACCGCCGCCCGCTTCCGCTCGGCGTCCGGATTGAGATACCTCTGCGTCGTCTCCAGATCGCTGTGGCCCAGCAGCCGCTGCACCGTCACCACGTCGGCGCCCTGCTCGAGCAGCCGCGTCGCATACGTGTGCCGGAACTTGTGCAGCGTCGCCCCTTCCACGCCCGCCCGCGCCGCCACCCGTTGCAGCTGCCGCAACAGGTGCCGCTCGCGTTCGCCGCGCCGCGACGGAAACACCAGCCCGGCCGTCCGCGGCCACGCCCGGAGCTTTTCGGCCAGGCTGGTCGGCAGCGGCACCTCGCGCTGCTCGTAGTCCTTCGGCGTGAAGCCCGGCTTGGCCCGCACCACAACGTGCTCGCGGCCCGGCTCGAGGCAGACGTCGTCCCAGGTCAGCGTGGTCAGCTCGCTCTCCCGCAGCCCGGTCAGCAGGAGCGTTTCGAACACCACCCGCTCCCTCTCGTCGCAGGCGGCAAACAGCCGCTCGAGCTCCTCGTTCGTGTACACGCTCGGCCGGCCGCGGCCCAGCGAGGCGGCGTCGCGCAGCGGCTGGAAGCTCTGGCAGGGGTTTTCGATCTCGAGGCCCAGCTCGCGGCGCAGGAAATTGAACCAGCGCCGCACGACACCCAGCTCGAAGTTCACCGTCGCCGGACGCACCTTGCGACCTGGACCCTTCTGGCCGGCCGGCTCTTCGACGCGCGCCAGCTTGTAGGCTTCGATATCGGCGCGCGTAATGGCCTCGACAAACTGCCGGCGCCCCAGCAGGCGCTGGAAGTGCTCAAGCACGGCCCGATACCGTTCCACCGTCTTCGGCTTGTCGGGCGAGTGGATCCGCACGTGCGCAAGGAACTGCTCCACGGCGAATGAAATCGGCGTACCCGGGCGCATCCATGGGCTGGGCCCGGGCCACTGCGGCCAAGGGCCATAGGCGGCCGCTGGCGGCTGCGGCGGCCAAGCTGCGCCGCGCCCATAGGGCGTAGGCGGCATGGCGGACCCCTGCGAACTGCTTTGAGCTGGAGTTTGCCAAGGCGCCCCCTGCGGGAATGCCGCTCCCGCCCCGGAGCTTTGTTCGAGAACCGGTGTGCCCGCAGCGCCCGTCGGCGCGTCCGGCTCGCTGCCGAGCACGACCTGGCCGGCCAGTTCGAGCTGTTTGCGGCGCACGGCGTGGAGCACTTCAGCGGGCGTCTGTCCCGCACTTTCGCGCCGTCGCTGCGGCCCCTCCCACCACTCGATCAGATAGAGGCCGGGACGCGGATCCCAGACCCAGCTGTTGCCCTTGCGGGGCAGCGAGACGAACTGCCAGCGGCCGGGGCCGAGGCGGACTTTCTTGAGGACGCGGACGCTTCTGCGGAGCTTCATCGGGGCCAACCCTTGGTGTCGATTTTCGCATTTTTACCGACACCAAGAGCATAGCCGACTCTGTAAGATATGTCAATACAATAACTTGGCGCTTTGGTGGTGGCGAAGGTGGGGGTCGAACCCACACGAACCGAATGGTTCGCCAGATTTTGAGTCTGGTGCGTCTGCCAGTTCCGCCACTTCGCCGGTGGCTGTTCCGCTCCCTATTTTAGCACCCGTCGATTCAAATTCTTCTCACCGGCCGGGCGTTGACCACGAGCCCGCCTGCCCCGGCAGGCGGCGCGCGCGAGCACGCCGGAACGACCCCGCCGCGGGACGTCCGCGGCTGAACTTCTCCCTGCGCCAGAGACAACCGTGTCAGTCCGGGGGCGCCGCAGCCAAAGCCCATGCGGCGCGGTCAGCTTTTCGACCTTGGCCATGAGCTGCGGCACACAGGAAGTCAACGTTTCCGCCAGGACGTCTGCGTTGGAATTCGCGGCGCGTTGCGTGGTGCGGGCGGAACGATCATCGCCAGGCGAAAGGAGCAACGCAAGGCTGCAATGCGGCGTGAAACAAACCCTTGGCGCCGGCTTCGCTGCCTGGTGCAGTGGCCTCACATGAGACTTGTTCGAATTCGTGGCCGCGTCGGCCAAGTGGGCTGCGCGCGCCGCCGCAGGGCTTTCATCGGGCGGGTTTGCCCGGTTTTCGAACCACACCTTCAAGCTGCACACCCGGTATCCTGCGTTGCGCCTTCGGGAGTCTTGTTTTGGTGTGCCTCGCCTCTGAACCCGCCATTGCGCGCGATGCGAAAAATCGGAGCGGAGAAGGCTTGGCTGATGAAGACATCGCACACGCCGCCTGTCCTGCGCCCAAGGCGCCGCCGATTTTGTCATGCACCTGGAATACCCGCTTTTACCCCGCGCGCCGGGAGCCGCAACCCATGGCCACCGGGGCCGCGCCGGGTTCAGTGGTGCACTTCGCGCAAGCCGGCATCACCGCCGCGCGCCGCACCGGGTGGCTCGTTGGATGCATGCAGGCGGCCCGCCGCGCCACACCGGAACCTTTGAGCGCGGGAGCGGGAAGTTCGCGCGATGTGTCACGCACATCACCTCCCGCCGCAATTCTGTGCCCGCGGTACATGGAGGCGAGAATGTTTGCCAGGGCCATGGCGCGAATCGCGCACAGAGCAGAGTCCACCGCGGCCGGCAGTCTGCGCGCTGAAGCGTGCTGCCGACGATTCTTCCGCCGCGAGAACCAGCCGCCGGAAGGCGCCGCGCGCGGGCATCGTCCGGCCGCTGCGCGGGAGGCGGCAGCGGGAAGGAAGTGCCATGATAATGTCTTGCAGGCAGGGCCGGTGCTGCCCGCCGCAGAACTGAGGAAAGGATCAGCCCCATGATGCTCCGGGTCGGTTGTCTCTTCGCAGCCTGTCTTGCCGTGCTTGCGCAATTTCCCGCCGGGCGTCCGCCTTCGAAGGGCCCGTGGGCGAACGAGAAACTGCCCGCGGAAGAGCGGGCCCGCCTGCTGGTGCAGGCCATGACGCTGGATGAAAAAATCCAGCTCGTGCACGGAGTCGGCTGGTTCTTCGGCCCCAACATGAGCCTGACCGGGCAGGAGCCGCCGCCGGTGGTCTGGCGGTCCAATGGCGGCGGCGGTTTCATCCCCGGCATCCCGCGGCTCGGGGTGCCGGACATTCAGCTCAACGACGCCATGCTCGGCTCGGCCGGCGGCGCGCGCATGGGGCGCTACTCCACGGCGATGCCTTCGGGCCTGGCGCTGGCTGCGAGCTGGGACCCCGAGGTGGCGCGCGAGTTCGGCGCGCAGATCGGCCGCGAGCTGCGCGACCAGGGCTTCCACATCAGCCTCGGCGGCGGCATCAACCTGACGCGCGAGCCGCGCAACGGCCGCAACTTCGAATACCTCGGCGAAGACCCGCTCCTGGCCGGCCGGATGATCGCCCGCTATCTGGAGGGCAAGCAGGCGCAGGGCATCGTGGGGCTGCTGAAACACTATGCGCTCAACAACCAGGAATCGGGCCGCAACTTCGCCAACGTGCGGATGAGCCGCAAGGGCGCGCGGGAAAGCGAGCTGCTTGCCTTCGAGATTGCGGTGAAGGAGGGCCGGCCGGGCGCCATCATGTGTTCCTACAACCTGGTCGATGGCGTTTACGCCTGCGAGCATCCCTGGCTGCTCAACGAGGTTCTCAAGAAGGAGTGGGGCTTTCCCGGGTTCGTGATGTCGGACTGGGGCGCCACGCACTCGACGGTGAACGCCGCGCTGGCGGGGCTCGACATGGAGATGCCCGGCGACACGTTCTTCGGCGCCCCGCTGAAGGCGGCCGTGGAGAAGGGCGAAGTGCCGCAGGAGCGGCTGGACGACATGGTGCGCCGCATCGCGTGGGCGCTGTTTCGCGCGGGCATCTTTGACCGGCCGCCGCAGCGGCAGGTTCCGGACATTTTCCGCGGCTTCGAGGTGGCGCAGAAGGCGGCCGAGGCAGGCATCGTCCTGCTGAAGAACGACCGCGGCCTGCTGCCGCTGGATCCTGGCACGACGCCTTCCATCGCCGTCATCGGCGGCCATGCCGACATTGCGGTGCTGAGCGGCGGCGGTTCAGCCCAGGTCGATCCGGCCGGCGGCAACCCGGTGCCGCCGCCGCGGCCGCGGCCCGGCGCGAATTTCCTCGAGATCCTCTTCGGGACGCCCGTCTGGCACCGTTCGTCGCCCCTGAAGGCGATCCAGGCGCTGGCGCCGGCGTCGAAGGTCCTCTACAACCCGGGCGAGGAGATCGCCTCGGCCGCGGCGCTGGCCAAAACATCCAGCGTCGCTATTGTTTTTGCCACGCAGCACACCTCCGAGGGGCTTGACTTGCCGAGCCTTGCCTTGCCGGGCAACCAGGATGATCTCATCGCCGCGGTCGCCGCTGCCAATCCGCGGACCATCGTGGTGCTGGAGACCGGCACGGCGGTGAAGATGCCGTGGCTCGGCCGCGTGGCCGCCGTGGTCGAGGCGTGGTACCCCGGCATCCGCGGCGGCGAGGCCATCGCCAACGTCCTGTTCGGCCGCGTGAACCCGTCGGGCCGGCTGCCGATGACGTTCCCGCGCTCGGAAGACGACCTGCCGCAACCCCGCCTTGTGACGCAACCCCCGCCGCGCGGCCCGGAGGACTTCGCCCCGATCTTCCCCGGCGGTCCCGCGTTGCTGCGTGTCAACGCGCGGCGGTTCGATGTCGAATACCCCGAGGGGGCGCGCGCCGGTTACAAGTGGTTCCAGTCGATGAAGCGCGAGCCGCTGTTCCCGTTCGGCTTCGGGCTTTCCTATACGAGCTTCGTCTGGTCGGATCTGCGGATCGACGCGGCCGCGCGCAAGGTGTCGTTGACGATCCGCAACACAGGCAAGCGCGCCGGAGCGGAAGTCGCCCAGGTTTACGTCCAGTTGCCGGCGGAAACGAAGGAGGATTTCCGCCGCCTGGCCGGCTGGAAAAAGGTGGAGCTGAAGCCGGGCGAAGCGCGGGCCGTGGAAGTGGAACTCCACCCGCTCGCGCTGGCCGTGTTTGACGAGAACACAAAGGGCTGGCGCACGCCGCAGGGAACCTTCCGTGTGTTTGCCGGACCCTCGTCAGCACACATCCTGCTGGAAGGCGAGATGCAGGTGCGGTGAGGCGCCGCCCGGCAATGGCAGGCGCGAAAGCCAGCTCGGCCCGGCTCTGAATCCAGCCCGGGCTGACGCTTTTTCCGGTTCGCTTCTATGAAGTGCGGGGCCGGTTTGCCCGATTTCTAATCAGGAAGATTGTTGCGTCCGGCGCCACCCGGACGATGCGAAGGAATCGGGATGATCGTTTGCATTCGCTGCGGAACGCCCCTGGAAGATGACATGCGGTTTTGCATCGAGTGCGGCGAGGCCGTGGATCTCGCGCCGGAACGGGCGTCTGCGACAGCTGCCGCGCAGGGGGCAGCGGCTTCCGGGGAGGGCGCTGCCGCGCAAACCGCCTCTGTGGCCGCCAGCGGTCCGGCGGCGCCGGCCGCAACCGCGAGCCTCCCGCCAGGCGGCCCGGCTTCGCCGGTCGGAGCGAACGCGATGGCCGCGCCGGGCGATTCCTCCCTGTTGCGGCCGAGGCGCGCGGTTTCCCCGCAAACCGCGCTTCATCGGGCTGGCGGCGCCCCTGTGGCGCTGCTGCATTCCTGGCGCCGCACGCGTTGGCTCAAGGCGTTGACTGTTTTCGCCGTCCTGTGTGTGGTGGGTGCAAGCATCTGGTTCGGCTGGAGGCAGCACCCCGCTTCGGTCCGGATTTCCGGTGCCAGGACAGCTCCGGCGCCGCCCCACACGACGGCTGTTGAAATTCCGCTTTCCGTCGCCGGGCCACGGCCAGATTTGCATTCACAGGAATCCGCGGATGGCGCTGTGCCTGATCCGATGACCGGCGGGGCGGGCCAGGAAGACCCAAGACCGACAGCTTCCGGGGTGCCGCCCGCGAAGGTGCTGCCGACGCCGTCCGTTGTCCAGCCGCCCGCGCCGGTCCAGCCGCCGCAGCTTCCCGCGCGGCAGCCGCCGGCCGCAGCCGCGGCCGCAGCGGAGAAAGTTGCGGTTGCCGGTTCCCCGCCCGGGGCGAACACGCCGGGCTCCGCAGGGAGTCTCGTCTGGACGGGGCGGCTTCGCCCGGGGAGCGTTGTCACGATTGAAGGCGACCATGCCAGCACGGGCACGCTCCGGGGAGTGTTGCCTGGCCTGCCCGTTGTCGTCGAGAGCGCGTCGCCCGGTATCCGGCTCACAGAGACGCCGGGACCCGCCAACGGCTGGAAGCGGATAGCCTTTGAAGGTTTGCGGGAGCAGAATGCGGTGGTCACTTTCCACTGGAGGCTGTTCTGAGAGCGTCCGGGCGGGACTCATGCCAGCGTGCAGTTCCGCCGATAGAGGGGACAGGCCGGCAACCCATGACAGGAACACCCGGGAATCTTCACAGACGCGGGTTCGGCGCGGTCCGGAGCGCGCCGGGCGCCAAGCCTGCCGCCGAGCAGGGCGCGATTGCGGCCCTCGTGGCGCCCTCCGGCGAGAGCGAAGGCGAAGCGGAGTTCTTCAATCGGCAGGTGCGGCGGTCTGCCGAGCTGGACGCATGGGGAATCGCCCGCGTGTTGCACTCCGGCGGCATCGTGCGAGGTGGTCGATGTTGAAACGGCTCCCCTCCGGCTGGAGTGATGGCGGCTGGCGCGGATTGCGCGACAAAATTGCCAGACTGCGCAAGCTTCCCTGTCCCGGCGATGCCGCTGAAGGCCAGGGCAGAGCAGGGAACCTGTTGTTCCAAGCCGCGGTGAGGCTGCCCGTCGCGCTCCTTCTCTGGCTGAAGACCACGCTGCAAGGCAACGGCGGGACGTTGCCTGGCGGCATGGCGGCGCCGGGCCCCGAGGCCGTGCGGCATCCGGCCGGGATTCCGGCGGAGGAGAGCAGAAGAGAAACGGGAGCGAAAACAGAAATTGCGTTTCTTGCGAAACCCGGAAGTTATACAATTCGCTCCAGCAGACAAGAAAATATATTCGTTCCATTCCGCGCCATACAGGAACAATTGATTCGCGGAAGGCGAGGCGACGCAGAGATTTTTGACGAGATTTCTGAAATCTACAAAGGCGTCAAAAAGGGGAGAATTCTTCTGCAAACGCAGCTGCCCGCAGCAGACGGCCTGGACAGGGATGTCATCCGGCCGGCAGCGGCTGCGGGACGGCAGGAGGCGGCCGGGCATGGAGAAACCGTTCGCGCCGGGTCCTGGCTGGCCGCCGCAGGCCGCCGCCTGATTGCGCCGGCCGACGGCAGGAGCGCGCTCGAGTCTGCGTCGGGCTTCGGAAGCGGCGCGGCAGACGCGCCGCCCGATACGGGCCCGGAAGCGGCGGCGTTCCGGGTTGCTTTCTGCGGATCCCCGGCGGGTGCACGGCACTTTGCTCTGCCGGAGGCAGGCGGTTTGCGCGCGCTGCACGAAGCCCTGAGCGCGGGCGCGCCGGGCGCCGAACTTGCACAGGACTGCATTGCGAAAGCGGCGCGAACGGGCGCCAGCCTTGCGCAAGCCGCGCTGCGGAGAAGCGGCCGGACCGGCGCTCCGGCGACCGCGGCACGCCTGGATGCCATGCCCGGAGGCAGCCCTTCGCTCGTGTCGGCCGGCGTCAACCGCGCCATCAATCTGCCTCCCCGGTCCGGCCGGATGCACCGCAATGTGCTCGCGGACAGGAAGGAGGCGTACCGGCTCCGGCAAGCCGCCGTGCCGCCGGAAAGGCTGGCGGAAGCGATTTCGCCGGAGGCGCTGGAACACGCGCGGGCTGTGGCGGCGAGGCACGGCGTCATCCTCGACCTGCTTCCGCCGGCGCGAAGCGCGCGGGAGCTCATCGAATCCGGCGCCGCCGTCCCTGTGCCTCCGTTCATCCACAACAAGGCGCTTGCCGAGCCGGAATATCTCCTCGGAGCGAGGGGAAAGCCGGGATCCATCGGCCATTATCTGCCGGTCCTTCCGGCGAAAAACGCAATGCCGGAAGAAGAGTATGCAGGCCTCGTGAGAATCGCAGGATTGCGTTTGCAGGAATATTTTGAGGAATTTGTGCATATCCGGCGGCTGGAAAGCAGCCAATGCATCTTTGTAAGAAACGGCGTCATTCATGATGTAAAAACAGGAAAAGTCTTCGCCGGAGGCGCGGAACTGTTCGAAATCCGCGACGGCTCGACCGGCGATCCGCTCCCTCTGTGTCAGGAAAATCCCGACGGAAGCCCGGCATATGACATGAAAACCGGCTTGCCCGTTTGCCACCCGTTGCGCGAAGAGGTGATCCGCGAGCTGCGGGCTGGTCCTTTCCGCGCCCGGCGTGGCGTGGTGCGGGACGGCATGCGGCCGCTGGCCGAGCCGGCATCGGATGGCCCGGCGGCGGACGCGGACCTGGATGCGCCGCGCGTTCCCGAAGACGGGTTGCTGCTGGCGGTCTGGCCCGATGGCCGGCTGGAGGCCGTGAGTCTCGTCCAGACAGGAGGATCGGACAGGTGAGACTCCCGTGGGGCGCTGCACAACGCCGGGCGCTGCTTGAGCGGGCATTTCGGCTGATGCCGGCTGCGCTCGAGGATCCCCGCGCCGCGGCGGAGCTGGCCGAGGTGCGGCGGAACTATGAGGAGGGGCTGCCGAGGCTGTTTCTCTCCCGGTGCCCCTGGACCGGTTTGCTTCTCCGGTTTGCTTTTGACCCGTTGGGGCTGGACGGGCTCTGGTGGGATTGCCGGAACCCGGCGCGTCCGCTGCGGAACCGCATTTATAGCTGCCAGGCAGTCACCGGCGCCGTCCTGCTGGACGGGCAGATCGAGCCGTTCCCGTTCCTGGCCAAGCCTGGTCCCGCCGCCCCCTACGTCATCCCGCGATTGCTGCTCGACCCGGAGGTGAAAGCCGTGATCTCCGCGGCGCCCTGCGGCCGCCATCGCGCCTGGTGCGTGGCCTATTTCGCCCCTTGTGACAAACCCGGGCTGGCATGGCCGAACGACTGGGGCGCCAACGAACGCCAGGTGGAACGAGCAGGCGGCGCCTGGGCAAGGGAGGAGGCCCTGGACGCCGAAGAGGAGTGGGACTTCGACCTCGCCCCCTGGATCCGGTTTGGCAAGCTGGCCTGGATCGCCCCGGGCGACCCCGCGCTTGCGCTGCGCTACGGGCTGGAGGGCTGCCCGTATGCCGCCCTGGCCGGGGTGCGCCGCATGCAGTATGTACAGGACGGAGAGGTTTGGACGAGGGACGCGGTCGCGGGTCCGGCCGCAAGGGAGGTGCGGCGGTGATCGCCATCCAGCCATACGTTGTCGGGGCGCTGGTGCGCCACTTCGGTTTCCGGCGCACGGCCCTGAGCGCTGCGCTGATGGACGTGCCGGAAGATGCCGGCTACGCCGCGCAGGTGGCGTCGTGGTACGAGTCGTTGCCGGCCCGGGAAAGGCTCGGCATGGGCGAGCTGCGGCTGCTCGCCGCACCGGACCTGCTGGCCGACATTCGCGTTCTCCGCGGCGACCGGAGCCTTGTCCGGTTTCTGCTGATCGCCGCCGCGCGCCCAGGAGGCGCGCAGTGCCTGCTCGCCGGGCCGAAGGAAGACGGCCGGCTGGAGATCCAGCCGCTGGCCGGGCTGGACGTGTTGTCCGATACGTTGCTCGGGTGGCTGGCGGCAATCGGGGAGCCGGCCGAACCGCACTGCCGCATCCGGCTCGGGTGGGCCGAACTGGCCCTGCTGCTGGGCTGGATCGACCTGGAAACCCGGGCTTGCTGGTCCGCCGCCCTGTCCCATCAGCCGTATCCTGAAGCGTATCCCGTCGAGGATATCGCCTCGGCCCTTGCCGGGGCGGAGCGGCATGAGGATCCGCGATGGATTCTGAACTTTCTGCGACCGCTGCTGCCGGCCGGTTGCGCGCCGCGCGAGGCGCAAACGGTTTTTGAGGCGCTGCGAAGCCTCGATGCCCTCGGCTTGGCGCAGCCGCAAGGCTCTGCCTGGAAATGGACGCGCGTGGGGGAGTTCCTGGCCACTTCCTTCCGGCGGCGCACGGCGGTCATTGCCGTGGACACGGCGGCCGCAGCGCCGGGCGGCGACATCGGGCGCCACGCGGCCTGCTTTGTGCGCGGCGATGAGCCTCTGTGGCTTCTGGATCTCCCGCCGGAGGGCGGGCCGGCTTTGGCAGGCATCTCGCTCTTTGGAGCCAGGCGCGCTCTGGACGCCCTGCTTACCCCTGCGGCCACCGCGCCGGACTGGTCGCCAGCCGCTTCGCAGGATGCAGCGGCCTCTGGCGCCGCTGGCCGGCCGCCGGGTGCGGCGCCCGCCCGGCCCGATGCCGGCGTTTCGGCCGGGGAGGCGCCGCGGGCAGCCTGCCCCGCCTGCGGGCGGAAGCTGCCGGCGCGCGCGAAATTCTGCGGTTATTGCGGCGTGCCCTTGCCCGTTTGAGCCGAGCGCGCAGCGGTTCAGCGGCGGGCAGCGGGGATCGCCGCCGCCGGGTTGCCCGACACCGTCTCGACGATCATCCGCTCGATCTCTTCCCACACCTCGGGCAGGTATTCCAGCCGCGCGTGCTCGTCGAGAAAGAAACGTTGCAGCCAGCTGTGCTCTTCGGCCTCGATCTCGCCGCGGTCCTTGAAGGTGAGCTTGCGGTTGAACAGGATTTGCGTGCGCGCGGGGTCGGCGGCGCGCAGCTCCGGCGCCCCCTTGATGACCAGATGCTCGCGCTGGTAGTAGTTGGCCGCGCGCTGCACATTCGGCGGGACCACGTAGGAGTCCCTGCCAAAGCTGTCGATGGTGACGAGCAGCGGCACAGGCACGCCCCATTCGTGCAGTGTGCGGCTGAGCCTCACGGCCGCGCGCCCTCCGAGGCTCTGGCCGTAGATGACCACAAAGCCATGGGCCGCCTCCTCCGGCTCGAGCCTGCCGTTGCGGTTGAAGTCGAAGGCGCGCCGGACGAGTTGCTCGGCCAGCTCCAGGCTGTGGTTCTCGACCGTCTCCACGTACACGCCGGGCAGCCGCTTCCGCTTGATGGAGATCGCCGTCCGCCGGATGGCGCGGGCCGGGTTGTCCCACCGTTCCCAGCCGCCGACGATGCCGATGACCAGCCGGTCGCCGCGCTCCACCGGCAACGGCGTGGTGAAATCGGAGAACTCCTGTTTCCGGCTGTCGGCGCGGAGGATGGCCGCCCCCAGCGCTGCTGCCGCCAGACCCCAAAGCAGAATGCGCATCGGTTCAGCCTCTTTTGTACCAGAAATCGCGCGCCGCGCAGCAAATTTCCGAAAATACGACTATGGCATTTCATCCGGAGCGGACCACGCCCGCCGAAGCCGGCTTCTCGATGCCCGCCGAGTGGGCCCCTCACGCCGCCACCTGGCTGGCCTGGCCGCAAAACGAGTCGGATTTCCCGGGCAAGCTGGACGCGGTGCGCTGGGCCTTCGCCGACTTCATCGCCAGGCTGGTCCGCGGCGAGCGCGTGCGGCTATTCGTGGCCGGCGCGCGGGCCGAGCAGCAGGCCCGCTCGTACCTGGCGCGCGCCGGCGCCGATCTGCGCCGCATCGAGTTTCTCCGCCGGCCACTGGACCGCGGTTGGATGCGGGACTGCGGCCCTGTCTTTGTGACGCGCGCCGCGCCCGCGCCGCGCCGCGCCATCGTGCATCTGCACTTCAACGGCTGGGCCAAATATGACAACTGGCGCAAAGACCGCCGCGTCCCGGAGGCGGCTGCCGCGCGGCTCCGCGTGCCGCTGTTTCGCGCCCGCTGGAACGGCCGCCCGTTCGTCACCGAGGGCGGCGGCATCGAGGTCAACGGCAGCGGCACGCTGCTGTCCACGGAGGAATGCTACCTCGACCCGAAGACGCAGGTCCGCAACCCCGGCTTCACGCGCGCCGACTACGAAGCCGCCTGGCGCGCCTGGCTTGGCGTGAAGAACATTTTCTGGCTCGGCCGCGGCATCGCCGGCGATGACACGCACGGCCATATCGACGATCTGTGCCGGTTCGTCGACCGGCGCACGCTCGTTCTCGTACAAGAAGACAACCCGCGCGATGCAAACTACCGG
>Ga0308412_1001552_pt1 | contig 12548 bp, 11 predicted proteins | sample HotsprottomLayer_FD_202357 | JGI IMG/M metagenome (GOLD analysis project Ga0308412, IMG submission 202357) | Hot spring phototrophic mat microbial communities from Octopus Spring, Yellowstone National Park, Wyoming, United States -... | ecosystem: Environmental > Aquatic > Thermal springs > Hot...
GTTGGAGCTGTATCGGTTGAAGACGGGGGTGAGCTGGTATGAGGCCAAGACCGCGATAGTTCGCGACGCCATCCGAACCTACCTGGCTCGTCCTATCTATGAGTTTGCCTCAACTGCGTAAGTCCTAATCTTTTTGAATCCTATGGTTGCTGAGCTTGTCGAAGCAGGGCACACCCACGCCGCGCTCGGCGAAGAAAGCGTATCCCCTCCGAGGGCGGTATGGCCCTGCGCTACGCGGTTAACTTTGGTCGGGTTAGTTCACCACCGTCCGGCGACCAACCAACCGGATCTGGTGTCATATGAAAGTTCGCTGGATTGTTCCGTTTACGCAGGGCCTGAGCGATAGCGGGTGTTCCCTGAGCCTGTCGAGGGGGACACCCTGGGATGGATGCCCGTATGGCCATTGGGGCGTTGGCTTCGACAAGCTCGGCCAACCTTGCAGGAGATCTCGCTGGATTGTCCCTTTGATGCTGCGCCTATGCGATATAAAGAACTCAAGTGAGCGTATTTGAAGGATTTCATATCACCCAGCATAGCGCTGGACTTGATCCAAATTACAGTTAACGCTCTAGCGATTCTACTAGTTTGCATCGGGGATTGTGGCATCAGCCCCGATGCGCACCGTCAAGTCGGCGTACAAAGCCGCTTCTCCTGAGATGCGGGATGGCAGCCCAACGGCCTCGCCCAGCACCTCGGCCAGCTCGGCTGCTCCGTTGGTGAGCACCTCGCTGCGCAGCGGCGCGGTCTCCACTTCGCGCAGCAGCACCCGCAACCCCAGCGCACGCAGCTTGCGGCGCGTCTCGATGGCGGCAGCTTCTTGGGGGGCCGCGTAAAGCACCACGACCTCCTGGCCTCGCAAATCCTCTAAGGTGGCCCGCGGGCCCGGCAAATTGGCAAAATAGCGCTGAACCAGCTTTTCTAGCTCACCGCGGTTGACCTCCCAGCCATAGCCAAACCGACCGGGCATGAGAAAGGAAACCATCTGGGGCTGTTGCATAGCAAAACCCACCAGGCTGGCGATTTGCTCGCGGGTCAGGTCGGTGCGGATGTTTTGCTCCACACTGGCAATGGCCTGCGGTATACGCAATAAACCGCTGGGTGAAAGGATTTGTTGCTTCAGAGCGTGAAAGAAGTTCTGCTGGCGCTGGATTCGGCCAATATCGCCCATAGCATCGTTGCGAAAACGCAGGTACCCCTCGGCCTGCACACCACTCAAGTGCTGGCAGCCGGGTTTCAGGTCGATCTCCAGTTTGGCAGCGGTGTCCTTATACTGCATGGGTTTTTCTACACAAACCGTAACGCCGCCTAGGGCATCCACCCCGTTGCGGATGGCTTCCACGCTCACCGCCAGATAGGCGTCGATCGCGACCCCCGTCAGGTCGCTGACCGCCTGCTTGGCCAGGTCAGGGCCACCAAACTTGTTGGCATGGTTGATGATGTGCCAGCCATAGCCGGGAATCCGCACGTACACATCCCTAGGAATCGAAAGCACCACAATGCGCTTGGCCGCCGGATCAAAGCGAACCAGCAGGTTCACATCCGACAGGCCGCGAAAGTTCTCGGGGGCCCGCTGGTGGTGGTACTTGTACTCAGGCGCCACCCCCAGCACTAAAACGGTAAGGGGGCGATCCAGGTTGCGCGGGATCGCGCCGTAGCGCAGCAAGGGTTGCAGCAAAGGATAGGCCCACCAGGCCACACCGGCCAGGAGAATTAGAGATAAAAGGACAACGCGCCGCATATCTTTGCCAGTTTATAGCACCCTCTTACAGCCGCCACTTTCCGGGATAGCAGGCTGCCGCGCAGCGCAGGAGACAGCGGTAATGCGCTCCCGGGGAATAACCTCGGCAGCGCCTTTAGTCTAGAGTAAAGCGGGGCTCCGTCTCGTGCAGGCGCACCCGGCGGATAATGCGCTGATCATGCTCGGTGTCGTGGGTGCTGGCAATTACCGTGACGTAATCGCGGATGGGGCTTCGCAAAACCTTTTTGGTCAGTACTTCTTCAACCTGGAAAATCCCCGCGGAGTTGTTCATGACGACCCGGATCTCCACCGGCACCTGCTCCCCTTTGAGAATTTGTACCTCGTCCACCGCCAGCGCGCTGATGGAGTGAATGTCCACCGAGCCCAGGGCAAAGGCTTTGCGCCCCCGCCCTTTGGTGATGTCGGTGCCGTCGGCCACGGCGGTAATACCGGCCTCAATGGTCAGGGGCTCGGGCTCGAGGTCGTGGCTGTAGATGGCGTGCAGCATAAAAGCCCGCAGCTCGATGCGCTGCTCAGGGTCGCGGTAGAGTTTTTCCAGTATTCTGTCTAGGATGGGAATCGCCAGCATCACGCTAAACGACTCGTGGCGCACCCGGTGCACCTGGTTACCGATGTCGTGCAGCATGGTGGAGAGCAGTACGGTGAGGAAGGCGTCGTCCAGGTCGCCCACCCCGCTTTCCACCACATCGGGCTTGACCCCGTGGTCGACGAGCAGCTGGAGGATGGTCACGCTGGCCGCACCGGTCAGGAGCGCATGCACCCGTCCGTGGTCGTTGTAACCCAGCTTGCGCACGGTGATATAGTTGGCCATGTCCCAGTGGCCCCGGGCCTCGGAATCGCTGGTGAGCATTTCGTAAGCGGCCAGGGCCCTGGGGTAACGTTGCAAGCCCTCGCGAATAGCCAGATCGGCCTCGACGTATAGCTTGGCCTTGGGCTGGGTGACTTGAACCGTACGCTCGTTCATAACCGAACTGCTGTCGCTCATACCCTGATGGTAGGGCCTCAAGGCTTGGAGGGGCGTGACAAAAGCCACAGGGCTGCTACACCGGGCTTCTGTGGGGGACGGCGCTCGTATTGTAACCCAATTACGCCCCTTTGAACCTGGCCGGGCGTTTTTCCAGGAAGGCTTGGGTGCCCTCGCGCATGTCCTGGGTGGCGCAGGCCAGACCAAACAGGTCGGCTTCGATCTCGAGGGCCTCCTGCAAGTCTAGGTTCTCCCCCCGTCCCACGGCTTCCTTGGCCAGGGCCAGCGCCACTGGGCCATTTTTCAAGATGGACTCAGCCAGCTCTTTGGCCGCCTGCAGCGCATCCTCACCCACCCGGTTGACCAGGCCCAGGCTAAGGGCTTCATCGGCAGCCACATGGCGCCCGGTAAAAATTAGGTCGAAAGCCCGGCCCCGACCGATGAGGCGCGGCAGGCGCTGGGTTCCGCCAAAGCCGGGAATCAGGCCCAGCCCCACCTCGGGAAGGCCCAGCCGGGCCTTTTGGCTGGCCACTCGCAGATCGCAGGCCAAGGCCAGCTCGAGCCCGCCCCCCAGGGCATAGCCGTTGATGGCGGCAATGCTAGGCACCGGTAGGGCCGCAATCTCGTTGAAGACCGACTGGCCCATAATGGCAAACTCGCGTGCAGCAAATACATCCTGCAGGCTGGCGATCTGAGCTATATCCGCCCCGGCCACAAAGGCCTTGCCCTCCCCGGTAAAGATGGCCACCTTAACCTCGGGGTCCTGGGTGATGACCTCGGTCACGCTGGCCAGCTCGATAAGCAGGTCCTGGTTGAGGGCATTGAGGGCCTGGGGGCGACGGATGGTGACAATACCCATCCCGTCCTCCACGTGGTAGGTTAGGTATTCGAATTGGGGCAACTCGAGTTCAAAAGTCTCTGCCACAGCACACCTCCGGTAAGCCCTGTGGGTTTCGCATCCGGCTGCGCTATGCCTAAGCGCAGCAACCAAGGCCCTAGCACAGGCCCAGCATACCAAAGCGTGGGCATGTCCGGGCTTTCAGCGCCTATCGCGAGGTGCGCTCTATTTGGCCTCGAGCCAGTTCTCCCCAATGCCGGTGCCGACCTCGAGGGGCACCTCAAAAGCCCAGGCCTGCCGCATCACTTCACGCATCACCAGCGCCACTGCCTCGGCTTTTTCGGCTGGGGCCTCCACCAGCAGCTCGTCGTGCACCTGCAGCACCAGGTGGGCCTCCAGGCGCTCTAGCTCGGGCTGTAGCTTGACCATGGCCAACTTCATCAGGTCGGCGGCAGTGCCCTGCACCGGCATGTTGAAGGCCATGCGCTCGGCTGCCTCCCGCACACTGCGGACGCGCGAGTCCAGATCGGCCACAAAACGCCGGCGGCCAAACAAGGTTTCGACGTAGCCCTTTTGCCGCGCATCGGCCAGCACCCGCTCGATCCAGGCCCGCACCCTGGGGTAGGAGGCGAAGTAGCGCTCGATGAAGCGCTCGGCCTCGGCGTAGGGGATGGCCAGCTCGTTAGATAGGCGGTGGGCCGACATGCCGTAGAGCACGCCAAAATTGATGGTTTTGGCAGCCCGGCGCTGCTCGGCCCCCACCCTGTCCAGGTCCAGCCCGAACATCCAGGCGGCGGTCTGGCTATGGATGTCCTTGCCCTGGCGGAAGACCCGGATCAGGTTCTCATCCCCCGAGAGATGGGCCAGCACCCGCAGCTCGATCTGGGAATAGTCGGCCACCACCAATTTCATGCCCGGTGCAGCCCGGAAAGCCTTGCGGATGCGGCGGCCGATCTCAGTGCGAACGGGGATGTTCTGCAGGTTTGGATCCAGCGAGGAAAGCCGCCCGGTGGCGGTGCCGGTCTGGTTAAAGCGGGTGTGCAGGCGGCCCGTCTTGGGGTGGATCAGCCTGGGCAGGGGCTCCAAATAAGTGTTCTTGAGTTTGGTCAGCTCACGGTAAGCCAGTATGCGGTCGATGATCTCGTGCTGGCCCTGGAGTTCTTCCAGCGCGCTGGCGGCGGTGGAGCGCTTGCCGGTCTGGGTCTTGCGGCCCGGGGCACTTAACTTGAGCTCATCGTAGAGGATCACCTCGAGCTGATCCCGCGAGTTCACGTTAAAGGGGCGCCCCGCCAGGCGGTGGATCTGGGCCTCGAGGTAGGTGATCTCCTTGGCCAGCTCCTGCGCAAGCTGTGACAAATACTCGGTGTCAAGGGAGATACCCCTGGCCTCCATTCGGGCCAACACCGCCGATAGGGGCTTCTCAATCTGCTGGTACAGCCACGCGATTTTGGGGTTTTCACCGATGCGTTCTTGCAGGGTCTGCCAGAGGGTGTGGGCGGCCTGGGCGCGCTCGGCCGGGTCGGGGCTCCAGTCACCCGCTCCATAGCGCCGCACGGTGCTCGCGGGGTCGGAGTTGGAGGGGTCGTAGAGGTAGGCTAGCAGCAAAGGGTCGTCGCCGGGCGGCACCCACACCCCCTCCTTGAGGGCCAGCACCGAGAGATCCTTGGCGGCTATGCTGCGAATCTCGGGGAATTTTCGCAGTTCCTGCAGGCTGGGCTGACCCCGGTACACCTTCCCCCGGGCAAAAGCGGCCAGGCCCACCCAATTGGCCCACATGGGCTGGGGCCGGTCGAGGGTGTAGCCCAGAAAGGCATCCGACGGGGGCGGCCAGGCCATCTCCGGGGCAGCCGGGGGGGCGGCCAGCAGGTTGAGCTCGCGCAATATGGAGCCGAACTCGAGCCGCTCCAGCGCCGCACGCAAGGCTACCCGGTCGGGCTCGCGCCGGTAGCAGTCGCGAAAATCGAGCTCGATGGGCAGATCGGTGTGGATGCGTGAGAGGGCCTGGGACAGCTTGACGCTGTCCCGGCTTTGCTCGAGGCTCGCCCGCACCTTGGGTGAAAGGGCCGCAAGGTTTTCGTACAGCGCTGCCAGCGAGCCCCATTCCTGCAACAGCTTGGCCGCGGTCTTCTCCCCGATGCCCCGAGCCCCCGGTAGGTTGTCGGAGGCATCGCCCACCAGCGAGCGGTAATCCACCCACTGGGCCACCGAGACGCCGTACTTTTCCTGCACCGCCTGGGGGTTCATCAGCCGCCCATCCGGCAGCATCACCTGCACCTGCGTAGAGAGCAGCTGGAAGCTGTCGCGGTCGCCGGTCAGAATGCGCACCGGGTAGCCCTCGAGCTCGGCTTTTCTGGCCAAGGTGCCGATGACGTCGTCGGCCTCGTAGCCCGGTATCTCTAGCCGCCTGAGACCCATTAGGTCCACCAGCTCCTTGATTTTTTCAAGCTGGGGGTAAAAATCATCGGGGGTAGCGGCCCGCCCGGCCTTATACGCTTCAAAAACATCGTGCCGAAAGGTTTTGCTTGGGGGGTCAAAGACCACAATCACGCAGTCGCCATCCTCTTTGAGTAGCTTCAGCAAAGTGCGCAAAAAACCGTAGACCGCCTGGGTCGGCTCGCCCCTCGAGGTGCTGAGCTTTTCAAAGGCAAAGTAGCTGCGGTAGGCCAGGTGATGAGCGTCCACCAGCCAGATGCGCTCTGGTCTGGGCGGCTCAGCCGAGGCCGGTTCGCCGGAAAACAAGGTAGGTTGCTCCACCCGAATATTCTACCCCCATTCGGTTGCCAACAGAAAGTCGCGCACGGGCGCTCGGGCTCGGTTGCCGGTAGGATGGTGGGTTTGCAGAAGCCCCTTGAGGCCGGCAAAAGGAAGGAAGCGTATGCAAAACCAAGCGCAAAGCCAAAGTGGTTTGAAACCCGGCTCCGCATCAAGACCTTCGAGGTGATGTTGGGTAAACACCCCGGGGCCCTGGCCCATATGCTGGGCGCCCTCTACAGCAAGCACGAGCCCGTAACCAGGGCCAAGAGCTTGAAGGGCTTTGCTGGAGTGGAAAAAGTGCGCCTCGAGCGAGAGAGCAACAAGGACGCGCTCAAGCTGAAGTAAAAACCCCTACGGTGTCAGGCGATGGCGGTCGCGCGGGAAGGCCCGGGCATAGCGGACGTTGGGCAGACCCACCAGCTTCTGTGTGAAGCGCTCGGCCCCAATTGCAAAGCCGCCGTGGGGCGGCATACCGTATTTGAAGACCTCGAGGTAGCCCGCAAATTGCTCAGGGTCGTTACCTTTCTTCCTGAGCTGCTCCAGCAATACCTCGTGCTGGTGGATACGCTGGCCCCCCGAGGTGATCTCTAGGCCCCGGAACAGTAGGTCGAAGCCTCGGGTAGAACCATCGCCTTCGGGGTAAGCGTAAAAGGGCCGGGCGGTCTCGGGGTATTTGGTGATGAAGAGAAAGTCCACACCCCACTTTTCCTTAGCCCAGGCCCCTAAAGCCCGCTCGGCCTCCTCGTTGAAGTCGGCCCCCACAGGCATCCCTAGTTCCTCACGCAAAATGCGGCGGGCCTCGGCGTGCTCCAGGCGGGGCATCTCGGCCACGTTGGGCCACTCCACCGCCAACAGCTCGCACTCTTTCGGGGCACTGTGCCGGGCCTCATCGAGCATGGCCCATATAAGCTCCTCCTCGAGGTCCATCACATCGTGCTCCGACTCGATGAAGCCCATCTCCACGTCCAGCGATAGATACTCGTTAAGGTGGCGGCTGGTGGCGTGCTGCTCGGCCCGGAAAACCGGGCCCACTTCGTAGACTCGCTCGTAAACCCCTACCATAATCTGCTTGTAAAGCTGGGGCGACTGGGCCAGGTAAGCCCGGTGCTCAAAGTAGTCGATGCCGAAAAGATTGCTGCCCCCCTCGGCCCCCGCCGAGACAATTTTGGGGGTAAAGATCTCGGTAAAACCCTGGCTATCTAGGTAGCTGCGAAAACCCCGCACCAAAGCCGCCTGAATTTTCAGCGGCGCGCGGGCCTTCTCCCCCCGTAGGCTCACGTAGCGATACTCCAGAAGCGTCTCGGGGTTGACGCGCCAATCCTCCTTAGGAATCTCGATGGGGCTGGGCTCGCTGGCCCTGGCATAAAACTCGATCTCCTGGGCAACTACTTCATACCCTCCCGGCGCTTTGGCGTTGGCCACCACCTCACCCACTACCCGCATTGAGGATTCGGCCAGTGGAAGTTCCCATCGCCCATTCATCACCACCTGAACAATCCCGCTTCGGTCACGCAAAAGGGCGAACTGGATTCCCCCCAGGTCGCGCTTCCAGTGCAGGAAGCCCTGCAGGGTAACGGTCTGGCCAACGTGCGCTGCAATCTGGCTGGCAAGGGTTCTGGACATGTGGTCTCCTACTGGGCCGGGCGGAACTGGGCTAAACAAAAACCCCCGATACAACGCAGTATCGGGGGTCGAAGTCTCACCCCCGCTACAAATTGTTATCAGCCCACAACATCCCGTCCAGTATATTACGCACCCAGGCGCACCCGGTCAAGGCGGGGAACTTTTATCGGTTGGGCAGAAGTTGCAGAATTTCATGGCCGTATTTGGCCAATTTGGCTTGGCCAAAACCCTTCACCTGGGCGAGCTGCTCGAGGGTTCTGGGCTTGTGCTCGAGGATCGCCCGCAATTCGGCATTGGTAGCCACCACATACGGGGGCACCCCCTCTTCCCTGGCTTTTTGGCTGCGCCAAGTGCGCAAGGTTGCAAAGGCCGGGTCGTCGGCAACGGTCACCGGTTTTTCCAGCGGCGATTTGGGCTGCGGCGCCCCCTCGTAAAACACCAGCACGCTCCAGAAGGGGGCGCTGCCCGGAACCAGGCTGCTGGATACCTGAATGGGCATCACCCGCGCCAAAAAGCTATTAAGGCGCTCGAGGTCTTTGGTGTTGTCGAGTCTCAGGACAAAGGTCTGGCACTGCACGGCTGTCACCTTACTCACGGAGTCCCTGTTGGCCTGGCCTACGCCGGGCGGGCCTGGATGACCTGAACTTGCTGTCGTTCAGACCGAAGCCCAGTGTGCCGAACACCTGGCCGGTGGTTGGCTCAATCAGGTTGCGGTGATCGCGGTATAGGCGCGGCGTCTTCCACAGGTAGTACAGGGCCTTCCAGTGGGGCAGCTCGTTGTACCGCTCGGGCCATAGTTCCTTTATTTTCTGGGCTACCAGGTGGGCGTACTTAGGCGAAAGGGCCGGAAACACATGGTGTTCGATGTGGTAGCCAAAGCCTAGGGTAAGCCACTCGAGCCACCGGGGGTTGCGCACCGTTAGGCTATTCAGTAGGGGATCGTTGGTCTCGGTAATGGGGTTGAGCAGGTGGTTGGTGGCGATAAAGCTCATAGCGATAAAGTTGGCTATCAGCCAGGGCATAACAAAAACGAACAGGAAGTTGAGGGGCCCCACCCATAGCAGCACCCCAAGCCAAACCAGCAACGGCAAAACCGCCTGAACAACAACTATGGGTCGCTCACTGGGCTTGAACTCGGGCAAAAAACGCCACAGCATCATCTGGGCATGCCAGGTAAACCAAAAAGTGAAGGAGAAAAACAGAAAGAAGCTGCGCAGCGCAGGCACCTGGCGGAACATCCACTTTATGAAAGGTCTCTGGATCGTCGATTCCAGCGTCCCCATGGCATCGGGGTCTTCGTGCGGATGCTGGGTGTTGCCGTGGTGTTCCACGTTGTGCCATTTGCGCCAGAGCCTGGCCCCCACCATCAGCGGCATAAAAGCGATGGTTCCGGTCACCGAGCGCACGATTGAGTTTTTGTTCACCGCGCCGTGCAGAATCTCGTGGGCCAGAAACCCCATGCCGATGAACGCATACCCGATTCCAAAGGACAATAGCAGCTTGAGCGGCACCAAGGGGGTGGCCACGATTCCCCAGGCACATAGGCCGAACAGCGCCAGGAACATGGGTAAATAGATCAGGCGGGCCGGAACCGGCTCAAAAAAGTGACGCGGCAGTTTAGCTTTAAGGGTTTTGGTGTACTCGCGCAGATGTTGTTCTTCTGTCATAGGGGCTCCTTATCCTGGGCATCAAACGCAGGCAGTATACGATAAACCCAAGCGAAAAAGCTCCCCAGGGTGGGGAGCTTCGAATGGTGCGTTGCCTAGGCAAGCTTCACATTCTTGGCCTGGGGGCCCTTGCCATTCTTGCCGGGTTCGATCTCAAACTCTACGCGATCGCCCTCGTTAAGGCTCCTGAAACCTTGGCCCTGGATGGCGGTGAAGTGAACGAACAAATCGGGGCCACCCTCTTGGGCAATAAAACCATAACCTTTTTCTGCGTTGAACCACTTGACGGTACCTTTCATCTACTGCTCCTAATGTCCTGCTGAAACCCGCTGGTTTTGAGAGGACTCCAAACTCTAGCACAGGCCAAGAAACAAAGTCAATATGTACCCCAACTCTACCTAGAGCTTCTCTCTTACCTAGGCGGCTTCAGGTGATCTTTGGCGACCTCGTAGTTGAGCAGGCGAACCAACCCCTTAGGCGCAGGTAGGGACCATCCCGCCCTCTGGCTATGCCCAGCTTACCCCCAAGCCTTAGGAGAAGGCCCTTGAAAGCAGTCGCCGAACCCTCCAACACCGCCAACCCCAGCACTGACCGAGTAAGATCTTAGGAGGGCCTCTTGGAGCTTCTCCAGGTTCAGGCGTTGAAGGAGAAAGGTGATGGCGGTGCGGCCTGGGGCTTTGCGCAGACCCAGGTGAGGCAGGAGGTGGGGATTGGCGCAGGCATATCTGCCGGGGAGTCAACGCGGCATAAGAAGGCCACCTAGATGAGGGCTAAAAGGCCTCATACGGGTTGTGGGCCCGGGAATCTGGGACTTGGGACAGCGCTTGGCGCAGGGTCATGGTCCTTCTCTAGCCCAAGATCCGCAGTCTGTGCACGCATTGCAGTTTGTGCGGGTATCCACCCCGCGCACGAGGTAAAAAGCGTCTCACAAGCTTATCTGGCCCAGCTCGGGTAGAATCAACTCGATGGCTACCCTCAGACCCCTTGTCGCCCTGGGCGATCTTACCTGGGACGTGCTGGCCAAACCCAACACCCTCCTCCTGCCCGGCGGCGATACCACCGGAAGGGTCTTGTTAATGGGCGGTGGGAGTGCAGCCAACGTGGCTGTTTGGGCCGCCCGCGTGGGATACCCCGCGGGGTTTATCGGAGAAGTGGGACGCGACCGCTTTGGCGAGCTCGCTGTGCAGGAACTCACCGCAGAAGGCGTCGAGGCCCATATCATCTGGAACAACCACACCCCCACCGGTGTAATTCTGGTGCTCATAGATGCTGCAGGACAGCGCTCGATGCTCACCTCCCAGGGGGCCGACTTCGACCTTCGCCCTGAGGAGGTGCCGGTAGAGGTCATTCAGCAGGCCGGACACCTTCATGTAACAGCCTGGTCGCTCTTTACCGATCCACCTCGTCAGGCTGCGCTCAAGGCCGTTGAGGTAGCCCGTGAAGCCGGGATTACCGTCTCCTTCGACCCAGCCTCTTTCCAGATGATTCGGGAAATAGGGCGTGAGGAGTTCCGCCGCATGACGCGCGGTCTTTCCTTGGACTTTGTGTTTCCGAACCTGGAGGAAGGTCAGGCCCTCACCGGGGCTAAAGACCCCAAAGATGTCCTCGAGGTTCTGCAAAGGCTCTACCCCGAGGCCATGATCCTGCTCAAGCGGGCCGCCGATGGAGCGCTGATTCTCCATCAGGGCAACCTGATCGAGCTGCAGGCCACCCACGACCAGCCGGTGGATGCCACCGGGGCGGGCGATTCATTCGGGGGCGCCTTCCTAGGGCATTACCTGCGCTCTAAAGACGCCTTGGCCGCCGGACAACTGGCCGTGCAGGTAGCGGGCTGGGTGATCGGGCGGTTTGGGGCCCGCCCACCAATGGATGCCGATATTGCGCAGCGCATCCAGCAGTTTGGCTTTACCGGCTGGGTAAAGACAGAGCACCCTGTACAACAAACTTGATTGTGTTTGGCAGTCTTGGCTCGGGTGAATGGTCTTGCGACCGCAGACGTTAAGGCACCCGGCTGCTCCGCAGCACAAACTTCCAGCGAATGGGGTACTCCACGTCGGGGTCGGGGTAGGTTATGTCCACCCATTGGGCTAGCTCGGCCACCGAGGGCCGGAAAATTTCCTCGGGTATATCCCAGGTGAAGGAGTAAATCCGCTCCAAGAGCATCTCGAGGCTGGTCCGGGGGCTGCGTAGCTCGATCCAGTTGGCCACCGTCCTGACTTTGGGCTCGAGGCCACGTCGAATCAGCTCTTTTTCCACCTGGGCCAGCCGGGCTTGATGGCGCCCCCGCACCAGCCGATAGCCCAGGCCGGCCAGAATTTCCTGCCACTTTTGCTGGATACGCCAGTCCTCGCTTTCTTCATCGGACTGATCCCAGCCTTCGAACAGGAACCCACCAGGGCGCAACACCCGCAGGCTTTCTTGTAGGGCCTTCCTCCAGTTATCGAGCAGGTGCCAGAAGTGCACAGCGATCACCGCGTGAAGGCTGCCCTCCTCAAAGGGTAGCTCGCAAGCATCGGCCTCGACCAGACGGGCCTTGCGGGCCACACCCGCCACCTTTTGCCTCAAGACCTCGAGCATGGCCGGGTTGTTGTCCAGAGCGATGTAGCGATAGCCGCGAGCGATAATCGGAACCGAAATTCGGCCTGTGCCTGCTCCGATTTCCAAAAACAAGGGGTCGCGGAATAGCTTTTCGACAGGTACGGTGATGGCGGTTGCGATCCGCCCGGAGACCTCGGGTGGGTGGTACCGCGTCCGGTCGTAGGTATAAGCTACCCGGCTAAAATGAGAAGTCATGCTCGGCTTTATGATAACAACGAAGGGCGTTGTTGCATAAATAAAGAGCTACGCACCCCGTGGTAGCTTGATAACTGATGAAGAAAGCAAGCAAAGACCACTATAAGGTGCGTAACTGGCCCCAGTATAACCAGGCCTTAGTCAAACGGG